>Ga0065711_1047504_pt1 | contig 12298 bp, 8 predicted proteins | sample Hoacrofraction12_FD_59098 | JGI IMG/M metagenome (GOLD analysis project Ga0065711, IMG submission 59098) | Hoatzin crop microbial communities from Cojedes, Venezuela - Epithelial fraction 12 v2 (version 2) | ecosystem: Host-associated > Birds > Digestive system > Esophagus > Crop | place... | reverse complement strand
CCCCCCCCCCATCTTTATTATCAATGGTCAGTTCTGCAAACTGATGCTGCTTTTGCTTCCATTGTTTTAAAATCTTATGTGGGACTTTCTGTCCAGAAATGTGTCTTTTCCTAAGGATCGTCTCTCTAATGATACTGTCTTGTTCTATTTGCAGCTGCTCTTCTCATAACTCTCTCCTCCCTGCTGTGAGTCTCACTTGACTGACTGTCACTACATTTAATATACATGCACACTAATCAAAGAAAAGGTCTCCTAAACTAAACTGACTCCCTCGTATAAGAATGATTTGATGTAATTGCAGGCAGCATTCAACCCATGCACAAACATATTAGCTTTCTCTTCCTTTTCCAAAATCATCCTTCTAGAGATATTAGTCCTACTTTAAGTTGCTGCTAACTACAAAAGGGATATACTCCCCATCTTCTAGTCCCATTCTTGCCATAAACGAAGACTATAAAGACGACAACAATTTGATTCCAAACAGCGATGTTATGTTGGAATTTACCTACAAAGCTAAACTAAACGATATTATGCCAAGACCAAAAGCCTGCCATTCATAGTTTAGCTGTAATGAAATTTGAATGGTCAGTTACCATAAAAGGGTAGTGCTATGGATTAAGCTCAAGCCAGCGGAAAGGAAAATTACCTCAGACTACAGCAGATTTAATAAATGCCATATTCACTAAGGTCTAGGTTCGCTTCTTTCAGCAAATCTTTTTCTATGGTTTCCAAATTACAGTGGACCATGTGACAGGACACAGTGAAGCCAAAGCTTTGAGATGAGTTTCCCACATGTTATTCCTAAACTAAGCACACTTAGGTCCCCCAACAAATCTGAATTTTAAAACGTCCATTCTACTTGAACACAAACTAGAAAAATTTAACATTTTAAATAGAAAAGCTCCCATCTGCTGAGTAAGAAAATAATAACTAAATCCCTCTAGTCCTGTGTACTTCATAGATCAGCTTTGTTCTCAGCCCAGCAACTTGCAAAGGCTTTCTACAACACAGTTTCCTCTGGTCTGTGGGGAAAAAAGTCCTACTCTCCATCACAGCTTTGGCTGTGCTTTGGTCTATCTCACTTCTCAATAACCTCCCAGTCTGGCTCCCACTGGAGCATCCTCCAGAGTGTGCCTTTCTCTCTGCCAGCTCCCTCCGCTTGCCTCCATATCCAGCTGCTCAGAAAAGGGCTCTCATCTTCTGCCCTGAGAGGAGTCCACCTGACAAAGAAGAAAGGCAGCCTTCCTTTCTTCTCCTAAATTGCAGGCTTTTAAAGAAATATATTCAACAATTAGATACAGCACATGGTGAATGAACAAGTTTAAACACAGGCTGTGACAAACCAGGTAGACATTATCCTCTGGCAAAAGACATGGAGGACACATCTGTTCTCAGTACTGGAACATTATATTTGAAGATGTTATAGCGATATACAGGATGAATCAAGATTAATTCAGAACTGCCAACTTGCTCAGGCCTCAATAATATAAGGCCACAAAAATTTCCAATCTAGGTCAGTCCTGCTTCCAATTGTAGTCTGTTAATAGATGCTTCGGGAAAGATGGTAATAGGAAGAATAGGAATAGTGTGATCCAAGGATAGCCACACAGATTCCAGCAATGAGCGCTTAGGGATTTCATGAGTTGGACTGGCCATCACATTTATAGCTACCAAGTGAACTGCCTTCCAAGAGCTTGTTTAATCTGTCTTTGAATCCCTTTTTACTCCTGGCCTCCACAGCTTCCTGTGACAACAAATGCAATAATTTTGTTACGAATTATGTGAAAGAAAAGTCTGTCTTCACTGGGCCAAACAGTTTGCTCCTTATTTCTTGTATGATGAAGTTATCAGCCCCTATTCACCTTCTCTAAATCATTCATGGTTTTATAATCCTCCACAACATACCTTGTTGTCCTATATTTTCTCCTTATTTAGAAGCTTTTTTGTGGATCTCGTTAAGGGATGTTAGGAGCAGACGCTATCTCCAGCAGCTCTGGTCCGGGACTCCTCCTGCCTGACTACTGGCTCCCAGACTGGTATGACTGAACACCCAGGGTTTCTGCCTGGGTTTGCAGGTTCAAGCAGTAGTGAAGGTGAGCAGACACCCCAGACACACCCACAAGCACACACACCATGCCAACACACTTGTGAAGGCGCACATATAACACTCTCTGGAGTTACACACTCACAGAGGTTTGCAGATCCCCTGAATACCAGCATGGACCCTCTGCCTGCCTAAACATACCTGCCCGGACCCAGGCACCCATACTTGCCAGCTGCTCCAGCCTGAGGTTTGCTAGCAGATGACACATGCACAGACAGAGTACATCTGATCTGGGGAAGATGCAGACACTGGTTCCCCCAGCAGCCGGCACCAGGCTCACGGGATGTGACCATGGTCCCTCTCCAGCCATCAACGCCCGAGTCCCTCACTTGCCTCACTCATGCAGGATTTCCCCAGTAGCTGTGTCTTTGGAACATCCATCCTTCCCACCCCACTGGCGAGAGGCAGAGACCCCCGCGATCTGCTGCAGCAGCTGATGCTGAGACCCCAGTCACTCCAGTAGCTGACATGACAGACTGTGGGGCACCCCCACCCCCTGTCTGACTCCAGCTGCTGGCACCAAATCTGCTCACGCGGGTCCCCCAGTAACTGGCACCTAGTCCTTGCAGGACACAGGGGATAGAGCGTGAGATTACACAGAGTGATAGTTAAGAAAGGATTTAATAAGAAGTCAGGACAGACTACGTACCAACTAGCCATGTTTTACAGGTGATTGGCCAATTCACATCCCTTTTTGTCTATTCCCCCTTTGTTACTCCCCAATCCCCTTGCCCTGCTTGTTCCTCTATGAGTTTATACAGTCACACCGACACCACCACCTCCCTCAACACCCGGGATGTTCAGGTTGGCATCCTTAGGGGATGCAAGGTGCCAGTTTGCCTGTAGGTTCTGTACCAACTATCAACTAATGTGTCTGAGGAGGTTTGTTCTTCTCTTTTCCTCCTTTATTTCATCTGTCAGGTTTGTGTCTCTGTATCTTCTTTCTATGGCTCCCTCCATTTCTTATTATCCCCTTTTGTACTGAAAAGGTCCTTGACCAGGTACCCTCAAGGGAGTAGATACTCTCTCCTTCCACATACCTACATTTCTTATCCTATTCTTCCCCAAATTGGAATTTCTTCTAGGGCTAGTATGCCAAGTTTGAACTCCCCATAAAGTGTTATAAAGTACTAGCATGCAAGTGTTTTCTACTTGATTCTTACTCTATAATTCCTGAAACTCCATTTGATTTTTAATTGTCATGAAGCTCATTCCTCATGTCTTTGTAGAACTTTATGCCTCAATTCTCAGTTATTTCCATTTATGACTATGCTATTTTATATGGTTGTGTATCATAAAGTTGCACCATTATTGTTTAAAATATTATTTTATGTATTATACAGTATTTTTCTTTTTTAAATTATAATTGCAAAATATAGAAACAATAACTGTATTTTTATATCATAGCTAAAAGCTAAACTACTCCAAAGAGTAGTTTTAAATAAGTTTGCTTTACAAAAATGAAGAATTTTTTGGTAACATTTTCACAGAAACTATTTATTATGTGACCCAGGTCATAAAAAAGGAAAATTAAACCATTTATGTTGCATTTTAAATGGCATTGTTTGGGGGGTCCATATCTGACTGCCTAAATTAGGCAACATAATTACATTTCTAATGAAACTCTTTTTATCAATCACTGTATGTTCTAATTTGACTGCTTGTGGGTAGAAGTCTTGGCTAACCTTTTTGTGACTTGAGCACAGCCACCTGTTCTTGATGAATGAGACACTAAAGAATTTCAGTCACATGTTCTTTTAACATATCTAAAATTTTGGGAGACTGGCAGAGACTGTGCTGCAGTACTAAGATTTACTTACTTTTCCACATTTTCAACAGCATCATATCAAGGTAACTATTTAAACAGCATCATGGCAAGCAACTAGACTAAGAAAAATCAGTAACTAATGGTGATTTTTCTCATGCATGACAGAATTAGGGAACAAAGGCATCATGAGATAAATTCGGGGCAGTCAGAACCTTATGTTTGTGTGCTTATTTCTACATTACTATCAATGCTATCAGTTATTATTACTGCTATCATCCTTCCCAAAGCAGGATGACATTTGGTCAAGGACTTTACAAAGATCAAGAGAGGTCCTCCTGAAAAGATCTTCTAATTCATGCAAAACACATTCAGAGAGTGGAATGTGTGGGAAACTGTATAAGCAGGGGCGATAATGTGTTGATTTGCAAACATCACAAATGTTTTCTGCATTGGTTTCTTAAGTGTGTTAGGGGTATATCAAGTCTCACATTTTCTGTGACAAATACAGTTGTTCCCAGTTATGTTGTCCTACCACACACAAATATTCCACATTTGGTAGTAAGGCATCACAACATTTTACTCAGCATCTGTATCTTGTACAGCAGTACAGAAGCTATGATGCTGTGCTGCATTTAGGAAATCTTTCCTAGCAGGGCTACTAATCGTAGAAAACCCCTGCTAAAATACACATTGCCCATCAGCAGCTTTTTTTGCCTGAGAAATGACCAGCATAGGTTGGTGCCTGTGCAGTCTGACAAGTAGGATTTCCCACAATGGAGTTCAGAGATCTAGATGACCAAAAAAAGCAGAGAAAAGGAGAGGGAAACGTCCATGGGGGGAAAAAAAAAAAGAGAGAGGGAAACATCCCTGCTTTTTCTTAAGCTGAAGCAGGAAGAAACAAAGACCAGCAGAAAAGGCCGTCCAAGGCAATTCTAGCTTAATGCAATCTGGAAAACAAAGGCTAGGACTTCACGAGTCTCATCATCTGTAATGAGTATAAACATAGTCACATTTTTTTGGAAGCAGTATAAAATACTATCTATTTTTAAAAACTGAGATTTGCAAGCGTCAATTATTTGGCCAGTTTGCACAGAACATTTTTTTATGGGCCTGCTTTAGCTTGAAAATTGTAGTGAAAATGGTAAATTATTCTAAAGGCAAAATTACTAGAAGGCACAACAAACTTACATGCATAATAACAAAGTACTTTCTAATTAAAGTTATCATATTTTCATTAAAATTTATGTGAAGATTATAATTCAGTGTTAGGTAACATATAATTACCAAGCCATTATGAATGCAACTGAAAAATCAGCAATCTGGAAAAAACGGTATTAAGATTGACTTTAAACATTGTTTCCCTCTAGAAGAATGTCTTTTTTGTAGTCTGCTTCCTTGATATCAATAATTACACAGGTGCATGCCTATAAAATTGTAATTTCTTTTTCTTTTTAGTAAACACAAAGAAAAGAGCAAGAAGGCAAAAAAAGTCTAGTAATGTACCATAAGAGAAAATTGCTTGCTGCTAATAAGTAGTGTTTTCCATTTCAAACAGAACTCTAGTTTATCTCTATTCTGTTAACATTACTAGTTACAGAATTTTATTCTTGTAATTTAGTCAACCTACTCTATTTGTACTATTAGAACAGTGCAGAAGAATGACAATATGATATCTTTCCATTACATTTTTGAAAATAGCAATGGGTAATATGGACTGTTCACTTACATAGACTGACAAAGCTGAAGCTTCATTCAAACCAGAATGTTCTTTTGCATGTCAATGCAGCAAAAAGCATCAATGTCTCTGATGTGGATTAAAGTAGCAAAAACCTACTACTTGATTTTGTAATTAAGTTATAAAACAAAATGTTGACACGCACAGAGGAATATACTCAAACAAATAACAGACATATACCAACCAATCATTCCATTACTGTCCTTTAATAGTTTATTATGTCAGTCACTGGAAACCAACAGACTGCTACAGGCAGGCAGCAGAGGGAGTTCAGGTTTACTGCCACTTCTCGAAAGTGGATGCAGTACTTGGAGTTTCACAAGGGAGGCAACAGATGAAAACACAGTTTCTAAAATAGTTCTATTCTTTAAAAGTGTTACAGCAAACAGACTTTCAGGATATACACCTATAATCTTGCAGAATCTTAGTCCCTGTGGAGAAAGATCTCCTACATGGCTGTAATGCTGAAGCTGTAATGCCACATATGCTACTCCTCCCAGGGAGCACGTCATGGACATGTGGACAAGTTGCCATAGCAGAAGTCCTCCTGTCCTGGCCCACCCCATCTTCCCTGTGTAAGTCCCCTTCCTTTGGTGGTGACTGTTCCACTGCCCCAACTCAAGGTCTTCCAGGCTGGACCCCAGCTCTTGATAAACAGTCACTTCTTTCACTGTGCTACTTTGGAAAAAGAGGTTCTCAGTCTCTGATATGTTTCTGTCTTTGATGTTAGCTCACTACAAAATGTGTTTAGTAATTATAAAAAACATGGTACAAACAGTAAGGTCAGATCAAATTTGGCCCCACCATGTTAAACATGCTATATTTCACCAAAGGTGGATCCATTGCACACAGAGGCTTTCCCCCATCCACTCTGAGTTTCATGACTTTTCTGGCAAGACTGTTGTGTAGCAACTTCGAAAGCCCTCTACTGATTTGACACTATTGTAGCTTTTTGACTAGCTGTGTGGCTTTGTTTGCACCAGAGGATAGAAAAGTTCTTTTCAGTTCAACATCACCCCATTCATTATCTCCTTGGGTAAGCCTGCTTTCAGTTTTGACCAGCTCACAGTAGGCACTTCAGGTCACACTCCAAGTCACACTTCAGATAGGCCATTTAAGTTTGTCTGAAGCTAAGTTGGTCCTTATCTCTGTATCATTGTGGTTACATGCTCAGTGAAAGAAACTGGGAGAGCAAATTATAATTCCTCCAGCGTTTCAGAACAGTGCAAGGTTTCCTTTCTTGTCTCCATACCCACACAAGTTGTTACGCCATCCTCTTGTAGTAAGCAGCAGCATTTGACTTTTACCTGACACCTGCATAAACTAAATTCCCCTTCTCAATTTTTCTTCTTCAGTTTTATAAAATTGATGGAGAAGGGGGAGGGAAACAGAATTTCTTTCAAATTCAAAAGAAGGAATATGGGCCATCCGGTCTATTTGGGCAATTTTGCCCTGTTGCTCCTACATCCAATCTGAGGAGCCACAGAGTAAGGCTCCTCCTAAACTACAGTACTCCAAAAGCAGGAAAAAGAAACAAAATTTCTCTAGAAAAAAAGGACTACTTCTGCAAAATGAATCCCAGAGAAGAAACCAGGAGAAACTACTTTACCTGAACTGTGGTGAAAAAGACTTATCCATTTGGGTAGAAAAGCTGGTGACATTAATGAAACACAAAAGAAAGGAGTTACTACATGCAAAGTTTATCAATCAACATAATAAGGTGGCTTCTTTCCCCAGCTGTTATTCAGCAACTACCAGTTTTCAGAAACATGGGTCTCAATTCTGCAAGTGATGAAGCTCTTTCCCAGAGTTCTAAGGTAGGAAGAAAGCTTCCTTCCTACCTTGCCACTAGAATCGGGCCTCTGCACTGGGAAGTGACAAGACATGAGCGTTGCTGAATGACAAAACACAAAGTACTCAGTCATTCAGCACAGGGAGGAAGACAACAGATTGGTTCATGTGCCCTTCCAAAAGCTTAGGTACTGGCACTACTGTGCCAAGGCCGGCGGAGGTGTATTTTTCAGAAAATACACGGACAGTTACTGACTCACATTGACTTTGTCAATATCAGCTCAAGTGCTGCATTTATCATCTCCCACCAGCTTTGTTCACCATCAGGCATTTGCAAAGCACACAACTTAACACAGACTGCAACAGACAAATCTCAGCGGAAAACATCCAACGAACTTCTGTTTTATGAGCTAATAATACTCCAGCAAAACCCAATCCGAGCACAAGAGGGAACATCATCGGCTCCCAGTCTTAAAATTGTGAGGCCATGTAAAATAAGGAAAGGAAAAGGACTTTTTTTCCCCTTTTCCTTTTTTGTAAAATATGCCTCTATAGGTTTGAAATAGAAGAGGAGAGTTCTGTGAAGCAACATACCTTCCTCAACTATATTTAATCTGGTCAATTTGACCAAAACCACAAAGATTATTCTTTATTGCCTCACTCTTAACAACAAATTTTGCTAATCCCCTTTCTGTGGGGAACGTCTTGCTATTTCAAAACACAGCTTACTGCTGTTTCTTGTTCTTTCCTATAGTATCTGTCTTGATGATTTTGAAACCATGTAGCAAAGGTACTTGCATTTCTCTTTTTTTATGGGTTTGTCAGTTCTTCAAAGAATATATGGTGCTTCTTCTACAGAAAAGTCTGAGGAGGCAACTTTCAAGAAAAGTAGTTTTAAAAGACTAAATAAACTCTGTTGCGTTAAATATCTTTAAATCCAGCATCTTTACAGTTCTTTACAAAGACATATATCTCCTGGGATGGTTCCTTTGCTTCTGGAGATGGTATAATGGTCAGCATGGTTGCAGTGTAAAACATATCTCTCTTCCAAAAATTTGTCGATGTTTTTTTCTATCCACTTATCAGAAGTACCTTCTCCAGAGATATTTAATTCAAAATAATGGAAGACAGCAAGTGATTTACTTGGTTTGGATGGCTCAGAGTGGTCATTACCATCACATTTATATGTTCTGGTGTTTCATCTGCTTATAAGGGAGATAGTGTTGGACTAATTGCATACAAAGAAGCAATATCTTCCTTCCCTATTTACTGTTTTTCCACCACAAATAGAGCAGTCTGGGTTTGCTTCTTATTCTATGGGCCTCATTTCACTAAACAGTCCACATCTAGATTTTGTCATAACTTCTCCCGTATAGTCTGGATGCAGATATTAAGAGAGAATCTTCTGTACTCTATTAAAGTAGAATTCACACATAGGAAAGAGTATGAAGTGTAGGATGTAAGGATGAACCTTATGCTATGATCTAACATATGGTCTAATAGCTGGAGGTACCACTCACAGGGGAGGAAACAAAGAAAAATGAATTGTTAATAAATCACTAAATAATAAGATATCCTCTGTTTGTTTTATCATCATACACGTATATGGAGATAGAGAGATCATAATTATATGCTCTACTAATAAAACTGGGACAGCTCAGAGCTCATCTCTGCACCTATGTCTACAGATTGGACACATCCACACCCTGTCCCTGGGAAATGCCTCTTTCATTTCCTCAATTCAGACTTGAGACTTCAAAATCCACTCCTTGCACACAACTAATTCTTGTGTACCCTGGCCAGCATAACATGAGCCAGCACCTTCTCTCACCCTTGTCCAGTGAGGAGCATGCCAAGCCAACAGTCCTAGTGCAAGCACAGTCATTCCTTGTATTACCCTTAAAGAACAGGATCCAAGCACCATCTGGGGGATGCTCACGCTCAGAAAAGAGATATCGCATCCACACATACAAAGGAGCGAGACTAAGTGAGCAGGAGTGGCACACAGCAACATCTGCCCACTCTGTTAAGTGCTCTCAAGTACTGGATCAAGAGCAAGCACCTTCCTGGGCCAAAACTGTCTTCTCTACAACACAGTGGTCCAGCTCACTTTTTCCTCATTACGCAGCCCTTGTTGATCCCAGTGAAGTTTTTAAATATATCAATCTCTGCAGAACAGAAGGAGTTAAATCTCAGGCTTACCACTCAGCTATTACCCACGGTGCAATAAAACTAAGGCCAAACTGACCAAGAGACACCATCCTGTTTCAGACCAGAAAAAGCCAAATGCTTTGATTTCGCAGTGTCAGTGTGTTGTGTAAGAATGCACTGCTTTGACTGTAAGCCAGTAAATCAACTAGTTAACATGACTTTAAACTGTTTCTCTATTTGTTTTTAACTTGCCATTTCCAAGATCTAGTATGCTACCAACAAACAAAGAATTTCATTCTATATCCAGAAGAAAAAATATAAAAAAATAAACACTTTATTAGTGAAGTAGGCATGTATCAACTATATAAATACTTAAATAAATACAGCACCATAGAGCATCAGGAACTGAGACCCCATGAGTACTCAAACTGACACCATTTAGAGAGATCAGAGAGCAAATTCCTGGAGCTTTCTGAAGACAAGATCTTTAAGATTTATTTCTCAGGTTGGATTATCCAAATTTTGGAGGACTCCTAATTATTACACTGTAGAAGATTAGATCTATTGAGCCAGTTAAATTTTAATTAGAGAAACTAAATTGAGAAATCTGGATTCTTAGTATAATTGTAATCAGCCATGCTTAAGAAAGATACATTCAAACTAGAATCGTTGCAGAGCATGGTCACTAGGATAACGAGGGAAGAGGAGAATTGTTTAGCCTAACCTAAGAGACGCTATAATGATATGCATTAGCAGAACAGAGAGATAACAAACGAGTATAAAGTGACTGCGACTAAATTTAGGGTGGAAAGAAAAAAAAAATGCCTATCACAAGTAGAGTGCTATAGCAGAAAACTGTAGAGTTAATTAAACCTATCACACAGTAGACTGTAATAGCAGGAACTTTTGAACAAATTTGCCTGCATCCAGAGACAATCCCTCTTCTTATTTTTCCTAAAGGTGATATCCACCTGGCACTCAAAAGGAAATCCTAAGCTTGCAAATTCTCACCAGCTAGATTACGTGGATGAAGGGCTTTTAGGTCTTACTTCTTCAGAATTTTTCTGTGTTCACTGGACTAGGAAATATATTCAAAATAATTGTGAGGTGATGTTGTATCTTTCCTGGATTGTCTTTGGAAGGTTTTGTTTAGGTAGGTGAGTTCATACAGTCCTGAGATTGAGATAAATTCCTTGGACAAAAGAAATAGTCATGGGGAGTCATGTAAAAATCAGAGGAGGAAATAATTTATTTAAGCCTAATTTAGTTTCTGCTTCAAAACTCTTCTGTCTAAGCTTGCTTTATGGCTCCTCTGCTACTTAAATATGTGGTGTGTTACTACAAATATGACACTATTTCAAAAAACATTCATTTATGGCTGACTGCTTTAGTGGCTTAGTTAAAGTCAAGTGGATTATTTTTGCAATATGTTCCCTGCTATTAAGCCTTCTGTCCCAGTCTGACAAGAACAAAGAGTGTCCCAGAACAGTGCACTCTAAACAGTAGTTTGGGGAAGCCACTAATGCTGCTGTGCTTGGTTTTATTAGCCATCTTCACTAGCTAACAAGTTTGGCAAGCAACTTATTTTTTGTTCTTGGCTGTAATTCAGTGACAAGTGTTTCCAATCTAGAGCATTAATTTTTGACCTGTTAAACCAGAAGGATTCCCCTGGTAGTAAAGGGGAAATTGAGCCTGACATCTGTGAAGTTTTGTTTAGTTCTGTCCTAAATTTTGTCCAGACAGAAGGTAGGAAGGTCAAGAGAAATCCAGAAAGCAGAGAAGCGCATTCTTTCCTCAGTTAAAATCTGTATGGTGAGTTTAACAGGCAGCAGTAAACCTTGCTCTGTCCTCTCATTTTAATCAAGGGCTGTCAATGATCCTAGTTTCAGAGGTAGTCTGGGGTGTAACTGGCTGCTTCTGAAGAGTGAACGTACCACCAGTGGCCTTCAGCTCAAGGCTTCAGGACATTACAGATAAAGACTGTTAACACTGAGGTTTGCTAGACATTTTCTAATCACCCTGGTGGATAGAATCATAGAATGCTTTGGGTTGGAAGGGACCTTTAGAGGCCATCTAGCCCAACCTCCCTGCAGTGAGCACGGACATCTTCAACTAGACCAGGTTGCTCAGAGCCCCATCCAACCTGGCTTTGAATGTTTGCAGGGATGGGGCCTCCACTGCTCCTCTGGGCAACCTTTTCCAGTGCTTCATCACCCTCATGATAAAAAATTTCTTCCTTATATCCAGTCTAAATCCACCCTCCCTTCGTTTAAAGCCATTACCCCTTGTCCTATCACAACAGGCACTGCTAAAAAGATTTTCCCCATTTTTCCTATAGGCCCCCTTCAGGTACTGAAAGGCTTCTATAAGGTCTCCCCGTAGCTTTCTCTTCTCCAGGCTGAAAAAATCCATTTCTCTCAGCCTTTCCTCATAGCAGAGGTGTTCTAGCCCTCTGATCATCTTTGTTACCCTCCTCTGGACCCGCTCCAACACCTCCATGTCCTTCCTGTGCTGAGGGCTCCACAGCTGGGTGCAGGACTCCAGGTGAAGTCTCACCAGAGCAGAGTAAAGTAGCAGAATCATAGAATCATAGAATCATAGAATGGTAAGGGTTGGAAGGGACCTTAAAGATCATCTCATTCCAACCCCCCTGCCATGAGCAGGGACACCTTCCACTAGACCAGGTTGCTCAGAGCTCCATCCAACCTGGCCTTGAACACTGCCAGGGAGGGGGCAGCCACAGCTTCTC
>Ga0065711_1008724_pt1 | contig 12298 bp, 9 predicted proteins | sample Hoacrofraction12_FD_59098 | JGI IMG/M metagenome (GOLD analysis project Ga0065711, IMG submission 59098) | Hoatzin crop microbial communities from Cojedes, Venezuela - Epithelial fraction 12 v2 (version 2) | ecosystem: Host-associated > Birds > Digestive system > Esophagus > Crop | place... | reverse complement strand
GATCCTGTGCAGCCTACTGTAGGTGACCCTGCTTCGGCAGGGGGGTTGGACTAGATGACCCACAGAGGTCCCTTCCAACCCCTACTATTCTGTGATTCTGTGATTCTGTGATTCTGTGAAAGCAGATAAAGGAAGTCCAAACCAGGGATGCATCCTACTGAGGCAAAGAAGCCAAGAACCTAAAGCCATTGCAAACAGACGACCTGTGCTGCTTTCAGCTCTGAAACAGCCACACAAAGGAAACAAGCTAAACTGCAGTAGAAAGCACATTGTAGTAGACACCCATGGGCTCTGGGTAGTGAGGGGGAGGAAGAGCAGTGGAGAAGGTAACTATGGGGTAAATGCAGAGAAACCAACAAAAAGGGGTGATCAGGGCAAGAGAAGGGAGCCTTCTGCTTGCTTTGTGTTGAAGGGGCAGAACTCAAGCTTAAGGATCACGACAGTGTCAGCCAACAACAAAGTCCTCTACAACACCAATACCAACAGGAAAGAACTGATCATTGTTTACCAGAGCACAAGGTGTAGGTCATCCAAAGGGTTTGCTATTCACAGCCACATCCAAAAATGTACTACAAATTGGCAAACATGCCATCTTGCATGCTGCCATGCAAGACACAAGAATTACACAGGGCACTGCATGGTTCTTGCAGGGTGGTGCACAGGCAGCAGCAGGAAAACTTCAGAGGAGCAGCAGAAATTTAATCTGTTCATCTGTGGACTGAGAATCGGCCAAAACTGTCACATCAGGGTAAAAAAGTTCCCTTAACCTACAGCTATTTTACTTTCAGGACTCCTAAGTCCTCTCAGGTTATTTCCCAGCACATGAAATGATTGCCACTCATACAAAGTGAGAATAAATCACAACAATTCTGTTGTAGCAGAGGGTTATTCCTCCTTGTCCAGGCTATTAATGACGACTGCCTCAAGAGCAAAGCATTGGAGAGGCAGGCTGGAAATGATAATGAGTTAAGTGATCAGCCAAACATATCAAATGCTATGATGATCCAATTTGTCTGAATTAGCATATTTTGATAGACGTGTACATTAATACATATTAATACAAATTCTTAATATTTGAAATTGTATCAATTCATTTTGCATGCATTGATTTTCCAGAAATCTGAAAATATCAGCAAGGTTCAGCTGGCAAGTCTCCTCTCGGGGCTTCACAACTGTGTGCGCAGTTCTCAGGCAAGGGCTGGCATTTTCTGCAATACTGCTAAAAGCTTTATTTTCTTTTTTAAAATGCTATTTCAAGTATGATATGTCCACAATGAGTTTTTCTTGTCTAGAATGAAATTACTTTTCATCTCTTTGTATCACCTGGAAACTGCGAGTTTCCACTCACAGTGGAAAAAAATAACAGTGGGTGAAAAAAACGTTTTCCTCTGCAGCTCTTGTGCCCCGCAACCACTTTGTAAGTATCGCTATCTCTTTGTGCTTCATCACACTAACCAAACTCCCTTAAGGAGCGGTGACTTGACCTCTTCCACTCCTGCTGCTGCCAAATGTCCATAACAGCCATAGAGCTTTATTATGTCTACAGCTTCTCTCCTAAAAACGCAACTGGGCATATTTCTGTTGCATCATCCTCTGCTCCATCTGTGTATTTCATTCATTTGCCCAGAGAGGCAGTGGAGGCCCCATCCCTGGGAACATTCAAAGCCAGGTTGGACAGGGCTCTGAGCAGCCTGGTCTAGTTGAAGATGTCCCTGCTCACTGCAGGGGGGATTGGGCTAGATGACCTCTAAAGGGCCCTTCCAACCCAAAGCATCTATGATTCTATGATTCACCTTCTGTCTCCTGTTGTCCATCAGGAATGCCCTGTGCAATGTGTGTCTACAGCACCTGGCCTCTCTTCCATGAGCCAAGCCCACAGGTGCTCCTGGAGAATAAATAATCACATAAACCATCAATTCACACATCTCACCAGCACACATTATTCTGCTCTTGCCTGAAGCTCTTGATTTGCTTCTGACTTTGCCATTACTTATGATTAAAAGCCCTGACTCTGTTATTTAACTCCGTGAAGCATGCAGCTTGTATGAAATTGTGTACAACACGAGCTGAATCTTATGACTTGAAACACTTCATCACATTAAAAAGAGCCTTATGATTAATTCTGATTTCAAGCAACAAAATGAAACAGTTTAAAGCCATCTTAAATATATTTTTCACAGTAGGAAACAGAATAAACAAACAAAACAAACTAAACATTATAGTCAACCCAATTATTACCTTCTATTAGCCAAGTGCTTAAGGGATGAAAAACACCACCATTTTAACCCGAGTGAAGCATTACTGAGACATTATCCAGGAGAATAGTTTCCCCCCTACTTTCAGCTTAGCCCTCAAGAAAGAATTGCCTCTCTCTTCAGGGCATTCAGGCGATCGATCTTATAGGTGTCCAGGTGACAAATTAAACCTTAGGACTAACTTTTGGTTCAGTGGTCTACACATCTCTCACGGCAGAGCATCAGCAAGAAATGTAAGGGATGCTGCACAGCAGTTCTTCCTTTAATAATAAAAAACCATGCACATGCATTACTTGCAATGCACTAAGCCAAAATCTGGCAACAATATCGGAAGGGCGGAGGGGCGTCCAAGAGGAGGATCCAGCACAGAAATCAATAACCAGCCGACCTCCCATCGCCCAGTTTGTACCCGTGCACTGCTCCCCATCGCTGTCTGGGAATGGAACTGCTTCCCCCTACTCCTCAGGGTCTGAAGCAGCACACTGGCCGAATTTTAAGTCTTGTTTCTCCTCAGAAACAGGTGCAGCCCCACATGCTGCTGCCTCAGCCCGACGCCCGCTCCCGCCACGCCGCAGCCATGACAGCACGGGCCCTTCTCCCTCAGCACTCAGCTGGGGAGGACCCGGAGCAGCTCTACTGGACACCAAAAGGGCCTTCCCCTCCTCGGTGGGGTTTTCCCTCCCTCTTTTCACTCCCTCCACCTGTAGCCACACTCTGCCCGCTTCCAGCCGTGGCCTGAAGTCAGCAGTTCGATCCCCAATGGTTTCCGCTGACTCCGCTTTCCCGCCTGAGGAGAACTGGGACAGGGAGAGCTGAGAAATACAATTTCCATAGTAATTTGTAGGTCGCTGAAACAGTGAAAGTGCATCGTGGAGATTAATTTATCCCTCCGTTTTACGACGCGAGCTCTCGGCGGGTGGATTTAAAAGCAGTGGCAGCTGGCGTAACTCACCGCCTGCCCCCACCTCATCTGAGGCACCTCCTCACGGCCAAGCCTGGTGGCCTTGGCTGCCCCAAGCAGTGAGGGGGAGCCGGAGGGGCAAAAGCTTCTCCATACACAAAGCTCTGGGGTTTTTTCCTGGTGCGTGGGCAAACTGGAGGGAGGCTCGGCATGCCCTGACCCAGGAGGGCTGCAGGGACCCGGGTNGAGCAGCCAGGGAGGCTCATGGCTGGGGTGTGAGGGCAGGACACCTACCAGCTTGCTGAAAGGAGCAGAGGCCGAGGAGGAGGAAGATGAGGTGGTGGTGGTGTTCACCTTCTGCTGAGCTGAAATTGTCACTCACATTGTGGCAAAGCCAGTGGGAGAGGGAAGGAAAATGCCCCTNCCCAGTCAGGTCAAGGCTTGCTCTGCTCCGGGCACCTTCTCCAGCTGAAGGTTCCAACGGATCTTGCCCCTGCGTCCAGGGGTCTTCTCATCAGTTTCCTCATCAACGTCCCATCGCCTTCCTCAGGGTTTGATCAATCACCAAAACATAAATCCCCATTTCCCCTGTTCAAGGAAACCATTCTCCTTTCCCCAGCCGTGTGTGGCAGTGGGTAGGACTGGTTCAGTCACAGCCATGCCAAGACACAGCTGCCTCAAACCCTCATCCCAATGGGTGCAGCAACAGCTCTCAGCTCTTTTATTTCTCCTTTCCATTCTTAAAGACCACCTGCCTTCCACGAGACCAAAGTGGTTTACCATTTGGTTGTGATAACGAACTGACGATATTTATGCTGGTGCCAAGCCTACCGTAAATTACAGCAGCTCCCAGGAAAATAGCCCCTTTGGCTCAGCAGAGTATGCCATTTTATTTATGTTGCACTTCTACACCCGAATATTGAACTCTCTGTTTAAATGGGACAACAAATCAATACTACACAGGGGAGGTGTGTGGGGAGGCGAAACTCAAAAAGTCTTTAGCTTTGCTCCCAATACACAAATTTGGAGGAGCAGCAGGAAAAGATGCTCATGAGACTGAATAAAACTCATTTGAACACACTGCTCACAAACCTTCTCTCTGGAAAACAATTACTATTACAGGTCCAACAAAATGTTGCAGTGACTTAAAATTAATAAAATAGAAAGGGGGAAGGATGTTATAGATGATTTTTCATCAAAATGTAATTTACTTGTCTGCTTTAGGAATAAATAAGTTTATTTAAGCTGCTCCGTTTTTCAAAATCTAATGTTATCTGTTGGAATTTGAAGTAAATTGATAGTTATTGATTATTGAAGGTTAGGATTACGAGGCTAGTTTACACACACCCTAGCGACACAGAAGAGTTTAAAAGAGACCTATCATCTATCAGATAACATTTCACTTTTTCTTTGGAGTAATAAACAAGTTGGATTGAAATATTGGTGAATACTATACAATAATGTAAGGATTTAGCTGTTGCAAAGCAATAGAAATCACTATGGGCAATAGCACTCCCTGGCTAGATCCTGGAGCCAGCTGTGATTACAGCAGGATCTTTGCCTGAAGGAATACTGTAGAATCAGGCCCCTTTATTTTTGTGCTACATAGTAAATCACATCAAAAGCATCAGCATTCTGCAAAGCTACATGACTGATTAAAGCAACACTGCTCTAGTGTTTTTTATGGTAGACTGGTTATGGCAGTGATGTTCAAATTAAAGGCCACCTCCCCAAAACATGAAAAATACATACACTCTCTACATACTCTTAAGAAGATGTTAAATCACAAATTGTTACAGATTAGACAACAACATACAAAATGAATATGGACAAGGAAATGTACATCCGAATTCAGAGATATGGGAGACCTGATACCGAAAATGTTTTTCAAAGAAAACAAAAATGACATCTTCCTAAAAAGGAGGTGATTTTCTTGCATTTCATTTATATTTTGTTCTTCATTCAACATTTGAAGTGATCATGAGATTTTACTCAAACAATGTGAACCATATCAATAATGGCAAGAAGAATCATGCTTGGAGAGTTCAGGAAATGCATTTAGTCACTTCACCATCTTAAGTTTCTCCCACGTCCACCTGAAAAAGTCACTGAACGGATACAAGTTTTCGGCATCCATTAAGAGCACCCTCCGAATGAAGCTCATACCTTCAACCTTCCCACCGAGACCTATGAGTGTTTCAGGTTTCAGGAATCACCAACATGAACTCATAACCCCATTAAAAGCAACAGTTTGTTGCTTTTACAATTTCCTCCTCCTCTAAGAAGGTAAAATTGAATCTAAAATTGAGGTTAGCCCAGCCACCTTTGGAAGGAACCAGAAGTTCTGATGAACTCCAGACAGGTAATCTCCACCTCGCAAAGGCAGACACAAACAGTACCTAACACTGTTTTACTGTTGCACCTGAAATATTTTCCACTGACTTCAACGGGAACAGGAGGAGTTATGAAGAATAAAATCTGAGCTGTGTCAGTCACTGTTCTTTTGCTGACTGTGACTGATCAGAGAGAAGTGGAGAGCACAGAGGTGAAGTCTTAGGTAAGCGGTTGGATGGTGTATCTTCATAGATAAATATATAAATAAGAAACAGGAAATACTACTTTTGTTTTCATTAAAAGCACATCTCCTTTGTGCTTTGGAGAATGTAAGCACACGTGGTTTAACTACAAAGCAAAACATTGTTCTGAAAGGAAAAGTATTTCATTTGGAAAATGCTAAAGCAAAGCATTTTGACTTATAAATCTTCTTTTTCCCTTTCTGGGGTTCAAAGTGATTTGCCAGATTCAGACCAAATTTATGCACAAGTTTTGGCTGACCTGAAAATACATTATTGCATAAGCTTGCCACTTGTATAATTTTATCCTGTCTAGAACACCACATGGGATACAGCATGACATGCGGTGTGGAAGTCCTTTAGCCTTTGTGTTGCACAGAGTGCCCATGGCAGCTTATTGTGCACAGGATCATGGAGTTACAAGAACATTTCAGGAATAGATTCACATAGGACATGGTAAGCATCAAGACGGCTCTCCCTCACTGAACGTGGATTTCTGAAGAACCTGGAATCTCTGAAGAAATATCACTGATCAATAGCAAGCATTCACAACAGCACCAAGAGGGTGCTTTTATGGTTATGATTGAATGTAGGCATTTACTGCCAAAATGCGTTAAAAAATATTTTCATGGGGTTGATTTCTGTGTTTTGTACTAAGGCTATATATCGGTAAATGAGCTCTCAGAACAAACATTTGACACTGGCAGATTAATTCTCCATGAATAAATTAGCTCAAATTTATGGCCCTGGCATCACATGTGAGATTAGGTATCCACACAGTGTCAACAGGCTCATAAGAATTGTCTTCACAGTTTAAGTAACATCTTTTGTCAACCTTAGCACCTTTGCTCCTAGCCCTCTTTCTCTGAAATCAGCAGGAAATTCATAGCATGAACACAAACATTTGGCTTTGCTGGGGATTTTTCTACAACTTCTTTTTTATTTCCTGTTTTCCTTAGTTTATAATTGCTGATGTTGTTTTGTTTTTATAATACATTTTTGCTTCCTGGAAGTGGTTTGCCCCTATTATAAAACAGTACAAAGTTGGGTAATGTGTATATTTTTTTTCCATAATCAATATTTAATTATTTTTTGCATCAGATATTACCTTTACACTGAGAGTCAAGAAATGCACCCTGTAAAAACTTCATCAAATATATCTTTTTTTTTGTTTCTAAAAACCATTACAAATATGAGGTTCCTACTCCAGTCCACACTGAAGAACACTCTCTCTCGAACAGACTATCCAGGCATTGTGATCTTGTCCCCTCTGGGATTTAATCTACACAGGTACGCCATCCCAGTCCTACCTAGGAAAAGTGGAGTGACACACCAGGTTTGGGGATGTAAGCTCACAGCTCTAACGCTGTTCCAAACCTCCTGGCAGTTTTTTGCGAGTAGTTACAATATAGAGTAACAGATACGTTGCATACCTCTGAGAACAGTGGAAGCACAAAGCCTTGCGTGGAGCTTCTCAGAGTTTACTCAAAGGAGGTCCTGGATATACTTTTTCTATGCTAAGCATATATATGAATTTAGCAGCTACTGTGTATTGATTTTCTTATCTGATTTCAGGAGGTCAGTTGTTTACCAAGCACATTATTTATGTCCTGTGCCACCACAGGACATAAATCTTGATCTTTGCCATAGATTATTTATTTAGACTAATAATTTAGGTACCATCGTGTACCATGGACCATTTATTGAACATCCATTGCTTTTTCTCTGCAATACTGGTCTATTTTTCTTTATAGACAGTTAAAAGTGAAGAAATGTAGCTTATTGTTCATGCTGTAGAGGGGTTTCCATCAAGAGATCTCAAAATGCCCAAGCATCAATTTATTCCTGCTGTCTCATTTGTTAGTCCATGCAATTTACAATAAGTCTATTGTTTTACACTAATAAGTGGATTGTTCCTATCAAGCTGCAGCCTCTCATCTTATTAATCAATGCAACTCATGCTGACTCTTCACAGGGGTCAACCATTACCAGAAAGTGGATTATTATGCATCAATAAAGTTTCAGCTCTTGATTACTGACCTAATCATTCCATTCAGCACATGTAATTTAGAGGCACAGGATAATTTTGTACAACTGGTGAGTTCTACAAGTTCAGAACACTTTTGTTTTAATACCCCAGGCTTGCCACACCAGTGTGTCTGTGTGCTAATAAGCATTGCACTCTGCTACAGGAACCTTTGCACAATTTTACTTTATTGGTTGATGACCTGCTTACATCAGGAAGCGGATAAATGAATAGTTCTTTATAAAAGATCTAATTTGGGCGTACGTAGATAGCCCTGTTTCCCAGCTTGCCCAAGAAAATTCATGGAGTTAAGTCACAATTTCTTTTGCATTGGTACAATTATTTTATAGCTGTAAAAGCAAGACAATCATAATTTGGCCAATATACTAATTAAAAAAACACAAAACACAACAATAAAAATGAAGAATCACTCTTTGTGCAGCCTTCTCAGCACTGACTTTATTTAAGCATGCTCTCAGAGTAAAATATAGATGTCAAAGTAATCTACATATTCAGTTACAACCCCTTGCAATTACCACCTATATTTACCCAAGCCCCAAACTCCATCATTAACAATAAATTTACATGTATATCATCCTTGAATTTGCCTAGATAAATGATATAGTTTAATAAGAGATTTTAAGGTAGTGGTGTAACACTGTGCTAATCAAATGTCTTCTTCTTTCTCAGTATACTCTTCTAAAAGATATCCTTCATAATAGCAAAGATGTTTATTTCCCAGAGATCCATTTCATTAAAGAATATGTGACCACTGCATTTTTTCAGATATTGTTTCTCACACATAAATGCTGAAATCCAACGCCAGACCAACGCGCTTCAGAAAAGGATCTGTACAGAGCAACACTGAACATCTCTGTATAATATACCCCAGGGAATAAAAAACCCTTCTGCTAGATGCCTATCAGAAGCCGCTTTTAACAGGGAGGTGACACGTAAGTAGTGGTATTATCAACCTGTTCCCTGCTTTGCAATAGGCAGGGAGAATGAAAGTTCACATCAGTTAAGGTTTGTCTCACATTTCAAAGATTTAAAGTGATATTTGCAGTTTTCTTTATTGCTAAGGGATCCAACGTTTTGAAACAGTATCACCAGATGAGATGGATCCTTTGCGGTTATAGTTATTGGCATGAAACAACTTTGGATTTAAGCTATGAGAGAATCCCTGCTCAATTAAATACAGACCTAATTGTTAGCATTTATAATTTTTACCACAGCCATATCTATGAAGTGTCACCAAGCTCATGATTTCATTGACATTTTATAGAAAAGAATGACAAACCATCCCTTCTCCTAGAACAGAGTTTTCTTATGCACAGTTGTACGTGGGCCAATATCGATATGCATTTTATTATCTGCATTGATGTGAAGTCCTGAGGCAATAAATACTACCACTACAGACCTGTCTAATAACCTCCATTTTTATTCCTCTGCCACTGCGTGGGAACAGGGATATAGAGGTTAATGATAATGTCTTGGTTTTTTCCTGAAGTGATGATTTAAATTGGGGTGGACCAACCAATCTCTTCAAGGCCGGTAACTAAATGTCACGCTTAAGACCCCTCCTTTGCAGTACATGAGTTTATTATTTAGAGCTCACAGCAATAAGTGCTATGATCCATGAGGGGATACAGGGCAGTGTGTGCCTGTTGGGAGTCACACACTGCCCTAGAATGAAGCAAATGTGGCAGGCCAGAAATTATCCTCCAGGTCACTGGGAATAGCTGTCAGAACTGGGATTCAGGCTTATTATTTCTTGCTTTGCAGTCTCATCCTAGAATTAGCTCTGGTCCTGCTGCATGTTTTGTGGCACATGTTGTCAGCAGGACTGCAGAAGGTGTCATGTCAGTCTGAATTAAAAAAAAGAAGAACGCTGTCATTTTTGATTGGGACACCTCAGTGATCGCCTTGATTTCACTTAACACCTACAGTTCTGTTTTCCAACTACCTCCTTTTGTCTGCTATCCCTATAAAGAGGATGCTACCCATGAAATTACATAGAAGTAACATTGTCAAAATTACCAACATCTTTATATTCCATAAAATCCCTGCAACTAATGAAAGTTGAAATGATAGAAATACTGCTGTAGAGAACAAGAAGCAAACCCCCGTTTTACCAGTAAGCCATTAGCAATGCTACTTGAGATCTTCTTATTATCGGATAGGGAGGTGGATAAGAGAAGGATAAGGACAGTAATGTGACATCCAGTGTGAGGACAACTTCTCTCTCCCCTGATCCAGAAACTGAGCAGAGGATGGTTTATCCACTGAGAAGTCCTCCCTGTGTCTCTCTCGCAAAGAGCACCAAGAAAAGCTGCAGAGTCTTCCAGACGCCCCAGAAAACAGAAACGATTGTGGAAGCGAGTACATGAGGAGTCTTTGGCTGTTCACAGAAACACTTGTGTGCTGCCTGGACTTCCTCCACTGTGTGCTAATACGCTCTCTGCTCAAGCTCTCTCCACCTCTGCCTCTCACATCTTTTGCCCCCAGGCTTCACTTCACACCTGCTCCACTGCTTTGCTTTTAGCTGCGTCCCAGCTGAACGAGCAGAACCACTGTAAGATGTCCCAGAAGCTATTATGAAAGAACACTGCCCTGCTCTGTGCACATAAGACTGTCTTAATGCTTGTATGAAGTCTAAAATGTGGACTCCTGAGCTATTCCCCACAAATCTATCTCACACAAGGCCACACACTTTTAGGGTAAGAGCTACCTATTCTCCGTGTCTGTAGTGTCTAAGATACCAGGGCACTCTCCTTGGTTACTTGGTAATAAATGCAACTTTATTACTTGCTAACAAATGAAACTGATAACAATAAAGTTTTTCCCCAGAGACAAAATATCTGTTAAATCTACTTGGAAAAAATGAACAACCTCATTTTAATATCCTTGTATATAGAAAGACCTCCTTAATCAGCATGAAGCTTAAATGAGGTACTTGCTTAGCAGGAACACCTACACAGGAACTGATTTTCGGCAAATTATTTGAGATGGCCCTCTACTCTGGATAATTTTCAAACTGATTACTCCATCATGCCCAAGGCTGAGGAGTAGGACATTAAGGGTACTAACAGGTACCTGTGTGCTCTACATTACAAGCTGTGACATTCAGATCAATTTTCACACTGTATCACATCTCACTTACAGCTGCATTTGGGCTTCAAAGCCAACCCATTTCAGTATTCAGCTACATGGGGAATTAACTGCTGTGGCTACAAAGCAGAAAAAAAATACATGGCTCCAAATAAATTAATATTGTTCCAGTGCACACACTTTAATCTGAAATAAACTAATTTTTATTCTGAAATCTTATTTGTTCTGAAATTAAGACCTATGTAGCAACAGTAGTATAATTAATCTTTTATATTTATATTGCTTTTCATTTACAGAAAATGAAAGCTTTTGCAGCATTGATTATTACCCTGCATCGCTACAGTGATCAGTTAACCACTGACGCATGTGTCACCATTCACTCTGGCTGGTTCCAAAGTAGCCACACTGCTCACTAATTTGGGAGCTCCTGCTCATTTTTTATTCTTCTGTTGAGCACCCTTTGTCTGAGAAATAGGCAGGAAATTGAGGCATATCCACAGTTAGTGCACACACAGGTATCCAGACTGTTGCCACACTGCACTACCCCGCACCACACATACAGTGCAGGTTACCGTGAACTGAGCCAGTCCCATCTGTTTATATTACCACTTCTAATTTTGCCTTTCAAGCACAACTAGTAGTTCATTAATCAAGTAAAAGTACAGTTAAAAGACAAAACCATACCAAAACAATTATCGTCTTTAAATCCAGCAGGTTCCCCTCTCCCTTTGTTAAGCCATGCTTAAGCTCACCTAACACCATACCAACACGAAACAGAAAGGTTCTTTCTCCAGCCTCTTTGCTGCGTGCTCCTTGTTGGCCCAGATGTCATGCTGTGGCTCAGTGAATCAGCTCAGCTCATTCAACCAGCCAGACCCAGAAAAAAAAAGTAAGATTCAGTTTCAGCTGGATCAGTGAGCTGATCTCACTGGACATGAGCACTACTGCTGAGCAAGGGAAGGCAAAGAATCATGCAGCTATGCGAGCAGAGAGGGGGAGTGTGGGAGATAGTTTTACACTGATTTGGACTGTGAAACTCCATGCTGAGAGTGCATCCATTCAAACTGCACCTCAGGAATTGGAAACGTCACATGTGGGAGGGAGAAGGGAAGAAGTGACAGGGCAGGAAAGTACTTGGAGGTGCCATAAATGGAGAATGCAGCCGACCACTCCAGTCAGTCACTGTCACTCCCCCTGTTCCTCCCACCATTCCCTGTGTTGTGCCAAACACTGAATCAAAACTTCAAGCAGAGATCTGAAACAAAGATGGTCAGCTTCTTCTGCACAGAGCAAGAATCTCTTAAGAGTCCAGCGGAGGGCTACGAGGATGATGAGGGGACTGGAACATCTCCCCTACGAGGAGAGGTTGAGGGAACTGGGCTTGTTCAGCCTGAAGAAGAGAAGGCTGCGAGGGGACCTTATAAATGCCTAC
>Ga0065711_1008722_pt1 | contig 12299 bp, 8 predicted proteins | sample Hoacrofraction12_FD_59098 | JGI IMG/M metagenome (GOLD analysis project Ga0065711, IMG submission 59098) | Hoatzin crop microbial communities from Cojedes, Venezuela - Epithelial fraction 12 v2 (version 2) | ecosystem: Host-associated > Birds > Digestive system > Esophagus > Crop | place... | reverse complement strand
GGGGGGGGGGGGGGAATATTGAATGGAAATGTCTAGCAGGAAACAGAAAATATAACCAATAACAGAAAATGGCACAACATGGAAAAGGCATTAAAAGCCTCTCAGAGGAAGTTTTCAGAGGGTTTTATTTCCCTGTGAATATATGTGGAATTTGCTTTTTGGATATAATGCACAAATCACTACTTTCCAGCAAAGTTTGTAAAAGCATCCAAGAAATACCTGACTAGTTCCCCATCCTGCACTTATCATCAAGCTTTTTCTGTCATATGAGCTAAAATATCCCTACTCCTCTAACGATTGCTGCATTTCCAAAAGCTTTTGAACACAACAGACTCAGCTGGCATTTTCTAAATTTAGGCTTAACAAGGTGTCCTGGGTTCAGCCAGGACAGGGTTAATTTTCAGCCTGAAGAAGAGAAGGCTGAGAGGGAACCTTGTAAATGCTTGCAAATATCTGAAGGGTGGGTGTCAGGAGGATGGGGCCAAGCTCTTTTCAGTAGTGTCCAGTGACACGACAAGGGGCAAAGGGCACAAACTGAGGCACAGGAAGTTCCGTCTGAATATGAGGAAGAACTTCTTCCCTCTGAGGGTGATGAAGCCCTGGAACAGGCTGCCCAGGGAGGTTGTGGAGTCTTCTTCTCTGGAGATATTCAAGACCCGCCTGGACAGGGTCCTGTGCAGCCTGCTGTAGGTGACCCTGCTTCGGCAGGAGGGTTGGACTGGATGACCCACAGAGGTCCCTTCCAAGCCCTACCATTCTGTGATTCTGTGATTTTCACCGGACTCCAGGAAGGGGCACAGCCGGGTGGGCTGACCCCACCTGGCCAAACAGAGCCGGGTATTCCATACCATGTGCCGTCATGCGGGGTTCCGGTGGGGGGGAGCAGGGCAGCGGGAACGCACTCGCAGCTCGGGAGGGCGGGGTGGCAGCGGTCGTGGAGGGCGGCTCTGTTGTGTTGTGTGGTCTGTTTTGTGTTGTGTATTCCCCTTTTCTATATCGTCGTTGTTGCTGTTCCCTTTGTTTGCTGTTCTGTTAAACTGCCCTTATCCAGACCCACCAGTTTCTGCCTGTTTCTTTCCATTCTCCTCCGCACCCCGGCGGGGGGAGGGGTGGCCGCGTGGCGCTTTTGTTGCCGGCCGCAGCCAGACCAGAACACAAGGGCAAGCTTTACATCCCTATGCATGCATACTAAGAGTATCAGTGAACATTGCTGTGGGTAATGGGCCAGCTCAGCTTAACATCAAGGACTTAATATTTCCTCTAATAATTCTTGTTAATTATATATTTAGCAAATCTGTATGTTATCATTCATTTTATCTACCTGCTACTAGATTTATTATAGTTAATGTTTATCTTAAATTGCACCTGATCCAAGCAGGTGCATAAAACGAACAGTCGGTTGATAGCTCAGGAGATGCTCCTTTCCATAAAGGACTGAACCAGTGATAAGGTACCTCACAAGGCCAGTTTGAAAATTACTGCTGCCTGGCTGATAGGTGCATAAATGGGATGAAGGTTCTGCAGAAAAGCTAACAACCACACAAAGCTGTGTCTAGCACGTAACTCTGCCTCTGTAAAGGGAAACTCCTGCTCAGAGGAGTGTGGAGAAGAAATATCCATGAGAATTAAAGCAAAGTGAATCTGTTTGACTATTTGGTCAGCCAGGAACAACTTACAAAGAGACTCCAGGTTGGACATTTGGCCTTGCTAGGTCTGACCATTCTGCAGAAGAAGATTATCAGCTTCAAGCAGCGATTTCTGACAGACACAAGCTGCTGGGGGAAAGGCAGCAGAAACAGAGAGACCTTTGCAAACCTGCACGACTGTCCAACAAAAGCTCGAGAGAAACAGATCCTAGTCTAGCCTAAGCAATGGGTGAGCAATTTGCAATGCCAGCATGGACTCAGACAGACTCTTCAGGTACAAGTGAAGTGGGTCTTGTACTGAGCCAGAATTAACTCTGTGAGACTGTGATGGAATCAGCTGTGATGGAAGAGGAGTGAGGTACCTGACCCATGGAGGCAGGGAATACTGCCAGTTTTGCCAGATGGGCTCAGTTAGAGAAAGGTTGGTGGCTTTTCTGGCCTAGCAGGAATCTGTAAGCCTGTACAGAGTTACTGCAGCCACCATGTCAAGGGGTGGTGGAAATACAAGGTAGAATGGTAACACGCAAGCATTTGAAGAGCTAGGCTATGTTTGGTTTTCCACGCAGAAACCATGGCCAAGATTCAGAAAATAGAAAACTCATGAATAAACATGGGAATGACAAACAACTGTCTCTATCCTCATCAGTTCTGCATCAGCTCCAACCCAAAGGACAACCACTGAGCAGCACTGGCCCTAGAAATTTAAAATGAAAAATAAAAAAAAAGCCTAACCCCCAAATCATAATGCTGCCTATGTACAAAGGCTGATGTCTGCACGAGGAGTTACCCACAGAGCTACGCAGAGTTTAGCTTCTCTTCTTTGGGCAATGTTGCATGGAAGAAGAACCTTCCCCTCCCTTAGATGGCATGATGCTGGGCCAAAGGACAGCATCCAAATTACCCCGGTTCAATCAGTGACAGATCTTACAATGGTATGGCCCTCAGTAATACCACTTCCACACTCAAAATCTGTTCTTGCAGATCTTTCATAGCGACTGACTATTTCTACAGAGCATCTCCCCTACAACTGCAAGAACCTCTGGATTAATCCAAATACTGTTGTACTAGTCTAAATAATGATAGCAGTTGTCACTAAACTACTGCTCAGAAATAACATTCTGCCTCCATGACAACTGGACATCATTTATAGTCAGAGGAGATTAACATTTTCATAACAACTGCACTAAAAGCTGTCTCCTCCCTCCTCTTCCTTTCTTCATGTAAATATATCAAACATATACTGCATCTGCCACAATCTACTTGTAAATTAAGTAACTGAGAAAGAAAAAAACTAAAGTCCACATATAGGAGCAAAAATAGCTCTTCTGTAGTGCTATGACTCACAGAACTACGGCAATGTTGAAGACTCCAACAAGCGGAGAAAAAAATAAACAAAAAAGGAAGAGTAACACAGCTATGTAACAATTCTAGCCCACTTTCTGTAACATCAGGAGGTCCCATATTTCAGAAGTGACCTTAGGAAACAGACAGTATTCATCAAAAAACATGGAAAGCCTATACTTACCTGCAGTTCCTAAGCTAAGTAGTACAGCCACCCAAAATACCCAGAACACAATGAGAATCAGAAAGGTCCAGAGTGGTTGGAACAGGAGGAAAGGAATTCTGCCAATGATTTTACCAACAATCCGAAAGAGCTGTACAGTGAACTGAAGCCGCTTTCTTAGTACAAACAGAAGTGAAAGCAGAACAACCTGTTACAGGAAATAAAAAGACAAATTGTTGGGTTTTTTCACTTAAGAAAATATCAGAGTTGTCAAATGCGAGATCAGGGTGTACAGATTTCACAAAGACATGACAGCAAGGCATTTTACACAAACTTACTGCACCCTGGAAAAGCTTTTTAAGACACCGTCTATATTCCCAAAGAGCCTGTGGATTAAAATCTCATTTTCTGAAATCATTGCTACTGTTTCTTTAAAAGAAAATAGGATTCATAAAACTGTAACTCACCCAATGGAAACAGCCTGTTTTGCTTTACAGCAAACACAAATGTACCTTACACGCTACACATTGCTTTCACATACCCTGTATGTCATGCACATTTAAACATTCTTCCTACTCAGGTCAGCTTGCCACTGTTCACATTGGTAGGAGGACCAGTCCTTCTCTGCAGCAAGGATAGCAGCACAACCAAACTATAATTTAAGAGCTATGTATGTATGGAAGCAAAGCAGGCAGACATAAAATGAAACCTCATTTAAACAAATCTTTTTCTCCCAGAGTAAAAAAAAAACCCAACAACAACTAAACCGTGGGTCAAAATCCCCATAATGTCCCCAGTTCTTTGTATATGACAAGCAACTATGAGCAGCAATTAAAAGAGAGGTTGGAATCTATAAAAAATACATGCAACCAGTGGCAGCTGCTTCACTAGTTTTCTCGCCTGCTCTAGAAAGAAGCCACTGGCTCTGAAGAGAAGTGCAACCTGCAGCAGTGGATGTTCCCACAGTTCTGCAAATGACAGTCAGTTGTACTGGAACACACATGCATACAAAGGAACCTTTTCTTACCCCTTTAGTATCAACAGAAGTAAAAAAAGTCATAAGTTACAGAGGATATAAAAAAAAATCTGATCTGTGACACATTTATGTCACTGTAAACTGTCAGACTGTTCATACCTGGTGAATTCCAGTCTATGGAACCTACTCTGCTTTAAGAAAACAGAACAATTACTTTTACAAATGTCCCATGAAGTACAAATTGTCTGTACACTCATACTGAGCAACAACTCCTTTAACACTGCAGCATTGAAGTGAAAAAAATCACTTTAAAATTTGCAAGCCACACTCAGATTTTCTGTTGGGAAACAAGGTCAGTGAAAGAAAAGCAGCATTTAACCCCATAACTTGAGGCCTAGACGCTGCTGCCTGTGCTTCACGACCCCTTTCATTGTCTGAAAGAGCTGCCGCTCCTTTCTCCTACTGACAGGGTAGGCTGAACCCACAGCTCTCGCGTTCATATCCAGCCAGCGCACCTCTGTCCACGCCACATGATTCTCCCGTTAGCTGATGCAGAGAAGGACGGGGATGGAACACAATTCTTGCGTTTCTACAACAACAATGCTAACACTGTTTGCACAGGGTTGAAGTGTGGCAGAGCCCTGTGCTGACAAGCAAATTTCACAATGAAGATATAAAACTACTTAAATGAGTGTAAGCAGATCTTGTAATTGATTCTCATTTTCAAATTTTAGAGGAATGAGGTTTCCTGTTGCAGAACCACTGTAGTTCAAGTTTTCAAGTTACAGCCTCTGCCACTGCTTCGGGTAAAATGCTACTTACGGTAACTATTGTCGAGAAGATAGCATAGCCAAGTAGAAATTTTACGTTTTCCTTTTCTGTTTCCAATTCAGTGCTGGGATCATTCCTGTAGTCATAATAGAGCCACCAGAGAACACCTGAGCCAACTGAGCAGACAAGAGCAGCGTGAAGGCGGGCAGCACCCCTGGGGCTGCAGCAGCGGCACCCACTCCCCGGGGCTGCACCCCCCCCACTACCCCCCAGGGCTGCGCACCCCCTCTCAGGGCTGCAGCAGAGGGCTGGAACCAGGCTGACGTCTGCCTGCCCTGCCGCCCAACCCAAGCTCAGCTCAGGAACACCGTCCGGTAGCAGAGAGGAACACTATCGATGATCACAGAGAAAATTCACATAATGGTCTGCTGGCCTCAGGTAAAACTGCAGCAGAACGCTTGGTTTTCTCACAGTTATGCTAAAGCTCAGGCATACACTCTCACTGAGGAGATACAAAGCCAACTTTTATAGAACGACTAGCTTCAGCTGGACACATTCCTGTAGTTCTCCCTTTCTAAAGTAGGTAATGTAAAACTTCATTAAAATTTCTTTGAAACAGTAGCATTTTCCTAACTGCATTCATCTGCCAAAAGCAATGTTGTTTCCAGGCATCTATAAAAAAATCAAAATCTTCATCATCCCAGCACTCAGCAGCTGGAACAGCGCAGCCAGACCTTGGCACCCAAAGGCAAGCAGGGCCCAGCTTGGAGATGGCTGTGGTAAGCTTAAGGCTTCTGAGGATGGCCATGGAGGAGAAGGACAGCTGTTTGTTCAGCTGCCTCTCCTCCAGTTCAGTGAGCTGATCCATTTAACTAAACATGTGCTAAAAGGGAAATATACTTACATAACAGCCCGAATACAACCAGTGCAATCAAAGTATGGACCAGAAGGGTCCGAATGAATCTGAAGGCTAAAACCAGTATAAAAGAGAAGGCTGAAAAATATACAAAGTAAGTTTATGATGAGTGTCACAATCCATTTAACTAAACTCTTATTTACTTTAAAGATAAATTTAAGGTTCGTGCAGAATTTGGGCTTTTCTTTTTAACTAGTGGTCTCAAAAGCAACAGCATTTAGTAAAGCAGGCAACCTTTTTAACATTTAAAACATACAGTTACCTATAACTTACTAATAGTGAGCTTGTAACACAAATATTTCACCTTCGGAATGAGCACCTTGATGAGCTTTTCAATAGTATTTTGTATAAGATTTAAGTTGAAATGTTCATGCTGATGCCATGTTTTTTTTCAATCAACAATTTCTTACAGTCCCTTGAAGTGAGGCATATGACCACACCAAGGAATACAGAATCTGATATGTCATATAGCTGTATTTCACCAGTCTATTAAATGCTTCCTGATAAAACACAATCACTCTTTCTTAAAAACAACTCTGCCCAGAATATATGAAAAAGATCACTTTTAAATTATAAAGTTAAAATATGAAGTTTCAAATATTTCTATTAACTGAATAATATTTTTCACTTTTTATTTATAACCTTACCTAGTGCAAGACAACTCAGTCCTATCACAGTATCTCTTCCTGCCAATATTCCACTCAGAATTCGGTGAAAACCATCCATTTCATTAACCATACTTATTAAGACAGATGCATATTTGGAATAGCATTCAGGATTTTGTGGAACACATCGATTAAATAATGGAAAAGATTTACTGGAAAATTAAAAACAAAGATGGTAAACAATGTTAATTACGGGACAAAGTTTCAAATCCACAGAGATTCATTCCACCATTCTCTTTCAAGCCCTGTGCAGTACCCTACCGGCATCCTCACACAGCTGTGCAGCCGCAGCTGGCCGGTCTGACCTGCAGCCCAGCAGGCATTCCCCCGGCCAGGAGACCTCGCACGCAAAGTCTGGCACAACAGGGTACTGGGCATGCGAGTGCTTGGTTACAAATGATCTTGGGCCTTGCTTATTTTCCTGAACCCAGAAATTTCCATCAGAATAATTTCATCTGCAAAATAAACTCCTGGCAGCATCATGCCTGGGTCACTGTACCAGAACATCCACTCAAGACCAACCTGAAAGAAAAAAATGAACTCCTGTCTCCACCACCATTAGCATGTTGTTCCTATTCCCATTATGATCTGCCTTCATCTGCTTTGATCCCATGTGTTTATGTAAAACCTAAACTTATGCTAACATAGCTGTAAGCTACATTGCTGTAGATAATTCTGGACCACAAACACTCTGCATTGTTTTTACGATATTTAAGCATTCTGAAAGTCACATCAAAGCAATGCTTGCAAGGTATAATTAACATCACCATATATTTACATATGCAATTATTTGGCACTCCCAGCCAAGCTTCTTTAATAAATTTATTGCCCCACTTTGGCAATGCTGCACTACAATAGTCAAAGACATATTCACACCTAAAAAGGAGAGGTTTGTTCATCAATAGTTAAAAACTTCTCTGACTAGCTTTGCTTCTACTGTGAAATACTACTGTGTAAGATTAATAACTTTGCCAAGTTCCTTGCCAAACAGAAAAAAAGCCTAATAAGTCAAAGCAATAACTAAAACATGCCATACATTGTCATGAAGTTACATGCTCTCCTTTGATTCGCTGTATGTTATGTTTTTATGTGTCTCCTGCTCTCTTCTGATCGCTTTTTTTGTCTGCGTTCTCTTGTTCAGAGCAGATGACTTAGCTCTCCAAACATGGAGATTCCAGTTCTTTGCTGCATTTTCATGACACAGTGGAATTTAAAATCATGGGTTTAAGGACTTTAACCCACAAATGCCAAATCTCAAAGACAGTGCCATCCACAGACCTGTGCTTCAAGCCAGCTGGCTACGAAATGATTCTGATGGAAATTTCTGGGTTCAGGAAAATAAGCAAGGCCCAAGACCACAACTCCTCTTCCTTGGCATTGAGGGAGAGAACAAAAAGTCTGTGCAGGAGATCAGCTGCTCCTCAAACCGAGTGTTTTTCTCCTGATTTGGAGAGGAAAAGTCTTTAAAGGGTAGCAGAATGGAGGGAACGCTGTCCTTGTTCATTCTGTGGGACAGGGCAGTGGCGTGTTCACAAGTGCGCATGAGAACTCACAAGAGTATATGTACAAAAATAAATAAACAAATGAGACCATTCTGACTGTAAAGCACCAAGTCAAATACAAAACGTGAGGAAGTTAACAATTCTTAAGAAGCTGTTTGGACGCCAGGGTGTTGTAAAGCACCCAGTAACTCTTACCTTGGTGGCACTGGCAGTGTGGGACACAGCTCATCTGCCTTTGGACTTAGTGTGTAACTGGAAATGTTCAGGCTGTAAACACAAAGGCAAGAACCTAAGAAATGAAAAAATTAAAAACAAGAATGGAAAAAAGGTAAGTTAATTAAAGTTTTAGAGAAAAACACATTGTCAATTAAATTTTGTTTACACTTCTGCTTTGATCCCTTAGCAGGCCATATTCATCCCTGATTTTCCAGTGGGAATGTAAATAACAAATTAGTTAACTGGGTAAATCTCAAGTAACCTCTGCAGAATCAGTTGCCTTCTAGATTTAACTATAATTACCATTTACCTATCTTTCTGGAGGGCAGGCACATTATTCGTTCCACAGTGCGATACTTCAGCTCTAAACTACACATTAAGACAACAGAAAAGCCTAAAATGACAGAAGCTACAATAGAACTAGGCTCCTCATGATTTAGAACAGAATATATACGTATCCAGGAACTTAACATTTTCTGGGCTCTAGGCTAAATATTACCAGGTACTGTGCTAATAATGCTCTGCTCCATTATATAATGCTTCTGGGAAAGGAAGGCTGGAGACATTCAAGCCGTTCAAAACGCAATACTGCCCTCTCCCTCGAGATAAACCTGCAAGCAGTTTTAGCATGTAGATGGCATTTCATGCAATTATATTCAGTTACACTGAAAATAGTTATATAATATCACAGGTGTTTACAGCTCTCCTACCATCATTTGGTATGTACAAACACCCCAAAATGAAATTAAAACAAATGTTGTCAATTTAAATAGCAATCCTTGCCAAAAAAAAAACAACAAAACAAAAAGAATGGAATTCTGACCTCCAATAAAAATAGCCACTAATATTCATATAGTCTGCAGTTTACTCATACCCTATGGAATAAGGGTTAGGCTACAGGTTATTTTGTTTACATATTGGACATGAAAGAACTGGAGCTGCCTCTTCTGCACAACAGCTACTTCTGACATCATATCCATGTAGAACACCAGAAGAATATAAAAAAAAATATAGGTGGAATAGCAAACTTTGGATCTGACGTCTAAAGGGATAAAAACACCTGTGTATCTCTGGAATTAATAATTCCAACACAGCTTTAACTAAATTTAAAAGAACCTGTTGGACAAGTTTCTCAAGCAGCAGATGAGCTCTGTTCACCTACGGGCACCCCCACCAAACCACACTAGTTCATTTGCAGCAGCCAGTTTTCTGCTGGATAATCTCAGCCTTGTGCAGGAATTAATCAACAACTTTTGAATTTGCATAAGAGAGCTGTAACATTTCTAGAAACTATGGCTTTGAAACAAAGGAGAAAGAAGACATATTATTTTCTGTTGCCATTGTCTGCTCAGGAAATTAATGGTAAGAAATAACTCCCTAGCGTAGCAAACATATGAATAAAAAGTGAAAGCTGCTCAACTGTTCTACAGATACACTAAGATATTCATATTCCCTGTTGCACACCATTATTCCTTGCAAAACTCTGGAGGTCTTCCAAAGAGTTGAGTTGCTCTTGTGGACAACTAGACACGCACAAGGAAACTGAACTGATTTTGAGGCTTTGCATTTCCAGGCTGCATGAATTCAGAAAGAACACATACCTAGAAAGAAAAAAAGATCCTCTTTTCAAAACACATTTCTGTTTTTTATAGGTTTTAATTCTGAGCCTTCTTTTCATCTTTTTAAAGCACTACGAAAAAAACGAAACTCTTTTTCCACATATAATGGAAAAAAATGGAGTTTGAAGTCAGAAATTAAGAAGCAATTTGAGAACATGCTACTTCTCTTACACTTCATTTTATGTTCTTAAATGGGATCAGAAGCTGCCAAGGTGGGTATCAAAGACTAGTTCCTAGGAGTCGCCAGAATGACTGGGAACTTCAACACGCAACTTCCTTAAGTACAAAGATTTGCCACATAGAATGCTGGCCTGTTTGGCTGAAGTCCTACTTTAGATGTTATTTTAGCAGAAGCCAGCATAAAGCATAACAACGCAGCACATTCTCAAGTTCTATCTTGACTTCTTAGTTTCACTCACCATTTTGCACCATTCTCACACCTTGTTTTTGCCTTTCAGTATAAGCGTGTTTACAAACAGATATGTATATGATTGACAAGTAGAAGATGTGCATCTTATTAAGTTCTCAAACGTTTGATTTATATAGACATTATCTGATGTACTTACTTTTTATTAGTCATGTCCCGTCCAGAAAGAGGTGCCCCTTTTACCGGAGTGTTCTTCCTACCACATATGTTCCCAAAGCTGTCATATCCAAGCACAAGTCTTTCTGCAGCACCAGCCATCACAGCATAGCCAGTTATAAACACCTGTTAAGATATTTTTTAATGTGAAACCATGCTACCATAGCTTTTTCTTCCCATTCAATAAACACTACTACTTTGGTGAGTATCAGCTGTGCTGGAGCCAGATTGCACCTATCAGATCCAGCACAGTAGCTTTCTTAGAGGGTTCAGAGCCTTTATTTTTTATTCTACTTCTAACACTCGTGACTAAAGATGGGATCTGGTCAAAAACTGAGTCTCATACACAGGCAGGTAAGTACGTGCTTCCCTAGTCCCCAGTGTAGTCTCATTTTTGCTTCTATGCTTGCAGTCTAACTAGTTAAAGAATTTTTATTTTTTTTACAACTGCATGTTAATGCCGTCTGAATATGGAGATCTTTGTAGAGACTCCACAATTAAAGCTGAACTACTTGTGTAGGTGATATTTGTTAGAATAACAAAATATTTTCAGATCCAGTTTATTTACATAGCAAATATTTGTTAATAATTAAATTGTTCTCAGAAGAAAAAGGAGAAATGAGCTGGCATTGTAACTCAACCTGAAATATGTTTTCAGAAAAATTCTGGAATTCCTTCTAAGGATGGATGTTACAGGTCCTTTGCCATCAGTATGGCAAATACTGTGTACATGTGAGCTATTTTTATTTAAGTGCAGAATGCTGGATATAAGCCATAAATATTGTTAAGTAATAGATGGCTATATGACCGCTGGAGGGGTGTGTCTATACATGCCGGTGACATGCATTTCCACAGAGTTACTACTGTGATTTCAATTTTTTTCCACTATGTGAACAAATCAGTGTCACCAAAAATTTTTTAATCTCCTAAAAATAAGATCAAACAAAAGAAAACAGATACATGTATGCAATAAGCTATTTCACAGAAACTGAGCAATAAAAACAGTGAGAGAAAACAAACAAAAATCCTAAACCCTCACCGTTTGACAGGTTTAATTTTTGGCATTCCCTCCACTGATCAGAGCACTACGTGTAAGGCAGCATGTAAAAAAACCCTATCCTGTTCACAAGGTTCAGCTTCAGCTTATGCAGTGTTCAAAATGTCCATGTATTCTTCTGCATTAGCTTCCATTAAAAGAGTTACCAGGCATTGAATTTAAAACTGATTAATAGTGCATTCACAAGAAACCTGGGTAGCCTCAGATATATAATGAAAAAGAACATTCTTACTTTGGAAAGACAAAGCCTGTTCCAAAAAGCTCGCCTGCTGCTCAACACACAGGACAGACAGGGGCCTGATACAAGATCAGACAGACACGTTGCAAGATAACAAGACTACAGTGAGTGAGGAGCAGTAGGAGCTCAGCCAGAGCCTAGGCTCGCTGTCAAAAAAGCAAATGTTAACAGCCCAGCCTTGCGCACACAAGGCATCCAAAGCGTGTGGTCAGAAGGCAGAAGTCTGCGCAACGGCCCCTGCAGTGAGGCACTGCGCTGCCACGCCGGCCCCTCCGTCCCAGGGCAACGGCCCTCACAACTCCAGCGGCGATGCAGCACACCGCTGTGCGGAACCCCATCAGCTTCGGATCGGATTCTTCCTTCAGAACACAGCACGCTCACCAAACCAGCCCAGAAGAGGAGGAAGAGGAGCAACCACAGAGGGTCCGTGCACTCTCTGCGAATGGCTGGCCTCCACTCCCTCGGCTCCCGAGCGCTACCTCCGCAATCCTGAAACGAAACCAAGAAAGAAAAGGAAGAAACAAACTTCTGTGAACTCAGATCAAGCTCGTGGGCCGCGGTTCCCGGCAGAGCGCAGCCCCGCACGCCAAAGGCCGCCCGCCGCTC
>Ga0065711_1047503_pt1 | contig 12300 bp, 4 predicted proteins | sample Hoacrofraction12_FD_59098 | JGI IMG/M metagenome (GOLD analysis project Ga0065711, IMG submission 59098) | Hoatzin crop microbial communities from Cojedes, Venezuela - Epithelial fraction 12 v2 (version 2) | ecosystem: Host-associated > Birds > Digestive system > Esophagus > Crop | place... | reverse complement strand
CTGTGCTGCCCCTCGCTGTGGTTCAGGGTACATGCTGTGCTCCCCGGTCTGGCTTTGCAGCCCCTGCCTTGCTAGAGCACCATCCGGGGCCATCTTCTGGTAATCCCCAGAAAAGCTGGGAGGTGTGTTGCATCACATGCTGTGTTTAAACAAAAAGAGACATTAGGCTAAAGGGGAAAAAATCCCAAATGAAGAGCCTAGGCTGTATTAGATGGAGAATGCTTCCATTTATGAAGGGACATATAGTAATTTCAGAAAATTCTCTGCAGGTATGAGGGCTCTGTTGACACCACCCCTGGAGAAACCAGCTGGGATAGAAGGACTCCTCCTTCACAGCCATCCCCTCCTATCTACCATGCCAGACCAGCTGCCAGTTCACCTGCAGACTTGGAGCAGAAAACTGAGAGCAGCAGATGTTCCAGCCTGCCGCAAGCTCACTGGTAGCTGAGTGTTTGAACTCCTAGAGAAGAGCTCTTGTGGAGAAAGCTGCTAGCTGACTGCAGGATTGCAGCACACCGTAAGTTTGGATGAATTTAGTATTTTACTGTGAAACCTCCTCATGGAGTAAAAAAAACTCCTGTATTGGGATCTTCCTAGCACTCCATGCAACTGCCTGATGGACGTCTGTCCTGCCACTCTGCTGCCTTGCTGGAGCCTTGTGCCACAGTGCTGTTGGTAGTGCCCTTGTCCTGCACTGTTTTGGAAAAGTTATGGGACTTTTTCTCTGCATGGTTAAATTTGGGCCCCTCTGTTTCATAAGGAAGATAGGAAATGATATTGTATGAGGATCTTTGGGGAGGGCGGAAAAAAACCTTTTTTTATTGATCTAATGAAAAGAGAGAAAGGAATATTACCCAGATTTTTCATTCAAGTTTTCATCCTGGCACAGTCGTATCCCATAAGGCCTTCGATATGAAATAAAACATATGCAGTTTACTTTCGCTTTAAGCCCACATTCTGTCCACATAAATCTTACAGAACTCAAAAACACATAAACTGCTCCATTGTGTCAGACCGGCAGCTCAGCCGCCCCAGCACTGCCCTAACGATGCCCCATTACAGCTGCTTATGGAAAGGTTTCTTATCCACACAGTAGATTTCTACAACGGCATAATGTTTTCCATTTTATCCTCTGCCTTATGCTGCAAATTTTTAATGGTCTGTTTATCATTCTGACTGCTGCTGAACACTGAGCTGAAGTTTTCTGAAAACTATCTAGTGTGAGTCACTGCTGGTGAGGTAGAGTTGTTCCTCGCTGTGTTTGTTGCTGATCATTTGTTAACTCTTAATTTTGTCTGTGCTCCCCACTGTTGGCTTTGGTTGATTGCAAGTTCTGTGAGATGGGCACCAAGCGAGGTGCTGAACCTGCCTGTGATGCTGCATGATAGCAACTAAATTATTCGTGGTTTTTTTATTCTGTTTGCTGATGAGAGTAATTAACTTCATACAAAACATGATAAAATAATATATTAATGTCATTGCAAACCTGTCCTGTTCTGCTTTCTATAAAGCTGTGATATTTGTCTCCTAGGTGAATGAATATGGTGTTTTACTTTGCATGGCAAAGGGTGTGGTGGAGATTGCCAGTGTTATGTAATATTTATAGAAACAGGGTCAGCTGTTCATAGTCAGTCTGATGCTCCTGTTTTTCTTTTCTGTATTTTATATTTTACCTCCTTAGACCTTGTAGTTACCTAGTGATTTTTTTTATTAAATAATTTATTGTAGCTGAATGATTGATGTCGTTTCACTTTGGTTCTTTGCAGCTTCCTGATTCTTTAGTTGTCAAAATGACAAGCACTCAGTGATTAATTAAAGCCTTTATTTTTCTCTGTTATTGTTCCTCTTCAGTCAAATCTAAATTCTTATGTATTCAAAAAAATAATAAATATTCCCCAAATACAGGTTTCTAAAATTTAGATCAAGGAAAATCTTGATTTATTTTTATTTATTTTTTATTATGTTTAATTTTTTATACACATACACATACATGTATATAAAATATTTTCTTGTCAAGGATGCTAAATTGAAAAAGGAAACATACAGGAAACCTCCCAGTATGACTTGATGCTGGATGGTCACCACCATGAACTTCTTCACAGAGCTCTTTTTTCTAAGGAAGGAGACAATAACAAATAGTGGTTCCTGGTGAGGACTGCCAAACCCTGCTCTTTCTGTCACTAATTGCAGTGCTTGTTTTGGTGCTGTGAACATACACCATGGATTCCTCTCAGCTACATGTGTTTGGTGGTGATATGTACATCTGAATTGCTTACCTTAAGATCTCCTTCTAGTTGGTAGAAAGAAATAAACACTCTCAAAGGTACAATTCGTCTCATATTAAAGTAGACATCTAAAATAGGGCTGCTAAACTGCATGCTGTTCTTCTCTGATAAGAAAGGGACGAGCCTAGACATCTGGTCAGATGATTCCTGCTCAGACACACTGGGACTTGGGCTGAGATGGCTGACTTATTTTGTGTAGCTGGACACAGTGAAAGCAACATCTCCCAGTTCCTGTGTCGGGCCTGGGGCAGGCTGCCATCTCACTCCTAGTTTCTCGTGACATCTTGTTTCTCAGTCAGGAAGGCCTGATTCTAAAAAAATGTTTCTGAACATCCCCTTTCATATACCTTTATATGCAAAAGCTTATTTGTGGTGACAGCAGTTTTGGATGGCAGAATGCATTCATTTCAATGAATTCATACCATTGAATGTGCAGAAATATGGTAACCTAAGATGGCCCAGCCTTTGTAGTATCGGGGTGGACCTCTGTGTAATTTTTGTGGGTGTTGCAGGGAAGCTATCACAATGGCGAAGCGACCACAGGCTGGGGGTGTTTTCCAATGGGGAAGGTGATTGGGATGTACCTGGCTACCTGACCCGCATGCCGATCAGCCTTTACCCCTGGAAAAGTTGCTCCTAATTCCTCTCAGGAACAGCTGATGGTTTGGCTGGAAGTGTTTTAAAGTGTGTTTGGCTTTCTGGAATTGGTTTCACAGACCAATTTATTTTTCATGGGGTCTCATGTGAGAATAAACTCATTAGATTTGTGATATGATTCCCTGAATGGCTGACTCATGAATTCTTGTAATGTTTCAAATTGTCATGTATATAACACATCAGGTTTTGCTGGTAAAGTGGATTTGGCTTTCTTTTCAGTATTTGTTTAGGATTTTTATCTAATTTATTCTGGTGCTTCTCATTTCTTGCTTCCTCTGTTTAATATTCCCAATGATGTGACTGACTGCACCTGAAGTTACAGCTACTCGGCCTGTTAGAAAAAGAAATGAATTGGCTCAAGTAAATTGTGAAAGTAAAATTCATATGATAATACTTTTGCTGATTGGTTGTAGTCTTCCATTATGGAAAACTCAATAAAATCTGAATTAGGAAAAAAAAACAGATAAGCAAAAAGCAAGTAGAAGCATTTTTTTTAGAATGTCCTGAAGTTCCCAATTCTTTATCAGTTCCTTTGATAGTATTGAAGAGATACTTACTCCGCTTTGGAGACGTCATTCCTAAGTTACTGATTCTGCTGAAAGGATGAGGATCAGATGTGAAAAATGTAAGGTACAAAATAGTGTGTCTGCTGCCAAAGTGAATACCACTGCATATTCCATAAAAGATATCTGTGTCTGTGATTTTCAAATTTTTGCCATCCACTAGCATGTCTTCCTGACGTACTGTTATACATCGAATGACCTTTTCATGTAATTTCAACTGTAGAGTGTAAAGAAACCTCCCCATCATTCCACATCATGAACTTGCATAACAAAGAAGGATGAAGAGATTTCTTCCTGTTATCAAATGTGTTTGACTGTATGGAACCCAAAAAATGAGAAACAGCAAGAAAGAAAATTTGACAAGTTCCCCCCACCCCCTTCCTCTGCCAGAAAAATTAATTGCATTTTTCCTATGATGCAAATCACAAAGGGTTTTTATGGTACATTTCTTGTAGTTTTGTTACACTGTCACAGAAAATTCTGATTTTTCTGCAGGTATATATACACGGTGTTAAGCAGTGCTTCATAAAAAGCTGGCCAAATGTTTAGGATGGAGATAAAGAAGGGGTTCAGATGTGGTGACATTCAGACTGACAACGTCCCATTAAGCTATACTATGGATCAGGGTAGAGGCCATCCTCTGGGAGAGATTGTTTTGCTCAGATAAACACAGTTTATCACTCAGTTAAACAGGTTCCTTTCCATTCTATGCAATGGAATTTCTACTAATGGGATTCCTACTTTCAAATTTGTTGTTGGGACCATCCTTGGACTGGGATATCTCCCGAACGAAGGCAAGGCATTTTCAAGGGGACAATGGGTTGGCAAAGGCTGTATTAGGGACAGCATTGATTGGATTGAATGGGAAAATGCTAGTAAACTAAAATAAGGATAGCCAGCAAGGGGAGCACTGGGACATCTAAATCAACTAATGAAACCCAGCAAAGGGAGGTGAATGTCTGGAATGAGTATACTGTACTTTATACAGTTAAAAAATACAGCTGCAAGTCAGGAAAAGGGCACCTGAGTACCAAATCTGCCCTTTCTTGGCGAAGTCCCTAACCACTGTGTTGCTGTCAGGCTCATTGCCTGCTGTCTCTCTGACACCAGCTGTTTTGCCATCACAGCTACAGAGAAGTTTGTCTGCAGTAGCAGGGCGAGACCATGCACCTGCTCAGGACACCCTGTCACCTCTGGTTAGAGTGCTCAGCTTACAGCGGGAGAAGAGATGGGGCTAATCTCAACTTTCCCATTCTTGGACAAATATTTTAATCGGCAGGTCACTCTCAACTCCTGCTTCAGTTGTGCAAAACACCTGCCCAGCCACAGAATTTAAATTTACAGAGAAGTGTTTTTTCTAAGTACTTCAGACAACTGAACAAGCCATGAAATAATGAAGTTTTTAAATTGTTTTCCTGAATGTAGGAACCTGAGTGCTATAATTAATATACTTTGATTTAAATTCTTTCATTATTTGTTTTATGATGAATCCTTGTACATTAAGGCCTAAAACTTCTGTGTCCAGTTAGACATTTACTTTCTTTTTCAGATGTGTCTCAGGCCATTCTTCACAAAATATGCAGTTTATTTGGCTGCATTTCACAGGACTTTATTCATAGTGTTAGAACCACAAGTTGACTTTTTAGGCTGGCCTAGCAAGTGGTGGCAACAAGTCCTTCAGCTCAATCAGTAATGATGTAGAGGATTTAAAACCATTCTCTTTACTGTCTTTTCATAATATTAAGAAAGTTTGAAGCTGGATGTAGCTGAAGAACACTTTTCTGCCTTCTCACCTGCTGCTTTGCCTTTTGGCAACAGATGAGGTTGCCTTGTCTTTTAATTTTGCACGTATGCCAATGGAGCATATCTGTCAAACCTGAATGCAAAGAGCATGCAGTTCTTCCCTGTAGGTGGGATCAAATATAGTCACTGTATTTAGAAATTACATTACAAAATATTTAGATCAAAGTAGATAAGTACTACCAAATTTAGTATGGCTTTTGGAGGTATTCTTAGTCTCTTCCACAGTCAATGAGACTGAGGTTTTCTGAAAAATGGTTACACACTAAAAATAATCATCCTTATGCACAAATAAAAATTACATGGAAAATCACAAATATGATAATTCCAAAGTTTGAAGCTTTTGATTTTTTTAATGTATTTTAATATAGTTTAAAATGTATTTTAGCTTTTAAATTGATGGTTTTGTATGTATTTTTCTGATATTTTCAAAGATAGAAAAACATCTTCACACGGAAACTGAACAAGCTTTTTAGCAAAGTTTGACTTACAAACCTTCAGCACTCCCTAATTTTTCCACATGAGCTAAAAGGCTAGCTAAGCACGTTTGTTATTTCACATTCTGAGCAGGAGGAAGGGCACAGGTAGGATATGATTCCCTCTTCTGGAAATATCTTCTATGAGTTTAAGATTCTTGTTGGAGTCTGGTTTGGGTCTCTCTTCATACCTTGGAAATTGGAAGAGCTGAGGCAGAGTTTCTTTGTGCTGACTTTAGAAGCTTTGTGGGGAGCTTAGTTTGAGTGTCTATTGCCTCTCCCAAGAGAGGGCTTCAGGGACTATGTCATAACTCTACTGTGTTTCATGTTATGTAGTCAGTGATGTTCCAACTGCTATCACAATTAGCATCAATTACAAAGAGAAGAAGAAAGACAGACCTGCTTTGAGTACACTTAGATATTTCTGATTCTGCAGCCCTGATGAAATCCTTCTTGAATTTGTGAAAGCCCTGGCTGAAGCAATCTCAGCAGTCTTCCAGTACATTTGAGAATGTGTGAAGGTGGATCAAGGTCTGGAAGACTGGAAAAGGGGAAACATGGGACTTAAAAAAAAAAAGGCAAAATGGAAAGTTTTGATAGACCAATTCCTTTTGTGGGAGCATACTAGATGAAAAAATCCAACAGTCTTTTTTGTAGGGGACCTGGAAGAACATCAGATGATTAAGTAGTAAACGAGTAGGCAGCAAATGCAGTGAGTGTTAACTCATTTGTTCGGATTAAATCGCATCAGATGAATCAAAAATCTTCTTATAGGAAGTAGCATGCCTTAAGGGTACAGACGTCATATAACTAGGCTTTGTTCAGACTTCCTACATTGTCTCACATTACATGAGCATGTTGGGGTTATTGTGAGGTGGGGACAAAAGTGTTTGAGGAGTCTATGTGCAGAACCGTTGCCGGGACTTCACTGTCAAACTGCTAAGATGAATTGAGGAGAGCTCCACAAGGATCTGTCTTAGGCTTAGTATATTCAATGTTTTCATTATAATCCAACACTAGGTTGTTAGAACATGCTTATTAAATCTGCAAATGAAATGAGTCTGAAAGAGGCAGCAAACAGATTGAAAGATAGGAATTAATTCAAAATCATCACACAATTCAGAGAAATAGTCTTGAAAACAACATAGATTTTAATTAGAACAAATGCATGGTTCTGCACTTAGGCAGGGATAAACAGTTGAGAAAATATAATGAGAAAAGCAGAGATAAGATAGGTAGCAGTCTTGCAAAGAAGTATTTGGAGGTTACAGTGGGTCTCAAACTGAAGATAGGTTAAGAGTATCGTGCTGTTGCACAGAGGTCAAACATTGCACTGTGTTTTATAAACAACACCATAGTCCATAAAATTTGTAATGTAATTCTTCTTCACAACATTGTTATGGTTTTTGAGATGTGAACCATCTGGAAGGAGTACAGAGGAAGACTACGGAGTCTGGGGATCTACAAAGGATAGGCTGTTTGGTCACTGTAGAAGACATAAGATAGAGGAGAGCAGTTGTAACAGTGTATGAATATGTACAACTACTGCAAAGAGAATATTTCCTATGGCCATGAAGAGTAAGGCAAGAAATAATTGCTCAAGCTGCAGAAAGAGATGTTTACTTCAAATTTTAGGAATGGTTTTCTAATGGTAGGAATTGGTAGACATTGTTGTTGATTAAGAACATTGCACAATGCACATCATTAGAGATATCAAAGAACAGGTTAAGAAAACAGCAATGAGATATTTTGGGAATATGACAGTTGCAATAGTTTGTTGTAGCAAGAATGAATTAGATAATCCCTTCAAGTCCCTTTTAACCCTTCTATGTTTGTGCCGTTTTGTGGTCTATCTAGGCCTGGTACAGGGAAAGAAGGTATAATACAGAGCTATGTCCCCATGTTCTTATCCACACCATTCCCTCTCCCTTACAGGTCTCTAACAAGTCCAGACAGCATGAGTACAGTTACAGTGACTCCTCTATCACACTCATAAGTAATCTTTCTAAGTGATAGAAGTAATTAAAAGGGTATGTTTAATATATATAGACAACACCAAGTTGGGTGGGATTGTTGATCTGCTTGAGGGTAGAAAGGTTCTACAGAGGGATCTGGACAGGCTGGATTGATGGATCAAGGCCAACTGTATGAGGTTCAACGAGACTTAGTGCTGGGTCCTGCACTTGGGTAATAACAACAACCCCATGTAATGCTACAGACTTGGGAGTGGCTGGAAAGATGTCTGATGAAAAATCACCTAGGATTATTGGTTGACAGCCAGCTAAATATGAGCTGGCAGTGTGCCCAGGTGGCCAAGCAGGCCAATGGCATCCTGGCTTCTATCAGGAATAGGGTGGCCAGCAGGTGTAGAAAAGTGATCGTCCCCTTGTACTCGGCATTTGTAAGGCTGCGCCTTGAATACCGTATTTGGTTTTGGGCCCCTCACTACAGGAAAGACATTGAGGTGCTGGAGTGTGTCCAAAGCAGAGCAATGAAGCTGACATAGGGTCTAGAGAACAAGTCTGATGAGGAGCAGCTGAGGGAACTGGGGCTGTTTAGTCTGGAGAAGAGGAGGCTGATGGGGGACCTTATTGCTCTCTACAACTACCTGAAAGGAGGTCCTAGTAAGGTATCTTTTCCCAAGTAGCATGTAATAGGATGACAGAAATGGTCTGAAGTTGTGCTAGGGGATGTTTAGGTTGGACTTTAGGAAAAATTTCTTCACCAAAAGGGTTATCAAGCATTGGAAAAGACTGCCCAGGGAAGTGACTGGGTCACCACTCCTGGAGGTATTTAAAAGACGTGTAGATGTGTTGCTTAGGGACATGGTTTAGTGGTGGACTTGATAGTGTTGGGTTAACAGTTGGACTTGATGATCTTAAAGGTCTTTTCCAACCTAAACAATTTAATGATTCTATGATTCTGTATTTGTTGTTTGTCAATGGATAATGAAGCAAACGATTTATTCAGACACCTATGTAAATGTTCTGACTCTGTCAAAGTTTGAATGACTATGGCTTCTGCTGAAATTACTGTGAACTTTGAATGCTTGAGACTTCTGTAGATTAGATTATTCTCCAGAAACATTTAACGGTCTTTAAAAGGATAAATTATTATTAAAACAGTTGCTTATGTTCAAATCAGAGCTGGTATTTTAAAAAAATGTATAACGAAATGCCAGAAAAATATTTGTTAGACTTCTTGTCATTTGTGGTCGTGTTGCTCCTACCATTTCAGTAAAAATAGGAAGATATTAACCTTATCTGTGACTGCAGTCAGTGTAAGAACTCTTGTTCGCAAGTGATCTTCAAAGCAAAAATATTAGGAATAAACATGAGGGCTATGCTACATCACAAAAAGTCATGAATCTTCCTTTAGGACAGATTCTAAGAAAAACAAGCAAACTGCAAACAAAGACCATGACAGACTTTCCTCCTGATGTCTGTACAGTGTATTGGTAGATCTTTCTTTTGAAGCTGCAATAGTAAATAACTGATTTTGCTGTATGCTTAGAAGACTTCAAAGCTTCCTGATGCTTTCATTTTATTAAAACATTCCACAGTCAGGTTTGTTCAATATGCTTTTTTGAATATGATTGGCAATAGCACTCACCATCAGTGCTTTGAAATGGTGTTTTGTTTTTTCATTTGGTTATTTCACCATAGCAATACCATTAACACAGCCAAATAAACTATTAGAGAGAAAACACTGACCCCTGCCAGTTGTTCTTATTGCGCTGGAATAAATACTGCAGGTCCAGTGCAGGAGCACTGCTGTCCAGAAGGATCCTCCAAAGGTGAGGTGTTGGCAGCTGGAAAATAAACTCTGTTCCAAACTGGTCCCTATTTAGTCTGTGATGGAGAGGATGAAATAGGCTTGTTATTTGTCTTTGATGGTGTGTATGAGGGACAGATACAGCTGAATTCTTTGTATATACTAGGTTGCAGAGACTGCTGCCTAGCTGCATTCTTTAAAAATGGGTGGGATCTGCAGCTATGATTTGGCATTTTTTTCCCCAGTGGATGGTAGAGTAGAGTAAACACAGATGTCTCTTTCACCACGTGGAGCCACAAGGAGTGTTGGCTGGGGAATGAGCGAAGAGGTTAGAGGCTCCATGGCAGGAGGGAGGCTAAAGACAGTCTCCTAGGTTCCTCAGAAATCTTCTGCTGTTGTCTGTCCTTCCCTTCACTGATGATGCCATAGCTTTCTGGATAATGAGAGAGATCATCTGATGTAATTCTGAACTCTTTCCATAGGGATAGTTCCCATATCTTGGTCTGCAAGAGCGAATTCTCAGACCGGTTTTAGCTACCACGCATTTTTTTGTAATTAGTGCTTATTAAGTCAAACAGGGCAAGGGGTCACAGACAGTTTTATAAGTGCTTGTGCTTTACATGGAATGTCTTTCTTTTTCCAGCTGTTGCTGAAATTTTAAAAGTATGTGTAGTGTGTTTATGTTTAAATCACAAAAATTTTATGTGGATTTGAACTAGGAGTCCGTCATTTTGTAAATTCTTTTAAAGATGATACAGAGTTCCCAGAATTATGAGTTAATATTTTGATTTGGACCAATCTCTAAATTTTATTCCTACTTCTATTTTTATTCTGTTATGAAAGGACAGAATATCTGAAAAAAAATGGCAAATTGAGACAACAAAATACCAGCTAGAAACTAGACTGCTCTTCCCTTCTTCCAAAGTTATTTTTATTAAATGTAGTATGTCTCTGAAAGTCTGCAAAGGTTTTTGTGATCAGAAGAGCTATGAGGACTCCACTTTACCTCCAGTGTTCAACTCTGTCTATAAGACTCTTGCTGTGGTGATGTCCAGACTGTCCTTCTGCCATGTATATCATACATAAGACCTTCAAACTGAAGTATCTCAGATAGTCCACAGGTGTATTACTCGTACGTATTATCATGTGATTCTTCAACCTGCTTGTTGTTCTCTCCTATCTCAGGAATGATAAGATATTTGTTGAAATGTAAAGGTGATTATTTCAAATTGGGTAAAAGAAGCGAAGGGCCACGCAACCCAGCATCTGAATATGGAACTCCTGGAACACAACAGAACTTTAAAAGCATAGGGCAATTGAATAGATAACAAGGATATCTAGAATACAAGCTCATACTACCAATATTTCTGGAAGGAAAGTAAAAGCCCTGCTTAAGGATTTAAGGCTAACTCTAACTCCAAAGGATTATGATGACTTCCGGAGAGCAAACTTTGGCCTCTTCAAGGACCTGCTTGGAGGAATCCAAGGGCTCTCGAAGGTAGAGGGGTCTAAGAGAGCTGGTCGCTATTCAAGCATCACTACTTCTGTGCTCAGGATCAGTGCATCCCCCTGAAAGAGAAATCTAGCAAAGGAGGCAGGAGACCCACGTGGATGAGCAAGGAGCTTCTAGTGGAACTTCGACAGAAGAGAAAGGTTTATCGAATGTGGAAAGATGGACAGGCCACTTGGAAGGAATACAGGAACGTTGTCAGAGCATGCAGGGAAGCAACAAGGAAGGCTGAGGCCCACTTGGAATTAAATCTGTCAAGGGATGTAAAAGACAACAAGAAGGGCTTCATCAACTACATCAGCAGCAAACAGAAGACTAGGGAAAATGTGGGCCTGCTGCTGAACGAGGTGAGTGCCCTGGTGACCGAGGATGCAGAGAAGGCGGAGTTACTGAATGTGTTCTTTGCCTCAGTCTTCACTTTTAAGGCTGGCCCTCAGGCATCCCAGGCCCTGGAGGTAAGAGAGGAAAGCCTGCAGAAAGGATGACCTTCCCTTGGTTAAGGAGGATTGTGTGAGAGATCATTCAAGCAGACTGGAGACCCATAAATCCACGGGACCTGATGGAATGCACTACAAGTGCTGAAGGAGCTGGCAGATGTCATTTCTGAGCTGCTCTCCATCATCTTTGAAAGGTCCTGGAGGACAGGAGAGGTGCCCGAGGACTGGAGGAAAGCAAGTGTCACTCCAGTTTTCAAAAAGGACGAGAAGGAGGACCCAGAGAACTACAGTCTGGTCAGCCTCACCTCCATCCTGGGAAAGATGATGGAGCAGCTCATTCTGGATGTCATCGTTAAACAAGTGGAGGAAAAGAAGGTTATCAGGAGTAGTCAGCATGGATTCCCCAAGAGGAAATCATGCCTGACCAATCTGATAGCTTTCTACGATGGCATGACTGTCTGGGTAGATGATGGGAGACCAGTGGATGTTGTTTACCTTGACTTCAGCAAGGCTTTTGACATGGACTCTCATAACATCCTCCTAGGGAAGCTCGGGAAGTGTGGGCTGGATGAGTGGACAGTGAGGTGGATTGAGAACTGACTGAATGGCTGAGCTCAGAGGGTTGTCATCAGTGGCACTGAGTCTAGTTGGAGGCTGTAACTAGTGGTGTCCACCAGGGGTCAGTACTGGGCCCAGTCTTGTTTAACTTCTTCATCAGTGACCTGGATGAAGAGTTAGAATGTACCCTCAGCAAGTTTGCTGATGACACCAAACTGGGAGGTGTGGTAGACACACCGG
>Ga0065711_1047497_pt1 | contig 12300 bp, 4 predicted proteins | sample Hoacrofraction12_FD_59098 | JGI IMG/M metagenome (GOLD analysis project Ga0065711, IMG submission 59098) | Hoatzin crop microbial communities from Cojedes, Venezuela - Epithelial fraction 12 v2 (version 2) | ecosystem: Host-associated > Birds > Digestive system > Esophagus > Crop | place... | reverse complement strand
CCCCCCCACCCCAGAAAATTCTGCAGTAGAGAGTTTAAAAATCTAAACCTTAAAGTTTTCACTGAATGCAATAGAATAATTTATGCTTTTTTCTGTCTTTTTTTTTTACCTTTGGCAATCTCACTTTTGAAAAGTACAACTGAAACATGGTAACTTTCCAAAAGCTGAAAAACTTTCTTCATCCGCATTTCATTTTTGCTACAGAAATGGAGAAGAGTTAGAAAAGCTTCAGAGTAGCAAGGGGGGAGGGGGAAGGTGAGCGGATGAAAATAACCAATGTGGAAGAATAGATATCACTTACAGCACACAATGTCAAAATAGAAAATCTGTGTTTGTTCCTATGCCTTCCTAGGGTTTTCTGGGAAAAAAAACATTAATTATTGAAGCATCTCAAGATATAATGTATTTGAAATATGTCGAGAAAGCCACAAAATTTGGGAGAAAACACTCAAAGAAGAAACACAAGAACTGTTTAATTCAAATACCTCAAAATGGTAACAGCCCAAGCATCTGAGGGGGACGGTGAGCAGGGAAGAGGAGGATTATGGCTTCTTAAACGAGCTCAGGGTAGGTCTGTTATTTCCAGCTGCCAAAGTGAAGGTGGCTAGCATGTCTTCTCTTCCAAGGGTGATGAGCATCCCTCTGCCAGCCTGTAAATTCACATGCACCACTATCATTCACGCCCACGGCTTCTAGTGCCACCTACCAAATAACCTAAATATCAGTGCCACGGGCCCTTTGGCTTGCAGTCAGGGACTGTGAAAACACAGTTTTAGCAGCCCAGCCAAGACCTGGCAGCCCCAAGGTAGGTACAAGGCAAGGAGCCAAGCCACAGGACCTCATCACATACCACAGTCACAGCTCGTGTGTGGCAGAGCCAGCCGGCGCTGGCCTTGCCACAAAGGCTGGGAAAGCGACTGCACCAGGAGCAATGCTGAATACCCCACAGATACCCATTTAAGAAACAGCAGAGGAAAAAGAATAACTGAGGATGCCCAGAGGGGAAAAAAAAAAACACAGGACAACAAGCTACTCGCACAGCCAAATTTATGAAAGCAGCTTAGTTTGAGGTTTAGCTTTGTTGTTGTGCACAGAGCTACCAGCAAAATGGGTACGAGAGCACAGATGATACTGAATTATCTGAGCTCTTGCCTGTGTTGTACACAGGGTCTGAGGACTCTGCCAATAGCTGGCTGAAGGAGACACAGCTCCTTGCCATTGATCCTGCAGCACTGAGGCGAGCAAATCCTATTTTTGACATCCTTTGGGGTGCCCTGTTCTCAATTTTCCCAGCCCTTGATGCTCTGGTAGGAACAACCTAAACTCACAAATTGAAAAAAGAAACAAACTGGGTTTTCTAGCAGTAGCAGAAGGGTGATGAAACCATCTTTTCACTGCAGTCAGTTCTGCACAGGTCTATTAATTTTATGGAAGAGAAGACCCAGCTGTTTAAAATAACAGCACAACAGTTTTCCTGCCTGTTCTGCTCCAACAGCAATGTGAATCCTGCTCAATGCCTCCCTTTGCAAAGCTCTGGCTGCAAGATGCTCCTAGGGTAATGAGTTGTAGCCTGGGTATTTGGATATACTATTCTACTCTTGGGGGTGGGAAGTGCGATATCATAAGAACAGAGAAAAGTAATGGTAGGTTGACATAAGGGAATAGACCATTTCCACAAAGTTTATCTGCAGCAGATTATAATTTTCAAATGTAAAAGCCATTCAGTGAGAGAAGAAATCAAATAGAAATACATCAAAGAACATATTCGCTGATCGTTCCTCAAGAGAAGGGAAGAAAGCATATTAGAGCCGGATGAGCAATTTGTAATGAATAATGTAGCTGATGAATTCTACCTTTGCTCTGTTTGTGTGTATTGTCAGTGAACACTGCGTTTCTCAACTGTTTGCTCATTATTCAGAAAACATTAGCCAAACAATTCTTGTGCATAATCAGTTCTCAGATACAAAATATGCTCTCACTATGACTACACACTTACACTTTAGGAAAAATACTCGGGCAATGCAGGTATGTTTCATGGTGTGCACAAGTTGCTCAGAGCAAAGCTTGCACAGTAAATTACCACAATTTATCCCAAGCTGTCATTCAGTGACTGAGGTGGCTGAGATCTGCCTGCTGAGGAGGGCAAACGCAGAAGTACATCTTGGAGGGAACCTGGCACCAGCCAGCCAGGCCCTGAGCTCCCAGGCCCCAAGCCACTGCTCACAAATGCAGGGAGACTTCTCATGGCTTTGCAGTTATAAAATTCACCGGCTTAAACTCAACATACCCACAGCGCTGCAGGGCTTTTCTCTAAGCATATAAAATACCTCCTATAGCCACCACTCTGCTATTTTTGGTGCTTTACTCCCCCTTGCTGACCTTCAGTGAGTAAATTAGTTATTTCTCTCCCTACTATTGCATTTCAAGTCCAAGCAAGTTACAGAGCTAATACATTTACAGATACTTCCTGAGCTGGAACCTCTTCATTCTTATATTAACTCCAGTTAGCCTTCAAGTAACTTACAGACCAAAATACATTAGTGCTCAGATCCTAATGGACTGGGAAACCACCCCCATTCCTACAGCCAAGGAAGATGGGACACAGGTGTTAGGTGTGAGGGTATCTATTTTGAGAACACAGGGATGTGGCTGGAGCATAGTGAGAAAAGATATGGCCCAAGCAGGCTGGATTGCCTACACAGGTAATCCTGCCACCTTCTCCAGTAACTGTGATCTGGTCTCCAATGACCAAATTTCTACCAGTTTTTTCAGTCAGTTGGACCAAATCTACAGTTTACCATTGCTTTACATCACCTCCAAAACATGACCTAGGGGTCTGTTTGTGCCATGGTTTAGGAGATATGAACAAGAACAGACAGTAAAAATTTATGGAAGCAAACCCTTATTTTCAGATTTTTTCAGTGTCTACTGTCAAGTCTGACTAGAGGACAGAGTAAGCCTGTAAGAGCAGCACTTTTTGCTTTTGTTATGGGGAATGGTTAGAGGGAAAACAAACCTGGCATCACCCTCCATCAGCAGATTTAGCACTTGCTGGAATAAATGAGAGCACCATAAACTCTGATCCTGTTAGAATGAAAGTGTGTTTCTCTGCTTAGAGGGGAAAAGACAAATCTCCCTGGATGTGGCTCTTTCAAGAGACACCACAGGCTTCAGAGATATATCTACCAAGCTGAATAGTAACATCATTTTATCAGAGCCCCAGTGATGGGGAAGGTCAAGAACAACTAATAAGGGTATAGCATTACACTCTTCTATTACTAACATTTAGGAATACAAACCCTTGATCCTATGTCTGAACCCATCAAGAGATAAGTCAAAGGGTAGCACAAAGGTACTACAACAGTAGAGAAGGAGTTCATTCTCTTCCCAATCCAAGTCTGCGCCAAGCTTTGAGGATGCATAATAAACTGCTTTTGTACTAGACCAACACAATTTGCTAGAGAAAAAATCATCTAGTTGGGTGACTTCATTAGGTTTTCAAAGAAAAAAAGATAATTTTGCATTTAGAAGACAAATATTTGTTGGATGAAAGTAGAGGTAGATGCCAACACCAAACAGTTTTAGTAAAGCTGCTGGGATGCGTGGGAAAATTGGCTCAAATGCATGTTTCATTCAGTCCCTGATTCATTGCTGTTAGCCTTCATTTCTTCATCAACTCAAAATAGACTTAAGTAGCAATAATGTTTAGGAAGAGTTTTTCCACTCTTTACTACAGCAGGCTTCCACAAGTCACAGGCATTACCTTAGGTCAAATATTTTTTGCTTTTCTCTTGCCTTTGGCTGTGCTGGCCTTCTGTGCTCAGTGAAAGCTGTTACACAGTTGACAGAAAATTTCCCAGTTGAAAAATATGCTGAGTGCCAACCGAAACTTGCTGAGTGTTATTTCATCAAGCAGCCACTGTGTCTTTTTACAGTATAAACGATAGACTGAGTAATGATCCCTCCAAGAGGCCCATAGTTACCTTGGCCTTGAACTTTGTTTGCCTGCTCTTAAAGCATGTTGCCCTGACTACCAACTATTATTCAAGAAGCCTTCTGAAATTGTCTTTTCTGCCTTGTGGAAGTGTGCTTTCATTTTTTTTGTGTAGAATGGTAGCACTTTACTTGTTTAACACAGTAAGAAAACACAAGTCATCACCAGCAATCCACTCTCCTGTAAAATTCAAGATTATGAAGCAACACAGTGGTGACCCACTGAAGGTACACACAGAGGAACAGTAAAGTTGGATAGGCATTTCAGACAAGTTAGGCTCTCAAAACCCACTCTAGGGAAATGAAATACCTCAGAGCCCTTTGCTTTTGAAAATTTTATTTGGGGATGTAACCTGTCAAGAAATTTGCAGAGTAGAGCCACCCCTATATGCCTTCATCATTCAGAAACTATTTAAATTAAGTATATGCAACTTTCGACTGAAGGTTCAGGGTGGCTAACCAGATCCAATCTGGATATGAAGCAGAATTGTTACCTGTTGCTAGACGCTGCTCTTCTACCTGTTCACCCCCACCCCTGCTGCCTCAGTCCTTCACATGTAAATGCCGCCTATGCCCTGCTGATTGAAATTAATACTTCATGTTCATAAATTTCTTCCAGCTTTATGACTGATCTGTAGATTTTACTGAACTAAGCCACTTGCACATCGGATGTGTTTCGTCTACGCTTACAGGAATTGCAGCCACATTTCCCAGTTTCCGTTTGTCCAAATTTGGCTCAGACAGAACCATTTCTCTGTACAAGCTTAAAAAAGTGAAATTCCTATGATCTAAGATTACAGTTTTGTCAAAGTTCACATTCTTGGCATAACTGTCTAAGGCTATGAATCATTAAAGAGTAACAACTCCAGACTACATTCGTTTTAGGAGAACAGCTCACAGAGAAGTTACAAAGATTGTTCTTAAGCATCTAGTTTATATTCTAAACTTGGTTTACCCCTGAATGGTCCTTTATAAGCCATTTAGGTTTCTCATTTAAAATAGAGCAGCTCCAAATTCTTCTGTTATCTAAGCACGTCAGAAATTAAAATTAGATTGTTTTTTGCGCGTCTTATATCATACTAGCTCAACTCTGTGCCACACATGAAAGCTTGGTCTCTGCTCTCTTCTAGCCAGAAGCATTTAATCCTCTTAATGGGTGACTCACCTGTCTCACTTAGTCTGGTCAGATAGGAAATCATCTGCACAGCCAAGGAATTACAAGTATGGAACAACACTGCATGAAATTACCTCAAGGATTTCCATATGGCTCTTGCTGTCTATAAGACTATCCTACCTAATAAGCCCAAGGGATTCAGATAACATATTTACAAACCCTGCTTTCATTGATTTTTTTCACTCTTTTCCTCTCCTCATTAAACAAGATGGATACCCAATTTAAAGTCACTAGTTAACAGTTAAAAGCAACTTTTATAGGTTTCACAGTGAGTGACAAAAACATCTCTTCTGTCACCTCCTGCAGGTCAATAAAATATTACATGATGAACCATCTACTGCTTGTATAACTGGTAAAGGCTGGAATAACACATCAGGACTAATCTAATCTTTTCAGGGTTGTCTTCATGAGTTTTGAGTGTAACCCTTGCACTGGCTACATGGAAGAGCCTCTGACTTAGCTCTGCAATAGCTGGAAGCACTCGCTGCACTAGCAATCTTCTCTGCTTCCGTTTCCACTACAACCAGCTCACCAGGTAGTGAAAATATAAATTCAATCACCAAAAGAACCTTTATGTATTTCTCACAAGTCCCCAGAATAGACTAGTAGTTTAACAGCACAGCCAAAGACATAAAAACAGTGAAGGTATAATATTAAGGGTCAAATCTTGCATTTGGAATGGTCACATCTAGGAGAAAATCTCTGAGAATAACAAGTCAGGGTACTTATATACTACACAGAGACAGATGGAAGGTGGGTGGCAGGCTGTTGCGAGCAACAGGCAGGGGCAGAAGTCCCTGCGTGCTGAGCTGTAGGAAGCTGTATGGCCTGGGTAGGGGTACCCGTGTCAAGGTGCATGTTGTGGAGCAGGTAAGGGACATCCCAGCCTCCTCTTTGGCTCCAGGAGCAGTGAGAAGAGGTGCAGGAGGGTCAGTTGGAACAGGAGATAATACAGAGGCTAACACCCATCCCAGACGTGCACATAACCTAGTAAATCTGGAAACAGCCCAGCACCTTGCAGTGAAAACAACTGCCTTTCCAGAACCTGTCCTGTCCTTGCCCAACTCAGGGAGAACTCCCACAAGCCACTGTATCTGACTATTACTTGCCTCTCTGCACATCATCAGGCTCTGCAGAGAACACAATGTCTAAAGAGAAGACTGAGGGGATTTTCCATGATGCTTTGTAACACTGATGTGTGCCTCTCAGATGGTGCAAAGCAGGAACATAGGAGATTGAACGCCTCAACTATTTTTGCCTTCTGAAGAATAAAGGACGGAGTTTAAAAATAAAGCCAATTTTAAACCATTTTTTTTTGCTAGGAAAGGCCTCTGTTTTCAGGTGTTTTATCCTACTGAATGAAACATGGGTGAGGGCCCCTCCCCTTCCCCCAAACCAACCTCCATGTCTGAAATCAACCTCCCAGTCTAAACAGTTGTACAGTTGCACTCCAAATGGAGGGATTAGGTGGTAGGATCCTGGGACATCAACCCATGGGTGCTCTGTACTGAAAATGAGCTGCCGTGCATTATTCCTGTGGCTAAAACTATTTGATTATTCTTCAAGGGTGTTATACGTTGTCCACAAATAATTGCATCTTTTTGCTAGAAGTGGAAAGAGTGGCTCAAAGAACACCAAAACGGAGTGGTGTATTAAGGTTTAAGATACTCAGATCCCAACAGCATCTTAGCTGACTACCCACACTAACATTAGAAGCTTCTTCCCAGCTCACAGTTTTGTCTTTAGACAGGTTTTCTGAAAATTTAGTAATGATAGATATTATATATCCTAGTAATGGAGATAAGTGACTATCAATCAGGAGCAATGTGTAATCTGAAGACGTCTGTTACTAAAGTAAAATGTCAAGGAGATGAACATCTTCGGGCATCCCAGATCTAGCACATGTATCAGCCTCAGAAGAGTAAAGTTTGCTACAGCTGAGGCAATCATCCATATACCTGAAACATGTGCACCTACCTCAACTGCAAATACTGGGCTGAGATCATATGCAGAACATATCACTTCCACCTGGACAGTGCAGGAAGTAAATGTATTTCATTCCAAGTTGTAAGAAACAGGGAAGACCATCATCATGCGATACTTCTTTCCAAATATTGGTGTTGTATGAACTCTGTTTTACCAGTGATTTTTGCAGAATTCTGTTCTGCTTTCACCTTTGTCACCAACACTGTTTTGCCCCAGTTGGCTGAAACATGCCATCATTGTATATCCTACTGCTTCTTGTTTGCATTTTAGGCTACATTAGCTTTTTCCCCCCCTCACTCAGTTGAAACTTTGATCATGTACATCCATGCTTAAGCCACAGAACTCAGGATTAATCATTCCACTCTGCTAAACGTCATTGACTTCTGCTCATTTCTTCAACATTTTTTTACTTAAGGGCTCAATGGTAATAGCCAAGGATAGTTTTATCCTATACATAAAGGGCACCTTCGTTTTTGAACCCTGAAGACAATCTTACACCTAAGTATTGCAATGTAATTGAAGCAAACTTATCAGTTAACATATATTTAATTTCTGACTTCAACAGTTACATTCCATTTTCCATTTTCTATTTCTTATTTTTGCAGCCTTGCAAAGAAAAATAATCAAACTTTCTCTTCTAGAAAGCCCAAATCCTTACAAAACAGCAAGAAACTATCTGAAATTCTCCCCCTGGAAAGTTTGTGCTTTACAGAATTGGCAGGTGCATGCAAGGAATGTGACACAAAGTGCAGTTTGTGCAACGTGCCAGAGACCCAGGCTTGACAGCCAACTGCTGCCTCCATCATCGGCATCTCTGCCTTTTCTTCTCATACCAACAGGCAACTTTGACACTCATCTGCAGTGCCCTGACCTCCTCCACAGTTTTCATTTTGCACACCTGTGACATTTGTGAAGTAAAGGCACAGTAACAAGCAGTTAGAGGCAAGGTTTCTGATCAGGGTATGCCAACCACTCCTTTAAAGTGACTTGCTTCAGGCTTAATGCTGGTCTTTGGCACACAGGCACTTTTCTGAAGAACTTTAGCAGCAAAGTAAACCTGACTCTGCTGGCTCTAGCCCTAGCACCAAGCCAGGGCAGAGAATATCACTGACAGCAATAATCTGTGTTGAGGGAGAGGGGCAGCAGGGGACTGGTCTGAAAACTCAGCGGCTGAGTGACAAGGCAATGACAGCTGGTCGTCCGGCCTGCGGGGAACTGCGTGATACACTTTACCGTTGTCCAACACAGTCAAAGCAAAATAAATTACACAGGAGTTTTCTCTTGTGTCAAGATCTGCAAGGCCATGACTCAAATGATACAGAAATTTTCTCAGGAAGGTCTTGGGTATGGACAGCAAGCAGCAACTCTTGCAAGGCCAGGTTTCTGACTGAGCAATGGGATGCACCTTCCTCACCTGCTCCTCGGAGAAGCCATTTTGTAGCCACAGCTTTTCTCTGCCGAAGCTATTGATGTTCACTGATCTTTTTTTTTTTTCTCTGAAGAGTACCAATAATGTGCCCTGTGAAACTCAGGAGTTTTCTTCTCAGAAATGTGATTTTTGTGGATATACACACAGGACTGCATTTACCTTTATGTAAATGTAAATTCCTAGGTAAGTTTTGTTTAAAAACTCTTGCTTGCTTGGAGTTATGACTGCTTCTGTCTCATAGTGTCTTAAAGAAATAAAGCTTAAATATGTTCATTATTTCCCTGCAGCTTCTCAACCCTAGTCCAAGCTTCAAATCTACCTGCTACAAAAAAAGCACTGGCTACAGATACTGCAGTACACAAGAACCGGTGAGTCTGCTCACATGCACACATGCAGAGCACTCTTGCATAGCACAGACATTTCAGAGCAGTGCTTTTACCCCAGGGCTAGGAGCAGGCTAAAATGTTTACAAGGGTTTTCACATGAATTGGCAGCCCAACCCTGGGAAATGCTAGACACTATCAGAACATTATCTCACAGCTTCAATGGAAACAGAGGACACTCAGACCTCCTTGAAGCCACTTATCAAGCCAAAGATCAAATTTAGTATCTTTTAGATGTGCTTTGAAGAAGAAATGTGAAAATATATCAGAAAAGTAGTTTCTTCACAGAAAAAGCCCTCACATGCATTTGCCTGAATCAGAGTCTACAACAACTGGTCAAGCAATTTCAACAGATCAGTGCAGCAAGAAAGCAGAAAAAAAATCAAGGCAACAGCTTGGAAGCAGCCTTTCCTTTTCTCATGTGGAGATAAGACTTTCATTTTGAAATTCATGCAAATTTACTTCTGAACACTATCTCCTGCTCACCACAGAAAACAAAATACTTACTTTGGGATTAAAATAAATTTGCTAGTTGTTTGTAATGATTTTCTTTTTTCCTTTCTCTCCCCCCCAAAAAAAAAAATCTAAACAGAAAAGTCATTCCCATTTTTCCCAAGTTATTTTTCTTGCCTGAGTCACCACCTCTATGAAATAAACCGACAAAAACAACCCAACCCTACCACCCTCGAATACTTATTTACATCCATATATTCCATAGACCAAAAAGGAAAATACCTTTTCTGCTTCAGTCTAGGAAAAATACACTTCCTTGCAACAGAGCACAGATAGGAGTCCTCAACCAGCAGAGTTGAGAGGCCAGCAGTGGAGGTGGGTATATATCTCCTGCCCTGCCAGGTGTTTTCCTCATTAGGGCTGATTGTGCTTTTGCAGCTGAACTTAATAAAGGGGTGGTGCAGGTCTGCAATGCCCAGGGCTGAGGGCAGTTTCTGTGCTCCCTGCCTCCCATTCCCTTGAAGCTATTGTGATGGTGGATGGTGCAATAGGACATTTAATGTGCTTTCATATTTTATACCAGGTTATGAACATTGCTATTTCAGAGCAAGGCAAGCACTGCTATGCTTTATGCTCCTTTTGAGTCTAACTTGTCATCCTTCTCTTACACATAGATATGAAAGGTCTCCTGAACATGAGACAGAAGCTCGTAAAAACAGATCACTTGCAGATCTGATTTAGCACTCTTACTGCAATATGAAATTATACTCATACCTTGGTTTGTGATTGCAAAAGCAATGCAATTACTTTTACTTGGAAAGTACAAAACCCTGAGATAACCCAGTCTCTTAAAAAATTCATGTCTCTTTCATGTACTTCTTTTTTGTCTTTTCCCATAATTAGTAATTATTTTAACATGTGGTTCTGTTCAGAGTCTGACACTCCTGTAAAGTTGATGAATGTGTTGAAAACACCAGAATAAAAGCAACAAGAAAAAAAATGGACACAGCTCATATTACTTGACTTCCTCTCCTACAGTGCTGTGTGCCTATGAATCCATTGATATTTTGCTTGTTTCTATTTAATACACAACTTCTACATTTTACATAACACAAACAAATCTGGTAATTTATTTTGTTTGTTTTTTTAATAGGTGCTTCTAATTTTTTTTTTAACTGGGGAACGGAACTTACATTTTTGAACATATGAAGAATGGAAAATGTCTCAGCATTAGAAACACAATGGGAACAATTTTAGAGCTGATAATTTCCATAAAACATTTAGATACATTTCAAATCTAAATGAACTGCTGATAAGAGAGTAATGTTTTGTGTTATGTGATAGCAGCATCCTGAAATCCTTGCTCAACCATGACTCTCAGTGAAATTTAGGAAAAATTTGTCTAAGTCAAGACAGCACAATTCAGACCCAGGGATTTTTCTGCAAGGCCCTAGGGCCAAATTCATACTTGATTTAAATCAGGCAGCAGAACTGAAGTCAATAAAATGCCACGGATTTATATCGGCTCTTATTTATTGCTATAGCACCCATGCTTACTTCTATGCCCCCACTGTAATCATTCTCCACCATTCATTAGCTGCGTATACAAAATCTGTAACAAAGCACTAGTTAACTGCCTGCTCTTTGGAAAAATCCAAATGTCAAGTTTGCCCCATTTGCAAAACAAGATCTTGTTCTTACTGATGCTGGTGGAAGTAAGGATTGCTACACTCAGCCCCATGCTGCTCCATTGGGATAATCGAGATAAAAATCAAGACTGGAACACAGAGAAGATTTCAGCTACTGTGAGCATTATCGTTTGCGTTGCTTTGAGGTGTGACATGCAGGGAATTTTAGGGTAGGCTCTTTATGGGTTATCTTACTCCGGTAATTTCCGTTCTATTTAATGCTGTGAAACCTCCAAGAGCTGTTTCTAGGCAGATTCCCTGTCATTTCCTACTAAGTTGTTTTAACATTTTTCCTTTCCTTGTTGTTCCACAGAGATGCTAAAAAAATAATTTGCATCAAAATGCCCTATCCTATTATTTATGCAAAGTGACAAATCACTGTCCGAGGAGAGAATGGGGGAATGCCTGGGCTGTGTCCAAATGAGTGTTTGCTGCAGACCTCTGGGGCAAATGTGAAGAGGATCTCCTGACTGCCCTTTGATTCAGTTCCCAGAGCAATTTGCTGCCTCCAGAGCAGATTCCTTTTGGAAGAAACTCAAGTGACTGCTCCATGCCACAAGCCATGTGGCCCAAGGCACTCTGCTGCCTCCCCATGATGCTCTCATTACATGCCTGATGCTTCTTCCTTCCATAAAGCTTCAAACCACAAATCCCAGATGCATTCATCCCGGAGTACTAGGTTATATGTTATCTGGAGTAAATCCCTGAAAACATCTATAACATAATGTAATTGATGGCCTTGCTGGACTTGTCAATGCAAGACAAAAGACATGCTCGGATTCAGGCATCAAGAGCCAAAGAATTAACAAATGGAGCAATTAACTTGGGATTATCTTCTCAGATAGAAGTAAGAGGGGATAGCCCATCACTGTAAATCAAGTGATCTGTGGGGCACAGCGGAGGCCGTGCAGCCAGACATTGCTCTGGATAAAAAACAGATGCCCCTCCTGAGAACATACCAAGATGCCCACTCCATTGACATGTCAAAGTGCTGAGTCCCACTTGTGACGACAAAACATTCCATGCCAAGAGCCAATCGACGCATAATAATTGACTTAGTCCCATCTCACAAAAAGATTTTCAAACATATAAAAACTGACACTTCAAAAACTCTCTTTGGGAGGAGGAGCCAAGCGAGAACCTTACCTGATGGATGGGTTGACAGGCCTGAACCTCTCTCCCCCCCCAGGAAGG
>Ga0065711_1047481_pt1 | contig 12300 bp, 6 predicted proteins | sample Hoacrofraction12_FD_59098 | JGI IMG/M metagenome (GOLD analysis project Ga0065711, IMG submission 59098) | Hoatzin crop microbial communities from Cojedes, Venezuela - Epithelial fraction 12 v2 (version 2) | ecosystem: Host-associated > Birds > Digestive system > Esophagus > Crop | place... | reverse complement strand
GGGGGGGGGGGGGGGGGGCGGAGAAGAAATAGCTTTTCCTTAAACAAAAGTAGTTTGGGTAGTCATGGTAGTAATGCACTCATTCTTCTCACATAAAATGAAAGCATTTCTGTAACTATAGCGCCATCTACCTTTCAGACAAGATGACACCACAACTAAATAAACACCTGCTAATACTAAAAAAATTATGCAGCAGCAAATGAAGCATAGCAAGTTTGCATTTTGCATTGTATTTACACACTTAGGATGACAGTACTGTTGATGGTAGAGGTTATGGTTAGACTAGAGGAAGCCTCATAGCTTTGCACACTAAGCACAGATCTCACACATCAGTCTGTTCCAGTGGAACGGCAGAGCACTGGATCCATCCATTTGCAAAAGTGAAGCCAAACACCGGTCTTACCAAGTCAATAAAAGCAGAACCTGACAGTGGGACAGTGAGGGCAGAGACAAGTATCCTGGGAAAAGTACAGGGATGTCACACGGTTGTGTAGGGATGGGGTCAGGCAGGCCAAGGTGTGGCTGGAGCTGAATTTGGCAAGGGAGGAAAAGAATAATAAGAAGGGCTTCTACAGGTATGCCAGCCAGAAAAAGAAGGTCAGAGAAAGTGTATCCCCTCAATGAACACGACTGGCAAACTGGTAACAACAGACAAGGAGAAGGCTGGAGTACTCAACAATTTTTTTGCCTCAGTCTTCACTGGGAATCTCTCTCCCCACACCTTTTGAGTGCATGAACCTCAGGGCAGGGACTGTGGGAATGAAGTCCCTCCCACTGTAAGAGATCAGGTTTGTGACCACCTGAGGAAACTGAGCATACCAAGTCTATGGGACCTGACGAGATGCATCCCAGAGTGCTGAGGGAACTGGCTGATGTAGATGCCAAGCTACTCTCCATGGCAATCATGGCACACAGGTGAGGTCCCTGCTGACAGGAAAAAGGGAAACATTGCAACCATTTTTAGAAAGGGCAGAAAGGAGGACCCTGGGAACTACCAACCTGTCAGCCTCACCTCTGTGCCTGGAAAGATCATAGAACAGAGCCTCCACAAAGCTACACAAATGCACATGGAAGACACGGAGGTGATGTGAGACAGCCAGCATGACTTCACCAAGGACAAGTCCTGTCTGACCAACCTAGTGTCCTTCTACGATGGAGTTACTACACCAGTGGACAAGGGAAGAACTACAGATGTCATCTATCTGGACTTCTGTAAGGCCTGTGACACAGTCCCCCACAACATCCTTCTCTCTAAATTGGTGGGATATGCATTTAATGGGTGGACTATTCAGTAGATAAGGAATTGGCTGGATGGTCACAGCCACAAAGCAGTGGTCAACGGCTCAGTGTCCGGATGGAGATCAGTGATAAGTGGTGTCCCTTGGTAGTCCGTACTGGAACCAGTACTGTTTAGTATCAACACAGTGCGATCCAGTACACTCTCAGCAAGCCTGCAGACAATACCAAGCCAAGTGGTGCAGCTGACATGCCTGAGGGACATAATGACATCCAGAGGGACCCGGACAAGCTCAAGGAGTGGGCCTGCATGAACCTCAGGCATGAGGCAAGTTCAACAGGGCCAAGTGCATGATCCTGCACATGGGTCGGGAAAACCCCTGGTAAAAATACAGGCTGGGGGATGAAGAGATTGAGAGCAGCCCTGTCTAGAAGGACTTGGGGCTAGTGGTGGATGAAAAGCTGGACATAAGCCAACACCGTGCACTCGGAGCCCAGAAGGCCAACCATGTCCTGGGCTGCATCAAGAGAAGCGTGGCCAGCAAGCCAAGGGAGGTGATTCTGCCCCTCTGCTCCACTCTGGTGAGACCTCACCTGGAGTCCAGCATCCAGCTTTAGAGCCCTCAGCACAAGATGGATATGGAACTGTTGGAGTGGGTCCAGAAAAGGGCCACAGAAATGATCTGAGGGCTGGAACACCTCTCCTATGAGGAAAGGCTGAGTGAGTTTGGGCTGTTCAGCCTGGAGAAGAGAAGGCTCCAGGCAGACTTTATTGCAGCCTTTCAGTACTTAAAGGGGGCTTGTAAGAAAGATGAGGACAGACTTTTTAGCAGGGCCTGTAGTGACAGGACAAGTGGTAATGGTCTTAAACTAGAAAAGGGTAGATTTAGACTAGATATTAGGAAGAAATTTTTTACGATGAGGATGGTGAGGTACTGGAATGGGTTGCCCAGAGAGGTGGTAGATGCCCCATCCCTGGAAACATTCAAGGTCAGGTTGGATGGGGCTCTGAGCAACGTAGTCTAGTGGAAGATGTGCCTGTTCATTACCCGGGGGCTGCACTGGATGACCTCTAAAGATCCCTTCCAATCCAAACCATTCTGTGATTCTGTGATACCTTCTAAAGCGACCTCCCACTTCAGTACATCTTCCAGTTTGTACTAGGTATACACTAACTCCTCCTAAACTGAACTCATCATAAGTCAGCTCACGGTCTGGCAGGTCTATTAGTCTATGCACAGCATTCAAGTAAATGCAACTAGATAGCTTACAGAGGATGCTGCGGTCTTCTAGACTGATTCTTCTTTCACAGGATCAAGTTGGGATTAATAAACTGTCCTGAAACTGGAAGTCCTAGGAGTACAGGACAGCCAACACGGGAACTATTCTAGAGTTTGAAACAATAGTATTTACCTAGAGTTTTCCCATTACCTGGAATTTCCAACGTCTGCAAACTCCATTTACCCAGATACTGGGGCACTGACTGTAGGCCTGAACCAAGCTGCATGTTTTCTGGTTATTTTTATAGTACATTTCAACATATTGGAGAACTTTCATTAGAAAATGAACAGGCAAGGTTAATCCTCACAAAGACCAGTTTCATTCCTCTTGACTTTTTTCATTTCTGCATCTAGTTCAAGAAATACAGTTGGTCTTTCATCATCCTCATGAACCCAAAAAACGACACCTTTCATTACATATGAGGCTTTCCCTTTCATAAAATACAAGGACAGCTTTCACACTTTAACACTTATGAAACTCAAATTACAAATGTAAAAGTTTAACAAGACCTGCATGTATCTGTTAACCTAGAATTGTAATTAAGAAACAGATGTAAACTAGTAAAGACTTAACAATGAGTTACTACTAATGAAGTTATTATGGACTGACTTGTAGGCTTTCATGTCACCCACAAACTAAAAACATAGCAGAGAACAAGCAGGAAGGGAGCAAAACAGCTTGTTTTCCCCTGAATTCTGTTTTACAAAAGAAGGTGACCCTGTCCCTCCAAAGGACTGTCCCTGATGCTCCAAATGATTCTCACCAAAGGACTCCAGAACTACATTTACTACTGAAGCGAAGAGTCTCCGAATGTCTGGAGGACAGAAAATTAGAGAAAAATTAAAAATGTAGGAAAACTGTACAGTTCTGAGTAGAAGCAGAAATAAAATTTCAAGGTGGTGCAATTCAGCAGAGAATTCACTACCTCAATAGACAGTGCACTTTCAGGATACATTTTGCAAAGATGCTTTTCCCGGAACGTATATTTAGCATTAATATACACAATACAAATGACACCAACATGTGTAAAATTTTTGAAAAAGACAAGGCTGTGCACCTCTTCTCAGAAAACTGTAATTCTACAGGACACACACTGAAGTAGTATTCTCAAAGTATAAACAACCCAAATAAGGGAGGGACAAGTCACAAATTGTATGTCAGCTATGTTAACTCGATGTAATACTGATTTTGTATATAATCCTGATAATAGCATCAATAAATAATCTGGGGCAAAACTAAGTAGAGGTCTAGCTTAAGGATCTCTACAGTTCAGAAAGAACACTATGGAAATTAAGATGTGAAACAGATGCAGAAGAGACATGAGAATAATGAAAATGACATGGAATTGTGAGAGGAACAAAAAACAAATTAAAGCTGAGGAACAGAACTTCTAAATTAAATACAATGGAAAACGTAATCTCTGACAAATCCACGAGCATTGTAAGACATTTTAGGTGAAGAATAAGTCCGGTGAAACTTTTGTGGAGATGAAGCCACTGCCACCAAATAATTCCCTTCCAAGAAAGTTTAGGACTATGAGTCACTAAGCTATCCAAACAACATACTAGCTTTATCAGAATAGGGGTAAATACTGTGACAGAAGCATTTTAAAACATGGGATGCTTGAAGCTGCATAGCAAACATTATTTAACAGATTAATACAGGTGCACATAAACAAAACAAATGATATTTTAAGCTCTGAAGAGATAAAACTGGTCAAATGGAAACTCCTGGTTGACAAGGGCGCGTTGGTAAATTGCAAGGATTCTGAAGACGCAGCTAGAAAAAGTAATTTTGTAAGGTGTAGAGCCATCAATGTGACTGCTACAGAGGATATTTAATGTCACTACACTAGGCCTTCTGGACTGAAGTTAATTCCTTAGCTCATACATGTCTTGGCAATGGAAAGTGAGGATCAGAACGGACTGAAGACAGAGAACAGTTCTGGAGTTACCACGTTGGGACTGTAAGGGTGCTTCTCTTCAGAAGGAATCCTTCCAGATCTTTAGTTGGAACTGTGCTAATATGCAGGTTTCCATCAGAATACTGCAAACCCTAGCATTCCGATATCCCACAATGTGAACACCAAAGCTGCTGGGATGGACTTACACCTTCAGTTTTCTTGAAGCCTAAGGCTTTGCAAGGTACTACGGTATACTTTACCAACATGAAACTAGAAATTCAGAGTAACATACAACAAACAACTACCTCATCACAGTATTTTGGAACAAAAGCTTATTTCTAGGGTACCACACAACATACTTATTCTTTATTCATAAAGTATGGCTGCTTTCTGCAGAGGAACAGGAGAGCAAGAGACATTTGGAAGGCTCCAGTTGCAGAACATATGTTATGTCAACTGTCAGAGAAAGGAGAACTAGGCATTCCACATTCCTTTAGCAGGAAGACAGACTGCATTCTTGAATGCATATGCTACCACTAACTGTATATATGGCTTCAACCTTGTACAGTACAGTTTTAATGTTCTCTTCATCTGCTTTGTTAAAAAAGCAAATAATCTGTAAAAAAAACAATGCCTAGTAAACCACGCATTATTTCAGCTGATGCACAGCAGATTCTTTAATTTCAACTAAAAACTATCACAACATATTGCATATCAAGTTAAAAAAGAATTGTTTCTTTAACTTAATTATACTTCTACTTACAAGTATGTAAGCATTCAGTTACAGTAGTAGCATCAATCAGGTATCCATTGCACAGACGACAGGTTATATGGGCATTAATGTCCCAAAGCTTAATCTTTCTCGTTAGCATCTTTGGTGTCTGCAGAAAAGACATATCAAAGTAACATAGCTGCAGTGATCAGGTAAAAGCCATTTGGGAATAAATGATTTAACTAGAATTAATCCTGAAGGTATGTTTATACACCTTTACGCTCTCATATACTGTACATGCACATGTACACACACACAATGACAGTACGAGCTTTTAAAGCACTTCACAGAAGTCAAACAATGTAAAACCACACTATTTTCCAAGCTGAAATTTCAACAGCATAGAAAACAGTCTTTCTAGCACACTATTAATAAGTTCCTTTACAAACGAAGGGACCTGGACTTCAGGTGAAACCCTGCCATTCTAGTGATCGAAGTCATCACATTCAGTCTAGTAACGGGGAAAAATTCACAAAAATTTGGAGAAAATTCTCAAAGCAATTTGAGAATTGAAAGCATTTTGATAACTGGAAAGTCAAAATAACTAGGTTTGATTTGGCATAGTAGATGTACCCACACCTGTGTGTTTGTCTTGTGCCAGTATGGTTAACGTATAATTTTGCTGTCTCTCAGTAATGAAACTGAAAAGTAAATCTTCTCCAATCCCATTTCATTTAAACTCAAGTTAATTAAAGAACACATTACAAACTAGTCTGATTGGCAGAGCTGCAGCTTGTTTTACTAAGAAACATGAACTAGAAAGTTTTTCTCTCTTCAGAGCAAGGGATAGCATAACCACCATTAAAAGAAGAAAAGTCAGAAATTAAAAATGAAAAGGCTCATTTAACTTTTTTTGCAGCAACCCCAACTGCTTTTAGAGAAAACACCACACAAAGCCAACGCCTTAATAAACTGCCAGCTTTTAAATACAGCTATATTTTATTTTTTAAAATACATTGAAAAGAAAATTGTAGTGTTATAATAAAATGACAGCATTCAAGTTAATTAACAGAGCAGAGTAAACTGGCTTACAATTTATTACATTTGGTTCCCGCACTGCACAAGTCACCGAAATACACTCTTTTCCATTAAAGTGACTTTACTCTTCTAGGCTCACAAATTTTCATCTAGCTTAGTTTGGAACACATTTCAGAATTTGAATGGTGACACATGTTCCGCAAATTTCACACAGAAATATCATAACAAGGTTGTCCAACCTTTAATTTAATTTGTCATATTCTTTTTCCTTGTTTAATGAAGTGGTACTAAGCAAAAAGAACTATCAAAAGGCAAACTTTCACACCAATCTGAACTACACCAGCACTTAAAAAGTACTTTATATTCCATTATAACCTATGGAAAAGCACATCCAACACCCACCCATTAGAATCTGCAAATCTGCATTGTCCTATACAAAAATTATTAGGAAGACTTCCAGTTCTCATAGATAAGAATTGAATGACACAAAAATCAAACTTATTTTATGGTATTTGAAACTTCATAATTTAGCTAGTGACTAGCCATTACAGAAGAATGAAAGCGCAATTTGGTCTTGTAGTACACAAGATAGGTCATACTCTATGCTTGTGAACAGAATAACTTTTCTAAGTTGTGTTTTACAGATTTATTTCTAACCAGCTGAAAACCAACCATATATTAAACCCATGGAAGTTGGTGCACGAGATCTCCAGTCTACTGGAGAAGCTACTGCTTGAAGTAAGTGTATTTCTATGGCACAGGAGAAGAGCTATTCCACATCACTCTAAGTAGAGTTCAGGAGATGGCTTAAAACCACCACTTAAATAGAAAGTCAGCAGACTGGAAAACACAATTCATGACAGGCAAAAGAGAAATTAAGCTACAAAGATACTTAAAAAGGCAGTATCAATACAACTGTAGTTACTTGTCTAGGCAGGAATTCAGAAAAAGGTGTTCAGGATCACCACACACTGAATCCAAGCACTAGTGAGGCAGAAGAGCCAAAGATATGACGGTGAAAACTGAAGCAAATAAATTATTTATTTTCCAGAAGCATGACAATTTTCCCCCACTACAGCAGAGACAAGCACTGCCACTAAAGAACCTGCAACAAACAAAAAACAGTTCAGATGGGGTATGATTTATGAGAACAACGAATGAACCACACAATTAAGAAGGTAAGAATACCACAAAATGTTAATAAAGCCCATTGTGCCAGAACAAGGGGATAGTAAAGATAATACACACTTCACTGACTGAGCAGGAAACAATCATACACTTTTTGGCAATGGAAAAATACATGTCTTCTAGAATATCCAGAGCAAGCCTGTCAAATCAACCCCATGAAAATTTTATACACCTTTCAAAAATGACAGAAATACGCTCTCATTAGACATTTAAAGAACAGAAACTGGGAACTATTGCAAGAAGCAGCAGAATGGGAACAGGTTTTTCCAGGGCATTAGACACCTCAGTTTCAAAACAAGATAAAACATGCAGTGGGAGATTTCTCCACAAGGCCTGGCCCACATTTGTATCTTGCAACTGCTAAAACAAGAGAACGATCTCTTCTCTGCATATGCAGAGGTCCAGACATGGTAGCTTCAACACAGGTTGAAACTCCAATAAGCAATGCAACTTTCAGGTCTGTAACCAAGCTGTCAGTGTCAGACTCCACTTCAGCCTGCATTTTGTGCAACTGAGACCTGTGTCCTCTAGTCTCATAAAAAAGACGACAATTGGAACGCCTCTCATTTTTCAGAATAGTTAACCTGTAACAACAGGAGGCCTTATTAAATATAAAACAAACGAAAAAAAAGGTCATACCAGTTTATAACTATTTAGAAAAGAAGGGAGGAGCTAGCAACAAAATGGGATTACCAAGATGTCAGCTCAGTTAGACAACATATTTAAAGACTTAAATTTTGAACACAACTTGAATTGCTTCCCAGAGGGAAGGCGGGGAAAAAAAATTTAGCAAAACTACTGACATACATAAAGAAGAAACAGAAGGACTAACGCTACAGCCTCATATAGAAATTAAGCTCATTAATAACAGCAAAAAACTGAACACAAAGTAATTCCACATTTATCACCTGTCTGTTCCATATCACTTCAGAGGAAAGTAAATAACAATCGCATATTTCACGATCAACTACTTTTTTATCATTATTAATGTAATCAAAAAGGATACACAGTCATACTTCAAAACACAAACCTAAGCTACCATTCAGAACACTTCGGAAGAAACTCTCCATGTCAGTTGATGGCTAATACAGGTTTATACAGGATGGCTAATAGAGGAATATACATATTCCTATCTGGAACACATTAACTCTATCAACTCAGAAGGGGTACAAGTCTATTTGAACAACACATCTGCTCTTGGGAAGCAGCCACGTTTCCATGTTCCTACAGCCTACTGTTCAAAGTCAGAAGTCACTTTCATCACATACGACAGCTGAGTTCTCTTATCACCCCACTAAAAAAACCACACACCAAACATACTTTTCAAGTAACCATATATACATTGAAGCACCATGCTGTAGGGGGAAAAAAATGTGGATTAGATCTGAAGATTAGAAGCAAACAGAAGGTACAAAACAATTGCCAAGACATTAATGCTGACAAGCGTATCACAAATAAATCCCCAAGCCCTACTGCTATGTCACCTTAACCCCACCTCAGTTATTAGAAAGACTACCCATTACTTCAACATTACAAGTACAGTAATGTATTACAAATCTATTTAATAAAAATTCAAGATTTTACATCATCCTAATCAGCTTGCACATTTCAGTTGAAATTTTATTTGAGTTTATCAATCAAGCAACTGAAAACCTAGTTAATTTTTTTTAAACTGCTGGGCTTCCATGAAAGCAAGACCACATCTATCTTCAGAAGATCTCAGTACCCTTTAGAAGTCTGAGCATCTGGTTTTGCTACTTAGGTAGCACTCTCAAAGAGCTACTTTTACCATATGAACGTACAGTAACACAAAGAAAGGAGGAAAAACATGTTCACCAGCTGCTGGATTTCTGTGAACAATTCTGAATGAAGTGGCATCCTTCTGCTCAGACTACTGACACTTTCTGTACATACAATTAATCCAAGTCAGTAATCTCATACAAACTGGAACTAAACAGCAAGACTACGTCACACCCAAAACCAAAACATGAAGTTTGACTAAGAACCACCAAGACTAGCCAGGTTTCCCATTAATACCTTCGCTTTAAAAAAGGAAAGCAGATTTTTCCAAATCTGAACTCCAGGTGGTATCTTTCACAAACTTCATCTTCCCATCTCTCAAATAGTGGTATGTTGAAAAGAAAGCTAAAAGTGAATTCAGAAACTTCCAAAACAAGTAATCTAACATTAAAAAGCAATAAAAGTCCAAAACCATCTCTGAATACACACGCCCTAGCAAGCTTGCAGCTTAAGAGCATGGAAATGTTCAGACAAGTGGATAAAGCACTGAGCACACTGGTCTGACCTCACATCTTACTCTGCTTTGAACAGTTGGATTACACAATCTCCTGATGTCTTTTCTAACCTGAGTTATCCTATAATCCTATGAATTTACTGCACTATTAGAATACCCTCATCTATCCATACGAGTTAAAATTCTTACTGTTTTGACTGCCCTCAAGATGCTCATTGAGTACTTCAAGCAACAGTTATCATAGAATCATAGAATAGTTTGTGTTGGAAGGGACCTTAGGGATCAGTTAGTTCCAACCCTCCTGCCATGGGCAGCGACTCCTTCCACTAGACCAGGTTGCTCAAAGCCCTGTCCAGCCTGGCCTTGAACACTTCCAGGGAGGGGGCATCCACAACTTCTCTGGCAACCCATTCCAGTGCCTCACCATCCTCATATTGAATAATTTCTTTCTTACATCTAACCTAAATATGCCCTCTTTCAGTTTAAAATCATTACCCCTTGTCCTACCACTACACATCCTTGTAAAAAGTCCCTCTCCAGCTTTATTGTAAGCCCCCTTCAGCTACTGGAAGACTGCAATAAGGTCTCCCCGCAGCCTTCTCTTCTCCAGGCTGAACAGCGCCAATTTGCTCAGCCTTTCCTCATAATAAAGGTATTTCAGCCCTCGGATCATTTTTTGTGGCCCTCCTCTGGACCCGCTCCAACAGGTCCACGTCCTTCTTGTGCTGAGGGCTCCAGAGCTGGATGCAGGACTCCAGGTGGAGTCTCACCAGAGCAGAGCAGAGAGGCAGAATCACCTCCCTCAACCTGCTGGCCCACTTCTCTTGATGCAGCCCAGGATACGGTTGGCCTTCTGGGCTGCAAGCACACATTGCTGAGTCATGCCCAGCTTTTCATCCACCACTAGCCCCAAGTCCTTCTCGGCAGGGCTGGTCTCAATCCATTCTCCACCTAGCCTGTATTTGTGCTTGGGATTGCCCCAACCCTTGTGCAGGACCTTGCATTTGGCCTTGTTGAACTTCATGAGGTTCACACGGGCCCACCTCTCAAGCCTGTCAAGGTCCCTCTGGATGGCATCTCTTTCCTCCAGCATGTTGACTGCACCACACAGCTTGGTGTCATTAGCAAGCTTGCTGAGGGTGCACTCAACCCCACTGTACATAGCGCTGACAAAGACGTTAAACAGCACTGGTCCCAATACTGACCCCTGAGGAACACCACTCGTGACTGGTCTCCACTTGGACATAGAGCTGCTGATTGAGTGCAGCCATCCAGCCAATTCCTTATCCAGTCATCATCAGATAGACATCAACTCAATAAAGTTAGCATAAGCTCAAAATCCAAAATTCATTGCTTTAAAAAGAAAACTGGCAGTATTAAGTTAAGGTTAAAGTCACGCACACCAGCTTCAAGCAATAATAGCAGGGGATAATAAATCTACTTTTCCAAAGCACAACCTAGGCTGATGTCTTCTTGTATAAAACTTTAAAAATCACAACCAAAACTGTGTCTCCAGATTAAGACTACTTTGTTACAGAGACTTTATAAACTCAATAGACTGTGCAGGAGTTAGTATGAAAAGCAAACCTCTACAATACAGTGAGACTATTTGAATTTGCCTTATTTTGTAATATGATCACTGAGCCACTGCATAGAAGATGCATGCTCAAAAGCTTCTGAATCTTTCACAGGACTGCAGCCAAATTCAGAAGCAGAAGTCTTAAAGAAAGCTATTATCCTATACAAAAGCAGGGAACTTCAGAAGACCAACATCTGAACATTTACGTCATTTTCCGAACCTAACAGCCCCTTTTTCACAGTGGAACACTGCAAACCTTAGACTCCCATCATACCTCTACAGCAGCTGGCAGACAACAGAAGTATCATACCTTAACCTAGCTTTTCGAAAGCTGAAGCCAAGCAAGACAAATCTGTAGGACACAGAATTTCACTACTTCCTCAACACAGAGTTACCTGCTTAGACAGTAATCTACTACAGCAAGCAATCACAAATAAACAGTAACAACTGTAGGTAACGTCTTGAGACTCTCAATCCACTGACTGAAGAGTGACATTTGATAAAAAAAATTAAAGTTTCTGACTCTTTACCTAGCCAACAAGTGAACACCAGAGCCAAAGCACAACCCTTCTCCCTGAAAACCATGTTGCTGGAATAGGAAGAAGTTACTCTAACTCCTCAGTTCTATAATCACAAAACACTTCTCAACTACAGATGCTCCTTTTTAAAATAAAAAAGAAAAAGCAACAAAACACACCAATCTCAGCCTCACCTGTTTTTACAGGAAATGTTAAATGCAAAAAAAGTGGCCCCTCAGCAGGTTACACAGATTCATAGGATAATGTAGGTTGGAAGTAACCTCCAAACTGCTCTAATCCAACCACGTACTCAAAGTAGGCCCACTTAAATTGAGTTGCTGTGGACCTATTCCTGCTACAATCAGAAAACCTTCAAGAATGGAGATTCCACAGCCTCTCTAAGCAATCTGTTCAGGGTCTTAAGAGGAAAAAGTGCTCCTACTGTTGTAAATGATGTGATGTACGGGGGGGGTATGTGATGCATAAGAATCATACGGAATTTCACAAAGATTATGCAGAAAACTAAGGACTATCAGAGGTCTCAGGCAAGAACGCCCCAAAGGACATGTAACAAGCACATCCTAAAAAAAT
>Ga0065711_1047501_pt1 | contig 12301 bp, 5 predicted proteins | sample Hoacrofraction12_FD_59098 | JGI IMG/M metagenome (GOLD analysis project Ga0065711, IMG submission 59098) | Hoatzin crop microbial communities from Cojedes, Venezuela - Epithelial fraction 12 v2 (version 2) | ecosystem: Host-associated > Birds > Digestive system > Esophagus > Crop | place... | reverse complement strand
CTTCCCTTCCCTTCCCTTCCCTTCCCTTCCCTTCCCTTCCCTTCCCTTCTCCTTTTTGTCCTTATGTACACTATAAGCTATATAAACTTTCAGGTTCTAAGATCATGCAAAAAAGAAAGCCCTGCTGTCCTATTTCCTCCAGGCACAAGTAGGAGAAAAGTGTTTTTTTCCTATTTTTTTCCAGCTATCAGCTGGCCTATTTCACCCCAGCCAAGGAACTTCTGGCCTTCTGCACCCTCATTTCGTATTCTAGATGACTTCCAAGACAGCTACTGCTGATGGACCTCTCGTCCCACCATTGAGATGTGAGCATCCCTTAGTTGTAACTTATCTGCACCTTTCCCTCAATGGCATTATCATCTCAGCCATTCACAATCCAGCCTGGAAGCCTCTCCTTGGCTCCAGGGTTCCTGGCTCCATGGAAGCATGGGAAGAAACATTGAAGAACACCCAAAATTGTGTAAACTTTCCTGTATAAGACCTTGCTGGAAGTTACCTTTTTCTTAAACAACCCTTTGTGTATCAGAAGGTCAAGTACACTGGCAGCTTCATTATGTGTGTCTGTCATACAGGACCTTCAATTCCGTGATTGGATACACAGAATGAGAGTCGATTAATTCTAGATGGCTAAAGGAGAAGAACAGGCACTTTCCAGGGCAAGATGTACCCACTTTCTTTTACCTGTTTACACAGTGATGAATTGCACCCTGAAAAAACAACATTGGTGAGCTCCAGTGAAGGCTACAGAGACCAAATCCTTATTGAATGGGTCCCCTCCCAAGTGCTGGTAATGGCAATGAACTCATGCATAACCAAGGAAATAAAATACCTCCAAATCCTGTGAAGCATATATAAAGATGTCACTTGGATGATTTAGGTTATGAGAGACCTATTCCTGGAACAGTTTGTTGACACCTCTCTGAAGATAAGAGTTTTTATACCTCATGGACATCCTGTTCTGCCAGAAGAAAGAGGCTATAACACTCTTATAAATGGCACTCTGCTGCTCACATTTAGCTTTGTAAAAACACTTACTTTATTTTAATAATGAAGGAGGTTCATGCCAGTGTGAATGTGATTGGTCAGAGATGAATCTAGCAAAAGCAGTAAGGATTAACATTGATTAGTCATTCAGACTGATCTCAGTCCATTTTGATAGCCCACCTTAGAAATTCAAATTAATAAGTGACAAAGCCAATAGTATAAAACCAGGCTTCAAGATGATCTACTAGTCAGTGAGCATCATTTTAGGAGCAATCACCTCTGGATTCATCCCAGGTAACACTGCAGCATTTAACAGAGGCATAACTAATTGTCCTAGGCACCCTGTTGAGCAGGAGCTTGCCACCTCTAAGGCTCTCCAGTGAACCCAAAAGATAACGAAGAAAAGCTAGCCTCTAGTCGGTAGATGAAAATTTGCTCCTCGGGGTCTTCATCTCCAATGTAAAGTATCTATAGGGTCTGAAAACTGCAGAAGGGTTTGAAACCCCTACTCTGAAATGACCAGAGAGAAACACTGTCCCTTGCACTTGATTTGGATTTCAGAGGATTAAACTGTGCTCCTCAGGGGCTCCCCTTCCCTCTGGTGACTCTAGAGGAGCAGATGGTGAGTGTGTTTTTAATGTAACACCTCTGTTAACTGTCCAAATAATCCAACTTGCATGTATCTGGGCCCCCACAAAGAGTCAACTTGCTTTTTAAATCATTAATTACCAGGGAGGATGACAGCAAAAGCGCTCTGTTCTGCATGTCTGACATAATGTTTTCAACTCCCAGGGGTATGTTGCAGTACCAGAGTATTTGGTGAGGGGGTTTTTTTTGCAAGCTTCCAATTGCTGCAATCATATCAGAGTTGCCTTGTTGCCTTCTCTTCTTCTCTTTGTTCTGTCTTCCTTGGATTCCTTCAGGATATAGGAAAGATCTGGAAAAGGGGAACAGAGGGCATCTTGCTGCAAAGGGACAGGAATAAAATCTTACATTTCATTATTTTTAAATCATGTAATTTTTGAGCCCCAATTTTATTGCAGGAACTGACGGATGTTTTTATGCTTTTAGTCTTGTCAGTGATATGAGTCACGGAAACCACCCCTGAGATAATCTCAGGCATAGGGTCTGAAACTCAGGTGCGAGCTCATGTTATCTTTAACCTGTTTTATGCCATTTTGCATGGAAAATATACTGCTTTATTAGCTGGCTAACTAGGCAAATAGGATCATATCTTTTTCATTCTGTGAACAATGACTGCAACAGTAAAATACAGCAAACCCTGCTTTGTAACGCATGCTGATAAAAAACTCTGCCATGTGCCTCCCATTTTCAGCCAGCAGTATATAGCAACTGCTCGTCAAGTCTGTTATGATACCTGAAAAGCCTACGCTAAGCAAAGCTGAAATGAATGATAAACAAAACAGAACCCATTTTTCTCCAGTCATGTTTAAGTGTATGGGGGCTGTCAAGGCAAGACGCACATTAGTACTTAACTGAGAATGACTTCAGAGAGCAACTCGTAAACCTCCATTAATAACTCCCTGACAGCCTGGCACTGCCTGCCTTGGCATTTATCTAACAGCAGGCCACTATTATACTGTGACAAGTTTCACTTCTCCAGAGACCTCTAAAATACCTGTAGGATCTGGAAACATTTGAGAAGGGAAAAGTGTACCACTTCTCCGTTCTCTGCTTGAATTAGATTTATTATCATATTTAATCCAGCATGAATACTGCCTTATTTAACATGACAACTGTAACTTCATATATGTTAGCTCAACCCAGTGTTGGCTCTGGCGTGAAATTATTCCTTTCTTGGTTGAAAATGAATGACACAGACTAGAAAATAGTTCATGCTGGGATCTATGTTTTAGGTACAGCGTGCACTCAGGTTGCACAAGCTGTTGCTTTCTCAGGACATTTTTGTCTTCTGAGGCTATTCCAGCAATCCTCAAGCTTTCCCCAGTGGGCTGGGAGCAGCTGCATGTTCTCTAGGCAGGAAAAATAGCAGGAAGGGTTCTGAAAGTCTCCTGCAAGGACGCACCTTGAGCTCCAAAGACTGCCGATAATTGAACAGTATAGATATAAAACAGCTTCCACCACATGGCCCTGGGACCATGGTCTGTTTCTTGGACAAATCCCAAACATGATATAGATGAAGCCTATGTAATCCTGGCAATCGTTTATCTCCCTGGGGACAAAGACCCCATCTGCAAAATATATGGAAGAAATGTACCAGCTTTGCAAAGCTTTAATTCGGTTCATGGCTGCAACTCTTCTAATAATGACATATGACAGCTCTGCAAAAATGTTTTTAGTTGCCAAGACAAGCACTAGAAAAGGAAGGCCAGATTATGATTGCGAATATAACTTCAGTTAGCTCCTCATTTCTTTGCCTGCGCAGGTGGAATACATTTTGGGGCAAAAGAGATTTGTCTTGAGCACAAGATGGGGCTTGAATATCTCCTGTAATGGTGCAGATCCAGAAGACTACAGGAGAATGAGAAGTGCCTGGTTGTTAAAGAGAAAAACAGGGAGAAATGAGGAAATGTTGATAATTCAATTTGACTTCAACTTCCTTCCCAAAGCAGAACAAGCCAACAGTTATACAATATAGGATAAACAAGCTGAGCATATATATGCTGATGCTCTTTCAAACAGCATGGTTTTGTCAGCTGGACAATAGCCTGCAAGACAATGGAATTCATTCTCCTGTCTGTCCCAGGTGGCATCCCATGTCTGGTTTTGATATCACCCTTCAAAAAAGATGGATGGGCCAGGGGGAGTGTTCCCAGGGTAAAGTAATGATAATGATCACCAGCATGACGTACATGGTTTGTAAAAGCTAGTGAAAGAGCTGGAGCTGCTTAGTCAAAAGAGAAAAGACTTAAGGGGAAATCTTTAAGAAGACTGTTGCAAAGGAGAAGGTAAGCTTTTCTGTGTGCCTATGGGTGACAGAACAAGGACTTACATTTCATCTAGAAATTATCTTTTTTTTTTGATTCTTCTACAATTAGTTCAAGCATGGGATGGGGGGGGAGGCTCAGTGTACCTCACATCCTAGTTCCCTTTAACAGAGCCACAGGCTAGAATACAGAAGTTGTTGGCTGCAAGATATGTCATAGCAAGGTCTGCCATAACCACAGAAAAGCTTCAATCTGCTTATGATAACAGCAGTTAATCTTCTTAGTACATTGTTGCCCTGTATGTAGACTTGCTCCAAAACAGGCAAGACACACATATAGCATGCACATTAGATAATCGAATATCAGCTGGCTGCCTCACCTCCCTCAAGTCTTCTCCAGCTTTTCTCAACAGCACGTATCTTTTTTCTCCTTTAAAACTCCCTTGGTTAAGTCTTCAGTGTCACACAGCAGTCTACTCTCAAGTCCTCCGAAGCTCATACTGCTGCAAGAATCTGACCTCCAAACAACATGGCTACTAACACTTCCAAACATATTCCCCAAGAGAGTTTTCCTAAAGCCTGGAAAGGAATTTTGGATCCCCAGCCTACCATCCACATAGTAACAATAGTTTTCCATTGCTCCCAGGGAAGCGAAAATACAGAAGAATATCGCTTACATCCAGAGTTACATTTACAGCCCGCTGAGGGGGAAGGGGGATTAGATCCCAGAGATTTAGCTTCAGCAGAAGTTCCGCCTGTATCAGGATTTGAGATTTTGATGTTAGTGAAATAGAAGAGAGAAATATTTCCCTCAGGGAGCAAGAAAAAAAATATCCAAAATCTTCAGCCTGACTTTCTTTTGTATCGCTGCTCCAGCTATTGTCTCCAGAATTCATTATAATAAGCAAATACTCATACATCATTGGTTTAATATGACAACTATGATGCTTAATAAGGCTGGAAGAAACATCGCTGTGACTCTATTTGTAACTCCTAAACAATCAGTTATTGCTGAGAAGGTTACACCAATTTTTATAGCTCAGGAGCTGATTTGCAATTTGTATTCATCTTTCATTTTGACTAGACCAGTTGTGTGTTCTATCTGCATTATCAGCTCCATAAAAATTCATTCCTATCCATAAAAATATAATATTTCTAATAATGCCTCTCCTACTTTGTATGGGCATATTTGTGGTTTTATTTAGAACAGAAAGGCAGTTAAGCTGGTAGCGGGATTGTCTTTCTGTCCAGGTTCACTGCAGGACCTAATCCATCTACTCTAAATCAGTCCAGTCAGATTTAAATTGTTTTTATGATGAGATGGAAGAAATTTGTCTTTGCACAATTTATGAATTCTGAGTAACTATGAAATTACTGCGTACCAAATGTCTCACTGTACAGTCACTCTGGGCAGACAGGGCTCCTGACAGGTATGGCCCACACAGTTTGAAAGATGGTAAAGAACCAAAACAATTAACATAATGTTTGCAGCCTGACTAAGCAATAGGCACGCTACAGAGACACCTGAGCTGAAGATACCGGTTTAACCAAAGTCTGTCTCCAGAAAACTGGAGTGTAGAAAGTCTCAGTGAAGGGGCAAAACTGACAGTGTAGAGAATTAAAATGATTAAGACGCTGCGGATAAGAGGAGTAACAAATGTATTTAAGCAGTGACAATACCCTGGGTGTCAAAACCAGCCCCAGGAGCCTCGGGCACTTCTGTGGTCTCTACAATTTCCAGGCGAGCAGTGCCTGTCAGTATACTGGGAGACTAGAGCCAGCACTGGATTGCCAAGGGAAGGACAGGAGAATATGGACCTGTCACGAGGAGGTACAAATGCATCAGCCAGCTGAATGTCCAGAGTAATGAGTATCACTGGGATCTAGTAATTTCTCATCATTGATTATCTCAGATATTCAACTGACATTCATTAAGCAAAGAGTCAGGGCATTGTTAGCTCCTCCCAGGTGCTTGCTGTCTCCTTCTCAGCACAGGTCATGCTCCCATAGAAGAGACAACTGGAGGAAACATATGCTCTTGTCTCAGCAGTTCTTGTTCACAGTCCAGAGTCCTGAGAGAAACTTACCTTCATGAGAAGTTTGAGGCAATGCACAAAGTGGGGCAGCTCAGGCGGGGCAGGTGTTTGGTTGTGCCAGCTTAGCTGGAGGCAGTGACTAGTAGAAAGGGGTGGGACAGACAGGTAGCATCATCCAAAAGTGGCAGAGGGAGACTGGCAAGAGCCACTAGTGTAGTAGTAAATGGGCATCCAGCTATTTAAGCATTAAGAGGACTTGTGTAATCCCTCTCTTCTCCCCTCCCTCCTTCCTTCCCTCCCTACCTCCATCCCTCCCTCTATTCCTTTCCCACCCCCCTCCTTTTCTCTCTTCTTTCATCTTCCTTCCTCCTGTACCTTATTAAAATATCTGTACCATGGATGGGTTTCGTTTCATGGTTCTCGCATATGTCAATACTGCTCAGATTATGTGCAGGTAGTTAAAAAAAGGATTTGTTGATTTTCACAATTGGTACACTGTGCTGGTTAAAGTGCAGGTGTGTTGCTGTTCCCAGCTACTAGATCTCAACAAACTGACTAAATATCCTTTTTAAATTTTTTTTCTAAACCAGGTTGCTGTTGTTAACCATGGCAATGTGATAGATCCAGAGCCTGCAAGGTCTTTAACAGGTGCAGAACCACATTTTGAATAACAAGTTAGAAGGGTGAAAATCCAGGCTGGCATATTAAAGAGGCAGAGAGGCATCTGTCTGATCTCAGTGGGTGAAAAAGAAAGAAGAATTTGTCTTCAGGCAAGAGCACTTCCAGGGGAATCCCACAGAGATCTCTGTCTGGCCTTGCATTCTTCAATGTTCTTACAATCTCTATGAAACTACTGGGCCATACCCATACTACCTACATAAGCAACAGACTCTTATGTTGTGCCTACTTCTTCCCACCCAGGGACCTAGGCTCTTGGCAGCCCTCTGGAGGAGCAATCTCATTAGTTCTTTCCAATTTTAAAGTGAGAAACCACAACTGTTGTGAGGACTAACTTGGGCATTTGTCACCTAAGGCATGAAATTTAGGCACTGGTGGCTTGTACAGGGCTGGAAATAAATGTCACCAGTCCAAAGATAAGAAAGGAGATGGGGAATTGGAAAAGGGAGAGCTCTGGATCACTCATTGCCCTGGAAAAGTGGTAGGTAAGACCTGAAAAACCTTCCCACTTGGCCCCTCCTCATGTGAAACTGGGAAGCAACCATTTTTGTCTCACCACTGTGATCAATTTATGTCCTAGAGTCTTTGTTGGTCATTATACTTGTGGGGTCTTGCCTTGGCTGAGTGTTTTTTCTTCCCCATCTGCCCCAACATCCTCTTCCCAATCCATTCCCCAGTGCTCCTCACTAAAGTATGTCCCTTTGTCCCCAAAAACATCCCACTGTGGCATGCCTGCCCATCTAAGAAGACAGCTCTCCAGCTGGGAAGGCAAAGTGGGATCTGTCAGGGGGTGGAAACAAAGTCAGAGGGAGCTCTTTTCTAAGAGTTAATCTTGCAAGTTGTCCCAAAGGCCTGACATGAGGCAAGAGACAGCAAGGAAAATAATCAAGCCAAAGCTTCAAAAAGGCCTTTCCAGATTAAGAAAGGCACCTTCAGAGTCTATAACTTGTGCTGAGTTTTAATTTGCATGTTTCCTCAAACCACCACTGCCTGAGTCTGAGATACTGTGGTTTTTACATGCCCAAATTTCAGTGCATCCTGAAGAAACCTCTGACCACCTTCTCCATGCTGAGTGAAGGAGTTTCTGAGGACCATTCAGCCCATTTCCTGATACTGCAATCTGGGCAAAGTGGAACACTAGAACCATGTTTCCTCTTGGCTACTGCTGGGTACATTGCTTTTACCACAGCCTGTAAAATAGTCTTAAATATTTGAAGCGGCAAATGTAAGCACCTTAGAAAATGGGACATAAGATAGGGTTCTTCATCTGTCAGCTTCCAAGCAAAAATCCTTAAAATTAGGGCAAAAAATATGAAAGGAACTGTAAGTAGAGGAAGACTTATTAGGGCCGTAAGGCATGTCAAGACATGTTCTTCCTGTCTCACTGCATCAGGAGAAAGTGAGATAGCACAACTGAAAACAACCAATAATTAATCAACCTGAAAAACCTAAAATGAGAGAATTTTAAGTGGGGAGTTTTCCAGACAGTCCACTCTACCAGTTTAATGAGGGCAATGATCAAATGAATGAGTTACCACAGGATCAGACACGGTACGAAGTGCGGTACATCGATGCTCTCCAAAGCAGCTTGCACACGTGCCTTGCTACAACATGTACTGCCTCTGTGAATGGGAGACTATGACCCACTGAGAAAAAGATTCACTTTTTCCCTCCTGCTTACTTTTCCTTTACCTTGTATCCTAAGCCAGTATAGACTGACACCTTGACTTAAACTGTATCAGCTTTCCTAAGGAATACACGTTTATATCTCAAAGACACTGCAAAAACCACTCAATTACAGATATTTATCCAGAAGACACTATAGGAATTAGTGGATTATAAATACGGACCGATCTGCAAAGATCTGGAGTTTAGTTCTGCCATAGTACAACCAAGAAATTGTAGTTTATTGCCTCAGTATCCTCACATATGAAATGAAGATCACGATACCTCTTTGAAACATGCTAAAGGATGTATAAAAAACTCATATAAAAGCACTATAGAAAGTCAGGAATAATAATAATAATAATAGTTATTATTATTGCTGTTATTAATAATGCAGTGACCATGCAGTGCATGAAACTACAAACAGCTGTGAATGATGGGGGCAGAATATTTGCCTGATGTTCCCAGAACTGTTAAACACAAAATGTGACACCAGAGGTAACAACCTCCTCCTTGGTGGCTGACGATAGGTACCAAATGGATGAAGAAAAACGGCTTACATCCCTGTGAAGCAACATGCGAGAACAAACAGTGACAACTGCTGAAAAATGCCTTTGGCTGGGAAGAGCTGAGATGTGGTTTTGTCCATTTCCCACTGCGAGGAGAGTGTCCCTTTCTCTCCTCCACTCCGCTGCCTTCCTTACAGGCATATTCACAGTTTGAAAAAAGATCTTGAGAAAAAATCATGGGGAGGAGGTGGAGGTGTGTCATGGGGAGGGGGGAATATTCAGCATTTTTGTCTCAGTCTCAGCTGGAGAAACGAAGGTAACACATCTGGAATAGCAGAAAGAAAATCAGCATTACTAGGGAGGCTTTCTGCTTAAGAAATAGGAAGCAGCTCCGGAGAAGATATATGAAGCAATAAGAGATGATTTACTTCCACAGCATTTATTGTTTGAATACGTACATACACCCCATCTATTTTCGTTTGCCCCAGCATGCGTGGCAGTCCTCCCTGTTGGAGGATGACATTGTTACATTTGTCGTCATTCCCTCCAATATATCATGAGGAATAGCTGCTCGAAGCACAGTGCCTGGGCCCGGATCGAGCGGATGGCAAAAAGCAATCTGCTCCCAACGCTAGCCCTGGTAATGGGAGCTCTCCATCACGCTGCCATCTCACAGTGCGGGGTACAAGGCTTGCATGGCTCGCAGGCGCTCATCGGAAACGGTCTTGCGATCGTCATCATAAAGCCCGATAAAGTAAACATTTCCCAAATAACTCTTTTCACCTTGTGTTCTCTCATATTGTGGCACTTCCAATGAGTAACCTTATTTCTGAGCAAAAGAAGGAGAGAAAGAAAAAGATACAGCATCTGTTATAAGCACTGTTGTTGCCAAGGCTTTCATATGATGTGGATTACTTAGATACTGGAAAATTGTGCAGAGTTTGGGCACAGCTGGGGACGGACACATTTGCGGGGATGGGTCTGTCATTGACAAGTCCGTGTTGGTACTTAGTGAACCAGGGATTAACTTCAGCTTACTCCTACTCAGGTAGGTACTGGGGGGTAATAGGACCCAAATGTGGCTGAGGACTTCATTAGAGAGAGCCTTAGCTCATTAAATTTCAAGACACAAAGGGTGCCTTGAAATCCCTAAATGACTGTTTAGGGATCCATGAATTTCACCCACAACACCTTCCTCCAGCCAAACTTTATGTTACAGAAGTGACATAAATGCATACACGGACCTCAGACTGTAAATGATACATCACACCTGATATGCACTATGGAGCAAGTGCCAGCACACAGCTCTTTCAAACCTGGTCACCTTCTCCAGTGTAGGGGAGTAGCTTGCAACCTCACTTTGCTCCACAGTGAGATCCAGACCATGCCAGGATACCTGGATGCAGTGGAACCCAGCATCTGGGGGTGGATGAGTAAGGAAGTGTTGGTACACCTGAAAAAGACTCCAGTTTTGGGTAGGTGGGGATAGTAAGGTGAGATGCAGGGACATGGGGAGTTGGTGCTGAACGTGGGGGCTGGGTGAAGCTGGGGTCCAGTCTGTCAGGTAAGGGTAGGAATGAATCTTCTTGAAAACAAAAATACAAACCCCACAAGAGTTTCCATATATTTTCCTTGGAGCTTTGCATTATTTCAGGCTTGAACTCTTTGTAGGATCATAAGAACGGATTAAGCCCCACAAAGGGCTTTTGAATCTCATTTGAAGTCCATTGCAATTGCTATGGATTAGGATCTTCATGTTTTTGTTACATGATTTTACCTCCTTAGTACAAACTGGCTCTGGAAGAAGTTTTGCAGGCTATAATAGTGTAACTGTGAAGCGTTTATTTTTTTCAGTCGTTTCATTGCCTTTCCCTAGAGGCATATTTATATAGATTAAATTTTGAGGGAAGTCCTAAATTAGATCTATCTCTCTGAGAAAACTTCTCAGTAATTTGTCTATAATCACAAAGACATGTGATGTAAAGAAAGAAACTAGCTGAAATTAGGAACGTAACGTTCTCAGTGGAAGATAGACTGTTGGGTAAGTTACGCCTTTCCCTGCAATCCAAACAAGCAAACACTCCTCACACCTTTGGGAGTCATTTAACTCATTACCATACAGATACAGAGGTTTCCTTCCTTTGGTCAGAAACTGTTGAGCCCATTCCATTGCTCTGGTGGTTGCAACAGAACATGATCCGTTTTTAGAATGGTGAACCTCATCTGCAGGAGTCAGCAGAGTCTCAAAGGCTAAGGAGAGACCCTGAGGAGTATTCAGATAAACATGATAAAGATTCTGATGGCAACATCATTAGCTGCTTCATTGCTTAAAATATCCAGGAAAACATATCCAGTGTTGGAGATCTTCACTAGTATTTTCTAGAAAGGAGAGAAAGGACTTCCTAGTGGCAAAGTGAAGGTGTGACTGCTCTCCCTGGCACATAACCTCCTTCAAGGGACATTCCCTTCTAAGAATTTGGTACTGACTCTGCTTTTTATCTTTAGTCAGCCAGCTCTGTGAACAGTCTAGTATGTCTTTGGAGATTTGTTCTGTCATAGTGATAATTTGATCAAATAATCTTGCCTAGGATTTGGTGCACCGTATTAACATCATATTTAGCACAAGACATTATCATCATGTACACAAGACAGCAGCCGCACTAAATTATTTTCTGTTTGAGGCTGTGTCTTGGATTTCAGTAAAGCTTCATGTGTCTGTGGCTGCATTCTCTTAAGAAGCTCCATAAACTTTCCAAACACTCATTAAGCTTTTCAGGAGTCCTTCCAAAGGACTAGCCTCTCAGATATTTAAAGTGTGTATCTTGCAAGGAGTTGCCCCAAAAGCTGCAATGAAGACAGAGTTCTCTGTCTAACCTGATTAAAAACCTGAAAGAGTGACCCTGGCTATGAGCAGAGGTTTTCTTCTGGAGTGTCCGAAGAGACATTTGACAAACTCTTCACAAACTGCCTACGTGACTGTCTACAGGAGGTAATGAAGTCACAGAAAATGCCATACTCATGGCACCTTTTGCATCCACACTTTTGCAATTACAGAATCACAGAATCATAGGGGTTGGAAGGGACCTCTGTGGATCATCTGGTCCAACCCCCCTGCCGAAGCAGGGTCACCTAGAGCAGGCTGCACAGGACTCTGTCCAGAAGGGTTTTGAATATCTCCAGAGAAGGAGACTCCACAACCTCCCTGGGCAGCCTGTTCCAGTGCTCCGTCACCCTCAGAGGGAAGAAGTTCTTCTGCATGTTCAGACAGAACTTCCTGTGCTTCAGTCTGTGCCCATTGCCCCTTGTCCTGTCACTGGGCACCACTGAAAAGAGTTTGGCCCCATCCTCCTGAGACCCACCCTTCAGATATTTGTAAGCATTTACTAGGTCCCCTCGCAGCCTTCTCTTCTCCAGGCTGAACAAGTCCAGCTCCCTCAGCCTCTCCTCATAGGAGAGATGCTCCAGTCCCCTCACCATCCTCATAGCCCTCCGCTGGACTCTCTCCAGTAGCTCCTCATCTT
>Ga0065711_1010855_pt1 | contig 12301 bp, 7 predicted proteins | sample Hoacrofraction12_FD_59098 | JGI IMG/M metagenome (GOLD analysis project Ga0065711, IMG submission 59098) | Hoatzin crop microbial communities from Cojedes, Venezuela - Epithelial fraction 12 v2 (version 2) | ecosystem: Host-associated > Birds > Digestive system > Esophagus > Crop | place... | reverse complement strand
TTTTTTTTTTTTTTTTTCCTACCAAGAACTGTAAAATAGCTGAGCATCCTGGACTGATTGCAAAGCTGGCCCTTCTGCTTACCCCTGTGACTGTGAGAAGCTGGATTTTTAGTTGGGGCTTCCAGTGGCAATATGGAAGAGAGTAGGAGGGTCTAATTAATTTATGTTGTTAATGAATTATCTGATTTGGTCTGAGGAGGATTTATTATTTTGATTAGGTATTATGGGTAGCTTTTAAAAGATTATCAATGATGCCTACAGCATTGAAGGGTGGCTATCTACTAAGTAAATTCCAATTAAATGATGTAAGAAGTGTATACATGCAAGTTATAATCAAGAAAGTCTTTCATTTTTTTATATATTTGAATAACTTTATGATGCTAAGCTTATTTGCCTGAGTAGAAATCTATACATTTTTATTTTGTATAACTTTCTCATTTACAATGTCTGGTGGACCATGAAAATTATTTGGAAGCAGAACATTTAATGTAAATGAAATTACCTTGGAATGCATCTGCATATTGAAGTATATAATAGTACTATTTTCTTTTTCACCAAAGCTGTGTATAATAGTAGAATAAGAGTATAGGATTTGGTATACAGTCATTTATGTTGTGTACTTAATCTAGAAGTGCTGACAAGCTTCTACTTAAGGAAAAGGTTAAAAAACAGGCATTGAAATCTGTGATACACAGAGCCAGCTGCTCAGGACTACACATGTGAGGAACATTCCTTTCTAATCTTTGTAGGTGATCAGGTTACGCCCTGAAGTGGGACCCTGGAGTGCTCATATTACCTTGAGCTGGCTCAGCAAGTGACTGTTCTTGAGTTGCCGACGAATCATTTAGCCCCTTAAAAAATCTTGCACTCCGTATGTGGTACATTCATGTTGTAGGGAATGTAATGTTACTAATGTAAATCCATCTTAAATTGGATGTCCTTTAGTTTGAAAGGTGACTCATTGCTTCTAATTCCACAAAACAGAAGCCTGTTTTCCTTAGGAACTTCATAATTTCTGGAAACATAACCTTTTTTCCCCAGACAGAGATTCTACTGTTCAGCACTTTTTACTGTGAGAAAATCTTGGATTCCACTGGCTTTACTTTTGGTGTTTACTCCTGTTAAGCATTTCCTTATTTTAAAATGAAATAACAAAAGAACTTTAAATGTTTTCAATAGGCTTGTGTATTAATATGTTTAGTCCTCCTGGACAGAAACATTAGAGCTAGGAGGGAAGATTAGCTGTTTGGCGCCAAAGGTGAAGGAGAACAACCTACTGAGTCTAACATAATTTACATAAATCACTGGATTATTTATTCCTAGTTCCACAGAGTACTGTTTTCTTGCTGCTTGAGATGTTCTGGTTAGGTTAATATTTTGTACTAATGACAGAGCAAATATAAATTTTGTGCTTTGTTTCAGGGCAAGAGAGTCATCCTGGTTTAACAGGCAGGGAATTGTGAATTGAGAATGGTACTTGACAGGATGGCCTCCAAAGTTCCCTTCCAACCAAAATTTTTCTGTCATTTTGACGGAAGGGTGTAGAGTTCTGTCCAAGAAACAAGGAAAGCCTCTTTGAATAAACAAGAGCAACCCAATGGTAGCAGTCTAGTCTGACATTCTTGTTCCAAATCCCTCATCTGGAGGACAGCAGCTGCAGTCCTTGGGTCTGCAGAATCTGGTTTGGTCCATGGGATCCTACGGGCTTGGACTGGTGTGGGGCCAGGGTGAACTAGTGGCAGTTAATGCAGCACAAAAGGGACTTTTATTGGGAGGCTCAGGAAGATGAGTTGTAGTTGCCCTATGGTAATACTGAGCTGATTTGCAGGAAGGGTAGTCTCTGAGGTGTAGCTGTGCTGCAGCGCAGTGAGTTAATGCTTTCTCTTACCCGAAGAGGCCATACAAACCTGAACATCACAAACCAGGCAGCAATGGCAGAGTTCATGTCACAGAAATTAATCATGTTAGAGCACACTGGAGCATAACATGTGTGAGACGTATGTTGCTGGACTGAAACAGATGTGAAAAAAGTGCTGACTTGAGATAACGACTCAGTGGACCCATGGGCGCAATTCTTCTGTGGCTAAATTGTAGCTCAGTAAACCAGAGAGCATTAGGAAGGCTGTTATGACCGTACTTCTGTTACACAGTAGATTTTGCTCCTTTTATTGAGTCTATGGCTCATAAATGTGCACATTTAATAGAAATATGATTGTGTGCCTGCTTTTCTCACTTTTCTTTTCCTGAAGTACTACCAACTCTCAATTTTCCAGGGGCTAGATAAGGCAGAAACATGGTAAATGTGATTAATAGACAAGCTAATCTAGCAAACTGTAGTGCAAGATACGGTTGGAAAAGGAGAAAACTTCATTGGCCATGGAGTACAGAGATGCTCCAGCTGAGCCAAACTGGCGGGTGTGGATAGCGAAGGTGTGGCTGTACCGCTTTTAGAAGAAAGCTGGCCTGGTCAAGACACTTCAGATGACTCTGCCTCCAACAAGGTGGTTGACCCATAACCTAGATAAAGTCACCAGAGACATTCTGAACAGCTGGCTGTCAAGCAAATGTGTGGGTCCATGCTCCCAAAGATTCTCAGGATTTGTGAATAAAGAAAAGGTGAACAGGGAGACGGTTTAGCTACTCAAATCCAGAAGCACAATTCTGAGCAGGATCTCCAGTCTTTTCTCTTTTAGAAGAGAACCTCTGGTAGATTGCACTTCATCTTTATTGTTCTAGCACTTATATGAATGATATTTATAGGCTGTATCTTTTGTTCACTCAAGTATCTTTTCTGTGTTTTTCATTGCTGTTGTATGACAGGGATAGATGAAGGAATTTCTGGGAAAAAGTTTAATAATCTGTCCTGCATAGGGATTATAGTACCATCATGATCACAGACTTTCACTGAGCTTCTGGTATATCTTGTGTTTCTTCCCCTTAAAGGTACAAAGCAGATCACCGCGTAAGATGTGACGCAGCAGTGTTGCAGAGAACATGCAATCCCAATAGGACTGGGATAGGATAGACTTTCTTAAGAGTTGTGTGACCGTAGCACCTGTATAAACAAAGAGTAGCTCTGGGAAGACATTTATTGCAGCAACATGGAGGTTTGGGGCTGCTCAGACCTGTAAAAGTGGCCTGTAGGCAATACTCAGAAGGCTGTCATAAATGAGAACAGTTCCTATCTGACAGCGCAATGAAGCACCAAAGAGTAATCTGTGGTTTTGTGCCAAAATAAAGCAGACACAGGTTCAGATCATGCAAGGGAGTGTGAAAAATCTATAGAAGACACTCATCACAGAAGATCTGTACTGTAATTTTGCACATATCCCTGCACACTCAGCCATTGTGTTTAAAATGTCTCATCTCTTTTGAGAGACTATGCTTTAGTCTGATAGTCTTTTTTCAGAGACTATTTTGAGTACCTATACTGCCCAAAAAAAAGACCGAAAAAAAAGACTACTGGTGTGGTCACATATTCTGTATTAGTAGAAAGGTTTTAAATGGATATGTTGTATGCATAGGGATAAAAGGTCAGGTTCTTTTCTGAGGTATAACTCTCTATGTGGTGCTTAGACTGGAGAGTCATTTTGCACTTCCTCAGACCTTGGCTGAGATCAGGGGGGACATCTGCTTACTGAGTAGTGGCGTAAAGTGCAGCGATGCAGTCTAACCTACTGGGTTCGAAAATACAGTTCAGCATTTCACAGACTTAGCAGCTCAGTTTTGAAGACAGCGTGTGTATAAATGAGCTTAGCACAGTTCCTGAGCTAATGAGTTCTGACTCTTGCTACTGCACAGTAATCAGGGCACAGAGCTGCACTGGCGCAGCCTTGTTGGTCTGTGGCCTGGAGCTGGCTCATCGTTCTTAGATTTCTGTGTGGCGTGCTGGCCCCACACCAGGTTCAGCACAGTCAGAGCCTGCTGAGGTCTGTCTGTGCCCATCAGTACACAGTGATTTGGGAGGTTGTTTTCAGTGTCCTCTGAACAAGTACCAGATGAGTCTGATAGTTCTGCTCTGTAGAGCTCCTCTAGTAACTTTTCGGAGAAGAAGTTGGGTGTTCTTCAGCTTTGTGATTTACCAGTGTTTGGTAAAGAATAAAATTGCTTTGTTCTAGAGAAAGTTGAGTTGAAGACACCTTACTGGATTATGAAACAGTGACAAAAGCTGGTTTAAACTACTGGGGTTAGTTTGGGGGTTGGTTTGGGTTTTGGGTGTTTGGTTTGGTTTTTTTTTTTCTTTCAAGTTTATTATCAGACATGTGAATGTGCCATTTTGGCAAGGTGTCATTTTCCAGTTCATTGCTTTGGGATGCCATGTGAGAAATGTGCATTCGCATTACAAACCGCTTTAATGGGTAATTGGATAAGTGCAATTTAATGAGAGAAATTAAATCTTTTAAATCAATGTTTATGTAATACTTCTGTCAAGAAATTACCTTTATGCTATAACATAACATTAAGAAAGACAAAATAGAATAATGAGATGAATAAATTATCATGTACCAAACATTTGTGTTAGATATGCTCTTTCTTCTTTCCAGTTATGGCTGTTAGTAAAGCTTTTGCAAGAAAAGGAAATTGTGATGGGGCAAATGAAGGTTTAATAGAGACTTTGATTTTGCTTCAGTCCAGATTTTGACAATGGCTTCTGTGCTAGGAGTGGCCAAGTTGTTTCCTGCCTGGGACTCTGAACCCCAATGCTCAGATGCCCAAGTCCTGGTGTATACAACTTGACCCACAGCAGAGAGTCCCAAGGACTTCTGTTGTTGCTAAAGATCTTATGCTGATACATTGAAGTTTCTGCTGAAGAACGATCTCTATGGTTCTTTTAAGAAACCTGGAAAATATTCTTGGACTTCCTGGGGATTAAAAAAAGAAGGAGGCTTGGATTAATTTTGCCTGACTTTGGTGATCTGGGCTGCTTGCATTCAAAGATCAGAAAATGACTCTTGGCTCTCAAAGCTAGAGGATGCCTTACATTTCCATTTGATCTTAAGAATGTTCTGTCACTGCTGTTAATTAAACATTAACTCACCTCTTTTCCTGAAGCAATTTTTCCAGATTTCTTTCTCTTTTGCGTAATGGCAGTCCTTTTGGCCAGTGTTTTGGGATTTGTACTAGTGACTACTAGATGGAAAAGTGTGAACCAAAAAGCCAGCTTTCATACCTCAGAAAAGGAAACAGACTTCTATCTATTACAGGCTGAGAGCAGAGTGGGTTTTGCAACAGCCTCTCTGGGGACTGGTATGCTACCCCACTTATATATGAGACTGTTGACAGTGCCCAGCGTGCACCCCCTAACTACGTCCTAGGGTGAAATTCTCCATTATGTGATTACTGGTTGCAGTTCCCAGAACTAATAACATGGGTTAGTCTGAGCTTAGATCTGACGTATGTAATTAAGAGCTTTAACAGACTGTGTGTATTCTTCATGGGGCAGCCATTGAAATCCCTAAGTTGTGTTTGTGTTCACAGGTGCATTCTCTGTCATTCTGAAATAAAAATCTATACGTACTATAAAACAGTATTTCATCTATCACCTTTTTTTTTCACCTCCAAGGAATTTCAAGTTCTCATCTACTCTTAAGCATCTCACTGAGACCTGAGTCACTACCCAATAAATTAGTCTATCTTTTGACTCTATGGCAACAAATAAGTCCCATTTATTCTAGCTGAGCAAGTGTTTACATTTTAGGACACCTACATAGCACTGCTTATTTTTTTAATAAGAGTAGGGTTGAAATGTTATTTATTTTCAAAAAAGAAAAATATCTTGCTCCAGACTATGATCAAGAGCTCTTTTGATGTATTAATATGACTGCTTTTAGGATTGGTTAACATAAACATTCACCTTTACTGCTCACAAAATGTGGAGCTTTGGAGAAATACATAAAAACATTATATTGCTATTAAACAGTCTCTAAAAACAATAGGGGAATTAACTGTTTTGTTTTTCACGGTCTATTTAGAAAAATGCCAAAACACTGTAATGCAAATTATCACTTTCTTCGTACAGAGCTGTTATTTTTAGTAAGGGCAGAATTATTTTTTTGTTATTTTCAAAAACATATTAGAAGTTATTATCCTCTTTGTATCCTAATTATTAGATATGTTGCACATATCCAATATTTCTTTTGTGTTAATTTTTCAGTTTATACCAGTTACTTGATTTTGAAGTTTTTGAAAGTCGTTATAACCATGATGGTTTTCTGCTGTTCATATGGGTTTTTTTCTCTAGGGAAAAGAAACAAATAATTCAAGCTTTAAAAGTTGCACATTTACAATTATACTTCCATAAACCTGCTTATTTTTTTAATATCCAAACTGTTCCAGAGTAGGGGTTAGAAAATATCCTGAAGTTTCTCCGAAGAGATTTGTACCCAACAGTAATACTCAGTTTGAGGTTGAGGAAAGGTGTGATTCCCTCTTTGCCAGTTTAAGCTGCTGCTGAGTGCAGCGAAGCTGCAGACTTGGTAGCTCGAGAAGTATATAACCGTGGCTCAGTTCCTGCCCAGGCTCAGTGCAGGGGTGAGAGCCTTCCACCACCATGGGAAGGAAGCAAACAAACACAGAGAGAATTGTTGGTGAGGCCTTGCTGTGGAAGCACAGAGACTGTAATGCCATGACCATAACAGTAGTGTACTGCTGCAGTCATGTAGTGCAACACTGCAGCATTAATTGGAAAGCATTAATTTCAGTGATAGTTCTGACAAAAATTTCTGTCCAGGTCTTCCTGCCTCTCCTAAACAAGCAGCACCAAGGGAAAAGAGTGCTCCTGGCTCCTGCTGGGTAATTCAGCTTTTTTCAGTGTCTGTCCTCAGTACTGTGTAGGCAGAGAGCTCATTAATATGTGTCTTTTTGTAGTGTTTTTTGTCCTTTTCCCAGTGGCATAAGTAACATGCTGCTGCTTCCATGACTTTTACAATCCTCCATCTATGCATAAGTTTAAAACTGCCTATGGCCTCCTCAATAGGGGAAAATTATTATGCAATTTCACATGGTGAAATTAAAATGCAATAGCACTTCTGGAATAATACCCTGTTAAGACTGCTTGCTCCAGAATACAAAGACATTCTCTGGTTCAGTGTTTGGTTATTTCAGAAAGGGGCATGCAGAGCTGTTCTGTGCTAGCTGTTGCAAAACGGCTTTTAATGCAGCATCTGGTTTTGGTCAAGCTTGCTGTGTGTTGTGGGATTGTAGCCACAGCGCTCTGGGAGGGAGTGTAGCTTTACCCTCATTTCACAGTATTTTCTTTGGAAGTTCATAACACCCAGCTGACCCTGTCGTTCACTGCGTGTTGCGCTGGTATGCCCCTGTCCCTTCTTAAAAACAGCTTCTTCTACTAATTATTACTAGTCTATTTGGGGAAATAGTGTCTTCCTTTGAATTTTTGATAGCGGTTGAAACTGTTAAAATTTGCTCTATTTTTTTTGTTTTGTTTTTATTTTTTAATCCTGTGAATTCATTATTGTCACAGATGAAGAGATGAAGATAGCAGTTGAGATAATACCTTGTAGCCATTTTCAGGTATGCTGTATTTTTCCCGTGGACTGAATTGCTCAGTCACTAGAAATAGATATTTTGTATTAGACTGACTGCAAAGGACTAGAGCTAGTGAAATTCTCCTGGCTCCTGGCACCCTGGATGAAAGGATGTGGGCGTCCTGGAGAGATGCCCACGATTAGACAAGGTTGTCTGTCACTGGATATTTGAAGTTGTTTGGGACATGGAAACATTTCTGCTTCATTCTTGCCCCTGAACGGAGGTCCTTTCAATATGTCATGTAAAGACAGTTGTATAGTGCAAACATATGATAACCTTAATAGACTGTTTGAAGATGGAAGGACTGTAATTGTAAGAGCTGTTAACCTAGACATTTTTACAAGATTTACAATATTAAATTATACAATTATACGTAATGAAATTATTACAATTATACAATAACAACTATGTTATAAACTAGGATGAGCGGTAAACACCTAAAACATTAGTACAATTGACATGCATTTAAAATAAATATAACTGAAAATACATTAACCATCTGAAGTCTATGTAATACTTTGCAAACGTAATATGGTTTTCAATGTCATGTGCTTGACACAGTATACAGTATTTCTCAGGAGCAAAATTCCTGCCCAGTCAAGCACATACCAAGGGAGAGATGTGTGAGACTATTTCAATGGTGTGCTATTTTTGCTATATACTACAAAGCTGCTTCTTACAAGCACTCAGGTTTCACTGTATTCACATGAGGTTTGCAAACTTGATTCTAGCAGCACTCCGGACTTTGAGTGTCATGTCATATGTTTGCAATTTGGCTTTAATCTGCTAATATCTTTGAAATTTTACTAGTTCACTGTGGTTAAAAAGTATCATCTCCCAGTTGTATTATGTGTACCTCTGGAAAGCAGCTGCTTAGAAAGAATAACCCAGGAATCTAACCCAGCAACTCTTGCAAGTGTTCCTTACTCTGAAAGGATGAACCCGCATGAGGAAGAGCCTGTGTTAATGTCACATTTCTTCTCTGTAAGGGGATAAGGAATTCAGGCAATATGCTTACTGCTCATTAGAGGTCAGTAGTGAAGCACGACAGAAAGGAAGAGTTGAGTAGTCATTGAAAGAACTGTTCTGTTTGAAACATTCTCTTCTGTTTGAAAGTTATTTTACCGTATTTGAGACAGGGAACAAAGAAATCTGGTTTCCAGATGTGGAATTTAAATATATTATCTCAAAAGAGATTTCAGGTTAAAATGCATGAGGATATAGTTTCTGAACATTAGATTCAACACAGAAGTCATTAATTTGTTGGTAATGTTTATTTTATGTTAGAGTATCCATCACTTGAATGCAAGCTAGATGATTTTGCAGGCAAAACCAACAGATTTAAATTACAAATTCAAGATGTAATAATAATCTCAGTATGCCTCCAACCAGAGATACACTACATGAGAGAAAGTCACACTACTGCCTTAAGGACAGGGTGCGTGACTGTCATCTTCAGTTCTGACACATCAGTGCTACAGAGATATGGTGAGTACAATCTAAAAATTTTAGATTTTGTGTCCTCGGTTGTATTTTAATGTGGATGCCGAATGTGCAAACGGGTGGACTATAACGCTCATTTGGTCATCTATGTCCCAAATGCACATCTTCCATCTTCAATATGCATCATTAAGACTTGTCTCCTCTAAGGCCCGTTGCAGCCTCCATCCAAGCCTCACCATTGTTAAGACTCCACTGCCTCCTACCGACTTCTTGTCAGGACCCTAAAATAGTAGTCCCCAGGAACTAGCAGTTCGTATCAGTGGAAATGGTGAAGCAGTTTAACAGTTTCAAAACAGTGCTTTTTAACGTTCTTGAATAATTTACATAATCTGAAAAAAATTAATTCCTCTGCAGACATCTAATTCTAGAGTGAAGGATCGGTGAGGTTTTCGTTTCAGTCTTAGGCACAGAATTATTAACGTACTAAATAATGCAAATTAGGTATCGTGCAAAGCTGGGTTATTTTTCAGGATTTAATAATGCAAAATCAATAGAAGCATTTGCTACATTCTGGTACTTTCTGAATGTGGTCTGAAACAGTTTTTCAAAAAACAGTTTTTCAGTACTCAGGCTACTGTGAACTCCTGCCAGGGCAGTTCCTCGCAGACTGCTCCCAGAGGCCTCTGCGGTTGAACATCCTCCTTCCCCTCCCTTTAGGTTTTGCCCAAAGCTTCAACTGAACATTTCAGCCTTTACATGCAAGAATAAAAATCACAGTCAGTCAGCACAAACATGCGCCTCTCTTTTGTGAGAGTTCAGGGCCTCGTTTTATTTTTTGAAAAGCTTCTATGAGCTTTGAGATAGAGATAGAAAAGGTGCCCTTAAGAATCCAGAAATCCAGTCCTTGCCTTCTCCCTCCTGTTCTCTCAGCTTGACAAGGATCTGGGCTTTTCCTATTGAAATCAAACAAATCCTTCTTGATGGTGTTTTCTGGAAGTTAGAATTACCTCTAAAAAGGCAATATTCATTCAATAGTATCAGGGATATATATACCCATCTCCGTCCACCATCCTTTCCAAGCTATCTGGCTGCCATCACAGTGATCTCAAGAGTAAAATTAATGGAATACTTTATTGTCATTTTTGTTTTTGAGAAAAATGTGGCTTGTGTTAAACATGGTACACAAAATACCTAAAGAAATCGGGTACTCAAAACTGAACCTTGCGCAGATGGGCAGGACAGAGTTAACTGTTTATACTGAGGTACCAGGAAATCCGTTAGCACATTCGGTTTACCATTCTCCTAGGAGATAGTTTTGTTTACCAGTCCCAGGGACATCAACATTTTTAAAATGAGGTGGTAAATGTCAATGAGGTAAGTCAAGATCAACTGTATTTTCAAAAGAATCTCAGGGACTCTCTCTATATATTCGGATGCTGGAGTTGGTCCTGTTCGGTGGAAGACAGCTCAAGACGAAAGTTTAATTGTAGAAGCATCCTAGCAGGGAGTTAGCTAAATAAAACAGAGATTGAGAGTGTTTGAGATTTCATGCAATAGATGGGCCTCAAAGGTGGCAAATAACTGTATGTTTCTAGGGAAGCAGACATCCCCTCTTCCTGGGAAAAACAGCTAGAATAAAATTCTTTACTTCTCTGCTATATGTAGTGCAATTATAACATGTATTCTGAGGCAGTGAGAAAATAAACCCTTTTAGTTATCACGTGATTTCGTCTTTCCTCCTTTCCCCTCTTCCTTGCAGGTGAACAATCACATAGTTGTGAGACTCTGTAGACTTTGCCTAGCTGGTCATTCTTAACTGCATGAAATATGTGAAGTGCACTTAAATACCGAAAGGGCGTAAGCTGTGCTCTTCTAATCAGCCTCTCGGTACATTTGGGCACAATGTTGTATAGGTATCTAAATGCCTGATTGTCCCCAGCATGTCTTCAATTTTATGGGCAGAACCTCTATGCAGTGCTTGGGGAGGAATGAGGGGGCAGCGTGTTCTGATTCCAGGCTGCTTTGGCTATGCAGTCTGTCTGTTTCTAGGTTAATTCAGCAAATACAAGATCAGGTTTTCTAGCCCACTGGATGTAACCTGCATAGCCAGTTAGATTTAAATTGGTTTGAACTGGCATTTGGGTTCTCCTTGTCCAGAGCTGCTGTGAGGAAGAGAAAGCAGAACACCAGGTATAGCAGGGGGAGGTGTTTCATTCTGCTCATCGATCTCCTTGAATGAATGGGTTTTTTCTTTCCTTTTTTCCCTCCTCATTAGTACTTAGAAAAAAGAGCAGAATGATACAAAGATAGTTTAATATCATTACCCATTCTTATCATGTCATGCTTCTGTTGCACATGCAAGAGAAGTGACTACAGTGTAGTGTAGAGATTTCCCATATTGCTTTAGCTAACAAGGGCAGTCCTAGCACTTGGCTGTGGCAGCATGGAGCTGCTTTTGTTTAAATTGTGGAGGAAATATATATTCTGTATCTACCCTTATTTCCTAATTTGAAGCATGGGGAAAAATTTTTTCTACACTAGATTTCAACTTTCAGCACATTGCAATATAATTTGGTATTTTATCCTTATTTCTCTTCCAGTGAAGCAGCAGGGAAAACATGCTGGTCTGCCAGAGAATTTTAACTTTCAGGGACTGCTGCAGATCACACTAAAAAATAGTCTGGCTTCCCAAGCAGTCTATCTTTGACCTAGGGCAATTGTGCTGCTGTTCTCTTCCGGAAAAGTTCCAGAGTGGTAGTCTAACATAGCGTGTTGCGGACCTAACTCGTCCTTGCCTTGTGTTTTGCTGGCACTTTCATATATGTAAAATGATATAAAACACGCTAATGTGTTGAAAATCCTGGTCCGAAAACCCTCTGCACCAACGACAGGTTAGTTTTTTCCAAGTGATTTCACAATGTAAGACCTGACCCAGAGGCAAAATAAGTCTCCTACAGAAAAGGAACCAGAAAGTCTCTTTAGGTATGTTCCTATTTGCATTATCGTGAAAGTGTCTATGGTGTGATAAGATGTCAGAATAAAAGACCATTGAACATTTTTTTCCATTCTACGTTCTTGCATGAATATTTTTATATGTTTATATTTTCAGCATCTCAATCATTGGCTTGAGAACTGGCTGAATGGCAGAACTCAGAGGGTTGTCATCAGCGGTGCTGAGTCTACTTGGAGGCTGGTAACTAGTGGTGTCCCTCAGGGGTCAGTACTGGGCCCAGTCTTGTTTAACTTCTTCATCAATGACCTGGATGAAGAGTTAGAATGTACCCTCAGCAAGTTTGCTGATGACACCAAACTG
>Ga0065711_1010310_pt1 | contig 12301 bp, 5 predicted proteins | sample Hoacrofraction12_FD_59098 | JGI IMG/M metagenome (GOLD analysis project Ga0065711, IMG submission 59098) | Hoatzin crop microbial communities from Cojedes, Venezuela - Epithelial fraction 12 v2 (version 2) | ecosystem: Host-associated > Birds > Digestive system > Esophagus > Crop | place... | reverse complement strand
CCAGTAGGAGCAGGGAGGTGATCGTGCCCCTGTACTCCGCACTGCTGAGGCTGCACCTGGAGTACTGTGTTCAGTTTTGGGCCCCTCACTACAAGAAAGACATTGGGGTGCTGAGGCATGTCCAGAGAAGAGCAACAAGGCTGGTGAGGGGTCTAGAGAACAAGTCCTATGAGGAGCGGCTGAGGGAGCTGGGGCTGTTTAGTCTGGAGAAGAGGAGGCTGAGGGGGGACCTCATCGCTCTCTACAACTGCCTGAAAGGAGGTTGTAGTGAGGTGGATGTTGGTCTCTTCTCCCAGGTAACCAGCGATAAGACGAGAGGCAATGGCCTCAAGTTGCATCAGGGGAGGTTTGGATTAGGTATTAGGAAAAATTTCTTCACTAGGTCAGGCATTGGAACAGGCTGACCAGGGGAGTAGTTGAGTCCTCATCCCCGGAGGTGTTAAAAAAATGTGTAGATCTGGCATTTTGGGATATGGTTTAGTAGGCATGGTGGTGTTGTGTGGACGGATGGACTTGATTATCTTAGAGGTCTTTTCCAATCTATAATTCTATGAGTCTATGAAAACAGAAGCCATGTTACCCTCTCCCCCTTCTCCATAATCTTCCATTAAATATTTCAAAGAAGTTTGAACGGACATAGCCACTAGGAGTATGAAGATAAACTAGGAACCACACATTTAATGTGGTGATTGCAACAGTATGTGATTTATTTTACTTTATTCTTGAGGCTTCTGGCTGTGGAAACTGTAGAATATAGAACCAGAGTATCACTGCACTATCTTGGTCAGGGGATAAAAAACAAGTGAGTAGTCTTCATCACAGACTATGAAGCAGTGAACTCAACAGCATAAACTGCAGCATAACATTGCAGTCTGGCCTTCTCACCCAAATTCAGTCATTTCATCAGCACTTTGCCCACTTCTTGCCTCCACTTCTTCTACTACTATTACTACTTCTGCCCAGAATAAAATATATCTTATTTCTCACTGGCAGAGATATTATTTGTTGTGTACTTCATAGAACTAAGTTTTTATGCTTTCATGTTAATGTGAGACAGACATGAAAAAGCCATCAATATACTTAGTAAGACTGTTCTGGAACCTTCCTAAAATGCTTTTTTCTTGATAATTAGAGACTCTGGGAAAGCATAGTGATGTCCAAAATGTTCATTGGAACTGCCTGGGATGTTATCTGCAATCCGTGGTTTTGCTGTTTGTGGCTACTGCTTTCACCACAACCACATCCCAGGGTTATCTTTACAACATGTTACATGCAACACAGAAATTTATTATAAATGTCAAATCATGTTACTGTAAAAAAGTGAACTAACTAAGAAATTTCATATCAATTTTAAGCCCTCTGAAATATCCAGGTAATCTGTAGCAAAAACACTTTTATGGCTTCCATGATACACTTGTTGTTGCAGCAAACATGCTTTTCTTCCTCATGAAGCACAGTATTCAGTGGTTTTGTCGTGTCCAAAAACTGTTACCACTGTAACAGCTCTAGAGTGAAGGCTGTACCAATACAGGGAAGTGAGTGGGAAAGTATTAAGCTGTGAGAGCTGTGCTTTTAATATTTGCTATCAGTTGTGCGGTACAGAGCCACTAGCTGATAGTGTAGGACTCTTCTGATAAGATCATCTGTTTTATGACATCTCTGCTGCTGCACTTCACGCCGTTTCCTTCCAGCCCAGCATGGTGCTGTATCTCCCTCTACAGGCTCTGAAAATCCTTGCTGCCTGAAAGATGCCATACAGAGCAAAAGCAATATACCGCTGAGCAGTGTGAGCAAACCAAACACATTCACGTGATAAGTACATCAACTCTGGCATTTGGCAAGTTAGAATACAAACTACAGCTGTATTGTTAATTACTATCTCAGCTTAAGCACCCAATAAGTAATAAAAAATGTCACAATATCTCATATTTACAAGCTCTGATCTCCAGAAAACACTAAACACCTACAACAAAACACAAGGGTGCCGCATTACACCAAGTGAAACATTTGAAAGCATAACCCTGTTAAGCAAATTGTACTTGTAAACATAGGGAACATTCAAAATTACACAGGATTCAGGACAGTAGTATGGGAAAAAAGAAAGAGAATACATACTACAAGAAGGTATGTCACACAGTTCCATGCGTACGTTTTTATTTTTTGTAAAACACCAGGGCCCATCCATCTGACCTCCAGGATTTCGGCAATACGCATGTCCTCCACCTAGTTCTGGGAACTGTGTGCTTGTCAGATCATGGCTGTGGGGACTCTGGGAGTCCCAGAGTTGGCAAGTGTGGCCAGACTTGGTAACGCTGACCGTTCCTCTGTAGTCAGCTCCAGAACCGTTGTAGCACTGATGATCTGTAACACAGGGTTTGACAAAACATTGCAAAGGGAGCAATCAAAGGCCAGCAAGATCAAAAGGGTTGAAGTGCATAGCCCATGTATGCAAAAAGTACTTGAATTTAGGTGCTTCAGGATTTACATGAAAGCTGTCGGTTTTGAAATTTCAGTTCTGTGAGTATCTGTACTCTTACACCCAGTTATTTCTGGATTCTGCCCAGGAGTGTCTCAGCTCTATGGCTATACATTCCAATGTTTGGTAACTCTGAATGCGAGTTGATACTATGGAGCATGTGTGTACCTTCAGATATCGGACAAGTTAAGTTAAACTAAATTGGAGATAGGAGTTTCACTTCAGGAAAAGTCTTCAGATGCCAACAGTGTAAACTTCCCGCCATTTTTAATTCTCATAATCTTCCTGTCCTCCTCACACTGCTCACTTCCTAGAAAAATTAGCACTGCATTTTCTAATGCCTCTTGTCAATTTTTCCCTCCTTTTGTCTTTAGAAAGAAGGGATTCAGGCTCTTCTTGTCTTTTGATACATCTCTTTCACATCTGCTCAACTCTTAGCTCTATTCTCTCTCTGTTCTGCTGCTGTCCTCTCTTCATACTTTTTGAGTGCTTGTCTCCCATATGTATCACCTGAACTGACTCATGCATTTTTCTGTATGTTTGCAACATTACGTTTTCCATTTTTCCAAGCCCCCTCCCCATTTCTCAGGAACCCAGCTCTCCCACAGCCCTTCCTCCAACCCCCCAGGCTACTACTCACCCCGCAGCACTTCACACAAGGGAGCACCACTGGCTCTGAGGGCCACGGACAACCTTTGCCAGACTTCTTGTTGATTTTATGCTCAATCCTTTCACTTGATACCTCTTCCCTTGCTAATTTATAACTTTTCTCAGTTACTTCTACTTCTCTGCTACACTTGATTATTGCCTTACTAGCACACAGCTAGTGTTCTGTGCCCACCATTATGCCATGACCCCTGCTCCCAGCTGTGGATTCAGACAATGGATATTCAGAATAATCTCATCGCACTTTGAACTTTAAACATCTTTAGTCTCTTGGAGCTTCCTTGTTGAACATTGTAGGGGTGGTGATTAACTGCTAGGAAACACAATAGGCAGAAAAGTTGTCAGCACATAATTGCTGACAACAGAAAAGCCCTTCTACTCCTGGATGCAAATACAAACTCACAGAAGCGATCTCAATGTTTTCATCCATCCTGTGTGGGTGAAGAAAGACAATTACACTCTGTGCTCAATCTACAGGAATAATACTCTTGTGCATTTCCATACAGAAAGAACAAACATTAGATGTTTAACTCCTTAACAGATTTTTCCAGTGAAGCTTCCACAGCCTATCTAAGGTTTATTGATAAATAAGCAGAACTCACAAATAGCTGTGTGTGGGTACTCCTCCAGAAAGGCAAGGACTGAGCCAGAGGTGGGGCCAGGCGTGTGGGAATGGAAGGAAGCCTGCAACGCACTGCTGCCCCTCGCAAATCTGAGCCAAATCAGTTGTGTGAACACAGAGCTTTGTAGCCCAGGGCAGTTGATATAACCTTTTTCACTACTAAGCAGCATCCTTCAATTCTCCTTGCGCTCCTAACTACACCTTACAACAGTGAAAGATTATGGTTAGTATCAACACGATGAAAAGAAGTAGCATCTAGTATAGCAGTACTTCCTTTACAAAAACAACGACCGACAGAACACTGTCTCTCAGACCCAATCTGAGGAATCAACAAACCCTACTTTTGCCCAGTGACGGAACACCCAGACTTACACTGGCTGAGTCTCTCCACGGGGATCCCGATCCTTATGCAGTTGGCAGCTTCCAAGGTGTCAGGTCGTGGGAGATCCTCACACTTAGGCAACTGTAGCTGCATCAAGATGAGGGGGTTTGACCTAGCGATGTTGTACTCCTGCCTACAGAGATCGTTCTCTAGAACTTCACATTCATCCCGGCACAGCTCCCGCGGCTTAGGCGTCCGAGAGCGCTCGTCGCACAGGGGAAACACGAAGTGGCAGAAGGACGGTATAGCGAACTGCGAGCACTGATCCGACAAGTGCGTGGAAGTGCCAATCATGGTAAATGCGGCTGGAAAGGAACAAAAACACTGCTTAAGTATTCATTCATGAAAAGCATGAGAAACAACGTAATTTTCAGGTCATTTGCCCTTTAAAACTTCCACCTTCTCTTGAGGATCTGAAAGCCCACTGAGCAACAGGGAAATGAGGTCATTTCTGCTGTAAATGAGAGTGACAAATGCAGAAAGCAAACCCAGCATCCCAGCGTCCCTCTGATGTCTGCACAGAGCTTGTAGGACCTCGGTTCTTAGGGAGTTACCCAAGCGACTAGCACTGAGCAAATTGTTAGTGCTTGACTAATTTCAGCTTCAAAGGATAAAGAGCAAAAGCAAGATACACCTGCTAGGATGTTCACATGTATTTCCAAAGTTCCTTATTAGGCAAAATCTGAATGAGGAACACCTAGCTTCTTCCTCCTGTAGTAATTTTGATCCATAAACAAGACAAGTGTTTGTCAGATCCTGACAGGCAAAAGGAAGTGCGCCATTGGTATTTCTGGAGGTATTGCTGTTAATAGACATGAGAAGCCTAACAGTCAGCAGTTTGGGGAAAAAAAGAATGTAATCAATTTCAGCATACTGATCACATTAAGATGAATGTCATAATGAATTAGGAACTTAATCCTCCCCTTCAGCTCACAGCATTTGCACACCAACATTTATCTGAGAGTTTTCTTGCACATTGCAAAGAAAAGACAAATGTGCATTGCACCCTGTATCTGGAGATGAATAAAGCTTTAAATGCAGAAACATTCATTCCCACACTGGACAGCATCACTTGTGAGTGAGGCTTGCTAGACTGCACGGTCCACCAACGCTCACTGTAAAAAGAGAGGAAATGTGCAGTTCAAGTCATTCAGCGGTCTATTTACAACCTACAAATCAATTCTCTCCTTCTTGTCCAGCTCTCTCCTTTCAACCATCTTCCTCCTGCTGCGACCCACTATCAGAGAGATAGTGGCAGCAGATTCTTGTTTCATCTAATGAGTTACCTCGATTTCAAAAATACCCTGTCATTTGGACAGAGAGCACTCAGTCTTGCGATACTTGTTTCACGTATAAGAAAACTTCTAAGAACCAAGTACACTGTGAAATCCTCACGGTTATTTCACATAGAGCATTTGGTACATCCTTCAGATGTATGTAGTTTGACAATGCCATATTATTAATCAATTATCATTACTGCCTAGCTAGGCACTGGGCAGCTCTACACGGTGGTTCATAGAGTCTTCCTAAAAAAGAACAGTTCCATCAGAAGTTCTCCTCAACTCCAGGGCAGAGAGTCCCAGCCGCCAGCCTCAAAAATCTAACCGATAATTTGTGGTATTAGGCATCCAGCAGCCAGGTCACGAATGTCCATGTTCTAAATTCCAGAAACAAGTATTACTTGATCAATAAACATTTTCTGGAAGACATCACAGGTTTTTGGTTGGGTTTTTTTGGAAAAGGACATTATGAACCTAATTCACAGAGTTACAACTTTAATCATTTCTGATAGCTGAACATTTCCATATTGCTGAAAAACATCCAAATACGATAGACATTATGTCGTAGCAAAAAATAGTATCAATAGTACGTCTTAATTAATGAAATAATGGTAAAAGAGGCTGGAATTACCACAGAGTAAAGGAGAAAGGAGGGATGGCAATGAGTCGTAACAGCACAAGGAAAGGTCAGCACCTGGATTTTGCCAGTCACAGAATCTGACCACCATCTCAAGAACAGAAAAATAAACTGACCTGTATTTCTGGCTTGACAATAAGCCATTAAGGTAGTATCTTTCAGGAGACAGATCTGACAACTGAAGTTAAACTGGTTTTGGCAACTAGTTATGCTAAAATTGCAGATTTAATTAGTTAGCCACATCTGGCCAGATGCAAATAAGCTCCTGCTGGCCTGAGTTAATTTGCCATATATTATGATGAACAGTTTGCTCTATTCCATGGATTCGTTTGCATACTCTACTTATGTACATTAGAGTCACAGCTGCTAATGTCAGCTCACCAAGGTCCAGCGAAGATAACCCATGTTGATGTACAGCCCATTAAAAGTCATTAAAGTTTGGGATGCATGTTTGTGACTCTGTACCAAAACGATGATCAGAGAAACAATCAGCAGGGGCAGACCACAGGAAAGTTGACTCTTGTTTTACATAAACCCAGACTCTACTGGGATTATGCAATAGAGGAGGAAACCCAAGGGAAAAGCTACCATACATTTTTCAAGAAAATCAAAACCCAGTAATTTTTTTTATTACATAACAAACTGATTTTAAAAAAAAAATCTTCCATTTGAAATCTCCAGTGTAAACTACAAGCTGTTAAAAAGTCAATGCTCTGACATCTTACTTTGGGACATGGATAAAGCTTCTACACATGACAGCAGATGTTCATCTTCCTTGCTCCAATTTTTGCCACCTGCACAGGTGGGAAACTGGCTTACCTCCTCTAAATGGTAACATACGGATGTCTTAGTCATTGACCGAAGAAACTGAAAAGGATGACAGCACTGTTTATACCTGGATTGGATACTTTCACAAACATTTTTTTGCCCTGCTACAGAGATGTATAAGCTTACCAGTAATTCGGTTTTCAATTTCCCCTTGCATCTGGAGGGAGTCCACATAAATGGTCCTGTTTCCAATGATTCGTGCACACGCGATTCCCCTGTATGGCTGACAGAACCCATCTTCATGGTAATCTTCTCTGAAAAAGACAAGTTGGGATTTTATAGGCAGAAGTTTAGTTGTCCCCAGTGAATTTTTACAAAATGTGCTTTTATAAAAGGAGAAAACCCCAAAAGACTGTAAATCTGAAATCGTTCCATTCCCCAGGTGCTGCTTTCTCCTCCAATTCTCTCTACACTACCTTAGAAGTATTAATGAGGCACCCTGTAAATAGCTCATTAGAGAATGGAGTAAACCAAAAGCCAAGATTAATTTAAAAATCATATGCTAATAGTAATGGGATTTGGCAGATGGATCTATTAAAAAGCTGTTAGACCGAGACAGAAACATAGATCTTGTTACATGTCCCCATACATTTCTGGCATCTAGCTGCACCTAGTACAATGAGGTGAACAGTTGGTTCTCTTCTCCCACCTCTCCCTCCCTTTCTTCATTTCCTGTAGTGAACAGCAGAAGAGACCTTGCCAAGCTTTAATCAAAACACGGAATAATTTTGAACTCTAAATTAGGTAAACAGAATAAATAAAAAGCAATCAAAGTTTTGATCTCTTTTCCTCTTCTCTCTAGTCAGAGTCAATGCCAAATTCCTCTTCCAACATGTCTTTTAATACACTTTTTCAATTCAATGAGGTATCGGGCCAAATTTTACTCCCTGACATCAACACAAATATTTTGGCATAAAAGTACACGCCTAAAGGCTCAGTGGTTCAACACATCACCTCCACCTGAACAGTCAGTCCAAAAGTCTGAGGTACCTCTCTCATACCTGTGATTTTTGAAGTATTACTTCTATTCTCTTATGCACTTTGTACTTTATTATCTTTGGATATCAATATCTGTTTTGGCCATGCATGTTTCCACTTCTCTTATAAACACCTTCTCCCTTCCTTAGCATGCCACATGAGCAGGACAAAACTGTCAGTGAATATGTGTAAAACCACTTAACTTCAGCTGGGTCAAACCAGCACGAAAACCTGCTGCCTGACAACAGCTAGCCATGATGAGCACATCACCCAACACCTATGCAGTGCCTACGAGTGCAGCCTGCTATTGCCAATATCTTCTTCTGTCTTAGGAACCTCTTTTCATTTTTCCTCTGCTGTGTCTCCCTGATAAAGCTAATCTCTTCAGGGAAATGTTACCACTATTTCTTAAACTCCTTGGCAGTGGCAGGTTGGGCTGGACTATCCGTACAGTGTAGCCAAAAACTGGAACCACTGATCACCACTCGAGCAGAATCTCTCCCTTTCCTCCCAGAAAGACAACGACTTTACAGGATCTGATCCATCACACAGCCGCTAGACAAACCATGGTAGATATGAAATGTCTCATGCAGTTGTTGTCCGGATCCAGTCTTTATTTCCTATCACAGCACGATTATTAAACATTCACAAAGTAACATTTTGTCTACAGACTCTGGAACATATTCTGCTTCCACGAAGACATGTCAGTTTTTGATTATGGTGGATGAACGAGGAGTCTTTCAGGGTCAATTAATCCCTGCAGTGAAATTCTTTCACTCTCATAGCAAAACCTCTAATTTTGCAACAATCGCGTTGTGCCTGAAGGGACAAATATATCAAAGCATTTTGTCTGTGCCTGTTTTATTCTCCTGACCACCTCAGTAGGAAGCCAGAAATTCCCATACAGAGCTGAAATAATATTAAACCCCTATATGACCTCCTTCTCAACACATTCACACGCCTGTCCTGCAGAATAAAGTCTGCGATGTATCTACCTGAAACTGTACCTCACACTTCAACTCTCAAGGTTCTCTTGCCAGCACAGAACAAAACAACAAAACAAAAACTATAAACAACAGCACTCCAAACAGCGTGGGTTCAGTGACAAAAGCAGTGTGATCTCTTACTTATCTCAATTTATTTATTTCTGTCAAGAACTTCCAAATATAGCTTAGATACTATCTATACACACATATGCTCCTCTCTACCATGTTATAGTCAACTGCTGATTAAACTAAACTGGATATGACCATTACCATGGAGGCAAGCAGAAGTAAACGGTAACCTGATGTCAGATAGTCTGACAGAAGCTGGGCTGCTATTTTACATGTATCTCTGTCAGGTCAGGCAACTCAGTGAATACGGTTTGACTAGTACTAGTGATCAAGGGGACAAAATTACATTAGTCTTCCTAGGAAAATATTTGGCTTCAACAAACCTGCAGAAGTGGCAGCACTCAGAGTCTCCTTACACATTACTCTTTCCCTCGGCTACATGTACACTCAGCACGTGGAAACACAAGGAAAAGCAAGCTGGTGGTAATCTGACAAAACAGCGCAGGAGCGGTGTCATGCCCAGTTCAAACAGGAGTCTTTGCAACCATGTGTGGCTTTGATTCGTGCTCCAAACCACACGCCAGCAATTCAGTTGCTGATCATAAGAAGAGCTAAAAGCTGCTGAAAACAGGCAGAAATACTGACTCTTCAAATTTCCTGATGCTCAAGCTGTAAAGTCTGCTCTGATCAAGAACCCCAGTAAAAGCAGAAATCTGACCCTGCAAGAGCAATCCAGAAGAGTTAGAATTTGTTCCACCTGCAGCAATCTTACAAGCTAACTGCCTTATGTACTCTTCTACCTTTTTTCTTTATTGTTTCTTTCTAAGTGTTTCAAGATGGCATTACCTTTTCTCACTAGTGATTTTCTTCCATTTTTATATAACTATTTTTTTTTTTACAAAACAGAGTCAGGAACATCCTAAGTGTTGACCTTCTTTTGTCGTCTTTGCTGGAGGGCAGTCTCAAAGACAACAGAACTGCAACATGAATTTTCTCAGCACTCATTTAGAGTCGATGTAAGGTACATTCTCCTACTCAGAGAACTCTGCTCCCAACTACGTGTCAAATGTTTGACCAGAGTTTGGATTTAAAAATAAAATCATAAAGAATCTGACTAAACAGATGTCCTGTTCCTAAGACCCCAACTGCCACTTCTTAGGAAGAACGCCTTAGATTTCCAGGCCCATAAGGTGATCTTGGGCCAGAACAAAAAAGTTAAGAACCAGCCTTTCTAATGTAAAGATAAAGCAGGAGAACCTTTTATTTCGGGCACGCACAAATAAAACCAAAACACTGATACTACTTTTATGTACAACACTGGGTGTCTCTAAGATTGACCAGGCTTACCAGGTCTGGAAACCTCTTGAAGAACCAAGCACTGATAAGATATTTACAAGTTGCTTACCACACGTGCACTGCACTGGCTGATCAAACACATTCTGCCTTCAGGTTTGTGGGCAAAAGTCTGCACAAAATGGAGAATTAACCAAACAAGCTATGTAGAAGTAAGATGCAGGTTCAGTGGTATGGTGCCAGTTAAATCTCCTCCCACGGACAGAAACCATAACTTCCAGAGACATCTGGGTGTAGAAAGGAAGCACTGGAAGAACCAGGTGCCTCTGAATAGCAATAAAACCCAGCATGCATGAATAGGAATCTCTCTACACAGAGGTCATGCAAGACTTCCGTCAAGTAGGTATCTCCTCTAGAAGCATATGGAGAGATCTCTAGGCATACTGCATGTGCTGCAAAAACATACGGAACACTGCCGCCCCCACCCTCGCATTAAGCATCACTTCAGTTTCACATGTGACACAGAAAGAACAGCGAACAAAAGACTGCAAAAGAAAATACCTAGGAAACATAAGAGGCTTTCCTTAACAGAAAAATCTGAAATACAAATGGGCACATTACACTATATGGTACCTGTGTAACACAATGTATTGTATGCAACTGTCGAAGCCAAGTCCAGAGGGCATGTGAGACAAAAAGGTCCTGGTAAATAAAAGGCAACCACGGCAACTGTTCAATACTAAAATCACCTTGTGAAGCACCTAACTCTGATGAGAGCTTTCACCATCTATTTGGTGCCCCTGAAAACACAGTGTGTGTAGATCTAGTGGTTTTGCTGAAACACAGAGAACATGCAAGAAGGCAAAAAAATTTTTAGCCAGTGTTCATGAAGGCAATTCTGAAAGCAGAACTGAAGAGGTACCAGATATGTATTGGTTAGTGAGATCTCTTTTTTCTGATTGCACCCCACAAACTTCACTTACAAAGACAACAGAAACTTGCAAGTTAGTTCTATTTTCCTGAAAATAGAAGAGGAACAACACTGTGCATCAGCCATAAAAAGAAACTTCGAAATCCTCCAGAAAGAAAAACTTTTTTATTTGAATACATTAAAAACCCAACTAACTTAATAATACCCTACCAATCCACCCTTGTAATAAAAGGAACAAAAATAATATTTAAAATTACAATTTGAGAACAATTTATTTTAATACATTCAAATAATAAATTTAGAACTTATTTGGAGGGATACATCCTCTGCTTACACTTTACCAAAATAAACAGTACTAAGCCAATTCATAGAATATAACAGGATATTCCAGAGGTTAGTTTTGAAAAAGACAGTAGCAACTTTGTTACAGCAGTTTCCCACCAGCAAACTAAGTTCTTTTAAAATTTCCTACAAATTTTGCCACTACGCATAACAAGCCTGACGTTTTGTCTGTCTCTCATATTGTCCAGGGATTAAACAGCTTTTTATCAAAAACTCTTACATAATAAAAGAGGGAATTAGGACTCACATTCGATTACAAGCGGGGTGGCAAAGCAGGGGAAAATGCACAGAAAACCACAGTTAGGCAGCGACAGACAAAAGAACGGACAAATTATTTATGTCATCCTATTTGCTACGGGTAGAGAAATACAACATTGTGTATATGTCCACTCGTCTTCTGGGAAGTCTCAGAGCTTTTGATAGCTACAGCTTCAAAACTACTGGCAGAAGCCATGTAAATAGGATGATTGTAATTCACAGTAAGATCTGAGGGAAAAGGACAGGCATCATATTTTAGATTATGAGTTTACTTAGCTCCGTGTGTGGCTACTTCATAAACATAAAAGACACAAGGCAATGCAAAGAATTAAAGGAATAAAGGGTTTATGTTTAATCAAAGAGAGGCAAATCCCTCTGACTCGTGGGAAGGGCATTATAAAAGGCTGCAGTACAAAATCAGGAACATCACCCTGGGCAGCTGGGAGGATTTCCCGCTTGAGGGACCTGGGCACTTCTTCCAACCCTCTCCAGGCCAGCCAGTGACCGTGGCCTCTCTGCCTTTTCCAGCGCGACACCAGCTGCTGCAGCGCCC
>Ga0065711_1047500_pt1 | contig 12302 bp, 5 predicted proteins | sample Hoacrofraction12_FD_59098 | JGI IMG/M metagenome (GOLD analysis project Ga0065711, IMG submission 59098) | Hoatzin crop microbial communities from Cojedes, Venezuela - Epithelial fraction 12 v2 (version 2) | ecosystem: Host-associated > Birds > Digestive system > Esophagus > Crop | place... | reverse complement strand
AGAGCCTGGGTTGCTCAACGGCACCAAACTATGTCCCCTCTCGTCCAACCAGGACTCCACAATTCCCCTTTCTTGTTTTTGAGCAAGCCAGGTACAGTCGATCATCCTGGAAAGAGCCTTTTTTAAGACAGTTAAAGCAAATACACTTTATAATTCCAACAACAATCAACACAATACATATACGCAAACCTTCTACAGGACAGGGCTCTGAGCAACCTGTTCTAGTGGAAGATGTCCCTGCTCATGCCAGGGTGGTTGGAACTAGATGATCTTTAAGTTCCCTTCCAACCCAAACCATTCTATGATTCCATGATTCTCTATGAATTTCCCATATATCTTCTCAGAAAGTTATTCTTTACTTCAGAATACAGCTAATGAAACTGTTTAATATATAGTTCACACTTACTTTAACAGTTGTGCCAGCTTTGAAGAGCTACACTGGAAACACTTTTTTGGATTCCTAAAATCTAAATGTTATTCAACACCAGTGGTAGCTTCATGTTTCACACAAAACATTTTTATTTGTTTCCTGCTCATTCTGTGACAGTTCAGGGTAATTGTGTTGCCAGACCTATATATATGCAGCATACTAACTCTTGTGACCCACAAAGCCGGCTTGCAACATACCAAGTTTTACTATTAGATTATTTTCCATAATGTCCAAATAGCCAGGTAGAACCAGGTGGATTGAGAACAATCTGTGATAATTTGCCGTACAAATCTTGTATTTTAAACGTCCATGTGCAAATTTCAACTTTTTGTACTTTGAACTTCTGTACTTTGTATAAAGATGATGAAGTGACTGGAGCATTTGTCAGATGAGGAAAGGCTACAAAAGCTTGGATTGCTCAACCTTGAAAAGAGCAGGATCAGAGGAATCAGATCAACCTGTAGAAATGTGTGATGAGAGGGAAAAAGAACAACAGAGTCAGGCCCTTCTCAGTGGTGCCCAGTGAAAGAAAAAGAACAAAGGACGACAATGAAATACAGGTAATTCTTTTTAAACATGAGGGGGAAAAGCCCAATTTTTTATTTTTACTGTGAACATGGTCAAACACTTGAAAACTTTATCCAGAGAGTTTGTGGAGTGTGGAGTCTGTCATGTGAGATATTAAAAATATGACTGGACTTAGCCCTGAGCAACCTGCTGTAGCCGATACTGTTTCAAGCAAGTGATTGGACTAGTCCATCTCCAGATGTCCCTTCCTACCTCAGTCATCTTCTCATTCTGTGATTACTTTTATTTCCCTGTAGTGACAGAAAATGTGCTATTTTTACTAAATTCTACAAAAGCCTTATCTATTTGTTAAAATTAATCCAGATCCTGCAGAATGAACTGTAAATTTTATGTATGTTAGACTTCTGTATCTAGTTTTTCTTTCCCAAATCCAAAGTCACTGCAAAAAGCACATTATCCCATTTTTCTGACTGCCTGGTATTCACAAATACAGGTGGTAAATTAGATCTGGCTAGAAAATAATAGCTTTGTTTCTGAAAATAACACTATAAATTGTCAAGGGATTATTCAAGGAAAACATTTTCGTGGATTTTCAAGAGGAACAAATGAGATCTCAGAGACTGAAACATTGTATGGAGTATTGGTGACACTTCAACATTTTCTCTGTATTGTCTGCAGACTAGAATCCAGATCCACTTCATGCCACTATCAGTAAAATTAGAGAGGATTCAGCTTTTTCCACATATGGAAAAGTTTTCTTCTTCCTTGTTTTTCTCCTTTGTAACTATATACAAAATGTATCATTCTTTTTGAGAATTTTCTTCAATCTTTATGAAGACTGATTGTCTTATTAAACTAAAAAGAAAGGTAAACTATATGCACATTTGGCAGAAAGTTCAGATTTGTGTGAGAAATACTTCTGCTTATGCATGCCATGTTCTTTGCTATTTCAGCAGTTTTTGAGGTTTGCAAGTACTGGCTCTCAGGCTTCTGAAGATATCTAGCTCTCTGCATAGGGAAGTACACATGATGTGACATTAAAACCTCAATATCTACTGTAATAGTCTACTACTTTAGTGACTTGGAAAGATCTACCCTTAGAAATTTGCAAAAATATTGGTAGAATAGCTAAGAATAAAGAAGACAGTTCACTAATACTGAAAGAAATACAGTTCTAATTAGAAGTGTAGGTTCCAAAATGGCCAAATATGAAATAGTGTCTAGTGCTCATATAATTTTGCTTGTCTCCAATAAAGATGTAAATCTAATTAAAAATCTATCAAGAAGAAAGAGTGTTGAAGATCTAAACATTATGTTTCTTAATGCCCTACTATCGTTTCTTTTTATCAAAAATCTTAGCTTCTAATTTTCTCATTTCTAACCTGGAATTTGCTAGTATAATTTTTGTGTTAAAAACAATGAACATGGGTTGCTAATGCTGATTGTCAGACAGTTGTAATGCTTTAGAGTGTAACAATCTGATACTGAGTGAAGTTTTGTTTGTTTTTGTTGTTTTTTTTCCTGTGTCTTTTTTGTTTTTTTAAAGGCTGTTGAATTGTTTTCATCTTGCTTTACACAGCTAGAGAGTTGTGCTGCTATCAAATCTTAATGGCATAGACTTTAGGCATACTTGATAATACTGCAGGTTAACTTTTTTCGATTCTTGTTTATTTACAAAAAACTCAGTATATACAGTAAATTTTTTTTTAGTTACCTCTTTTTGCCTGCATTCCAAGGTCTGAAAAATAAGGGTATGGAATAAACGTATTATACAAATGATAGAAACGAAATACTTCGTACATATAGAAAAAAGTATTTTAAAAATTAAACTGCAGTGTTTGTGTCAGCCTCATAAAAACTACAGCACAATGATTGTATACTGAATCAGTGTCTTTAGAATCACCAATTCAACTTCTAATTGATCCTTGCCTTCTGTCACAAAAATTATGTGCTTTTTTCCCACAGAAATACTTACCAGGACAATCTTAAGAACAAATAAAACCACTTAAGGAACACATATTGAACAGATCTTCTGTTTTCATATATGTACTGTCATAGGCATAAATTTTGAAAAATCATATGTTTATTATGATATGAAGTTTAAATGTTCATTCACAGATCTCTATAGCCTTGTTAGTAAAACGTCCAACATACTGACATCTGACAGCCCAGCTGAAGTGCCTCTACACCAATGCAAGCAGCACGGGCGACAAACGGGAAGAGCTGGAAGCCACCATGCTGCTAGAAAGCTATGACCTAGATGCCATTATTGAAACGTGGAGGGATGAATCCCATGACTGGAATGCAGCTATGGATAGCTACAGGCTGTTCAGAAGGAACACGCAAGGAAGGAGGGATGGAAGTGTTTCCCTCTATATCAAGAAATGAATAGAATTGGAAAAGCTGTCTCTGAAGAGTAACCATGAGCAGGTTGAAAGCTTGTGGGTGAGAAACAAGGCAACAAAGGGAACCCTGTGGTTGGTGTCTACTAAAGGTTATCTAAAATAGGAAATGATGCAGAGATTTCTCAGGGACACTACCAGGAGACATGTTGCATAAGGAAAACAGAGCAGACTTTTTCATCTGTTTTTTCCAACAACATATAAATGGCAGGGCTTGTTTTAGAGCAATATACTATCACAGCAATCAGTGAACAGATCATTTGAAATCAAGGATTGTACCAAGGTATGACAACAAGCTTCATTTGACCCTGAGACTGAGTTTTTAGTTGGAGATTTTACTGCAAAAAAGAGATGCAGTATGATTCTAAGTCAGTGTTGAATATGTGAAGCAGCACCACCACTTGACATAATCACCTACTTGCATGCAGCCATTGTTTAGTGAAGAATTAGGTTTAAATACTCTTTCTATTTTAAGGTACACCTTTCTTTTAGAGTGATGGCATTGAGTAGTGTTACACAGTACTAGGAGAGAAACTAGATGTAGCTGGTAAAAACAAGTTATATGGGATGTCTTATTTTTAAATAGACACATTTCAGTATATAATAGTACATAGGAACTAAATGACACATCTCTGCGTATGAAGTGGAATAAGTCAAGCCTCACATAAGATTAGAGGTTTATTTACTTATTTCATCTCTCTCTGACAGTGGCCAGAAAAGAAAGTTTAGTGAAAATATATAAGAAATTAATCAGGTACAGATGGTTCTTTAAACCTTACAACTTTCTCAAATCATAGAGGTCTGTATACAGAAGACATCAGTGAGCTTGTGGACTAATTATAGAGGAGATTCAGACATAAGTAAAATCAAAGACATATTGGGTTCTTATTCAGTAAATTACTATATAGAACAAGGACTGTTTAAAATAGATACAAAAGAGAAAGACTTGGTCTGCCTTGAAAACCGTGGAATTTTTGTAATTTTTATTTTAATAAATAGTTCAGTGTAAGTGTCTCAGAAAGGAATTAATCTCATATTTTATCATAAAGGAATGAATCAATGTAATAAATTCTTTAATATAAATCCACATTTGGAGATATTCTGAATCAGTGCTGGAATGACAAATTCCATCTCTCCCTACAAAATCTTTTAAAAAGGAAATGCAAACAAGTGTGTGTCATCTGGCAATACATAAGAAACTTAAAAACAAAACCTTGAAGCAGCCTGAAAACATCTCTCTAATCAGCAATGTTTACATTGAGGAATATTAGAGATTCAGTTAAATAATTTATTTATGAACTAGAATTAGTAATACCAGTCAACCTATACACTTTAATGTATTTATTTTAAGACTAGAAAATATGAAATTGAAGCTTAAATCATCAACTCAAATTTAAGTGCTTTTTTTTGGGAAATTATGTACATGTACTTAGGAGGGTTTCTGGGAAAAAGAAGTCTTACAACCTAAAAGTGTTCCACTAACCTGGTATTATATGGTAGAACAATCTATTTTATTACAACTTCGCTTTTAACAAGTTTAATGTTTTTGGTGTAAAAAGTCCAGAATTTGATGCCAAGTGAACAGGCAAATCCAAATGGTTTTTTACTGACATTATTCTCACTTTGGCAAGTAAATTATTTAATTAATTAGTGCCACTGAGAATGCTGGAGCCAGCAGTAGGAGAAATTTACCACCCACAGAGAAAAGGACTCCAAAATCCGTATCACAAAAGTTAAGAGTTACAACATGAATTTAATGTGTATGGATTTAGAATTTTGGAGTTCAGTAATAACATCTGATTTGGAATTTTGTGTCAAATATTTTTGTTACAGGAATGTTTAAAGTTGTCATGACAGATTAAATATACATCTATATAATTATTTAAATGTAATTTCTATAGTGTAGAATATTCAGAAGTTACAGATTAACTAGCAATCTCCTAAAATACCTTAAAATTTTGTATGGATTAATAAAGATATTAATATCGGCTGACATTAGTCTCAGAAATAAAGCTACCTGATTCCGAAGTTTATGAAGTAATAGAGGAGAATACTACTATGAGCTGAACCACATGCATCTTCAGAATAAATATTATTCAGTTTTCCACCACTCATTTATACCCAAAGCAGGGATAAATATCGATTTGATTTTACTAAAATTATGTGTAATTTCAGTCCTCACAGTCTAAACAGTCTCACTTATTTTTCTCTTCATTTTCTTATGTATATAACTGAAGAGTCTTTTGTTATTTGTTTTGACATACTTTGCAAGGACTAAATCAGCTTGCCATTTGGTGGTACTTATTTCATCTGTAGTTATTGACCTGTCAGACATAGCTTTCTTCATGTACCTTTTTCTCTTTGCGTTGGGTATTTTTTTCTGTTTACAAATTTTTCTACAATGTTTTAGTAGTATTTACTACTCTGACTTAAAGAAACTTCATATTCCTCCTGAATCACTTTTTAGTTCCCTCGGTTCCTCAAAATATGCCCTTTTGAAATGCTGATCTATTTGTTTTCCTTATCACAGGATCACCTAGCCCAAAGACTATTTTCTAAATCTCTTTTCTTGTCAAATACACATCCAAAATGTACATCAACCTTAACAGCTTGTTGACAAAATGATGATCAATGAAGGTAGTTATTAAATACAGAAATATCTGACCCAGCTTATTGCTATAAGAATTTACTTTCTACTCCAAAATAACACACTGGTCAATAACATACATTTGTTTTTCTTCATGCAAATCCGTCTTGAAAAAGCTGCAAAGGACTATCAGAGATACTCCCAAAAAACATATTCTGACTTCCTGACGGTACTGGGTCTGGCTGGGATGGAGCTAACTTTCCCCAGCGCAGCCCTCATAGTGCAGTGCTGGTTTTTTGTAGCTAGAAAAGTGTTACTAATACACCAGTGTTTTGGCTACTGCTGGGCAGTGTTCACAGGGCATCAAGGCTACCTCTCCAACCTCCCTCCCCTCTAAAGACCAGTAGACTGTGGGTGGGCAAGAGGTTAGGAGAGGACATAGCAAGGACTTCTGTCTCAAACTGACCAAAGGGATATTCCATACCATATGAAGCCGTGCTCAGCAATGAAAGCTAAGACAAAGGAGGATGCAGGAAGGCATTTGTTATTAAGGTTTTTGTGTTCTGGGGCAATCACTATGCATACTGAAGCCCTACTTCCAGGAAGTGCCTGGACATCGCCTGTTGATGGGAAGTAGGGAATAAATCTTTTTGTTTTCCTTGGCTTTCTTGTACAGTCTTTGCTTTTTCTTTATTAAACTGCTTTATCTTCACCCATGAGGGTTTTTTTCATCTTATTTTCTTCCTCCCTGTCCTACTGAGGAAGGGGAATGATGCAGGCCAAGATCAATCCACCACACTGACTTAAACCAATCCTGGTTCAAATGTATTCTGTTTTATCTATGTTATCCATTCATATTTCTTTCCAGATTATAACACACTGTTGTGCTTACTTATGTCTTTCATTTCTGGACACAACAGACACTTCAATATTGGTTTTCAGGCATGATATTTTGCTAACTGTGATGTTCGTGTTTCTGTCAGCCCTACAATGACTGATTACTTCAACTTCCTCTGTATTGTTGTACCATACAGGTGCAATTTAATGCATGCTTTTATAAGTTGTTTTTCTCCCAGTAGTCTGCCTCTTAGCTTGATTGGGCATAGTTTTGTAGCTGTCACTATCTCACTCCAACTGCCATTAATACTAACATTTTGTTTATTTTTTCCTTATTCATCTTCTTTTCAGTAACTAAAAGCAAATCCATCCTACTGAAACTGTTCCACTTTTTATTTAAAATCATTAAATATTTACTAGTCTGGGGAGTCCCAAGGTCATTTCTGGGTTTATTCGGTGACTATTAATATAAAATGCATGAACAGTCTTGGCCGCAAGACTGACTCCAGATTCTTTCAGAGCTGCAGGTAAGTAGACACTGAAGATCTCAGTGATAGTTCACAGTTGGAATAAGAAACTGAAATTCGGAAGAACTGGTCACTGTTGTACACAAAAGAGTGGAATTAAGGAACATACACCCTGTGCAAATAATCACAAAACATCTAAGTCCTTTAAAAATGTGTAGCTTTTTAATATAAGTAAAGCTGTTATTATCCTACTCTTCTGCAAGTTTTTTTGCTTTACTCTACCAAAGGTTATTGAGTCACTAGGTCTATTAAATCATAAACCACTGAAAAATTTGTTCTACATTGACCGTTTATTATAATTATATATTAGCTACATAATAATTATATGGAATTAAATAAATAAATAATGGCTACACACTGGAATAAGTAATAGCTTGAACCTTAAAAATACACATTTGGTCTGCAGATATAATATTTGGCTGATTAGGCTCATTACTTATAGAAAAATAAATATAACAATTAAATGTCATGCCTCGCAAAATGAAAGAATTGACAATTTATATTATTATAAACAGATGGCAACACACAAATTAGTACTATGAAGAGAAATTTATTACAGTACTTAACCTGTGATGGATCTAGCTTTGAACAATGGCTGATTTATAAAGTTTATCCAGTCAGATTTTTGTCCTATTCAAGAGATCACCTTGTTATCTCTAAATTAGCTACTCAATTTTTCAGCTAGGTATTACTTCTTTGTGCCATATGAACATCGCAATTATGCTATAATTAAGAAAACTGCAAGATGGAAGCAGACCCAATTGCCAAAACTTTTGAAAATGAATGTTTTATATTAAAATCTATTTATGGGGAACTAAAGGAAAAGCAAAAGGAAAACCTGTGCTGAAATGGGGTTAAACACTGAAAAGTATCACTTACCAACTTTTCTCCTGAGAATTTCTATTTGTAGATAAATATTTGCCTGACCGAGACACATATAGACTACTCTAGTACTGCCAGGAGGTTAATCCTTCAAGTTCTTGCAATATACATTTTATTTGTCTTACTGTTTAAAAGAGTCCTGAGTAATCACCCACTGAAGTCAATCACTGAAGTTACTGACTTCAGTGTCCAATGAAGCTAAGAGTCACTGACTTCAGTAGGACTGGAGCACAGCTTCTTTGCTTGGAGAATTTTATACAACAAGTACCATAAGCTGGTCTCACAGCAGATAGGATAACATACGTGTGCAGTAAATTCAGTGCATATAGAAACTTCTGCATTGGATGTGGCTTTGTATTAAGGTGGAGTCTTGGCCTAAGCCAGTACTTATCTGCGGAGAGCACAGATCATTCATAAATGCTCTCAAACATAACATGCAAACTTACAGATAAATACATAAGACCTGAAAAATACAGAGCAACAAAGGACTCGTTAACTGCAGATTTGCAGTAATATTTTAACATTAGGCAGATGCCCCTCCAGTCTTACTAATGACAGTCACTAAAAACCAACAAACAGAAACTGAAATGTTTTTCTTTTTAGGGTTAGCCATGGATTTTTCCCTTTTTTTCAATAGAAATTAAACTTGTCCTGTGTTTTATTATACATGCTATATTTAAAGTAATTTTTTATATTATAACTGATTTTCCTAGTGATATCAGAAAAAGGAAGTAAATGTAATTTCTGTGACAGATATTACAATTTTCCTTACATGTAAAGATCTTAATTTATCTTTCATTGGATTAGCAGGCATTCTATGAAACCCCTCATCGCCTACTCTTTTATTAACTGCTTTGCTCTTGCACATAAATTTCTCCAGTGTCAAACGTAACACAACTGTTAACTACTTAGACTGAAAAGGGTATTATACAAATATGCTACACTGAATGTGATTATTTTTGTCTAGTCACCTTTGAACTATTGTATTTAGGTGTCAGATTTTTCATAGTTTCTGCACAACTGAAAAGTATGTATACTAGAGGTTTTGTGTTCCTATTAACTCTCATAAGGAACTTCAAAGGCATTTCACAAAGTTTGCAAGTATAACCTCAGATAACTCCCAAGATCATGCCATTTTTAGGGATGGAAAGAAATATTGTATCCACTTTCTCTTACCTCATATCTTTGCATTCTATATCACACCATTGCAGTCTGGGGTGACATACTGTACCAAACATGTCAGCTAAGAAATTAAAACTTGTAAATTTTAGGATGAAATATTTAAAAACTCTACTGATTAAAAACCCAAACCAAAATATTTGGACTGTGTGTGTATGTTTCCAGCAAATAATTAGAGAGGTGAGTGTCAAGGGTAATGCATCCCAGCAGTGCAGTCCCTTAAGGGCAGTAGAAACCTCCTGTCACATGTGCTACTCACAGTTTTGAACATGTAACTGAAAATATCAATATTTAACATAAAAATCATAATTTATTTATGAAGTGTTGTAAGTGAGAACCACAGTTTATAGGTAAACAGAAAGAGAAGGTACTAGCATTCAACTGCTTACTGCTTTAATATTAGAAATATGAATGCTTACTTTCATAATGGCGTAATTCAAGTGGATGCAAACATAAATAATATACAGAAGACACACTTTTCTTATTCACAGTTTAAAATATTATCAATTATTAATTAATGAAAAAAAAGGAAATTCCAAGTTCTTTTTGTATTTAATAGGCCATTCTGCTGCAGATAACACAATCCTCAGCCGGATTTACCAGTCTTACTTTTTTATCATATTGACTTCATTCAAAGGTGTGTTTAACTGTGCCATCTTTAGGGATTATTGATGAATGTTAAAGATAATTTACACTGAATGAAAGTGTTAGTACTCTTGCTGTCTATCATCAAAGAAAGACAGCCATTTTTAAAAGTAGGTTCATAAAATGATGGTTCACGCACTTTTCCTTTTGCTATAATTTGGCAGCTATGCATAATGTTTGTTTTTATGCCCCTTTACAGATAATATCCTGTTAACATTACACAAGAAAATCCAAAGTTGTGTCCAAAAAGAAAATCTAGACACCAGTGTTTGATGGTTTATTTAGAAATAGATCAGAAAAGTAAATATCCTTGCATATTAAAAGTACAAATTTTTCAAAATTTCCCCACAAAATTTACAGAAGTATGGTACTAGAAACATTCACCTTGCATGTTGATGGCCTATTGTGACAAGGGCATTCTTCTGCAATATAAATCAGTAAAATAAGTTCAATTCCTTTAGAAATCCAGAGATAAATTAAGCCTGTTTGTATGCTCACAGGGTCTTCACTCTTGGCAGCACAGTGGTAAAGAGGTTAAAGAGAAGCCGAGAGGACATGTTCATGTGTGTGGGCATCCACAGCACTGCCCCAGATGGGGTGAGCTTTAGGCTGGTGAGACACAGGAGCCGGATTTCCCCATTCCCACACAAGCACACTAATTCTTAGCTCAAATCCTCTCATGCAGTATTTTGTTTTGGTTTGTTTTTTTGAAGGAAATGGACTGCACCATCTTTTCATTTTCTGTGGAATAGTTAGGCAAGTAATTCCAAAGAATGCTTTGTACTTGGAGCTATAAACTCATGGGCCCTATTTGGAGCTGCAGGTAGGCATTTACCTTTGGGAAACAAATAGTTTCTTTGCCCCTTCTTTTTTGGTTAGCTCAAAACGAGCTGCTACCTACTTAATCAGTCACAAAGGACTTTTTGAAAATACATTGTCTGTGGCATCAAAATACTTTCATCTATCTATCACATGACAACTCAGTATTTTATTTTGGACATGAGGTACACAGTAGCGTGAATTACTTTTAGGGGAAAGGGGAAGTTAGAGTGGGATATGCTGAGCATCTCCTTGTTTTGATTTTCTCCCAAGTTACTAGGGGGAAGATAAGAAGAATGAGGCGCCCTCTCACTTCTGAGAAAGAAGACTGTAGCTGTATCTCTTTTTAACTGGAGACTTTGAAGTATGAGCGTGTAAAAACACTTTTGTCTCTATGGCTGAAATCACATACTCCTTTACAAATAATTTTTATGTTGAAATATGACTATTTTGCTCAAGAATTCATAATTGAAACTAGAATAAGTCTTTTAAATGTTATGCAGTAGAAACGGCTCTATAGATTGTGCAGTGCTATGTAACTTATGTTACACACTTTTAAGATATTTCTCTATTAAAAGTTTACAGCTTTCCTTAAAAATGTTGCACATTCAATTATTCCTATTCATTAAGCATCTGATTCAACTTCAGGAACGATATTCTTATTTACCTAATCTAAAGAAAGACAGTTTATTGGCCACATGTGGCAAGCTGTTTGCAACAGTGAGGCTGCAGGGGCAGCCTCTGTGAGAAGAGGCCAGGGGCTGCCCCATGTCGGACACAGACAGTGCCAGCCAGTTCCAGTGGACCTACTGCGGGACACAGCTGAGCTGGTAGCTTCTCTGTGATAGCATGTTTAAGAAAGGGCAGAAAATGCCAGACAGGCAGAAGCAGATGGAATAGAAAGAGTGAGAAACAGCAGAGGGAAAACCACGGTCAGAGAAGAAGGAGGGGGAGGAGGTGCTCCAGGTTCCCAAGCAGGTATTCCCCCTGCAGCCCACGGATAGCCTGTGATGGAGCAGAGGAAAAGAGTAAGGAGAATAGAGCAGCAGAGAGAATCTATTGTGTACTGATGCTAACCTCCTCCACCCAACCCTCCTGAGCCCATCAATGAGGGGCAGAGAAGCCAGGAGTGAAGGAGTAAAGTTCAGCATGGGAAAGGGGAGACAAAAGGTGTTTCAATATTTGTCTTTTTGTTTCTCACTACCCAAATATTTTAGTTGGCAATAAACCACGATGGTAATTGGTAAGTGATCTGCCTGTCTTTATCTGCACCCATGATTTTTCTCATTCTTGTTCTTCCTATTTTCTCCGCCCATCCCAGTGAGAAAGGGAGGGATGGAATGGCTGGGTGGGATTTCACAGAATCACAGAATCACAGAATGGTAGGGGTTGGAAGGGACCTCTGTGGGTCATCTAGTCCAACCCTCCTGCCGAAGCAGGGTCACCTACAGCAGACTGCACAGGAC
>Ga0065711_1047499_pt1 | contig 12302 bp, 12 predicted proteins | sample Hoacrofraction12_FD_59098 | JGI IMG/M metagenome (GOLD analysis project Ga0065711, IMG submission 59098) | Hoatzin crop microbial communities from Cojedes, Venezuela - Epithelial fraction 12 v2 (version 2) | ecosystem: Host-associated > Birds > Digestive system > Esophagus > Crop | place... | reverse complement strand
GGGCCCGCCCTCCGGTCCCGGCTCCGGGGGCCGGGGGCAGGTCTCCGGGCCCGCGAGCCGAGACGAGAGCGCCGAGGGGGGCAGCGCGAGCCGTCGTCGGTCTGGCGGTTGGCTGCAGAGAGGCGACACGCGCGGCCCTTCCGAAGAGGGGCTCTGCGTTACTGTGAACGTGCTTCACTGGTGGCTTTGGAGCACACTCCGAATTCCCAACCGCCGAGGGCCACCACGTTTCCCTGCCGCAGGAAAACTTCTCCACACAGAACCGTTCAGAATTTTTCACCAGACTTGGACGGCTTCGCATGCAGAACTTCTAATAAAAATTACCGAAGAGGGCTGTTCTCGTTTGGCTCCAGTTTACGTGCTTGCCTGCCCTCTTTTCTGTAACCTTCTCCTAGCTAGGCAAGGCTTGATTCATTTCAGGAGTCAAAGGCTGAGATTTAAAAAAAAAACTTATAATTTCACTACTACATTTTTATTGTATCAGATCAAGAAGATAATTAAGGGATTTATTTTGACTTACCTTAAGGAATCCAAATAAAACAGCATCTTCCATTACCGATTCTTTTCAGTGGCTTTTCTGGGCCTTCCTATAATTGGACAGTGCATAGGTCTTGCTAAAGTGGAGAGCAGCTATTTGAGACTGATCAACATGACAAACTCGTATGATGTCATCCTTAGCAACACCGGAAAGATAACAATTGATATGAAAGAATTGGACTGTGCCTTACTTACAGTAGAATTTACAAAAATAGCTGTTAACCAGGATAGGGACTGGGTTACCGCTTTTGTATGTTGGATTCAAAGGAAGAACCAAAAGGAGACATTTCTGTGTGGAAGACAGGATCCTAATTAGTCTTAAATTTTGTGCATAACAAACTAAAATTGCTAATTAAATAGCCACTTCATGCTGCAGCTTCAACATCTTAAATTCTTGACTGCTTGATCGGTATTTTTATGCTTTTGTAGTAGAACCACAGTGCTGGCTCATGTAGGAGAGCAGAGCACTCCAGTCCAGTGCTGCAATCTTCTTATCATCTTGACCTATTAAAAGTCTCCTAGCTGTGGGACCTCTCCTTTTTTTTTTTTTTTCTTTCCTCTCAATTTCTTTTTTCCATACCACTCTGCAAACATGCAAACAGCTTCCAGTAAAGACAGGTGCCAGCAAAATGCATTTCCAAATTTGGGAGCTGGCAGCTCTGGACTTGTCTAGTATTCTTGGATTATAGTCTGGGTTTCAGTTTGTTTCTAAACAAACAATTATTAGACCTTTGCTGAGGAACTGATTGTCCAGGTCTCCTCACTCAGGTATCTCTTTGCAGGTAGTGCAAGACTCGAGGTACGCCAAGGAAGCAGCATACAGGTCTGCATCTTTGCTCCTGGGTTCTATCAGGAAAAAGGAATTTTTAAAAACGTCAGCCAAAAGTTGGAGTTTCAAGGATTAATTATGAGGGGCAGGAGAGAGAAAGAGCCATTCCTCTACTACCTGTAACAAAGAAGGCCAATTTACAGGAGATTCATCTGATTTTTTTTGCTATTGCCAAAAATAAACTCACAGCTGCCAATCTGAGATGCCTGGCTTTGCCAGCCTCTTCTCTTGTCGTAGCTTGCAGTAGCAAATCTAGATCTCTGCTTTGAAACGTAAACTTGGATTTCCTGATGTAATTGTATAATTGCGTCTTTCTCTTCCTCCACCTCCTTGGGCAGGTTCGTGTCTTCGTCAATCAGCTCTACCAGCCAGAATCAGTGATGGATGTGAGGCAAAACCCTGACCTGCAAGCCATCCGCATTGCCTCAGTGAACCCCATTTTGGACCCATGGGTCTACATCCTCCTCCGCAAGACTGTGCTCAGCAAAGCCATCGAGAAGATCAAATGTCTCTTCTGCCGCATTGGTGGGGCTCGGAGGCAGCACTCGGGGGGCAACTTCAACTGCGTGGATGGCCGCAGGACCTCCTCCGCCATGTCAAGCCAGTCACCCTCCTTCATCTCCCGTGAGCTGAGGGAGATCAGCAGCACCTCGCAAACGCTGCTTTACCCTCCAGAGTTAAGCGAAAGCAGCGCTGGGGGTCGCGTGCTGCTTCCAGGTCCCAGCGCCACCTTGGCTCAGCCCGACACGACGTCACTGAGGACACTGCGCAGCTCAGAGACCTCGGACTCTTCGCAGGGGCAGGACTCCGAGAGCATCTTTCTGGTGAATGAAATCAGGCCTGCTGGTGGGGCCAGCTCCACACCCAAGGGCAGCCCTCTCCAGGTCACCTTCCCGCCAGAGACCTTGAATTTGTCAGAAAAGTGTATATAGATAGCCGCGAAAGGCATCGACCCTGGGGATACTTCCAGTACATTGGAAAAACTGGTGCAATACATAGGTGTTCTGCCTGTTTGAGGGTAGAGGGGATCAGCTGTGCTCCAAAGGGCTATTTTTCTCTTGCCATGTGATGGGCACATTTATTTTAGACTACTGAGGACTGTGTGGAACAGACACTGCGTTGGGGCCCTGCCATCAGAAATGGTGCAAGGCAGGTCTAATGGGACTGGAAACATGAACAGCCTTGTCTTGTTCTGGGACACAGGAGAGCTACTGGGCCTCTGGAAATAGAAAGACCCATCACTTTCTTTTTTTCTTGCTTTCCCTTTGCAAATCTGCTAGAGCTGTGTTTTCTCGCCCCATGGCTGCTCAGCTATCAAGAGTTCAAGCTTCTGGTACTAGAGCTGAGTGTGAGGCAGCTGCTAGGAACTGGACAGAGCTACTCCGAGAGCTGCCTGGGGCAGGATTTAAAGTGTCTCACTAAAGCATGAAAAATGTGAATTTTTACTGTTGTATATATATGAGGAGTGAAAAATATTTAAAAGTCTATTCTTCTCTGTGAGAAGGTTTTTTATTAATACAAGGTATATAGAAACGATTGCCAGCCTTCTCTCCCCCCAGTATTTCCTGCTGATAAGACATTCTTGGTTTAGATTTGTTGTCCATGCTAGATTCACAGCTGATAATTCTCTAGCTGAGAATACATAAGCACTTTCTGAGTGAAATGGGAATATGTGCGCTTTTAAGAGGGCAAAAGAAAACAAACACATCCTTTCAGTTAAGAATATTCCTTTTCAGTATATGTACATACTAAAAAGCCAGATTTTATTTATGTGCTGAGAATGTTTCTCTGTATAACACATCCGCGCCTCTCTGAGTACTTTGGCCCACATTCTGCACACACTTAGGCACACACGCAACATCACCCATCAGAGCAGTCCCTCTGCTGCCAGGGAGACTCCTTACGTGTAAAGTTAAGGACATATACAAGTGCTTTCAATATCAGGGCCTAAAACTTTCAACCCCTGGTTATAGTCTTAATATTCACTTTAGTTAAAGCATCACTGACATAATAAAGGTATTTTTTCATAACATTTATCATTTTACTTTAACTAGTAAATAGAATTTTACGACTGTGTAATCTGATACTCCATCAAATAAATGTACAAAACCATGGAAGCAGAATCTTCATTTAAAGGTACAGGTTATATAGAAACATATCCTGATCTTGCAGCCCTTGAAAATCACTTGTTCCTAGAGTTTTAATGGCAAACACATCACCAGAACCAGCTGTTAACCACTGACAAAAAGGAGTTTTGTGTTTTATGTTGTAAGGGTTGGATCTTGTTCCAGAAACATTGTTTATCAAAATAATTCTGTACAGATATTTGGAAGATGTTTTGTCAAATACTAAGCATGTTATGCTGCTTAAAGTGTTTTCATGTGAAATGCTTTATTGTAATCTTGAGCCTTATGTTGGTATGTTTAAGCAGTTGTACTGACCAAAGTAATTTTGATGATCACAATTAAATGGAAATGTTCTGCTTGATGTCAGAAGTTTATTACGCGTCTGCCATTCAGTGCCAACTCCTCACCTTAGCAAGCGTCCCACCCTGGAACGCTTTGCGGTCAGCTACTGCCAAAACATCCTTTGTCCTGTTAGTTTCCAAAACACCACAGCATGATTACCATCAGCAAGAGGCAGACATCTTCAAAAATGTCCCCAAGAGCACCAACATAGAGCCACGAAAATTCTTTATGATAACAAACAAAAAATCAAAGACATTTTTCCTTTAACAGCGGAGCAGTTAAGCTTATTTGCCTTGATACATGTAGAAAGTGACACAAAAGTTTGCAGCAGAAGCCACTTTTCCACCAGTTAAGCTGGCGAACAGTATTACTCAAGTTCCTACTGCAGTGACAGATAAAGATCTGCCTGAATTCTTTGAGATTAAACCACTTAACTATGGTCTGTTGCTTACTAGTGACCAACAAACAGAACACACTCATCGTACTTCCCCAGACAGGAAACAGTACCTGGCAGAGCGGGAAGGTGGGCCTGCCACCTTCAGACACGCCACCTGTACCAATACTGGACCACACCTCTGCAGCTGGCCCGCAGCAGCACACCAGCGTTATTGGTACCGTATGCAATGACAGAATGAAATACCAACAGTGTATAATAAGCATCTAAATAAGCAAGGGCTTATTATTTTTAATTTTTTTTATTATTTTGTTAATCTTATTATTGCTCATCATTACTGACGAGAAATACATGTGGTCTGGAAGAGCTTTAAGCAAGAATGCACCATCTTAAGTAGCTGACCTAGCTTCCCTTAGCAAACACGTACGATAAGCCTAAGGTGTTCCTCCTGCCCACGGCACTGCTGGTGTGTCAGCAGTGGACATCATCAACACTAACTCCCTCAGTAATGAGCTCAAGGATTCCCAACCAGCCCACAGATTACAAAGTCTCCTGAGCAATAGTGGAATTGCCTGCCACAACTCAATGGCGCTGCACAGAGACAAAACGGGAGCACCTCTACCGCCTAGGTGCAAACACAGATGGGCGTTCAGAAGCAGCCTGGCTAAAAGGACTGGGCACGCGTGCCTTTTTTTAGGATGACCGACTATTATGTCTCCCCCACCTGCCCAACAGTCCTGCACAGCTTTGGCACCCTCCTCCATGCTGACCACAAACACATTACTGAATTATCTTCCTCAGTCCCTCCCTGGGCATAAGAAGTCTCGTAAAATAAAGCTACAAGTTTGTAGAGATTGACTTAGCACGTGGAATTTAAAAGGTTATTTTCCTGTTAGGTTTATCAGTGGTTTCCATACGTTCAAAAGAGTTTCCCTTCTCACACGTAATAACCCCGTTCCACTCCCGGCCCCCAGAGACCCACATACCCCAAAACAGCCTGTCTTCCACATCTGCATCCACCTTCCCCAGTACTCTCTGTTCATAGAAAATGCACTAATTTGCCACTCAAAAATTTCTCATGCCAAAATTGTGCCTTCCTGGCTCCGTCCTGCTGGTCCTGTGATTGGCAGTCCCGCTCCCTCACTTCCAGCAGTCTGTCCTGCCCACACGTCCCAGACCACCGCTTCCCACAACTCCTTCCTTTCAGAGGTACTGCTAGACCTCCCACTCCATTACCACGCCCCAAACTCCAGCCCTAACTCAGTTTAAGCCCCTGTCCTGTGGCGCGGCTTAGAGAACCTACCCACCACAGGCAGGATGACAGCCAGTATCTGCAGCAGCCAGCGGTTTCTATGCAAATTTGTAAATTACTTTGAATCTCTGATCAGTAATACGAGCTAGCATTACGACTGGGCCCAGGTTTAGGGTGTAGGATATACTGACAGAGGCCCTGCGCTACGAGGGGTGGGCTGTAGGACCCTGTTTTAAATCCAGCTGATACATCTCTGCTGTCTGCCACCCTAGTGCTGCCTAACTGAAATCGGTGCTACAGGCACAATGCCAAAGCACCAACAAAATCAGTGTAATCCACTGTCTTCAAATGGCACCAGCCATCATCCTAACCAAGAACATTTCCACAAAGTTTTTAGTTCGGCTCCTAGACACAACTGCAAATCTATTCTGCTTAAGGCAGATTTACTATTAGAGCTATCAGATACCACCAGACCTTTGCACTCAACATGACACTGACCTACAACAAACACACGGTGCCTGCAAACTGTCAGTAAACCAAGCCCACAAGCGACTACTTTCCTGTGTCCCAGTCCTAACTACGCTTATTATAGTTTTATACCTATTATATGACCTCAAGACAAACCGAGAGAGCACCTGACCCTAACATTAGTTTTTACCTCCTTCCCCTCGGTTTTAGGATCTGAAGGGCACTTGCCTTGTATGGCTAGGTAAGTTTCCAGTGCTACCTCTCTCATCTTGATCTGCAACACCAACAGAGATTCAAAGACAACTTTCAGGAACTAGAAAAGTAGATGAAACTTGTTACATTTGCTTTTTTACCCTCCATAGCTACTTTTAAAATCCAATCTCTTTTGGTATTACCAAAATCGAGTCACTGCTGTGTTATCCGATCCATACTCTTTTTACCCTTTAGTATTGTCAGAAAGGATTTATTCTCTCTCAGTATAGAATCATAGAAATAGAATCATGGAAAAGACCTTTAGGATCATCAAGTCCAACCATAAACTCTGCTTTAAGTGCAAGCCGAACCACTTAAACCTTACCATGTATGTTTAGTTTTTTAAAGATACGTATCTCCATCTATAAGGGTGGAATTTATCTGCCCTGTTTCAGCATTTGAAATTAACTGCCAGTCCGTCACCTTCATCTTCCTTTGTAGTCAATGGAAATAATTAAGTACTTTAGGAGGCTGATTCAACTCATTCTAAGATACTTATCTAACACAAGACATACGAATGGCCCTCTGAGGCTGTGTATCTCTTTCCACTGGATATAAAGAGATTCAAAGGAAAAAAATTATATTTAAATGTCTAATTGTAGATTTTTAATTAAGCAAAATTAATCCACCTAACCTACTGTTGGTGTTCAGACTTCCTCTTTAACAACACTACAAGCCTTCAGCATTTTAATATGTGATTCATATGAGAGGCAAACACATGGAAGCTACTGCAGCCACTGCCACTAGTGATGATGAAGAACAATAAAAATAAACTGCTGCTGGCAAAGTGGGAGTGTGCTTCACAGATATCCTATTTTTGATAACAAAGGCTTTCTTTTTTGGGTCTCTCTCATCTGGATACCCCTTAGAGGTTTAAAATCACTGAGCACTACCTTTTTACTAAACATTTTTCTGAGATGATGTCTTTTTTTTTCCCCACTATAACACATTAAAATGTTCAGCAGAGTCAGAAGAAGCCAACTAATTAAATGAGTAGCATTCTAAAATGGTCAATGGTAACCGTTATTCTTGTTATAACCAGAAGAACAAACAGGCATCATTAAGCAGCAAAGAAGTCCGTATTTTATTCAAACAGACCCAAAAAATCCCATACATGCAAAACATGGTATGCCGTACAAAAAGCCAATGTTGGAATCATCAATTTCTGAGTTTCCTCCCAGTTTAACAGTGTCACGAGCTTACTGCTCTACAGTGCTCTATGAGACACTATAGTCCTGACGATACCTAGAATTCATAACCTAATCTAGCCAGAAGGAAAACACATTTAGTACAGGGGATGGAAACAACCACCCCTCAAACCCAGCACGGCCGTTCCACCTGATGGTGTAGATGCACACCCCTCCCTCCATTAGTTTGGCCCCACAGTACTGAAGTCAATAGGAATTTTGTGAATCATATCAGTGGAAACAGATTCTGCGATAACATGGACCTCTGAAAGGCAGGAGGCAGTCCTTCCTGTATGAGTAAATACGTAACACTGACTCAGGTATAAAGCACAAAGAAAGAAAAGATGTGCTGGATTATAGCCGAGCTCCTTTGAAACAAAAATATACCTTACAGCTGCTTGCACATTTCCTTTTCTAGTCAGAGAATGCCTCTTCTTTGAGGAAATCTGTCCAAATCCTTCTCATACTAACTCTTCCTATGGCTGAACAGATTGTATTATTTAAGTTGTTAGGAAAACGAAGATTAAGAAATTCTTCAACAGGGACAATTAAAACCGTCTATCAAACCACATCTTAATCAAATGCCTATTCAGTCAGCATTAAGATCTATGTCTGAACTGAATGAGCAAATAAAAATGTAGCATGGTGATGTTTTACATTTCTTAATATATTTTCATCACTGCAATTATTTTGAATACTCAGCAGATACCGAAAAGTGTAAACTTTTTGTGTGCGCACTTGCAAGCCCAGATCTAAAAATTCACCTATGTACAAAAATATATTCAGGAAGAATCTTGAAAAAATTAATGAAAACTTAGTAAGTACATGGCAATCAAGTTTTTGAAAGGGATAATTAGTCTCTGCAAAGACTGTAAGTGTTCTCTTAAAAAAAGATATTCAACTGAAAGTATGATCTTTCTCTACAGTACACTTTCTATTGCAAAAGTCAGTATGCTTCTCAAGCAACATTATTTCCTTTAAAAATGTGTTATTTTGAAAATAGAAACCAGATATGAAAAATCCACAGACAACTGATTTCAAAAGGTTCCACTTGTCTACAAAGCTATTATTCAAATGTTTTTATCATGTAAAACATGTTATCAAAATCAAGTAGAAATGACATGTTCCCAATCCTGAATTCTCCAGGAATTCCTCAGTTGACCATATTTTCCAGTCCATCTCTACCATGTCTCCAAGACAACGAGAAATCAGTGTCACTACAGAGCACATCAAAGAAACAGTCTGACTTTTTTTCTCTGAACTGCCTGTGTGAGGAACCAATGGCAACCCTCCCCCAAAGAAAGATGAACATTAAACAAATATCCTATGTTATGCCTTTAAGTTAACACAATGTGAATACCCACCACAGCATCAAAAAAAAGGATAAAAAGGCAGACTCAGGCAATGCTGTCCTGAAAAACTGGTTTACTGAGAACATACTTTAAATGGCAGGTCATACGAATTAGGAAAAACAAATTGACTCCCTTTATCAGATTAGCCTCACTAGGAAAAACAAGGCTAAATGTAATACACTTCAGACCTACCTATTTCCAACTCCTGACATTTTACTTCTGGTGATGTCTGTAGCACAGCACTCAAGATAAGAAAAGGCTAGTTTCAGTCTCAGCTGAATGTTCTTTCTTCTGGTGAAACACTTGGTAATAACTAAGCATTCAGGGGCTTGTTTGGTACAGAATTTCACCTATGAAAGGCTTCTACTGATTTCCTTTGACTGCAAATGAGATGCCAGAGCTATCACACACACACAAAGCAAAATAATAATCCATCTCTGCTTCATAGGAAACTTCCCCACAGAAAAAGTAACCTGAATGAAAATAAAGACTTCTGATAACAGAGAACAGTTCACACTAAGTGGAAGATAAATAACGTTAATGAATAAAGACTGAAACAGATTTTTTAAAAATTCCTTTTTCTTTTACAGTTTAAATAAAAGCTTATTAATTACTGGGAAAATTTAGACATTAACTTGTAAAATTATGAAATACATAAAGATGAAAGTAGTTGTTAGAATGAGTTAAGCATTTGAACACTGTATTTGTTTATAAGATTTTTAGAATCAACTCTTGGCTTTCGGCTCCAAAAATACGGATGGAACAGCAACCCACTGCTTTTTCAATTTAATTTTTTTCAATTTTTTAAAAGTAACTTCAATTCTTTAACTTTTGTAGGCTCTCCCATTGCTTAAAAACAAAGCAAGCCCAATAAAATAAATAACAGTATTCTTAGAACAGTACGGGCAACCCAGAACATTGCCCTATCGGGCTCTGATGAAAAGGGTTTCATCAGGAGTTGCAGGACAATTCTCCTTCTCAGTAACAGTCTCTACCGTGCCTGAAGCAGACACAATCACCACCGTTTTAGCTGCTGAAACAGCTTTCTCCTTCTCTGCAATGGCAGCACAGACTGCTACAATTTCATCACTTTCAAAGTCATAGTCTGGGATTGATTCTTGAGCAAGCTCTTTTTCTTTTGCCAGTGCTTGCACTGCCTCAGTCCTTGTTGCCTTCTGCTGTTCATGGAGTTTTCTTGCCCAGGAAAGGTCCTCTTTCCATACTTCAGGGTTCATTGGAAAGATGTGTAAGGATACCTGGAAACTTCGGATCGCCTATAAACAGAATAGGGAAGAAACAGGGACTGGAAACTTTAAAGCCTACATATTTCATCACAGAAATTAACAACAACAAAATTATGTACATCATTCAAGCAGAGACAAAAGTGATTCTACTCCAGTCTTTAGTGGAGCAATCGTCCCTCAGCTGTAAGTTCAACAGCAGTGTTACCCCCAAACAACTGTGCTTGACACAGCAAGTGTCTGAAAGTACCAAGAATGCATGAACAAATCAGGTACCTGGCAATGAGGGCACAAATAAGAGCTCACATATCAAAAATAATATTGTAATTTAAAAGGTAAAAGCAAGAACAATTTTTGGTTTGATGGTTTTCTATCCCACTTTTCTCCTATCATCAGATGTACCGGAAGGCAAAAGCACAAAGATATGGTGCAAAGAAATACAGAAAAGGGATGACTGGGATTTGAAGTATCACTAATTTGTAGTTATTTCACACACAGACCTAATACTACAGTAATCCTAGCCCCATGATCAGCAGTTTCTGTAAGAGGTTTGTGGTTGCAAAAGTAGATAAACTCCCAACTTGGAGAAATGCTCGAAGAAAGACTCTATGATCTTATAAACCATGCAGTATTAATACAATTAAGTATAGTTGATACTGTTTCTCCTGTCTTTCAGCTCAATTGGGAAAAGTTCCACATATACAAATTCTCAACAAAGCAGTTGTTAAATATAAAAAAATGTGACCATCTAATCCAGTAGATGTGATATTCGGCAATAACAAGCGATTGCTACAATACTGGAAAAATGCTAGACCAAGAATTACAGCTGTGTGGGATTTATAGCTACATTAACAGTGAAGAGGTCAAGACTGACCTCATCTATTCAGACTTATGTGTATGTACAGACAGGTATGTGTGTGTTTCACATTTATGACTGTATGGTCAGTTATGGAAAGGGACACAAAATTCTGGGTGACAACCCTCACGTGACGATGTACAGAAGCCTTCCTGTAGGGTGGGAAAACAGTGATAATGTGGATTTGGATTACATTTGGGAGGAGTTCTAGCAACTTGCGTATAAAGGCTTTAAAGACATATGAACAATGATCAAATTCCATATTCTGTTGTAGTTTATATACTTAAACCATGCAAATTAATTTCAAAAATCACAACTTCTCATCTGCATTGACAGAAACTGCCAATTCATCCTTGTGCTGGCACAGATTTATATATGAACTCCGTATGACGTGAACTCAGCAGACAACAGATATAAATCAGATTCAAGAAATACTGATTATGCTATTGGTATTACTGCTGTTGTAATAGGCAGCATTTCAGTTCCAGGAAAAAAAAACTTTATTATTGGTCCACAACCAGCTCTGAAGTGTAGGAGCACGTTGAACTTTAAATAGAACGATAAATGCAGTTTAGTTCTTACAAAACAGTGTAATTTTATTCAACTTTGCTGACTTACAATTTCCAGGGGTAACAATCTACATGTAAACACTAAATCTTCATTTTTATATTTCTGCTGAAAACAAAATATAAACAAACACCATCTGCTTTTAAGCTTTGCAGAAAAGAGGCCCCCTAATTAAAACCTGTCTGTATAGTGATGTTCATGCACATTAAACAATATTAAACACAGTAATCAAATAGAGAGTTGGGCAGAGAGGAACCTGATGTAGTTCAACAAGGGCAAGTGCAGGGTCCTGCACCTGGGGAGGAACAACCCCATGTATCAGTACAGACTCAGAGCTGACCTGCTGGAGAGCAGCTCTGCGGAGAGGGACCTCGGTGTACTGGTGGACAAGAAGTTAACCACGAGCCAGCAGTGTGCCCTGGCTGCCAAGAAAGCCAATGGGATCCTGGGGTGCATTGGGAGGAGTGTGGCCAGCAGGTCGAGGGAGGTTCTCCTTCCCCTCTACTCTGCCCTAGTGAGGCCCCATCTGGAGTACTCTGTCCAGTTCCGGGCTCCACAGTTCAAGAAAGATGAGGAGCTACTGGAAAGAGTGCAGCAGAGGGCTACGAGGATGATGAAGGGACTGGAGCATCTCTCCTACGAGGAAAGGCTGAGGGAGCTGGGCTTGTTTAGCCTGAAGAAGACTGAGAGGGGACCTTATAAATGCTTATTAATATCTTCCGGGTGGGTGTCAGGAGGATGGGGCCAGACTCTTTTCTGTGGTGCCCAGTGACAGGACAAGGGGCAACAGGCACAAACTGAAGCACAGGAAGTTCTGTCTGAACATGAGGAAGAACTTCTTCACTCTGAGGGTGACGGAGCCCTGGAACAGGCTGCCCAGGGAGGTTGTGGAGTCTCCT
>Ga0065711_1047498_pt1 | contig 12302 bp, 6 predicted proteins | sample Hoacrofraction12_FD_59098 | JGI IMG/M metagenome (GOLD analysis project Ga0065711, IMG submission 59098) | Hoatzin crop microbial communities from Cojedes, Venezuela - Epithelial fraction 12 v2 (version 2) | ecosystem: Host-associated > Birds > Digestive system > Esophagus > Crop | place... | reverse complement strand
CCCCCAACAATTCTCGACCAAATTTGAGTTTCACCTCTTCAGTGAGAATTAAAAGAGCTGAATGAGTTCCCAGGAAGATCAGGTTGTAAAAGCCAGGAAAGACAGAAAGGTAAGGGGGAAACAATTCAAGGAATGTTCTGATAAAAAGTTACTTAATAGGTTCATAATTGAACTTTATTATAATAAATAGCTTTATAAAAAGAGTTAGCTAAATTAATGAACATGCTTAAACGTCAGCCACAGAGATGCTCAAGCCAGGCAGTGCCAGCCCTCGCAGGGCTCTGCATTCATTAGAAGCAATAATTTTGTATGTTCGGGAATGAAATTTTATTGCACAATCAGTTAGCCGCATATTTTCTGCATTTCGTTCCGAAAGAAGACAAATTTTTCAGAAAGAGAAGTACAAAAATACAAGGGATCTAAAGACATGGGACCCTGCTCGTACGGTTAGCGCGTGCAGATACGGACTTCGCATTGGTGACAAACAGACATACTATAACGTAACGACATCATTAGCACGCTAACCGGGGACGTTTACTCTGCGCTCCAGGACCAGCAGGTTTCGTGCTGGAGGTCAGCACCGCGTTCGGCAGAGCCGAGGGACGCGGAGCTGGGCTCCCTCCGATGCCCGCTCCCCCTCCCCGCAGAGCCTCCGACCCCGAGCAGCGCGGGCGGGCTGGGAACGGGACGTGGCTACAGCACGAAGGACGCAGTCAGAAAGCTGAGGACATGCCGAAAACGTAATACAGATGCGGTTTACACTGTATTGGTTACCACTCCTCTAGCACATACTACCAATTCTTCAATTTTTTAGCCATAAAAGTGCTCAGGCTTCCCAGTCTGAGGGTTTTGGGGTTTTTTAACCTTTGAATCTCTCCGCAGGAGAACGCGCCTTTTCTCGGCCACCTCTTCCACCCTCCACGGTGTCTGATGCAGGAAGCATGCAGACAAGAGTAACACTGAGCTCATGATTTGCAAAGAATGATTTATAGCCTTCTAGGTAAAGCAGCATTTTCTAACTTAACTCAGTATCAGCTAAATTTTCTAAATTTACATATAGGAACAGCTTAAAAAAACCCACCCAACTTGTGTCCTTACTCCCAAGAAATCTGGCTCAAAAGGCCGAGGGTGGTACACCAGTAGGATCCTGTTACGAATACAGGCTACTCTGATGTGAAGAACATTTTCAAAACAAGTTTCTGTACAATATAAAAATTAACCAGCAAAATCCTAGTAAGGCAAGAATTTCTGCTTATGATTTGAAAGCACATTATAAAAAAAGTTAGTGGCAACCACTTATAATTTCTCATTTTTGTACATTTAATATATTCACTGCAACAATTAAGTTCAAGTCACATTTGTATTTATAATACATCACAACTATATGCAAAGACGTTTTTCTTTCTTCGTGCCATTCTTCACGACATCAAATCATTCTCGTCCTGTAATGCTCAACGACGCACTGTTTAAAGGCTTAATATTACATTCATTTGAATTAGCTGAAAAACTAATTTCAGACATACTTAGTCTGACAGTAGCAAAGTTAATGTTTTAGTAGCCAATTAAACATAAACTACTTACAAGAGGATGCTTATGAGGCGAAGTATTCTTGGATTGAGTTATTTAAACAGAGTTCCTTGAAAAGAAATCCGGCTGACCAGTCTGACACAAGGACAAATTCACTATTTCCTCTCACACAGCAAGCTAGCTATGCGATGTCTGATAAAGGGAAAAGGGCTTGGAATGTAGAGGACAGAAAGAACAAATAAATTTATCATAAATCATGTTAAAACCGGTGTGTAGGGAGGGGAAACAGCACTCATTTACACACATTTAGATGCTTTTCCAGAAATATATCTACTTTAAGGAAAATGGAAATCGTAGCACAGGAAGAAAAACCCAATTACTGAATTCGTTGTAGGCACTTGAGCTGCATAGACTGTAGAAGGTGCCCATCAGGTCCGTTTAACGTTCACACACACACACGTACAGCTAGGAACACACTACATAATGCATAGGAGAACAGCTATTAAGCCTCTCTGGGGGAAAAATCAAAAAGAAAAAAGAAAAAAATGAAGCCAGGTAGATCCCTGTTCACATTTTCCCAGTTCTATATCCCACCTTTCTTCACAACTGAAAGTCTGCTGCCTCTGCGATCTGAAGATTGCGCACACTGGAGAGCTGATTCACCAACTTTATTATTTGCTAAACAAAAAGAAACATTTTAATTATGAGATTATTGGAATATGACTTACTGCTACATTTTTTGCTAGTAAAATGGCATTCTGCAGCATAAACTTAAATAACCATTTTTAAAGACCCCTCCTTTTTTCTGTATAATATCCTAAGAATTAATTTCATGAAGAACAAAGGCAAAGTAATCTTCAGCTTCAGCTGAAAGCCAAGGCAACACAACACGCGGAGGGCGACAACACAGCAGCCATACAGACCAAGGTCAGGACTCCTGCGAAGACAATCACCTCCAAACAACAACCGCGTGAAGCTGAAAGCAGCATTGATGCAAAGTTAACTTGCTTTTCTGTGGACAGAGCTGTGAGAAAAATGTGAATTGTCCTACAGGGAAAAGAAAAAAGCTGTGAACAAGATGCTCATACAAAAAGGGCTTGTGCGTTCAGAAGTTTGCCTGCTCTCGTCCAGCTCTACTAGGTGACTAAATTTAAAAGCATTTCTAACGTTACACAAAAGGCAAGGTGCGTAGGAAAGGACCGTCCCAGTCACAACGCTACCAGGAGGGTACATACTTGTATACTCTTCTCATTTCATCTCGTTAGTACCTGACCAAACACTTGTTCTCATGAAGAACGCTCAGGCAGACAAACCTTGCCTACAAAAGCTTCCACTGCGACACGTGGGTGACACCATTCCGCTTCTGCTATTCTTTGTTGCTCTCAAAAGCCCCATCACACCAGAAGCAAGGTGAGATGTTGGAATCGTCACCTCGGTTTACAACGGGGTGACAAAAGAGTTGCCCAGCTACTATCGACAAAGTCCATCCTCCTCAGAGACAGCAAATCCAGCACATAAAATGAAGGTGTGTCTTCCTCTGACTCCTAAGCTGCAGCCAAGAACGCGCCAGGCACGTGCTGCATCAGTAAGCGTTGGCCACCGCTGAATTTGAGCTCCTGAAGAGCACATCTGCCCTTGAAACACCGCGGGACCCTACGCAACGTGCACCTCCTCTGCAGCCGGGCTGAGGCCGAGCGCGCACCGCCTGGCACACGGGCACGGATTGACTCTTTGGGGCAGGGAAGACACGGCTTTCGCAGGCAGTCCTCACCTGCCCAGTTACTCCTGACTCCCTGCCAGGGTCTGCTGCCACTGCAACAAAGCTGGAGTGAACCACGCAGCCACTTAGAGGCCACGGAAAGGGGAAGTGGCCAGGATATTGAGAGGGAAATACAGTAAACGTAAGTCTACCTGTGTGTAAACATAAGATGTCTTGTTGCAACATAAGCCATACCTGGCAAAACCCACCGCATTTGCTTTACACCGACATACGAAGTCCTACAGATTTACGCGAGGGAGCAAGCAGCAAATCTCAGCAAGCAGCAGATATCTGAATACTGCTCCATGATTTTTCTTTCATTAACAGGAACAACTCCTTTTCCCAAAAACAACAAACCGACACACACAGCCTGTGCAGATGCAGGCAAAAGTACAAGTATTTAACAATACTAAAGCAAAATATTTGAAAGGGGTGAAAGGATAGACATAATACTCAAAAATCAAACAGGTTTATAAGCAAGTCTGCTTTTCTTTTTTAAGACTAGAAAAATGTACAATTCCATTTCATATGCAAGGGTGCACAGAGCTTGTTTTTTGAAGATACTATCAGATAAAGTGAGAAAGTCTTTGCATTAAATTGTTATTTCTTCAAACATTTATACATTTTGCAATACACCAGTTAAATACCAATATCTATGTGCATGCACTATAAATATATGCATGTACACGTTAAAATGTTTAACAAAGACAGCAGATTCCCTAGCCAGTGAGCATCATAAAGAGATACCAAAAATATATTAAAAAGTTAAATTCTTTACCTGCCTTTGTTAAATACAGACTTTTGAAATTGCCTCCCTTCTTTTTCCCACAAATTCACAACACGACCCCCAGCGACGCCGGCAAACGGGAAGGCAGATGAGCTGACTAGATTATCCCATAACCAAAGATAAGCACCGTAAAAAGTTCAAACTAAGCTTTTTCTTTAAAATGCCTTTTCCGTCCTCATCGGATGCACGAGCTAAGAAAGGGAAGGACATTTTAAACACAGTTTTATTTCGTTTTGCTGTACTCCCTGAACATACACCTCCAACACAGAAGCCTACGATGAAGGCTACGCACACGCTCACAATACTGACGACGTTTCAAAGCATCCAACTGGCACGCCACCGCACAGCCCGCGTCCTTGACAGGGGCCATTCTGAGCCAGCCCTGCACGGGACCTCCATCCCGTGAGCTACGACAGTAAGAACAGTCAATCACGTAGTGTTCTCTCACTTCTTTCTAACTCACCTGGGGACCATGCAAGGGAGTTATATTTTCAAGAAGTACTGCCCGGGAACTTCTGCGGGAACACGATCAAGGGGTCACTCACAGCTTTCCAAGTAGTGTAATCTGTTTTGTTCCCCATCCCAGTTCCATCCATTGCATATAGATATATATACACATTTCACGCTATCAAAGAGAAGTGTGCCTTCCTCTGAAAAACACTTCAGACAGAGTATGACTTGTTTTGTAAGATTCCAGCGGGACTTTTAAAGATACTTTTGGGCCTCTTCTTTGGTTAAGAGAAAAAAAAAACAAACATTTTTCCCTTTATGACAGCTAAAGGTACTTCTACAGGACTTGAATCATAAATGAGCAGTACTGCAAAAAAAGAACAGCAGTACCATAGGACAGCATGACATGCACTTCTTGGCATCACCTAATCCAATGACGACTACAACAAAAAAAAGAAAATCCATCTCATTTTAAACTCTTTGGCAAATTTTCACTGTTTGCCAACACTGTAATTTGAAGCTCAATCCATCCGCCCCAATCATTATGGCATCCTCCCTAAGCGAAAAAATCATGTGAGAAACAAGCAATGGTCTCACGAGAGAGTTTGCTTTATAAAGCTGCGCTGAGCCAACTGTCTGATGGACGTTACGGCCATACAGGTAACAGAGGAAAAGAAGTTCCGACGTGTTGGCGAAGTCAATTATTAGCACTGCTGTCAATATACTGATTCAGTTTTACACACTGGTCTGAACAGATTGCAATTAACCTAAAATTGAGGTATAAATATACACAAATATTTACAGTACACATACAGGAAAGTATTTTTGCGTTTGTAACATCGGTAACCTTAAAAATACCGGAAAGTCGATATCTATGCCATTGATTTGTTTGCTAATTTACTGGAATAATGAAGGCAACATCTTCAACTAGAGAAGGCTACAATGGAATAATAAAACTCAAAATTAAAAGCTTCTTCCTCTTGCTTCATCTTCACCACGCTCAACAATGGCCTGTTCCGAGTGGCTGTATCTTGAAAAGAAGGTTGATCACAGCTTTTAAACACATCCTCAGAGGAAAACAAACAGGAAACCAAGTTGGAGCCTCAACTGCATCTTCCTTTTTGCTGAATGGTCTTAATTTATATACACGTATGTGTGTGTGCATCTATGTAGAAAATGAAGTTGAAATCAGTTCAGTATAAATACATCTAACCCATTAATTCTGCCACTGTGAAGGTAATCATGGGTACAGCTCTTTTTGAGCAATGTCTGTGCAAAGAGGTCATTAAAAATCATCTGATCTTAAGTCTTGACATCATCCATTCGAGTCCTTGGCACAGTCTGTAAACAAAAGAGATAATTTTTAACATATACATGCACTTCTCAGGATAACTTCAAAAACAATTCCATGGCACCTAGTCAAATTCTTCCTAAGAACTCTGTAATTCTGACTGAAGGAATCACTTCCAGAAAGAACTCACTCCCAGCACAGCATTTCCTAGATCTTATCACGCAATCTACAGGTGAGAGACTTCAGATCCCAGCACTTCAAGATGTACGCTGAAGTTTTCTCTAGTTATGGTTATTCTTAATAAACCAGAAAAGATTTTAGGTCGTTCCCACTCCTGCCCTCCTTAGGCCCAAATCATATGCAGTTTTATCACCATGAGGTGAGACTGTAGATTTGCTGTGAAAGTTGGTTTTCAGATCACACTGGTCCTAAATCAGTATGTTGTGAGCCCCAAAATCTTTAAGCGTAAGATTATTATCGACAGGGGAGGAATGTGTGTTCAAACCAACCACCACAACAAAGATACCAAAATCATTCAAGATTCCTCTCCTACAGACAAGAGTAACTCTTACCCCTCTCCAGTTAGAGCGCAGCACGCCTGAATGTGCCACTGGTGATCCTTAATTGAAGTCAGTTTCAGAAACTGAGATATTTCGGCTACCGTCATACACTCTTTAACATCTTGCTTGTTAGCAAAGATCAGCAAACCTGCTTTTTTTAAGTCCTAGGGAGAAAGAAGAAAAAAGAAGATGATTATAAATCAGCCCTCAGAGGAAAAAGATGTGATACCAATGCAGAGAGCCTTAAGCCCTAGCAAAAAAATGACAAACTATAAAACGCTGCAGGCTGACTGACATCTAACTTCAGAAAATCCTTTGATCCCGCAGACCACACGTCCAATTTTTGCCGAGGATGACCTGTAAGACTACGCCCAATATTGCGCTGTGCTCCATGGGGGTGAGAGGCACCCAGTATCTCTGAGCGCCCGTCAGGGGCCCCCGTTTAACCCTGACCCTGCAGGTCACGCCTGCCTGTGTATCCAAACCATCACCTGCATTCTCCTAGTCTGGCTTTCATGCATACACACTGCACTTTTATGTATGACCATCTTGTTTAAGATTGATTTCAGTACCAAAATAGCAGACTGTGCAGCAGTTCTTACGTGGGGCAAGAGTGGGTTACCCCACCAGAACTTTTCAAGCACTGGTAAAACCTCGCCAAGCCTGACTGCCGTAAATGCCAGCAGCGCGTGTCCTGGCACCCAGCCTGGCAGCGTGGCTCACCAGAGCCCAAAGCACGCTCTGCTCGTGCAACAGCCCTCTGTGAGGGAAATCCAACCCATGATGAAGCATTAAGACTGCCACGGACAGTGTAAAGGAAGCTGCAGTAATCTTTTATTTAGAGGATACACAGAATTCGTAGAAAATCACCACTCACGCTGCTTTAGAGTCAAAGGATGGACATGTACACGAACAAGGGCATTACAATAAACTTCTTCATAAGCCTATGCAGTATTTAAAGCACCAGTACTAACAATTTAGAGAAGAGCGACTCTGGGGCAAGCTCACTTTATCTCAAGCTGCTTGGAATTACACTAGCACAGGCACGTATGGTTGAAAATCTGTCCCTCCAAAAGTGAAAAGGTGTTCCCGGGAAGCCAAGACAACTCGTTCACTTAAATGCCTCTGAGGCACACTAATTTTTACAAGCAGTCAAATTAATTCCCAAAGATCTACCCGTCCAGAAAATAGTTGGAACTGACCTGGGCAACTCAGTTTTGCCTTAACAGAAATGAAATTGAACTGGTTAGCAGAAATAAAAGATTTTCAAGGACTGCAAGGAAAAGCTATTCTGAACAAATATTTGACTTTCATTTCAGCTTAGAGGTATTGTTGTTCTCTTCAAACACCATAGCATCTGGCGAGTTCGCAGAATATACTGGAAACATCCTGCTGTAACACAATGGGCACGGTTACTGCTCGGTGGGTGCTTTCGGAGCATAGAAATAGACTCCCAACACAAAGCAAGGGCATTCATGCTGCTCGGAGTTCCAGACTTCCCTCGTTTCAAATTCAGTTTGTTAACAACTTCTGCATCTTCCTTTATAGATTACGAAACAGAGGATGCAGATTTTTTTTAGCGACTGCAACAGACTGAAGAGTACAGCTCTGAAAGTCTAATTATGACAGCAGCAGACCCAATGGTTACCATTCCCCAATGCCACATCTAACACTCCACCGCTATCAAGAAAGCCAGACCTACTTTATTAGGATGTATTTTGTTAGAGTAAACACAATTTTAATTTAAATACCAAAAATCAGACATTCAAGACACTAGACAAAGCATTTGTTTTTGCTCAAAGGCTCTGGATTACCACCATCACTCAAAGGAAATATGCAGGCAGTCTTTGCCCTTCCTGCAGTCATCTACTAAACCGTGGCTATAGTTTAAATATAGATGCCTTATTTTAGGATATACTGCCATCAATTTTATGCACACCTTTGTATTCTGACGCTTAAATTTGAAAGCTCAGTGTCCTCAGTGTCATCTCATACACACTGCTCCAGTTTGCACTAAACTTGTCTTATGAGTCCCAGCAGTAGTCAAGCTTATATAAACACATCTCCAGTAAAAACCAGGGCTCCGGTCCTGCTGCACTGCACGGATAGCTGAAAGTCTTTGGGACACTCCGGTCATGCAATACGTGCTCCTTGGCTTACACGCCAGTCCAGTATTTATGAATCAGACCCTGATAGCTCAGTTTTAGACCTGGCACAGGGCTCAGTTATAAAGAGGGTCTTTACAAGTTAGCAAATTATACTTTCATTCTGCAATTCCAAGTACATGCAGAATGATGGCTACTATAGCCACAGGCAGTCCGTTTCTTCACTTTTATAGCTGGGTGCTAGAATATTATTAAGGCTGTATCTGTTTCACTGTGAAAACAGAAAATATCAAGCAACCACGGAGCTATCAAAAATAGTAATTCAGTTGCTGGAGGAAACATTGTTTTTTTTTAAAAAGATCTCATTCAGCTGTTAACATGGATTGAAGTATAAACCACACAAAAGTCACTTCCAGGTCCTAGCTTCTGTTTCACTGAAGCACTCAGAAGTTGAAAAGCTACTTCTGTGGGAGTTCTCCTCAGTAATTTGGTATTAATTTACAGCTTTATTGGGCGCTTCACAAAAGACAGAGCCTCTAGCAGGACCAAGACAGCTCTGACAGAGTACCACCCGCAGCTGGGAGAACGCGACTGTTCACGTTTGGCTTCACCGGAGAAGCCTCTCTCCATTCTGGTCTGTCTCCAGCTAGCAGGCGTGAGTGAGAACTTTCACAAACAACGTGCGAATCTGCTTCCCCCTTCACATGCACCATCCAGATCTTACCCACAATCAATATTAAACCAAAGAAAACACAGGGTCTACTCACCTCATGCGCTAACATTTTATACAGTTCTTCTTTAGTCACAGAAATTCTCTCTCTGTCCGTGCTGTCCACAACAACTATCACGAACTTTAAAAATGAAAAGTCATTAGTCAGCGAACAAACTCTGTCCTTCTGTCCACACACGTGTCAGCAGAAGACATTACTGTTCCCATCGCATTACCCAGACAGTCAGCTGGATTACCAGACACCACCCCAGGGCAAACACCCTTCTCCCAGCCAGAGTGCGATCACCAGCAGCACTGCTGTGGTTTACAACTATTGCTGTGGTTTGTATACAAATGGCACTCTGACATCTTTTGACTTTCCATTTTCCAACTTCAAGTGAAAAATTTATACTGAAAGCAAGTGTTTCTCTGTAATCCCAGACCTGTTTTTGTTCTTTGCTTAGCATAACGGAGGTAGCACACTGACCCCTCAAATAATTTGTTGCAGCCTTAGAAAGGTAAACTGTATCAGCTTTCTCCCTCTACTTCAAACACTAACATGCAAACAGAGATTTGCAAGGGATTTAAAAAAAACCCCATAAACTTCATACTTCCAAGAGCATACATGCAGATACACGTGATAGCATCTTATAGGGAAGCACAGGAGAATAAAGTTAATTATTACAAAAAAAAACGTGTTTTTTTTTTAAACCACAATTGATAACGCACAGGAAACCTTGACTTAAATCATTCCTTTAATCAAGTTCAGTATATGTGCTGCAACTTCATTGCTTCATTGTTCTTAAAATTCTTGGGGCTGCTTAAGTAAATTGACGACGGGAGCTTGCAAGACAGAGCTCCCACAGTCTTGGAGGAAAACTTTTGGGCTCTCAGTCTTACTCCTGAGGGGTTAGACAGGTTTTAGAGTACCTGCTACAGAGACAGAGCAGCCGTGGCCCACCAGAAAGGACCTGTAAACACAGGGATCTGCAATACCAAGACAAACTAAGCACCTGCCCTAAAGCTGCAGATCCCCAGAAACAGAATCCTTCCAAACAAGTTGTTTTGAATTGCAACTCCATATTACACATTTTACTTAAGAAATATAAAAGCCAAGTCATATAACAGCTTGCTAAGGAGGAGACTTCAAAAATCAAATCAGGAGTATTCTGAAGTAGCTACGGTAACATTCCAAGCACAGTTAATGCAGCCCTCCAGAAGCCTTGTCATGGAATCATTAAAGTTGGAAAAGACCTCTGAGATCACCCATTCCAACCATCCACCCAACACCCCCATGCCTGCTAAACCATGTCCTGCAGGGCCATGTCTACACGTTTTTTGAACACCTCCAGGCACAGGGACTCCGCCACTGCCCTGGGCAGCCTGATCCAAATCTTTACTACTCTTTCAGCGAAGAAATTTTTCCTAATATCCAAACTAGTACCTTAGATATGTAGATATCTAATATCTATCTATAATCTAGATCTCAGGTACGCTGCACTCCCTTCACCAGCAATGGTCAGACTAAGCCTTCCAGCGAGGCGTTCGCTCTCACCTCAGTGTTTGTATAGTAGGTGTTCCACGAAGACCGAAGAGACTCCTGCCCTCCGATGTCCCACATCAGAAAGCGCGTGTTGTTAACCACTATCTCCTCCACGTTACTCCCGATGGTGGGTGAGGTATGCACCACTTCGTTCATGGAGCTGCAGAGGGAAGAGAGCGACTCGCTGAGGAACTGCAAGAACCGGCAAGTTACCTGCATCATCAAGCATCTTAGGTCTCCAAACTGACCTACTTCTACGAAAACTAAAGTTGATGGTTATTCCGAAGTAGAAAGCTTAGCGGGAGAATTATACCAAACACTCCTTAAGCAGCAAATAGAGACAAGGTTTGATGGTGGAAGGCAAATAAAAATAAATAAAAATAGCCACAAAAAAGGACTCAGTGAACTACACAATAATCAAATTATAAAGCTGAGAGAGCAGTCATGAACAAAACAATATTATAATTAATTAAATCATAAAGCTGAGAGAATGTTTGCTTCAGAAGCTGTTTTAAGCAGTCAGCTTTTCTTTTTCCAGGCTGATTTTGGCACGCATGGGAGAGAGCAGTTGTTTTGCTTCAAGAATGTGGTTAAGCCACAAGACTTCCAAGGCTGCAGAAAAACAACAACTCATCACCCAGCTCCGCCAAACACACGACATCTTGCTCTCGTTGCGGTACAGGCCACTAAGAGCATGCTTTCTTCACAGTTCAGTTCCCTTATGTCCAAGCTTTCTTCTCCCTCCCTAAAGCCGAGTCTGATAACTACTTTTTGGAGACAAACGCGGGCAGTAACTATTTCAAAAATATTGAGATGCTTTAGAGACACCGAGTGCAACTTTGTCATCAAGACAACCAGTTTCACATCAATAGTGATAATCAAAGGTGTGCTCTGGATACTCGTAAAGTGCAAATTATTTAAACTCCATGGGATATGCAAAAAAATTAAAAGCAGCTTCAAGGAAAACGTCAACCATTTTCAGAGAATTTAATTACTTTTTCTTCCGATAATCTTGATACTTTTTTTCATTTTATCTGAACATTTTTTGAAGTCTTTGCAGAACTTTTAGTTACAGTGATGGCAATTTGAGACTCGTAAGAGTGCTGGAATATTTCCTGAAGAGGATACTGAGAACCGAGGAGATAAGCGGATGGTCCAGCATTCTGAAAAGGAATCCCAGTTACCCAGTGTCTTAGCAGCATATACCAAGAAACCGCCTCACCCCGGGAGGTGAGGGAGGCCACGGAAGGGAAAGAGAAGGATTAGAAGAACGAACCATAGAATCAAATTAAGGACAATAATGATATAAGAAGATGCCTGTGGCTGACTTCATATTTAAAAAACAGGTGTTAGCAGAGCTCTTCTAATGCTTGGAAGAGACTTATCGCGAATCCCCTTTCCTTGGCTGAACCTGCAGCCTTGCACATTCAAGCTGCTGGCACCTCGCAGTGTGCAATGCGATAGGTGGATTCTTCCCTCCTCCCCACTGAACCAAGGTGAGCATGAAGCTTACTGGCACTTCTAGACACCTGATCACAAAATCCTGCTGCTGCCTGGGGGGGGGGGGGGGG
>Ga0065711_1047486_pt1 | contig 12302 bp, 14 predicted proteins | sample Hoacrofraction12_FD_59098 | JGI IMG/M metagenome (GOLD analysis project Ga0065711, IMG submission 59098) | Hoatzin crop microbial communities from Cojedes, Venezuela - Epithelial fraction 12 v2 (version 2) | ecosystem: Host-associated > Birds > Digestive system > Esophagus > Crop | place... | reverse complement strand
CCTTGTCCTGTCTCAACAGGTCTTGCTAAAAAGATTTTCCCCATCTTTCCTACAGGCCCCCTTCAGGTACTGAAAGGCTGCTGTAAGGTCTCCCTGGAGCCTTCTCTTCTCCAGGCTGAACAGCCCCAGCTGTCTCAGCCTGTCCTCACAGGAGAGGTGCTCCAGCCCTGGGATCATCTTTGTGGCCTCCTCTGGACCCGCTCCAACAGGTCCATGTCCTTCTTGTGCTGGGGACTCCAGAGATGGGTGCAGGACTCCAGGTGAGGTCTCACCAGAGCAGAGTAGAGGGGTAGAATCACCTCCCTTTCCCTGCTAGCCACGCTTCTCTTGATGCAACCCAGGATACCATTGGCCTTCTGGGCTGTGAGCGTGCATTGGTGGCTCATGTTCACCTTTTCATCCACCAGTACCCCCAAGCACTTCTCAGCAGGGCTGCTCTCCATACCTTCATCCCCCAGCCTGCATTGACGGTGGTGGTTGCCCCAACCCAGATGCAGGACCCTTCACTTGGCTTTGTTAAACTTCATGAGGTTCACACAGGCCCACTTCTCAAGCTTGTCCAGGTCCCTCTGGATGGCATCCTGTCCTTCTGGTGTGTCAACTGCACCACTCAGCTTGGTGTCATCTGCAAACTTGCTGAGGGTGCACTTGATCTCTGAATTTCAAGAATAAATGTATTTTTGGTGACTCCTTTTACATCTTTGTTATTCTTTCTAACCTGAGTCTGTTTCATGAAGCTAAAAAGGAAATGTTGCTGAAGTTAGAAAGAAAATGTAGAAAAAAGTATTGAAATTAAAGAAACAATGGGATATTTGGGAAATTTAACTGCATATAGATGAGTATATCTGGAGACTACTCATTCTAGTGCATAGTAAATAGTATATAGTGTATGTATATGAAATAATAAATGAATGTGTTGAATAATAAGAGCTTTGGAAAAGCCTTGAAGATATACGAAGATATAGAAAGATCAAGCACTTTGCCAATCTTAAAAAAAAAACAACCCTCTTTCAACAGTTTTTTTTAAATATGATTAATATATGTCATACTTCTAACTTGTGGCATCAGCCATGACATAAAAAGCATAATTGGAAAAACACTGTACTTAATTCTAATTACTTTTTTTCCATCTGTAGAAATCAAAGTGAGAATTACTCTGTTTCCCCTAATGTTCCTTGCCCTACTCACAACTAATTTCACTTCAACACTCCACCTTGTTGCCTCCTGAGGAAGCTGTGAAAAATGCATCTTGATAAAATGCTGAGGTATTTCGGTGGTGAGTGCCTTAAGAAAATACAGGATGATAGGTAACAGTTCTATAATAATTTCAGTGTTTAATATATAAAATGTAAGACCGTGTATTTTGCCAGAAGTGCTCTTGGATTGCAAGAGGGAAACATCTGCATATACACACACACACTACAAAATCTTGGCTGAAATCAAGAAAAGTATGGTACTGCCATTAACCTCTGTGTGAAATTTCAGGGTCTCAATTTCAGAATAGTTTAGTACTGTGTTTTTAAATTAGGCTAGATGGTGGGTGGAGAACTGGCTGAATGGCAGAGCTCAGAGGGTTGGCATCAGCGGCGCTGAGTCTACTTGGAGGCCGGTAACTAGTGGTGTTCCCCAGGGGTCAGTACTTGGCCCAGTCTTGTTTAACTTCTTCATCAATGACCTGGATGGAGAGTTGGAATGTACCCTCAGCAAGTTTGCTGATGACACCAAACTGGGAGGAGTGGTGGATACACCAGAAGGCTGTGCTGTCATTCATCAAGACCTGGACAGGCTGGAGAGTTGGACAGAGAGGAACCTGATGAAGTTCAACAAGGGCAAGTGCAGGGTTCTGCACCTGAGGAGGAACAACCCCATGCACCAGTACAGGCTTGGGGCAGACCAGCTGGAGAGCAACTCTGTGGAGAGAGACCTGGGAGTGCTGGTGGACGGCAAGTTGACCACGAGCCAGCAGTGTGCCCTGGCTGCCAAGAAGGCCAATGGGATCCTGGGGTGCATCAAGAGGAGTGTGGCCAGCAGGATGAGGGAGGTTCTCCTCCCCCTCTACTCTGCCCTAGTGAGGCCCCATCTGGAGGACTGCATCCAGTTCTGGGTTCCCCAGTTCAAGAAAGATGAGGAGCTACTGGAGAGAGTCCAGCGGAGGGCTACGAGGATGATGAGGGGACTGGAGCATCTGTCCTGTGAGGAGAGGCTGAGGGAGCTGGGCTTGTTCAGCCTGAAGAAGAGAAGGCTGAGAGGGGATCTTATATATACTTACAAATATCTGAAGGGTGGGTGTCAGGAGGATGGGAGGATGGGTCCAGACTCTTTTCAGTGGTGCCCAGCGACAGGACGAGGGGCAACGGGCACAAAGTGAAGCAGAGAAAGTTCTGTCTGAACATGAGGAAGAACTTCTTCCCTCTGAGGGTGACGGAACACTGGAACAGGCTGCCCAGGGAGGCTGTGGATTCTCCTTCTCTGGAGATATTCAAGACCCGCCTGGACATGGTCCTGTGCAGCCGGCTCTGAGTGACCCTTCTTCAGCAAGGGGGTTGGACTAGATCATCCCCAGAGGTCCCTTCCAACTCCGAACATTCTGTGAGTCTGTGGTTAGGTATTAGGAGGCCAAAAAAAAACCCCACATTAATGAAAAGGAAATAAAAATGAAATATTTAGAAGAAAATAATTTCAAATGAGGCAAAATTTGTTTAAATCTTTCTCCTGATTGTAGACCAGATGAAATCTTCTTTATAGACTGGGGTAAATTCATTATGAACTATGGTGGTGTAAGTTTTTCTCATAGACAAACAAGGATTCTTCTGTTGCATGAATATAATCCCAGGGCACAACATTTCTGTGTCTTGACATTCTCCAGAGAACAGCTTTTTAGTTTACCGTTTATCATTGAAGCGGTAACAAGACTATCTAACTGTTTTAATGTTCTCTGATGAAGAAGATTTAAAGCTACTGAAAATACATGTTGCAGAATTTTCTCTCTTTACTGTGCTTTAAGATGCCTTTACTTTGTAGTGCTATGATTTTCTGGGAGGAGTATAAGAATATCAACAGGGCCATACGTGGTGAGCCTATGAATGCATATAAGCCAATATCCTTCTGCATTTAAGAGACATGATGTGAGCCTGATTTTTCTTCCTCATCAGGACAGTGGGTTAGATGTTTGCACAGCATTGCTCTGCAAAAGTTCAGCACATTCATAGCTGTCAGGCAAAGAGACAATAGAAACATCAGCTGATAACTAAGCATCAAGCCTATAATTTTCAATTCTGTTGAAAGAAAAGACTGGGAGGGATTTCAGGTGAACAGAGAACATTTAGGGACATCACAGTAAAGGCACAGTCAGCAGCTCAACCAGCTTGGTAAGAAGCTCAGAACAGCATTTCAAGGGTTTGGCGGGGGAGTTTGCTCTTAGAGGAGTTTTTTTTTTTGTCTTTTTCCTATTTATTTGGCACATATAAGTCTCCTCTCCCATCCTCACAGTTTTGCACATCTCCCTTTATAACTCACTTTTCCCCTTCTAGGAACATTTATCATGGCAACACCGAAATCCGACAAATTTGCTGAAGGGACAAATCCTTACAGCTGCCTTCATCAGACTGACAGCCCAACAGAAGCCTGTACTGTAAATGAGAGGGCTTCTTCTCAGCTCCCAATCAAGCACTGTTTCTAAACACTTAAAATTAAATGAAAAAAAGTGCAGGCTTGAAGAAGTGGAAACAAAATACAGTAGATATTATTTGCACATTATTTTGTCTTACTGCATATGCTGTCACATCCATTCAGGTCTGCTGTGGTACTTACCACTGCAGGAAGTGTTTCTGATTCATGAGCATTGATTGCCGTCCAGCACAGGTAACATTCAGAGCTGATTCTGCCAGCTCATGCCCATTCACAAAAGGGTCTGATGACTCCCCTTTTTATGACACCTCCCTACAGGCCACAGAAACCAGTACAGACTTTCTGTTATTTTCTCCTCTCAGTCTAAGTAACCTGCAGCCATCATTTGGAAATCAAGGTTGCTTCTTAGTGTTCATAGCTAAAGTGCACCAAAGAAAGTATTTTAATTTCCACTTCAGTAGCAATGCTATCCTTAGTCACTCTCATCTACCACTTAACATCAAGGCTGCACTCAGGCTTTCCCACTGCTATGGGAAAACAAGTTCTTCTTCATGGAAAAAATCTGAAAGCAACTTTTGCAGACTGACATTGCAGTTGTTTTTTTCTGTGGCTAATATCACCTTTTTCTGTTCTCTATCCTTTTGTTTCTGAGAACTCCTTTTGTTGAGTACATCTGAGTATTCAACCATTCCTTTGCCTCTCAGACCTGGTAAAATTATTACATATCTATTTTTAGGCCTCTCAAGCACAAAGATAACCAAGGTAAGAATTGGAGGTTGTTTGGTGGTGTTTTTTTTTTGGGGTGGGGAGGGGTTTGTTTGTCTGTTTTCTTGCTGCTTTGTTAAAGCTGCTTCCTGGAAATAATTTTTTAGGATGAAAAATTGTATTATTTGGTTAGATAATTACAGGCTCTATAAATAGAGATTCTCTGTAGAACAGAGACTTGTTGGCTGCAGTTATACCTTGCTTAGTTTTTAAATAAAAATTGAGAAAGTGCAGTGCTTGTTTGAGAAATTGTCTTAAACATAGAGTCTTCGCTTTGTTGGGCTCCTGCATTGAACGCTGCAGAACAGCAGGTTGCAGAACACTGACAAATGCAGAAATCAAATGCACTTTATAATATTCTGCCCTAGTCCTGTTAAGAGCAAACAGCAGGGCAAAAGAACAGTGTAGGTGTCATTATACCAGAAGCTTTTGTCCCCTACTGGAAGACTGCAACTTTACAATGTATCTTCTACCAATTTAATAGAAGAAATATTTTTTTTTTCTGTCCAGAAATAAAACAGTTTTAGTGCTCCAAACCAATATTTTAACTTTCTTAGTAATACCACAATTTTCCAGAATACGAATGGAAAGAAAATCTTATTCTGCCTTCAGAATTGTTAATAAAGTTAGTCATTCCGTCAAGTCAACAGGGATCCTCTGAATTCAGGTATTATGCTCAGCTCAGTGCTGGGACTAACAACTGTTGTGAGCTGGTTAGCTAAAACGTTGCTAATGATAGGCTTTCTCTGTAAACCCAGAAGGTGGGGAGTAACTGGGAGGTTAAACCTGTTCTAAGCTCTGTGGCTCTGTGTTTCTGCAGCCAAATTACACCGTAATGCTAGTTGCAACATGTTGTTGAAAGAGGTAAGTTCAAAGTTAAACAAGACCAAATCTATTAGCGCATTGCACTGCTTTTCCACACTGCATTTGTGAAACACCTACATCAGGTGATAACAGGTTGAGGCTGGGAGCCAGAAGAACTAGGAGAACAAAGATTTGGAAGACAAGGGACATGAAACCTGCTGGAAGTTCCAGCTTCAGAAAAATTTCACTTAGATCCACACATATCTGAGTGTGTTTCACTATTACATTGAACCTGAGAAACATATATACATCTACTGGAGTAGTGACTTTTGTCCCCTCTGAGCTCCAAGGAACAAAGCCCGGAATCAGTGGAGTGAAAGGCCATCTGCTCTGGGGGTCCAGCTGGAAGCAGAAAAGACACAGTGGGCTTGCACCTACTCCCAAGGCATTCCGATGGCCTCCTGTGCAGACAACGAACAGAGAAAGGCAGTTTCATGTCCTGCTAAGGAATGGCTCAAACCCCTTGAAACCATTTTGCTGCATCTTGTGTCTGAATTTCAGCTGATAGCACTGTGCGCCAAGTCTTTACGTAGATGGTCTGTCATTTGGAAATTGTCTTGTAATTTAAGACCTACAAGGCAGAGAGGCATCACACAAGATGCAGGGTGAGCAGAGGGAGTGAGCACAATGCACCCACTGGCATAACGCAATTACCAAAATTTCAGTGACACTTGGAATAGTGGTTTTAGGCATCCTTCTTGTCACATTTAAGGTCTTTAGTCACAGGTATGTGTACCCAAAGAAGCAAGAAAAGCCACTGGGTACATCTCATTAAAAAAAAAAAAACAAACAAAGAGCAAAGAAAGTTGGAACCCCTTCCAGCAGGGTTATATTACATCATCACTGGACATGAGCAATAATTTGGAGCAACAGAAAACTGGCAGATCAGTGTGACAGCACACTGGAAAAGGAGCCGATTTAGTTGGATCGCTAACTCATGGTTTAGTGGCTCAAGTCCTTTATTCATTTAAATCAGTGTGTAAACTTCTGCTGTGCTTGGCATCAGGAGGAAATTTCATGGCAAGTTCTTTACTACCAAGAACAAGCTGGACCATCACTGGCCCTTTGCAGCAACTCACACAGAAACTGCAAAGCAAGTTCATTCAGTGATATTGTCAAGAGCGTGATGTTAGCGCAATAATAGCAGAATAATTGAAAAGTGATCCGGTTTTGGCTCTTTAGTCTGACTCACCCTTGAAAATGTTGTTTAAACCTGATCATCACATTACAGAGCTCCCCTATTAATACAACTGTTATTTGTGCTCAATTTCTAAATGACTTTAGTAAACTGACAGCTGTGGCAAATACAAAGGTTGGCTATAAGATTTGAAAATGCATTCTTTTGTTGCATACATCACCTTTATAGAGAAAAATATGACTCATTCCATTTTACTTCTAGTTCTTCCAGAGGAGAGGGCCATGTCACTGTACTTCTCAGCCAAAAAGTTATTCAAGGAGTGTCTTAGCTGAATTTGTATCAGGCAGTGGATCCTGTTGGGAAACCTACACTCTCCTCTGCTTATGAGTGTTTGTGAGAGCACATGAGGAATTGCAGTTAGATGTGTATTGCTACCATTGGAAAGATTGGAGCTTGGCTTGGAAGAGAAGTCCCTGCTTCCTATAGACAAGAAAGTTTGCTCTTTACCTACGTATTCTCAAAGTAGAGAAATCAAGAAATGACAACGCTAAAGCTTTCATAATCTCACTGCTACCCATAGCATATGGTATTATCATACAACCCTTGGTAAGCGTTCTCATACCATTTTTAAAACTGTCATAATGTCAGATAACACTGTACACAGATGTACTGATCACAGAATGACAGAATCACAGAATGGTAGGGGTTGGAAGGGACCTCTGTGGGTCATCTAGTCCAACCCTCCTGACGAAGCAGGGTCACCTACAGCAGGTTGCATAGGACCTCATCCAGGAGGGTCTTGCATATCTCCAGAGAAGGAGAATCCACAACCTCCCTGGGCAGCCTGTTCCAGTGCTCCGTCAACCTCAGAGGGAAATTATTCCACATGTTCATCTGGAACTTCCTATGCTTTAGTTTGTGCCCGTTCCTCCTTGTCCTGTCGCTGGGCACCACTGAAAAGAGTCTGGCCCCATCCTCCTGACACACATCTTTAAGATATTTATAAGCATTTATATGGTCCCCAATCAACCAGTATTTTACTGGCATGTCTTTACCTAAACACTGCTCAAAAATGTGAAAAATACATTGACAAATTACCTGCCAAAGAGTCAGGTTTGCCAATCTCCATGTTTTATTGTGGGCATCAGAATGTTTATTGCTTTTCTTAAAAATCTAGTAGTACAAGACCTGTGAGTAGAAGGGTAACTTCTTTACCCTTTAAATTAAATAAGACCAAGTAATTTGATTCATTTGCAAGCAATTCTATCAGCTAGGTGAAGAAAATCAATCATCACCAAAGTGTACACTACAGAAATATAGAAAGCAAGGAAAACACTTTCAGAACATTTTGTTCTTTCAAAGGGAATCTTTCGAGGCAGAAGCTGGTTTGACTACTTAAAGTTTCCAGTGGCCCCTACTTTATTTTCCTTTTACGCATGTACACCCTGAGACTTCTATGGACATATCTATATTGCATGATAGGACTTTGTACAGATCTCTGGGATAAATAAAACCTGCTGGTAAGCTCAAATGTGCCAGCTAAGGTCCAGAGACATTTTGTACCAAAAGAAGAAACAGCAAAGCTTGTGGTGAGTGTTGAGAATAGGATCTCACAAAAAATCTTTCCTGTTTTCTGAGCCCAAAAGGGGAACCAGCATAGACATTGCTGCCCCATATGTTCCAGAGCTTCCAGTTCTGCGGTCAAGGGTTGTGCAGCCATAGCAAAGGATAAAGTTATGTTTGGACTGTATTTTGGAACAGGATTGTTGAATAATATCACATAAATACAAAAAAATTTTCTTCTAATTTCTGTCTGCTTTTGGATTTGCCTCACGCCTTTGTACACTGGAATTCTTTTGTTCATGAATCACAACTATTTAGAATGGGGAGCCTAAACTACGGTTATCTATTTTTCTTTTCCTTTTCTCACTCAGCCTCAGTGAGTTTGATGCCCAGGGTCTTGTGTGGGCCCCAGGTATAGACAGAATGGAAGAATCCTCCACTGGTCCATCATATCTAGAGCATCTAAAGCAGAGTCTGATGCTTTTTGGTCTGGCAATGGTTGTTCTACTGCAACAGCAAGTTATGACCTAGTTCTAATAAATACCTACACCTGGGAATCAGTGCACTGTCTCAATAAGGACAGTCATGTTTGTGCAAGAACTCTGTCTGTTTGCGCAAGTAACTCTACTGTAACAAACTCTAGGGTTTCGGCCTCTTTTTTCCCTGACAGTTTACATACCTTGTTCTCTTTTTGAAGGCATAGGTATATGCGTTCTTACAGCTAAAGATCCTAAAGCACAAATAAAAATGACCTGAGTCAAACACTCTTTAAGGGACACTTAAAAAAAAAATCTGGTATTGTTCAGCTTTTGATTCATTGTGACAGCAAGGAACAAACTGCCAACTTTGTACGCCATTAACAAAACATTTAGTTCACATGAAGGAACTATGTAAGTAATGTCAATGACCGCACAACTAAATACTACTGAGCATGATCCACACAGCTGCTCCTTTACATATAAAAGGATTCATGGTCTTTGCTAGTTTTAATCCCCAGTGGTTTATGTACAGAACAAGAATTAAAACAGTATTAGTTAAAATAGTACAGATTCCATGTATAGAAAGATTTATTTTGTTTAGAATTGCCTTATTTAGATTTGATTCCCAGGCAACTTCAGCTAAACTAAAAGAAGTCCAGTTTAAAATGAGGCGTTTTCAAGCTTCACTGATTTAGTGAAATTGTTTGAAATCATGTGTCACTTTGATCACTACTGTTCTTTCTGTAAACAAACACTCAAGCTAGATTTTCATGTGCCCTACATCTAGCGGGATAATTTAGCTTCCTGCTTGAAACACTGGCATTGGGTGCTGCCAGCAATTTACAAGTGAGTGTTCACTTTGTGCAGATGCAAATGCCCACTTAAAGTGGGGATCCCACCCTTTCACCTTCTGTGATTAGATTCACAAGTCAAAATCTGGCCTTGCTTACACCATGGGGAGGTCTGCTAAAATTGGTAGGCAGGGTCCTAAGCACAAGAAAAGTGGTCACAGAAATTAAAGACACAGCTGGTCTGTCGATTATAGTGAAAGATGGCTGTGTATGAGCTAGTTTGAGAAGTGGAGTCATTTTGGCAGCACAAAGCAGGCTAATGTGTCCTCCTTCTTGGTGGCGTCTAGGTGAAACCACTTTATCATGTCTATCTGAAACCATTGTTGGATCAAATCTTGTACAAATTCATTTAATGTTTTGTGTTCCTTACAAGTGTTTGCTCAGTTCAATTTGTAACACAAATAGAAAATACTAGTATTTTCACATATTTACATAAACATTTAGGTTGTAAGAGACCTCTGGAGATCATCTAGTCTGACTCCAATACTCAAGCAGGATCAGTTAGAGTCAACAGTCCAGGAGATTTTTCAGCCAGGTTTTGAATATCTCCAAGGCTGGTGGCTCCACAACCTGCCTGGACAGCCTATTCCAGTGTCTGACCATCCTCACAGTAAAAAACAATTTTCTTGTGTTCAGATGGAATTTTTTGTGTTTATTTTCTCTTGTTCTGTCAGTGGGCACCACTGAGAAGAGCCCAACTCCCTCATCTTCATTCCCTCACATGAGGTATTTACCCACCTCTTTCCTGAACCTTCTCTTCTCCAGATTGAAAAGTCCCATCTCTCCTGCTTGTTTAAATGCTTGCTGTCCTGGTCCTCCTCTGGTCTTGTTCCAGAACTTCCCTCTGGTCTCAGAGGCCAGGTCAGGTTTAATGGTAAAGACTTTTTTTAATTGGGAGGGAATGTTTCTCTCACAGCTAGGTTGATTGAGGCAGAAGTATGTGTTGGATCTTCCCTCTGTCCTCACCAGGAATCACTTACAGGGTTCAAGAACTAGGTTCAGTCTGCTGCAGTTTAACAGGGCCTTACTATAGGTTTAGTTCATCAACGAATAGAAAGAGGAAGACTTCTACTGAATCTGTCATGGTCTATTATGGACTACGCTGGAGACAGTTCATTCACCTCTTCAAATTTCATGCCAAGCGCTGAGAATGGCATCCAGAATAGCCTGGGGACCAGATCTGAAGATGATGATAGCTACATGTACAAAAAATGAAGGAAGGAGTGATGACCAATGCAGCATGACTTATTAGTGGACAGCTTCCAAATTAAGCAAGTTAATGAAAATATGATCTAATTAAGTCATACTCCCTGTGTCTTATCTCTGCCTGCATGCCTAACACAATGGCTCTGATTAGTCATTCATGTAACCTGTCTGGAAAGCACAAAAGAGAAAAGAGTGGTTTCGTGCCTATACAGGAAATGATTACATAGGAAAATGGATTAGAGGAAACTCTACTGGGAATTTTTGTGATTTCTGTGGAAAAAATGAACTCTGACACACTTTGTATTAAAGCTTTTTGGGTTATAGAACTGCTAAAGATATGTGAGACATTGTACTTGGTCTCCCAGAATATCTGAGGCTACAATTCCTTCTACAGTAAGTATTCCAACCTGTTGAAAACCATAATCACCACCTCAGGAACAGCTGCATTAACTTTGCTAATGTAAGCTCCTTCCTGAGTCCTGGCCTGGGAGTGCTCCTTGACGCAGTAGTCTCCTGAAGATGGCACGAGAAGCCTGTGGAGCTCTTTCTACCACCACTGTTGTCCGAAGGCAAAAAAAAGTCAAGCAGTGGATAATGCTTTTGGATAGATGGAAATACTGAAATAAATACAGACCTTTGGTAGAACCTTGTCTCCCACGTAATTACTGTGAATTTTGTGTATTACCTAACAGTAAGAATAATTTAATTTGTATATGGACGTGAAATAAGTTTTCATTTTTTTGACAGTAATAACACAAATTATCATTATTTTTAAATTATTACTGCTAGAAAAAAAAATATGTGCTAAATTTCTCAGAACTTTTCTTTCCCAGCCATTCAGAAAAATAAAATCTGTCTTCTCATCTCTACTCTCGTATTTATTCTTTTTACTTGTGGTCTTTATGGCAAAATTTGTAAAACGGGCTGCAGACATACATTTGCCAAGCAGGAAGAGAGAAGCTAGCAAAATGGATGTCTCTCCACTGACACAGTGCATGATCTCCTCTCTCCTCCTATGTCCAAAACATCACCTTCAGGTGATGCTTAATAGAGAAGCATTAAAGGAGCTTTCCTATACTTTTTCCAAAACACGGAAGTTTTTAACTTACGATCCTTTATTTCTATTTGTTCTACTGCATCTGTTGTTCCAATGCTGTCAAAACTCACAGAAAAGAAGCAGTGATACTTTTTCTATTCAGAAGGTATATGTTATGTGAATAAGATAGCTTACTGAAGAAGTTTTTCTTGTACTTTTCATTATCAAAAATATGTGGAGAATATGAGAATGTGGAGAATATTAAAATAGCTTCTATATTTTAATGTTAAGCTCTACTTGTCTCTCTTTTAATTAACCAGAAGAGATTATGTTTATCTGGCCCTGAGATGAGATGAAGAATGTTACAGAAGCACTTCATCACTCAGTATCAATGGGTTGGCCACATAATTAAAGAAATAATTTTGCTATGAAATGTGGTGTTTCTGTCAGACCTTTGCATGGAATGTGGAGTTTCTGTCAGAACTTTGCTTGTTACAAAGAATCCTCAGGAGCTTAAAACTCGTCAAAGAAAGATTTAAGCATAAGATTTGCTTAGAAGAGAAAGATCGAGAGCCAGCAATTCTAGTGGTATCTCGGAGGGAGCTGAAATCTTAGGAGAAGAAGCACCACTTAATGGATGGAAAGCAAGATGGCCTGTTACTTTGTAATGTGATTGAGAAAAATTTTCCATGGGTGACATGATTAAACAATTATCCCTATTTACACTTCCAGGCCTTCCTATGATATAGATTTTTTTTTTTTTTTTTTTTTTT
>Ga0065711_1009176_pt1 | contig 12302 bp, 10 predicted proteins | sample Hoacrofraction12_FD_59098 | JGI IMG/M metagenome (GOLD analysis project Ga0065711, IMG submission 59098) | Hoatzin crop microbial communities from Cojedes, Venezuela - Epithelial fraction 12 v2 (version 2) | ecosystem: Host-associated > Birds > Digestive system > Esophagus > Crop | place... | reverse complement strand
AAGGTTATCCATTAAAAAAAAAAAAAAAAAAAGACGACTAATATTAAAATTGAAGGCCATTTTATTGTCATAGCAAATACCAAAATAAAAAGGCTTTTAATTCAATACATAAGAAGATTAAAGACTGTACTGGTAAAGCATCACCACGCTCCCGCCAGCAATTCTCAGGTATCGGCAGCGCCACAACCCTGTATTTCCTTTGTTATACACAGCGGTTTTAAAATTCAGATCTTCATTTCAAGATTTCAGATTATGGAAATTAGGATAAATAGATGGCATAAAGATTTACATGTAGTGACAGATCTACTCTGGAAAATCAACGAAATTATACATATAATGAAGAAACCTGAATGAAAACACAACAATGGATTTTGGCATGTGAAGATTGGTATGATTTCAACTTGTTTTTTGCTTTTTTTACTCTTACTGCCATTTAACTAAATAACAAGAATACTTTAGCAGTCATGTTTTCAATTAAAAAGAAAATCATTAAGACCTATTTATTCAAACTACTGTCTTACCATGAAGTCATACAAAACCATACTTTATATATAATACCACTTTGGCTTATTTGGGTCTTTTCATTAGTGAAAAATACTCGTGTAAAAAGTAGGTTTTAGTTACTAGTGGAAAACTCTAACATGAACACAGAACAATCCCGAATGAGATCATCCACGAAGGTTTAGGTACTATGACCTCATTCCTAAGTTTCTGCAGGAAGATTATGAACAGCCTACCTATTGATGCAATTTTTTGACTGCTGTGTTGTCTATCGTAGTACATAGGTCTGGAGATGGAACTTCCCTTAGCTCCTATTTTCCAACAAATACAAAGAAGATGCATAGGCGATGGGACTTTTCTCCAGCAGAAACTGATGCTTATCTCTTGTTTTGCATTTTCAAGTATCAGTATTCACTCTCCTAACAGGAAAAAGAAAACTGAAGTAATAATACTGGGACCAGCAGCTGAAATTCCTCACATTTCTATCTTAGTGTGATCGCCTTATTAAAAAGACTAATGCATATTTAAAACACTGAGGAGTGGAACCAAGTGTAGTAGGTAGCAAGTGTTTGGGGCACAAGATCGTAAATGCAATAGGCCGGTCTCTGACAACTCAGCTAGCACTTATGCTTGCATTCTCTCCTGTTAGGGTGCTGGCTGCAAATTGTAACAGCAATTAATAAACAGGCTCTCCTGCCAAGTGGCAGATGGCTTAGGGAGAGAAAAAAAATGTTCTCTCTAGGCCTGAACTTTTGTCTTTAACACCCCCTCATGTTTTGCACTTGTGGAAAAAAACAAAACCCTATTACCTCTTTGCATCTGGTACGTGAAGGAGTAATCAGTTTTCTGAAACGAAAGGTACATTGTATAGCATTGTTCTGAGCAAAAAAGGAAAATTTATCTTTGGACAGTCCAGGGGTTCTTTTCTTTGCCCTGTGACTATGTTCTGTGTCCTTTGCTACGAGGAAATCTTCCTTTCACAAGGTCTATTCGGAAAAAAAACCCCAAAACAACAGTAACTCGGTCCCATTCATTTCAGTTTACCTAAATGTCCCCTTCCTAATAAGACACTGTAAACACTGAAATCCAGTTGGTCTTGTGAAGGCAGGTAACGTACTGTAATGACTGTGGGACTAGTCATTCAAGCCGTCACTTGCCAGCAATGCTTTTTGCAAAGTCAGGGTCCCTGAGACAAAAATTCTTTTCTCAATAGTTTTTCTAACTATGACGACTGTGACAAGTACCATGCTCGCAGTCTGGTTTCACTGAAAATCAAGTCCGATTATCCACGGGCAGGACTTTGCCTCCATCAGCACGCCTACACCCCTCACACCTAGCAGCTAAACCGCTGGCAAAAGCCTCAAAACAGACTCCCCTTTGCCGTCCCCAAATACGACAAATGGAAAACAAACCAGTGTCAAGATGCAGAAAATCCACAGTTCGGGCCACCACCTGCATGACACATGGTCTAAGGCTTAGATCCTCCCACAGAACTAGGTAACCTGCAGGATTTCACCTGAAATCCTGCAACTCCCTGCACACGTGGTCTCAGCTGCCCCACCAAGGCAAAACACGTTGTCTCAGACCTAGGCAAACGGTGGTTTCATGCGTTTGCTGCAGCCCGCACTCAGGCTGGACCTGGAGCACGCACGCCGGCTGCTGGATCACCCCAGCGCCCCACACGCCGGGCAGAACCTGCTGTTTGCACAAGGTCCGGGCCCTCAAGCAGACACGCGTAGTGTACAAAAGTCTAGCACCTTTTTTTTAAATGGGGTTTGAAATAAAAGTACTTGAAATTTCGAACAAGAAAAAAAAACCCAAAACAACAAGTTGTAGCAGCAACTCCCCTCCCTCCAAAACCGCAAAATTTCTTTACTTCCAACTGCTACGAACCACCTCAATACAAAATTAAGTACCTGTCTAAATTGGGTGCAGAACAAATAGCCTAGCTAGGCTCTCCAGAATAACGTGGTCTGTATGTCCAAAAGCAGGGAGAAGTGCATCTAGACAACATACTTGGAGCTGGCTGCTTAGAAGTTACCAGAAAAAACAGCCCATAAATACCAAAGTCTTTGTGTCTAATTGTCATATAAAAGATGGAAAGGATTAAGTCTAAATCATCTTTTTCAGTAGAGGAAAGGGGGAAACAAAGAGGAACTTCCCAGTCCATGTTTCTTTTGATATAAAACGAGTAGAAATCTTTCTTTTCAGTGGACGTTACGTAGTTTTGTGTCCTCACTGGTTCCTGCCCCGTCCTCTTCTTGGATTCCTTCAGCCAATCCCTCTGCAAATTTGGTCTGGCTTCCCGCATAGTCCATGAACATGTTGGGAATATCTTTGCCAAAATATATCTTGCTGTTTGCTGCAATAGCCTTGTATTTCATCAGCTGCAAGTACTCAGGAGTTAACTTCAGCTGCACAAAAAGAAAATGGATCACCAACAGCTTGGATTCAGCCAAAAGCAAATCTCTGTCATGAGCATACGAGGCGTCTACTTTTCAACAACACCAGCAGGCATGCCTGTCCTCTCCTCAGCTGAAAAGACGGAGTGCCCAGCAGAAGGCTCTCTTTCAGTATGTCTAAGTGAAGCTCTAAATCCCAGTGACTAAATGGCAAAATGAGAAAGTGATGGAAGCAGCTGGGAAGTGTTCAATCCAAATGTACCAGAGATGGAGATGCTCGAAAGCACATAACTCACTGAAAGCCCTTGCAATGCAAGCTACTGGAAAGAAAAAATACCACTGGCTTTTTCCCAGAGAGCAGATTGACGAGTGTTTCGGAGAGCAGAGCTCATTCATTCAGGATAATGACATTATAACAGAAAGGACAGAATAACTGGGACAAAACTTGTGCACAAACATCCCAGACCTCTGTCCATTCTCACTGACCCTTACAAAACAGAAAGTCTTCCTCCTGGGATGTCCTGGGAACATGCTGTAGGCAGTAACAAGCCTGGCAATTCTATCCATATAATTTCTCTGTTTCCAGGGTGGTTTTTTTTTTTGTTTCTTTGTTTTTTCCCTTTTGCAGGACCAAGGCTTTGCCAGGCTAGTTAGTCTGGTGTATAATATCAGCTCCATTTGTTCTCTACCTGAATACTTGTTTACTCTCAGCCTGCCTGTCACTCTAGAGATCTCCCTGCTTTGACTGCTTGCCAGCTTGCAGATCGGAATGAATCGACATTTCTGGTTACAACAGCGTGAAAGGGCAACACTGCAACTGATACTCTCTCTACAGAGGGAGCCACAGCCCCATTAGCATCTAGCAGAGCTGTCTCCAGAGATGACCAGATGGTTCACGCATCCCGAGGTAAATTTATCTATCCAGAGAAGAAAATGAATTTGCAAATAAGGATCTAATTGCTTCAGCCTCAGTGAAAATCTTCCTGAGAGGAGATGGCTTTGTTTTGCTTTTCAACTTAAACAATGAGCACAACAAGCAAACAATAAACACAGAGCTGCTCTTTTGCTTCGGTCCAGCCTAGTACGGGGCCCTGCTTCAAGGCACAGCATAAACAAGTGACAATACCTTGTTAGCCTCGGCCGCTTTCATAGCAGTGTAGCATTCAGCATCGGCTCTTGCCTTCTCTCTTGCAAGAAATGCAGCATCTGGAAGAAAACACATACTCTCGCAGTCAGATTTTTCTTTCCAGCCAGGTTAGCAACACTTGCAGCTGAGAACTTTTTCAAGTGGCTAATACAACATCTAAACTGTGCGGGATACAACGAGGGGAAGAGGGAACAAAACGGGAAACCCAGAAATGGGATCTCAATTTGCATCTAAAACGCTGCAGGATGATAGCATTAAATAAGTAAATTACATCTGCAGCTGAAGACCTCAAAGCATTTTATAAACATAAGGTTTTTATTACCAATCCTGTCACGCGGGCTGAGAACACTCTTTCTTCTCTAGCCAGGCACTAACTCTCGTGCTGAAAACGCAGCAACTGTTCCACTGCAAAGTGGTATTTACCCATGACATTTGCCCAGGACTCCAAGAACAGCACAGCAGACTGCTCTACAGATGAAGTCTGTGACTGTGAATGCAATTCCCCAGATGGGATTTTGTCTGGGATACTGAGGTTTACATTCTGGCACGCAGAGGCAGGCGATTTTAACCTTTACAGGCTCTGCCCCTTGGACAGATGTTGGAGAGCTGTTTCTCTGCAAGATCAACAATTGCGTAAGGGGTCTGATCCTGCAGGATACTGAAATTCCTTGACTCCTAGCAAAGGCATTTAAGGAAGGAAACGCTTCCCCTTTCTGTACTGCACTCCTTTTTTTCCTTCTGACTTTTTATCTGTCCACTGATAATCATGTGATATCAAGCCATCGTGTTAAGGCTAAGATGAGTTTAACCTAGCTGGTTTGATGTGATCTCTTGACATTCCTTCCACGACAGGGAGCCGCACAATTGCAATACGTGCCGGTCTGGATTTGAGAGTTGCGCAGCTGGATAAACCATTTGTTCACGTATGCTAGCAGGGAGTCCTGTGAGCTGCTGCACTTTAAAATCATGTAAGAAATTGGATGGTTTGGCCTGCAACTTCCTTTCTTTTGGCTAAAAAGAGTGGTCCCAGTCAGGGACACTAGAAAGAATGAGGGAGACAGGAATCCTCTGCCCGCACAGAGTTGAACTGAAGGCCTGACACCCAGTGACACACATTTATAAGAAATAAAAAACATTGTATTTCTGCAAAGAACTTCTTAATGAGAAGCTGCTGATCTGTAAACTCTTAATTGGCTCTTCAGTGGCATTCTGCAAAGCTTGACAGGGCCTATAATGAATGTAATTGGAAATAAGCCCTTGCCACTCCGAGCTGGACATGCAGACCCCTTTTCACCTCCTGGAGGCTGCCTGACAAAGCACTGCATCAGATGGGTGGGAGATAGCCTTTTAACACTACAACCTCCTAGAAAGATCACCTTGAGAAAGGGAGTTTCAAGAAACGCAGTCTGCAAAAAAACATTCCTATTTCTAGGAAGCTCCCCATCCCCTTCTCTTGACCTTTAAGAGCTGGAAGCTACGTAACAGATCCCTGCCCTTACACAGTGTGTATATAACTACACTTTGTTTTCTAAACATTTCACACTACACAAAAAAAAAAAAAGCTGAATTTGAACACTTCTTTCCTCCAAGAAAGAAACAGGTTTTAGAAGAATCCTAAGCAAGAGAAGGATAGAAAGCTTCCACAACCCTGCCCTACTGCAGCTAATCAAGAGTTGTGGCTGCCCCCATTTTAGGATGCCTCCACTCCATCAGTCTGCAGCTGTTATCCAAAACCTGGCACGACTTCTCTTAGCAAGACACCAGCCAGCCATTCCTTTCCTCCATACCTGACAACTGTATTTCTGCACTTAGGTCATATGAAGAATCACCTAAGAATGCAAAGTCAAGCTTCACTAACTCTGTCATTATCCAAGTATCCTGAATGCCTTCTACTCTCCTGACTGATCTGCCCCCCTGAAAAATCCACTGCAAAAGAGGCTGTGGAAATGTCGGGAGGATCTGAGTATTCAGATTTAGTCAGAACTGCAATGCATTACATAAGATATGATGTACGTGGGCTAAAATGAAAGACTTCAGACCAGTAACTTCACCCCTGCGAACGTCAGCTGGGATTGAAGAGCAGAGCCAATACACACACTTCAAGAACTACTTAACTCCACAGCGAACTGCTTCAGGACCTTACACAAAATTCACCACAGACCATTCACTTACTGGAAAGCTCACCACTCACCTTCAATCTCTGAAATTCGCTTCTCCGTTTCCTTTTCCATCACTTTCTGCCCGTAAGTTATTTCAGCAACTTGTGCAATTTTTTCTGCCTCTGAAAGGAAAAAGAACACATCCACGCTGTCGTCACACAGTCTTCCTAATGCCAGAAGTAGCTTCACCCATGAAAGCCCTCATCACCCCCTCTGGTGGAAACAAATTGTGGGAAGAATCTTCAGCTCCCAGAAGGCATCAGCCTACGTTTGTGGGCAAAGCTGGAACCCACGCGAAAAACTCTTCAGTTTCTCTGGAAGAGTTTCAGTTCAGCAGCAAACAGACCCAGCAGAGAGATCACCCAAAAGGGATCCAGGCGCATTCCGCCCCAGTGTCTGGGTTCTTTTTGCTGTCTGCCCGACCAGATGCCCCTGTAGTTACTGCCTTCAAGCAAAGATATACAGACCGATGAGGGCTTTCTTCCTTTCTGTCTCCGCTTCCTTCTCCACCACCTTCTGCTTCTGCGCTGCAATCAGCAGCTTTGTCTTCTCACTCTCCCTAGTGAGCCAGAAGAAGCCAGTTACAAACCCTGAGCTTACTGAAGCGGTGTGGCCTACCGCATCTCCAGGATGAGCTGCTGGCTCCGTCCTCCTTCGAGCACGTGTTCAGGGCAGGCAGCAGTCAGGAAAGCGAGGGCATGTACCTGCACACATAGACCTTTTTTCTTAAACCAAAGTGCCTTTTCCTCCCCTCCAAAGCAGGAAGACTTTTGAGTCAAATCAGTGTGAAACAGTCCCTGCCGCTCTCTGCAGGCTTCCACAATGCCTTCTGCAAGAGGCAGGTCACAGACCATACACATCTGAGTTTTTTGGGCTACTGTTAATGAGGAAATTATTTAAATAAAGCAAGAAATGAAAATCCTGTAAAAGCCTTGCCCTCGTGGATGGTTATTCTTCTTCACCTGGAAGTACACAGCTTTGAAATCACCATCCAAATGGCTCTGCGCATTTCACATGCTAAAACCTTTTCTGTCTCACTGGTTTGTTCATACACTAGTAAGTTTTAAAAGCATGTATATAAATAAAATACTCTGCTCCTGCTCCCCATGAGGGAAAAGAGATTAGTCAAGAACAAGCCTCTCTCAACACATACCCTGCTGTATTTATGGCAACGGGTAACAGCCTGATTTGGGATTCTGCCTATCATGACCATACCGCACATGACTTACCAGGATAGCAAAAGGTCATATGAAATGCTAGGGGAGCAAAATGGAGGAGAGGGATCTTATTCTGGCCTACACAGACTCTGCTGGCAGAGAGCTCAGAGAACATAAGCATTTCTGAATGATCAAGTGCAAGAGAAGACAGCTGGCTCCAAGCATTGAAAAGGGATCAGTATGTCAAGTGCTATTAAAGAAAGTTATTTCAAAGCTTTGCAAGTCTTCAGCCTGTTGAATCAACAGTTTCTCCATCCTAGTCAAACAACAGGATTAGTGGTGGAATCTATCCACCTGCCACTCACTCACACGCTCCGGGAGGCCTCTTTAAAATTGGGCCAGTCTCAAGAGGAGGGACCCCTGGGTCAAATAATTTCCGTGCTCATGCGTTCGAAATGGAGAAATACCTTCTACCTCGGCAGCGGCCTGCCAGCCACTCACAGTGACAGACACGCGCTCATCTGCTGCAGCCTCACCAGACCCTTTCTGGACAGCAGCACGAGGCCAAGAGCAGGCCTGGCAGAGGGCACCCCGATCACTGCGTGCTGTGAAAACACATTAATCTGGATGACCGATTCCTTTTGGAAAGACAAAGGTGCAAGTCTCAGGCACTTACATGAGCTCATAATTCCTCCGGATTGTTTCAGGGATGTTTGGCTTTGTAACTCGAACTGCCTGGAAAGAGAGACCGAAGAAAACATAGGCAAGCAGCCAACAATCAAAAGCCAAACAGCCCCTGAGGCTGCAGAGGACGGGGGAGCCAACGCTCTGTCACACAAAGCTTCGACACGCTGCAGAAATTGTGACCAGCTCCAGACTCCACAGAGCAAACGTAGGACTGAACCATCTCCTGACACGACAGGAGACTGTAACCTGGGTAAACCAGCACCCAGAATACCACCAAAAGAAGCCCAACACATCAAAGCTAAGGTGGGGTGGAAAGGATACTGTTCTCATTCCTGAAGTTAAAGTCTGTATCAGAAAGCAATTTTCTAAACAAGTTTCACAGCTTCCTATTTCCTTTTAGTCCTTACGATCTGCACCTTAAACATCTCAAAGTGGAATCCTGATTACCTGTATAATTAATCCAGGGGCCATCGTAGTTAGGTCTTGCTGCAAGGCCAGTTTAAGGTTTTCATCAATCTGATCTGATTAGAAGGGGAAAAAAAAAATTACTAAAAACCCCACAAGGCAGCTTGCTGTCAACACACACAGAATTAGCTGGAATGGCTCAGATCTCTTCTTCCTGGAAAGTAAGTACAAATCAAGTTTGATGTAGAAGTGCTGGGCTGAGAAAAACCATCCCTGACCCCAAGGCAGGTTTGCATCTCTCTCTCAGCAAGTCGAGCAGCACTGACCCTTGGGACAGACTACAGGAACGTGGCAGGCATAAACTGAAACTCTTTCCAGGTTCCCCTAACCTGCAGGTTGGAATTTTTCTGAGCCAGAAGCAGTATCTTTACGATAAAGAATAATCTGTGCTCTAACCCACTTCCCCATTAACGTCTTCCCAACTAGACCCTGAAGTAACATGGTCTGGCTAAATTGTGACTGATTAGAAACTGCATCTGTGCCAGCAGGAGACAAAGAAAATGGAAAGGCAGCAATGTGAAATGGTTGCATTAGTTATTTTAATAGTCTGCAAAAAAATCATTGGTAACGTCTGTTTGGCTTGATGGATAACAGTTAACTCCAGTGTAGTTAAGAAATTTCAAAAGGAAATACGAACCAAAACGCCGCTTTAGTGAAAAGCTCTAGGGATAGCAGCGTTTCCAGCTGGGGCCTGCCGAGAAGTGCAAAGGGAAAATAAAAACCTAACAGCCCTGAGAGTGATCAGATCGCACTCCTTGATTATTTGCTTTGGTGCCGGTTTCGCTCCCTGGAACTCGCGCCCGTGACGAAGCCCGGCCAGGAGCCCGGCCACAGCTGTTATCAGTTCCCCACACCTGCCTGCAGATGTGGGGCAGAGAATGACGCGAGTCTGCTCGGCACGGGCTGCGCCCCACTTCAGAGCTCCTGAGCCAGAAAACGTTCAGCTCAGAGTTACACGGGAGTTTTTACAAGTTCCTTCTGTGCAAATCAGCGACTCCGAGTCCATTTCAAGCAGCTGTCGGCAGCTGCCGACATCTGGAGACTCCATCGGCACAGAACCGGTACACCCGCCAGCAGTCCCATAAAGGAACTGGAGGGGAACCGAGCCCCAGCTCTGCATCTGGTGCTGAGGCCCGTCAGCAAGCAGACAGCCAGGCTTCTTAGAAAGCCCAGTCTGAGCAGAGAACAGGAGTTTGCAAACACCCTGTGTTCTTTTGGGCACAAATTCTGTCCGTTTGGGGTCCCAGACTGCTCACAGCAACACTTTGTCAGCACTGTTGCGGGGCCGAAACGCTGCAAGGGCTTTCTCACCACCCCCAAGCCATAAGCAAAGCGCTCAGCGCTGGCAGCAGCTGGTCTATCTCTACCAAGAAACCACAACTTTTCTCCAGTCGGCCTCCTGCAATGTGTTCTCCCGGTGTCTGTGCTGCCCGATTTCCCAGCGGCCTGCAGCGAGGGAGGGACGGTCAGCACAGCCCTGCCAAGCAGTCCCGTTTTCCAGTGCTCACGCGCAGTGCCGGGCACGGCAGCCACGGGCACGACACAGAGCTAATCAAACCCACCGGCCAGGGAGTGCTGCCTCACACTTTTTGTAACAGCAAAGAGCAGAAGACTGGCTTGTCCATCCAGACTAGCAAACCCTGCGACTGATTCAACAAGGCACATTTGCTAAACACACAAAGAACGCCACAGAATTACTGCTCCCTTCCCTAGAGCCCTCTGCTGCTACTGGCAGGCTCGGGTTTGTGGTTTTTTTGTTACAACATACTGAAGCGCTCAGCACCAAAAGATAACAAGGAATAAACGATGGTAACTGGTTAACAATCCTGATTCCGAACAGAGCTGGACTGACAGATAAAAAGCCCATCAGCTGGGGGAAGTGACCATGCAAACAACCACCAGAAACATTGCTCAAGGAGCTGTCAATCCAACAGCGAAAGCTCAGAGGGGCAGCTCACCGAACAGCTCGATGTAGACCTCCTGCAGCGTGTGGACGCTGCAGAACTGGTTCAGCTCGTGGTGAATCTTGTTGAAGATGAGAGCTTTGTCATAGTCGGCGGTATAGTTCTTCACTATGTCGTACACTGCAAAAGAAGAGGAGAAGCCGGTGCCGAGGGCTGGGCTGGAGGGGTGTTTTGGGTCGGGCTGAGCACTTGCAGTGAAAATCTTGTGGCTCAGTCACAGCAGCACCAGCAATAACTGTAGTGCCAGTCTGAGGTGGGGAGTGCACCCACAAGAGAAGCCTGCACCGCAAATACTTTGTCTGGGGGAGCTTTATTTATTGCTAACTTTTCATAACACCCCAACTGATATTCTGTCACAAGCTTTGTAAGCAGAAGAACACCTAATAACAGCCCTACACTGCCTACAAAATCTGTCTGTCCGCACCATCTGCAAGTCTCTGTCGAGACGACACACGGGTCGTGTCTGAGCTGCAGAACACCGAGGCTGCGCGGTCTGCAAACAGGAGGGGAAGGGGATCTTGCAGCTGGGGCGAAGCAGAGGCCTCCGAGCAGGCCACCCACGAGCCAGGCAGTTACACCGCGCCTGCAACCAACAGGGTGTTAAAAACCAAAGAATTTGGGAAAAAGGCTGCACAGGTCATTCTCCTCGGGCCTCGGAGGCAGCCTTCTGCCTGCGGACACTCTTTCTGCCCTGCCTCTTGAACGCCTCGTTATTCGAATCGGAAGAACTTCACTGAAGCACAAAGCCCAGTGGGGCCGTAACAGCACAAATGATAAAAGCAATGGATGGCCTTCAGGTATTAGCAAAGCACCTCGCAGCGCAGAACAAGAATGTGCAAGAACTAATAAATGCACAATCGGCTGCGAGAGCTGGTTCAAAGTTTCGGCGCAGGAAGCGCGGGGCTGGACAAGGCGCACAGGGAACACGCGTGGCAGGCGCCGGCTGCAGCCCGCAGCACGGCCTCCGCAGCTCATCGCACCGCAGCACGAGCGGCGCCGGGCGGCCGGACCGGCGGGCTCGCAGGGGAAGCACTCACCTGCGCTCTGGATGAGGAAATTCACCACCTCGATTCTGTCAAAATAAATCATCACTCCTCCGCTGCAAAAGGAAGGAAAAGCGAGAAAGATGTTTGCTGGAGACCAGGCTCTCTGCCTGCGCAGGCGGGGGACACTCAGGCACCCACCCTGGGCATGCAGCAAACCCCCAACGCCCCGCTCCTTGCTCCAGGCTCCAATTACACCTTTCTCCAGAAATTAGATTGTGAAAAGTGGGCCCAGGCTTGGAAAATCCAGCGCAGCCCCTGCGGACGGCAGCACGTCAGCCACCTCCGCGGGGCTCACCAGCTCGGGCGATGCGTTACGGACCTCTCACCGGTGGGAAATCCGGCCCACGACAACTCAGAATCATCTAGGTTGGAAAAGACCCTGAAGATCATCGAGTCCAACCGTTAACCTAACGCTGCCGAGCCTGCCACTAAACCGTGTCCCCGAGTGCCATGTCTACGTCTCTCGGGTCCCTCCGGGGATGGTGACTCCACCACCTCCCTGGGCAGCCTGTGCCAGCGCTTGGTAACGCTTTCCGTGGGGAAGCCTTTCCCCACACCCGATCTAAACCGGTTTAAAGCGGCTGGGGCAGGCGGTGGGGGGAAAGGGAGAGGACCCAGAGGTTCGCAGCGAAACTGCAGGGTGGCGGGGCCAGGGCCCGAACGTCTCACCTGGTACCGCAGGGCACGTTCTTCACCTCGTCGGTCTGCAGCGTGGTCTGCAGGGAGGTGCAGGGGAGGGGGCTGCAGGGGCCGGCTCTGCCCTGCGAACCCCCC
>Ga0065711_1008718_pt1 | contig 12302 bp, 5 predicted proteins | sample Hoacrofraction12_FD_59098 | JGI IMG/M metagenome (GOLD analysis project Ga0065711, IMG submission 59098) | Hoatzin crop microbial communities from Cojedes, Venezuela - Epithelial fraction 12 v2 (version 2) | ecosystem: Host-associated > Birds > Digestive system > Esophagus > Crop | place... | reverse complement strand
CCCCCCGATAAATTTGGTATCTCCTGGCTCGTGTGGAGTATTTTGACTGACAATACTGAAACCAGAGAAATAAGAAAATTCCCTCACTTTGGGCTTTTACAGACCTTTACTCTGAGGAAAATTTTAGAATACTGTTATAACCTTCTGGTAATTGTAATACACACTTCCCAAGCAGAAAAGTTTCAGGCAATCAAGAAAAGAAAAGCAAATACACTGTCAAAAATGTCAGTTTCTTGAGGTGATTTCTTTTTCTTAGAAACGTGACCAGAAAGTCCAAACCCAAGGTTGCTAAGACGATAAGAATCCCAAATCCTATCTACTAAATACTATAAATTGGACACTTACTTTGGCTTCAAAGATAAAAATGAGGGTTTAGACAAGGCAGATTAGCTTTGCAAACTAAAATCCTTCCTTTACATAAAATAAATTATTTGATAAAAGATTAGGTTGTTTACCAAGAGGTAAGCACTCGCCTTCAAAATTTTCTTGCCTGCCGAGTTCTGTGGTAGCCAGCCAACGGTGAACGCACGCTCCAAGGGCGCCATCTGTACACCCTGGCCTCCCCGTGATCTGGGCGTTTTTCTCACGCCCAGATTGCTGTGCCAGGGTTGCAGAGTTCCTCCTCTGACCTTAGCGCAGTTGTAGCTCTCCTAGCACCAGGAGAAACGTGGGGAATGTGACTGCTTGCTTTTCAGAAAGACGTCTGTCTTCTGTTTTTTATTATAAAATGCAGATAGGCAGCCACACACACATTGATGCTATTTTTCAGCCGCAAACCAGCTCTTGCTCCCCTGTTGTGTGGCATTGCTCTGTCTCTGGAGATTATGACTTCTCCTTGCTTCTTCTTTTAATCCATGCAGTGCTTGACTGCTGAAAAAATCAGTGACTGAATATCAGTATTAGTTCAGAAATATCTGCTAGGAACAGGGGGAAGGGGCAAGATGCAGTATTGCCAGCTCCCAAAATTGTATCGCAGCTTCCCAACAGCTTGGCCGTCTCTACAGTGTCCCAAACCAAGGAACCAGTCACAGTTTTTTACAAACAAAAGTAAATTTCTAGTTATAGCGAGACACTTGCAAACAGACTTTAGCCTCAAATACTACTGGGAAAATAACAAGTGTTTTTAAGGATTGGGGGGAGAAGTTCATTTGTGGCCTTTTATTGTTGGACCTGGCAGTGAACCTCATTATAAAGAGCAGATAATAGGTGTATTTTGCTTGTTTTGCTCCGCAAACTTCTCTTTTGGCTGGAGAAACTGTATTTGTCTAGTCCGGTGCTGTTCTCCTTCCACTTTTTGTTATGCTTTTTCCTACTCTTTCTTCATATTTTTTTCCATCCGTCTTAGCCGAACCAGACAGAGGCAGTCCCGTGTCTGCATAAAAGTGCCACACAACTCTGCACATTAGAAAAACATACACCTCTAGGAAGAGATGCTCCATAAGGGCCCACCATGAATAAATCTCCACAATGGGCAGGTCTTTTTAGGTTATATTGCCTACATGCTGCAGATTTACAAAATCAGCAAAGCAGGCTCAGGAGGAGGAAGATTATGCCTGGATCCCCCAGAGGGAATAAACTTGTGGAGATGGAATAATTCATTCACACCTCTTCCCCGTTCCCTACTGTTAACCACTTGCCAAAATCACAAATCCCAGGGAGCTGCTGCCAAGTTTCTCTTTCTTGGGAGCAATTTCCATGGTGGCTGTGGGACAAGCAGCCCTCCTTCCCCTGTGCCAGCCGGCACAGCTGCTTGGAGAGAATGAAATAAGTAACAGGCCTAAATAGGGTGCCACAGACCACTTTTCATCTAGGGGTCTGTGAGAATAGATCTGTAAGACAGACTCTCTCCCGGGCTTTCTCCAAGGAGTTGCTGGCTCTGTACCATCCGTCTCTGCAGAACATGATTGTTGCCTGTCAGCTGTGACATTAGCATGGAGATGTGTCTGCTTCCAGCGTGCAGCGTGCCATGCTCTTTGCTCCAGTGTGATAGGAGTCCTTCTGTTCCAAAAGCCCAAGCAGGTTGGAGTATGATGCTCAATTCCAGCCTGCGGTTCCCATACGAGTTGTGCTGTAACTCGCTAGAGCATGCAAGAGCTTCTCCCTGCTCGAGCAGCTCCACTCACCTGCTCTGATTCCCAGCTATTCTTCCCAAAATTTTTTTCACTCAGCTGAGCCACTCAACAATATCAAATCCCTCACAAACGTGATGGGGGCCCATCTACAACACCTATTCTGTAGGGAAGCATGACTCCAGTCAAAGGTCTCTGGAAAGAAGAGATACTAAGATGCTAAAGATGCAATGCTAAGAGCTTGTGCGCTTGAGCTGCACTGGAGACCACCTCTGCCTCCTGGACAGGGGTGAGCATGGGCAGTAAGAACCAACTGGAGCACTTAGGATGTGTGCAGCAGTTCATTTAGCTGAATTATTTTGTGGCCCTCTTACAGAAGGCATGTTATAAATGACGTTCATGAGTGATGTAGTACCCTCAAAGCTGAGGGTGAGACTAGCGGTGGGACACGGCTTCCCAGCACTGCCATGGACTGCACTGGGTTGTTGCATGTCATAACACACGTTTCAGCTTCTGAGCTAAAATGGGACGCCAGAGGAGTTTGACATTGCATAAAAAATTTCATGGAGCAACACACTCAAACAACTTGTTCCATAACTCATTATAATACTGGAGCATCTTCCTCACACAGAAGAGTCTATGGAGGCCCTGCCTGGAAATGAGATTATTCCAGGTAGGAATACATCCACCACCAGTCTTTTCCAATTGTTTCTTCAGTCTGTCCACTGCATGAGGTGCCTTCTGAAGCCAAAGATAAAATCTGATGCTAAAGAAATGATCCCAGAACTTTACTTTTAACATATAAAACCTCTGGATTTTTCTACCATAGAAAAGCAAATATTCACATGATTATGTAATCTGGTTTTGCATTTTGATGGTAGCTGAGTGCTCTTTCACAGCAATTTAGGAAATGGAATAGCATACTTGAAACAGTAAGAACTTATAGCCCACCAATGCAGATCCCCATATCTGTGCAAATCCTAGCTGCCTAGTGAAGGAAACTGATGGGCATGCACCCAGAAATAACATCTCAGTACCGGCTTCCCTGTCCTCTGTTGTGAAAGCACATGGTTTTTATGGTCAGGCACAAGATACTTAAGCAGAACTCAGCTCTTACAATTTGGATGTTTTGCATAGTGGAGCCAAATGAGCTGCTCCCAGACACAAAGGAATGTGAAAATTAAACCTAACTTGATGGCTGGGTGTTGGCCATGCCAGAGAAGAGCAGCTCATCTAGCTGGCCAGATTATCTTCCATGTACCTTCTCTTTAAATCAGGAGACTACTCAGGTGCAGAAGCCTCTAGGATCCTTTCGTACAATGCAAAATCACAATTAGAATGGTTAGATTTGTTGGAAGTTGGCTGAGAGGAAAAATTCTGAGTCTCTACTATAAATACTGTGAAAAAAAGTAAAAGCTGTAAGTATGGTCATTTTTTTAATGGTAGTTTTGCCAACAAATTACACTTTGAATCCTCCCTTCCAAAAACAATCTTCTGATAAGTATTTCCAGTCCTCCAGCATTTCTCATAAAAATCTGGCAAGACCTTTACAGAAGTATGTGTGCAATATGGACCTTTTGGGTACAACCTTCCTCCCAGCAGCTTCTTCCCTGCATCTCCATCCATGCTATCTGGTGTCTCAGAATTGCATCGTGCCCGCTCGAGGAATCTGTTCCAAATTCCTGGCACTGGTGTGCACAGTCAGACAGCACAGAAACCCTCCATCTCCTGCCCAGCCTCTCCCTGTGGGGTTCAGATGGAGTGACTGCTTAACACTTCCAAAAAATACTCAAGTTGCCAATGTAAACTTCATATGAATGCTCATCTAAAGCTATTTAAATATGCATTTATTCATCTTTTTGAGGAAAGGAACGTGTCTGAAGTTTTATGCACACTCTGTGCACCACCCCTTTCCCCTGCAGTCCCACCAGGTGCAATCAAGACACTGTATGAAAACTAGTCCCACATTGATTGGCTTTCAGGGAAGAAAACATTCTGACTGTTTGGGGTTTTTTCTGGGGTTTTTTGTTGGGGTTTTTTTTGTTGTTGGGTTGGTTTTTTTTTTCTTATAGCTTAAGGTATCATGTAAAGGTATGCTTTAACACTTTCAGGAGAAAATGAACACAAGTTAAAATCGAATTTCTTTCTTTCCATTTCTGCATCATGGACATTCTCATGCTTCTGTATGACTTTTGCTTAGTAGTTGTCACAACCTTCTTCAGAGGAAGAACATAACTAAGTGATTTTCTTGACTGAAGATGTAGCATTATTTTTGTAAGTGTGTTCATTCTAGGATTTGAAGACAGAGTTAGAAGTCTGTGGTCCAAAAGCAAAACTGAAGATGGGGGTTTAAAATATGAATTTAGTATTAAGCAATTACTTTTCCTTCAGTTTTCAAAACATTACATAAATTGTAAATAGCCCCATACTGAGGAAATAATTTGATCACATATGATTAGCTATTGTCTGAATGGAATAGCAGAGTGTAAAGCACAAAATGACAGAACTTTACTATTTTTCCTTTCTAGAGTTTCAGATCAACACATTCATCTCATCTTCCTGTCCTCCTAATTACTGAGCAATGGCAATGTGTATCTTGAAGCAATGCCAGAGAAACGGTATGTGCATTTCCATGGCAAGTGAAGCAATCCTCTGACATCTAACTACAAAATACTTGCAGATCCATAAAGGACAAAAAGACACCAAATGAAAAATTTACGTAGCACCAGTTCTGCATGCTAACAGAACCTAAAAATTAAAAACTGAAAGACTAGATGAACTGCACAGAACCTACACATAGATATAAACAGTTAAAGAGGGCATATGTTCATCTTGTTTTTGTGTAACAGTTACTGCCATCCATGCACTAACACCAGTGATAGCTGTAGCCACAAACTTTTAAGCAGAAGTTACTCATTACGGAATCTTCTCATTTACCTAACAGGGCTCAGAGGACGAAGGGTAATTTAACAGGTTATACCAAACTAGCCACATCTTGAATGAAAACATGCAAACGCCTGTTTAATTAACCACACATATTGTTGCCTCTGCTCATCCAACTTCCCACAGCCTGCTACCAGCTTTGACAGGTTTTCATAACAATAAAATGCAATAAATGAATTTAAGTCCTGAAGAACTGTAAGCTGCAATGTAGGAAAGCCATGAAAGATAAATGTCTTAACTAATTTTATGATTTGTTATTCTCCCAGCTTTGCCCATCTTGTGACACAGAACTCATTTTTCTATTTACCAGACAGTTATGTCAACCCTGTTAATAGGTACTATTACCATCACTTAAATGTTCAGTTTTATTACAAGCACAAGATCTGTCAGTAACAAAAATTGATGCACTTATCCAGAGATTTTGCTTGTCTGCCACCAGCATTTTGTTCATTTTTCTTCCCCAAAAGTTTATCTTTAAGCAAGGGTAGATTCATGGTTTAAACTACTGTCTTGACACATCATCTGTTGCTTTGTAAATTTTTACAAAGAACAATTTCCACAGTCTTTAGAAGATAAAGGATCAATGTTAGCCATCACTGGGGGCACTGTATTGATCTGAATTTAGCAGGGACTGTGTAAACCCAAATGGACTTAGAATTTTCTATTTGAATGATTTCTTCAGCAAACATTTAGGCTAAGAATAATCTTAATTGAATAACTCCATTTAATACTAATAAGATGCTTTTAAGTGTCAGGACTCAACAGATGAATTTTAGGGTGAGACTTTCCAAACCTCAACTGTTTTGTCTGAAGTTGAGGACTTTTAGTATTTGATGAGAGTAGGTTTATGCCAGTGGTTAACAATACTGAAGTTCTGTCAACTCGGTCTAGACTGGTGTCAGGAAAAGTACAGTATAAAACATAATTCAGCAGTGCCTGATTTTAAACCTTCATTTTCCAGTGCTGGTACAGCATCTGAAGACAGTCAGCTTACATGTCCCTGACTGTGAGCATAACTTTGTATTCATCCTTGCAGAACTTAGAGCAGCCTTAGGACTATTCAATCTTGACAACAAGCAAGTACTGATTCCCAAAGGGCTACCTGAATAGATGAGGATAAAGAAAGTGCAGTACAGAAGGTCCAGATTTCTTCCCTGTCCTCACACTGAACAGCAGATGCACATGCTTTCAAAACCTGTTCTCAGGTGTTCTAATAACATGGTGCTTTCTCATGTGGCTCTATCAGAATAAATTATATTCCAAGGAGTGCGGGCAGATCTTAAGGTTTAAGACTTTTGAAGACTTGCAGTGCAAGTGTAGCAATAAATTGATTCTGAAGTACACTGATACTCAAAGCATCTACATTTAATTGTATTATTTCTGAACATGATTCTCATTCTAGATGCCTTTGATTTGATTTGTTTCTCCTAATGCGTATACACACACCTTCAAGAATTTTATATCTTCTTAATAGATGTCAACATGATTGGTTTCTCACATGCCAAAATACAGTTATTTGTGGGTGATCTTGGTGATCATCTTGCCAAGATATTTGTTTCTTGAAGAAGTCTACGGAGCTGAAGTCTGGCAGACACTTCTGAACTAGTCCTCTAGTGGGCATCTGGATTCACTGACCAACTAGACCAGCCAGATTCAAGGTTCTTCCTAAATTGACACTAACATATCAATGCCTGGAAATTCTGGTAGCTATTGTAATCCTACTTTTTCAAGAAGGCAAAGATAAGAAGGAAATGAGCTCTTTGTGCACTGCCATTTGCTTTACACTGGAGACTTAGCCAGCATCATCTCCCACAGGATTCTCCCATAGCAAAGCCTCATTGTTTTCTCTTGACAGGAAATATCTAGTGATTTTTCAAGACCACTGGCACAATGTGTAGTATAGTCAGAAAGTCTCTTTCAGCAGTTAGCTAGACAATATTTGTAGACTATCAGCTGCTAGAACAGCCTTTGGACTGCAAAAGCAGGAACAATCCTGGTTGATCTCACCATGCAGGGAAACCAAACCAGTGCAAATCCACCTTCCCCTCCTATTCCCTCTTGTTCATCTGTACTCAGAGCTTTGAGCCTTCATTATATGTGGGAGAAAATAAAACTTATATTAATATTATGCCTTCTAGGTACCTTAAATGACACAAAACATTCCTGAATCCCCACAATCTCAGAAACTCTTTGCTAAGGGAATGGGTTACTTGTGTGGTTCCTGCGGGGTTTTGATGGAACACGGTCAGAGCAGAGCTTGACTATAGAACAGCAATATCCTCTTGGAGGATACTGGGCATTCTGCCTCAACCCAATCCATCCCAGCTTCCCAGAGTTGTTAGAAAAAATAATTTGCAGCAAATCAGGTCAGTTTTTTTCTCAAGAGGCGAGATGTATTTTAAAGAGACAGTAAGTTTTATTACTCAAAGACATGAAAGTTTTAGTGCATCTTTTCCAGTTAAATGTATATAACCAAAATAGCAAACAATACATTATTTTGCTTAACCAATTTGGTATTTTACAATCTACAGTTCACCTGGGCTGTATTTTCAAAATACAGCTATGTTAACAGCTTGTTTGCTTTTTCAAACCGATTTTAAAACCTTTCTAATCTTCCACTTTGCTCAGAAGTTTGTGTAAGCTGCCTGTCAACAGAAGAGAGACATCAAGAGACTAAAGAATGAAACAGGACTGCCAAAAGGCCCATATTTACTGTCACTGCTTTATGACATTCCCTAAAAATAAAGGAAGCAGCTAACCAATGAAAACCTTGACTTTTTTTTAACACAAAGGTATATTAAATTCACCATATGCACATGCAAGTTACTGTAGTGTGTGGGTGATTATCCACTTTATGCTAGATTCTGAAGGTCATACAAAGATTTTTGCCTAATCTATCCTGTTTTACCCTGTCGTGAATACCTGCTGTTCTGACGATTGCATTTAAGGTGGACTAAACCAGCATAATATCGGTCTTAAACTGGAGCCTAAGCTGGCCCTGGTGAAAATGCCATACCAGAATTCTTCAGCCATGTGTAACTGGAAGGAGGAGAGGTGATGGGGAGACAGGGACAGAAGTTAGCACTGTCTGAACTTGGGCTTTTCATTCAGATGTAGGTTGGGAGGCACATTACCTAAGGGTCTGGAGAAAGATGGGACTGGAGGAAATTGAAGGCTGAACATATTCCCCGCTTGCCATCTGGAGAAGCTATTCTGCAGCACAGGGAACCTCAGGAGACAGAGCTCTCAGCAAGAGGCAGCGAAGTAATGCCTGAAGATATGTATTTGCATATGTGTGTACATTTACACAGGCACCTGAAGGAAAACCACTATGTAATTTAGGGTGAAAAGAATAACCAGGCCACATGGCAATGAATTGCAGAAGTCATTTTAGCCTCCAGGACTTGGGATCTGTGGAGTCAATAGGCAGGCTAGCTCTAGTTTACCAGGTACATCTTCTCTACATTAGCCCTTGCACAGATACACTCGAGGATCATGGTGGACAGTCGATGCCACATGCCCAATGCAATAACTTGTCCTCAGAAGGAAAAGGCACTCTCTCACCTGCTGAGCTCCACGGGGGCTAGTTGTAGCACATTTGCCATCTCCAATCCCTGTACTACCACTTAGTTTGGACTGAGTGGCACACCTGTTCTGTTTAATAGCTGCTCTGTTGTAAAAGATATTTTTGTAGTCTTTCACAGAGACCATGTTAAGCCTAGACTGACTTTTATGGCAACAACATCTTGCTGGATAAAAATCCTTCTTTTATCATGTATCACATTAAAAATAGTATTAACAGCCATTGCAGAAACACAGAGCTGGTTGTCACCTCCTATGTGAAGTTGATTCATGTTTGTGCTAAACCTGAGTGTGGTCCAGCTGACACAGTCAGCTAAGTTATTGCACTTCCAGTTTAATATTTTGCCATCTGCTAACTGAAAGCTCTGCTGCCTGCTGGATCCCATAAAGACTTTTATTTATTATATTACACATAGCAACATCTGCCACAGGATTCAGCTCAGCTTAGCTTTCTAATTAAACAAACAAACACTACATCTCCAGTACACAATTCAGTCTAACTATTATTTATAAAATCTGAGATAGGTATTTAAAAGATATATATTGTCTGCTTCAGATGAACAAATGCCCCTCCCACAGTTTGGGGCAGTGAGGAAGAGATTGTTACAACAAGCTTAAGATTCTCAAATGCTCCCTTTTACCATCACAGAGCAACCAAAATTTTCTGTGTTTGTTATTGTTTTGCTCTTAATTCTTTCATTTATTCAATTTACACTAATTAGAAATAAAAGAGTACTGCCTATCTGTAGACACAGGGAACAATACAACAGTCTCCCCTCACGCTTGATTTCAGAGAAGAAAGTGGCACTTGATGAAGAGAGACAGCTGATCTGAGCAACATTGCGCTGTTCAGCCATCACAAAAGACACTGTGAATGCACTGTCCAAGTCCCTTTCAAACGTCATCTTAAGAGAAATCACTGAAAAACTATCACTGGCTATGGACCTACAGCAAGGCTCTCCCATCTGTGGTAGTCACCTGCAGTTAAATCAGACTGGTAGAAAAAATGGATGAAATCCAGGCCTAATGAATTAAGTAGGAATGTCACAAGTTCTTCATGTTTTTTAAAATCAGTCCTAAATAAAAATTTAATTTAAACTTTAGCCCTTCTTTTGCCAATATATTTTCTTTTAACTCATCTTTTATTTTAAACATTAAAGGGTGTCTACAATTCTAAACATGGCACCTCCCCTAAAAAATTTGATTTCCCAAGTTTAACTTTCAGAAATATAAGGGACAAAGTAGCAGAACTAGAGTTATATTTTCCACTTTGCCACTCTTTCATCTGGTTCTCATTTACTATATTCTGTTGCAAAAAAAGACAAAAGGAGAAATAAAATTAACTATCGGGGGGATGGGGAAATGAAAACCCTTTGTGGATGCTAATTCTGTAAAATACAAATAACTTCCTAGAACAGGTATCTTGTTTTCATCTTTAACCGACTTCAGTTGCCCCTGATGCCTGTGTCACACCAAGGCAGCCCTTTTATTCTCTTTAAAAATTAGCCTCATTCCTCCTTTAATCAAGAATTAGAAATCATTTAATTTGCACCACATGGATAGGTGTGTTCTGGCTGCCAACTTCCCCAGTCCCTTGGGGCAGGAAGTTGTCCCAATGAAGAAGAAAAATATTGTTGTATTGTTGTATTTCAAGTGCTTAAGGAGATATTGATGGAATTTTCCAATTTGCATGAAGCAAGAATGTGTCCAGTCCTTGGAAGAAGAGTGCTGGGAAGAGGTTGTGAGAGTTCATACCGGTGGCGACAGAGAGAGCCTCAGTCAGAAGGAGAAATTATCTCAAGCCCTTGCCAATCAAACATGTACTTCACCATGGGGAATTACTGCTTCTGGGTGACGTGACTTATAAAGCAGTGTTTGTCAAACTGACAGGTTTCCATTTTTTTGTAGTTGCTTTTTCTGCATACATTCCAGTGGTGGCTCCTCCAGCTGTTCAGTTTAGCTGAACTGAATCCTAGACTTCTTGCAAGAATCAAAAGATTTCATCACTGACACAGCAAATCCTTCTTTATCCCAACTAGTTTCTTGTGCTCCTGGGTCAGTTCACATTTCTATCAGGAGCATGTCCCAGATGTTCCCTAACACTGTTAAAGACAACAGTTCATTTCTGTTCAAGATCATTGCTAGGAAATGTCCTGGTAACAAGATTATCCTTTGTTCACAGAAAGACCATTCCAAGAAGGACAAGTGCAATTGATCCTAATTATCTCCTGAATAAAGCATGACAGCTCAGGAGCTGGTCTAAGTGTACAAAATTCCCTGCCCCAGTCTGACATTTCAGCTTATAACACTTTCAAGCCAGTGGCTCCTGAAGATAGAACAACAGTAAAAGAAAGAACTGAAGAGTAGAGCTTATGTTAAAACGAGCTTTAACTTTAGCAGAATGTGTCTATTTGCCACCTGTGTCATTTTTATCAGTATGCCAGGTAGATTGTGGCCCACCATTTTTTCGGAAACCATTGTGTCTGCCTGTAGACGTCTTACTGTCTACAGCACAATGTTCAGGCCTCAAAATCCAATGCCGTTTTCTTGTATAGAAATAGGAATACATTAATACCATAATTACCAACCAACACTCAACAACTGTGTTGGTAGCAGACAAATCCGGATGTGCTATAGATTATGCTATTAACTGGTAATGAAACAATATTTCATGTCTTATCCAGATAAATACTTATTCAGTGCTACTCTGAAATGAAACTGATTCCTCACACTCTCTGCTGAGGCTTTTTAGGTGCAACATCCACTAAGATCCACTCTGTGCCACTCAGTGATCTGGAAGTGGTAGTGGAAAGGCTCAGGTCTACACAGCCATTACCTGTCAACAGAATATAGAATAATGCAGGACTGTTCAGGTGTTGCTCCTTCTCCTAATAAAGCCCAACAGAACTTAACTCAAACCAAATCAATTCTATACCTAGACGGAAGAATGACCAGTGATTAAAGGGCATCATTGCCTGTTTGCTTTTCTAGAGACTTTTGTGTAATTGTACCAAATCCTAGTCATTGCATGAAGAATTGACTCCATTTTTTAATAGATTCTCCCTGGTTTTGGGGGGCAATTACATTCAGTAGAACTTTCCCACAGAAATCCCCTCTACTTTGGATCTATTAAATTCCTTTTAGTTCAAGAAATAGATCACAATTCCCAAACCCTTCTCTGATTCAAGGGGCCGTAAATCTGTAGCATTCTGCACTTTTCATCTGAGGTTTTCCTTGAAAGCACTGACCCAGGTTTTTCTTGCCAAAATACTAATTAACAGTGAAAATAAAAGAAACAATCCTATCAAAAACCATACTGAAAGTAACTGCTGGGATATTCACTTTTGAAGATGTACAGAATATGAGTCCAAAAAATGACAAGTGAACCTTCAGCCTATTTGAAGAGAAAACTGGAGAGACTATCAAATTTCTCCCTGAAATGTCTGATTCAGTATGCATGGAAAATCAAGATAAACAAGGCATGATCTCCCTAGACCCTCTGAAACATAAACAATACAATTAAAAGGAAACATTTACTTCCACTCTTGATGGTGTTACCTGAGGGATAGCAGATGCCAGATAGTTTATCAGAAGCAAGTGATAACTGTAAATGTAACAAATGTAACATGTAGGGGATGTTATCACTTCAGGTGGTCAGAAACAAGTCTTGGTACTTTGTGAATAATTCGGACGGTTGCAAAACAAGGG
>Ga0065711_1047496_pt1 | contig 12303 bp, 4 predicted proteins | sample Hoacrofraction12_FD_59098 | JGI IMG/M metagenome (GOLD analysis project Ga0065711, IMG submission 59098) | Hoatzin crop microbial communities from Cojedes, Venezuela - Epithelial fraction 12 v2 (version 2) | ecosystem: Host-associated > Birds > Digestive system > Esophagus > Crop | place... | reverse complement strand
CCAGGCAAATGCTGCCGTTAGCAATGACTGATCTGGTTACAAGAGCCATCCCCTTCTTTTTTTTTTTTTTTTTCAGTAGTTGTTTTCCTGACTTAGCTGCTTGAATGCCAGTTTTGCCTATTTCTGTGATTTCCTTCAGCTTTGGGTTTTTGTTTTCTTTTAAGTTCTGTGACAATGTAACAGCCCCAACAACTACACCATATGCCAGCGGGATAGCAAGCCAATTACTCCAATAACACAGGTATTTCAGCATAGGGGATAAGCCAGTTACATCCATGTAATTTCCAGATGGATACACAGGCCTTGGAAAGAAATCATGTTCATAACTTTAACTCCATTCACTTAAGAAAATACCTAGTACATATGCCCTAAATTCTATGATTAAAGAGAGACAGGAGATAAAATGTTGTATTCACCCTTGTCTCTGGGCATTTTAAAATTATTATTTGCTTGCCATTTTCAAAAAAATACTCGTGCTGTATGAAAAGAAAGTCAAAGAAAGAAGCTTGTTTGGGCAAAATTGAATTTCTCTGTATATCACTGTGCCGTATCTTTTCTGACTAGAGGTAAATTCAAATGCCAGCTGAATGCAAATCAAGCTGGCAACAAGAGAAGACCGACTCCCAGCGATCGGATGAGACCGCCCCTTTCCCAAGAGCTCCCTAGAACTTCACTGCAGACCCAAGGCAGCTAAGACTCCTGTGGGCTACAGCAGAGCTTTCCAGGCTTGAATATGACGACCATCATATGGCAGTTGTACCAAATCTAGACGGGCTGAACAGTTAGTATTAAATTGGCATTTTTCCTATGGCAAAAGCAGTACCTTCTTCGCCAGTAGTTCTAAGTGAAATTTACAAATAGCTGTCATATATACTTATATATATTCACATATATATTTACACACATATATAATACATATATAAGTGTGTGTGTATACATATTAAAAATATGTATTTGCATTATCACTAAGGTTGAAAGAGGAAAAAACCCTTCTGTAAAAGGCTAGGATGTCTCTCGCTTGCAAGCTGTCAAAATGGCTGTAAATGATTTAAAGACTTCTGCTATTTTACTGCAAATGGATACATTTACATACACCACAACCAGAAACAATACAAGTAGGAACTATCAGTGAAATTTTACACTATCACTTTCTTTAATCAAACATAAAAATGATTCATCCTGCTTTCTACTTGAAGAAAAACACTCCATAGGGAAAAAGCGCTTACAACTTACTCTGCAAAACAAAGTTGCCAACAACATCCCCTCTCTAAATTTTATTAAAGGAACTATAGGATCAAACAACAAAACACCTTGCTAGAACTGTGCTTAATTGAATTGTCCAAGACTGGTGGTACAGAGCTCATTGCAGTTTACTTATGAGAAAATTAACTGGTTCCAGTTGGTAGAAGCGGCGTGCAATTGACTGTGCTCGTAGCCCTCTGACAGAAAGCAAAGATTTTGACTTGCTGGCAAGTAAGGGCAGTCATATGCCAATCTTAGCCTACCCTGAGGATCGCCTCCCAGTCCCTGTTGTTTTATTATTAGTTTGATTTTCCAAAAGATTATTTTCCATCAGCTTCCCAAAACATCAAAGAAACAAAGATTTCATGATGTGAAATCCTTGTCGCTACACATAGATGGATTTCATTTTGGCATCTTTGCAACGTGATGCTGATAAAAAGCAACACTGACTTCAGGATAATTATTTAATTCCAAAGAAATGCCTGAATAACTTCTCTCTTCACTAACAACAAGCAGTCCTACAGAAATTTAGAACATCCAAACCATTCTCACTTTAAATCTGAAATAAATAGGCATTTGGCAATGATACATTCAATATATATGATAGTTTTGCTGCTTTTATCAATTTCTATTGATTACCAGTTAAAAGTATCAATAAAACACTCTGTTGATTTGATGGCAGCTGTTAAAATTTTGTAGTTTTATCATGGAAAACTAGTTAAAGCGTTACTCCTGCACGTGGTGCACTCTGGGATATAAAGCATGCTAATTGAAAATATGAGAAGCATTTCAGCTATGCGCAACGGGGTTTTTTGTAGCTCCCAGCCCGAATGTTCGCCCTAACATCAGGAGCCCAAACTTTCCTCGTTCTGCACATTTTCATACCCAATGTTGTAGGTATGAAATGGATCCGTATTCCTAACTACAACAGCATTGCTAACCAATAGCCCTTTGGTGAATGTTCTTTCTTGGGAAAACCTCTTACCTAAGAGAATAGACAAATGAAAAAAAAAAAAAGTGTACGGATACCAAAGCATGTTTGTAAAGAAACGTCCTGTTATTTTCAGATAGATACTTCCCCACCCTAAAACAGCTGCCTTTTTATCAGTATACAGCAATAAGAAATTCAACTGATATGTTTACTACTTCTAAATCATGATTTAAGAGAAGCATATTATGCGCTGTTGCAACCTGATGGCCTCACAGTTTATTCATCGCCTGTCTATACACAGGCATTTCACACAACATGGCAGGATCGATGCGCCTCAGAGTGGGAAGGCCTAGAAAAATCATACTTCTCTTCGCTTCCAACTACCATTTAGTACACAAATGGTACTGATGATAAATTGCTAATGCCTGGCAAGTAATCTACGTGGAATTAGTTAACACCCTTTCTTCAACTGTGAAGCAAGGAAATGTATTTTTCCAAACCTCCCACCACAATCAGTATTAGCAGGACAGAATGGGTGAACTGGAAAATACAATTCCCCACTGTCAGAAAGTGCTGTAATCATGCAGAGGCTAGATCTTACAGTCAGAGCAACAGTAACCTGAAGTGGGAATGAATATCCTATTTTACTGTGCATGCACTTGATCAGAAAAATGAAAATGTTCTCAGATGAAATGAGAATTCTAACTCCTTCTTTGTATTTCAACATATAACATAGACTCAGAGGCTACATTTTTTTGATGGAAGATCCTGCATCCTGGCAGGATAATCTCTTTCAATATTACAGATCTATTTAATAAAGGTTATTGTATATCTGGATTTCTGCAACGTATTTTATGTAACAGCACCTGACATACTGATTAAAACTTTCATTATGTGGAAGTAACTACTCATATGTTAGATTAATTAAGAGCTGCCTCCCAGACTTTAGTAAATAAAATTACTCAGGTCTTCTGTCTTGATTGGCTGGGTGGTTCATATTTGTTGAGCTTGTTTGGAGAAAAAAGGAATTACTGAGACTCTTGAAAAAAACCCCACAAATAATACCCAAAATTTTCATGATGAAAGATGAGCATGGCAGAATGAAGTAGGTTTCTTAGCAGGAAACTGGATGGAGCTAATAATAAATAATAAAATTAAATGTTGATTGAACAATAATATTTTAATAAATTTCAATCTGGAATAAAATTAAGTTCTGGTTAATAAATAAAATTTATTTGTAATACTAAAATTCAATTCTGATTAATAAAGTCTTTTTATAGCCCTAAAGGAGAAAAGAATAGTGTCAAAACCCCTGCTCCGTACATTGAAACTATTATACTGGAAAAAAGAAATCACTCACATAAAATCATGTAGAAAAAACTGGCAAAACTACAAAGGGAATCAATCTTTTCTTTCCAGTAAGTTTCTCTAAGTTCAGTATTGCAAAAATGCTGCGCAAAATTGGTACAAGGTTTACAAGACAGAATAATAATTTTAGGCTATACAGAAATGTTGAAAATAATCTACTGCTATGTAAAATAAAATCTCACTGCAGGTTAGCTGCCATTGTTTACAGTTACACAAATATTTAACAGACATTTATTTGATGCACCTTATTCCAGTTCTGGATTACTTTTCTGGTAGTTTGTTTCCATTCCAGAACCACTGCTGCCAGGAACTTACAATTCATGTCAGTGAGGGAGTTTCAAATCTACCTCATCTATCTATTTCACAAAACACAAATTGGAATAAATACATTAGGTGACCTTATATCAAATGAGAAAAGCCATATGCATGATACTCTTTCCTAAATAGATGATTTAAAAGAGGATAAATGCTCAAGTACCAGCAGGTTTTTTTTAATGGATGCAGTTGGTGGATTGAAATTGTATTTTAGTCAAACATTTGGTTGTAGTTACAAGCAGGCTTAAACTTACATCACTTTAGTGTCTAAGTCTGCCTAAAGTTTATTTTGATCTTTTAATTAAAAGCCCTTTCTAATGCAGCTTTTTAACATGCAGGATTTTTAAAACATCAAAGTCATGGTTCAAGGATCTCCACAGATGGACATCTAAAAAATCTGAAATAAATTTGAAAATGTTTAACAGGCATTGCTTCATCTTCACCTGTAATATAGATTAAACTTCACATGAATTCCACACTCCAAAACACCACATAAGTTAGATGTAGTTCATGTTGCTTAATTTCAATTACAGAATGGACTTACTAGTTGAGGGTTAGTATTGTAATAACACCTAACTGACATGAAATGCTGCCTTAAAGCTGCTTTTCCCTAATTTACTCACTAGGAAGAAATCCTAACATTATTTATACCATTTTGGAAATGATTCTTCAGCTGCTGAGACTGCATCACCAGTGAACTTGGGGCAGCCTTACGGCAAAGCACCAGGATTCTCTGAAAATGGGAAAACAGAGCTTGTTTGGCTTTGGTATTTTCCTGATTCTCTCCATATAATTTGATGGCTACACTCAATTTTCCTATTTTTTGCTTATTTTCAAACCCTATGTAATACAGAACTGCTTAGATAGATGTCTTTTTATAATTAAAATAGGAAAAAAATGGGTCTTAATCCAACAAAATGCCTATGCATAAGTTAAACTTCAAACAATTAAAGAGTTACTTTGGGTAACACTAATCCAAATTATTCGGCATACTAAATTTAACAGATCCGTGTCTTTACAGCCTGTTAGAGAAACTGAAGAAGTAAGCTCTTGGCACAGCTCTGGACACAGTGGTATGCAATCAGCACTTAGTGCAAATCAGAATTATTCCTTCATTCTGGGCTTACCAAAATTGTTGAAATACAATCAGCTTTGTTAATTATCATACTTTGATGACATTACAGAAAATAAGCACAAAAGAGTTATAATTAAAGTTTCAGTTGTCAATGCCCTTAGATGAGAATTTTGCAGGGACAAATACTATCACCAGGTACCTCTAGAGCAGCTGGCTCCAAACAAAAGGAAATCTTACCCTGAAAGAAAGGGAAATATAATGTGGAGAAACTTCAAGAGTATGAGTCAAAGAATCAAAACTGCCTAATCTGTTAATAAGAAAAGCCACTCATCAGAGTTGATTGCTACTGATCCGTCATGTCAATGAAAGCTGAAAACATACTTAAACACTGTGAAAAAGTCGCATAGCTTCAAAATATATTGCTTTCCTGGGTGAATATGAATTCAAAGAGAAGACTGATGTAAAGATGATTTACTTAAAGATCCTTAGGCACATTGGTATTTTCTGTATGTTTTTGGTAAATTCAGTGCTGTTAAAATACAGAAAGAAAAGGTTAACACTCACATGTCAGCTTTCTGACAGATTAAATCAGCTTTTGCATCAAATGGCAGAAAGAATGGTTCTGTGAAATTTTACAATCCAGGGAAGGAAAAGTTGGAATAATCAGCTTCAGTGAGAGCAGGGAAAGTCAGAGAGAGAAGGATAAGTTTTGAAATAAGTGCACATGAGGAGGCAGAAACCTTAGCAGAGAGCAGGGACTGGAAACAAGGGTAATGTGTTAATAAAAAAGGAGGAAAACTGTGTTTGAATCTCTGTGTCAGGGAAATAAAAAGAGGTGGTAGAAAATACATAGGAAGCAGAAATAAAAGTACAAGAAAATAAAATCTGAACTTTAAAGAAAAAAAGAACAAAAAGGAATCCATTGCAACACAGAGGCAGTAATCAATGAGAAGCCAATTTTCCAGTGTTTTGAACTGCAGATAGATAGAATCCTTTCTTTGAGCTGAGAGGTATCGAGGACCACACTCATTAAAACCAAAAAGAATGAAGTTACCTACATTAGGTCCACAGCTGTGAACTCTGAACACTGAGGCAGTAAAATCCAAACAAAACGAATCTTTCCTTGAATAGCCTGTTTTCATTCAGGAATACCTGCATTTAGAAATCGACACCAGCACAAGTTTTCTGAATGTGCATGGGTTCTACAGTCTACCTGCCTCCACCAGAACACATCAACTGCTTCCATGCTCCGTCCTTCAGCATCAGGTAATGCCATGGGCTCCTATTTCTTATTCCCTTCACTGTTATCATGCAAAATGAGTTAAATTTATGGAGGGTAGGAAATCAAAATAGCTATTAAAACATTTCAGTAAAAATTTTTGGTTTTTTTAGAATTACCTACATTGAAATACTAAATGGATATTTAAAGTCTTGAAAAAATGCCATTGAAACAACTATGAGAAGTGTCTCTTAGCAACAAATGCTCCAGGGGTTCCAAAACTAAACTTCCTCCTTTGGTGTGAAAACAAAACCCGGCAGAGGTCAAAACAAACCCACCAATACACAGGAGTGAAAAGGAGAGACGCAAATTCAGCTCAGCTGCAGAGCAGCAGCACAGCTGTGAGCCAGGGCAAGCTCGGGAATCCCAAGGCAAATCTGCTGTCATCACAAATGCTTCTGAACCCAAGACCCACTTCCATTCCACACTAATTACACTATCTCCACAACCTGCTTTTCCATTTTATATTCCTGAGAAAAGCTCGGCACTGTTCTGGTACCACAGGAAGCACACGCTTCCACCTCCTGCTTGCAGAGTCAGGCTGACCATCACAGGCAACGCGTGGAGACCTGATGCACTGCAGCTGCCTGGTGGCAGCCACAACTGGTCTTACTGGCCGGTTGCATCTTGCCGATTTGCTAAAGAAAGACAGTCAAAATAGTCAGAGAAAGTATTTGGCCAAGTAATCAGTTTTTCATAGAATTTCAGGTAGCAGTGGTGACTGATGAGAAATATAACAGCGTGAATCCAGCGTGAGCACGCTCTGTGCAGCACCATAACTCCACGCTCTGCTTGGGGGACAGAAGGGTGGGGGAGGATGCTGACGAGGGGACAGGTTCATGCATTGAACCTCTGCTACAGCAAATCTGCTCCTTGGGGGAGCTGCAGTAGAAAACCTACTCTAACGGCATGCTTACAGCAGCCCAGAAGCTCCTCTAAATCGTACTGGTCTTGCTGACAGGTGTGAGAAAAACTACAGTGCTGTTTAAGCTGGGAACGTGATTTTTAATAGGACATCATAGAAGTGTAAGAAACCAACAATCAACCAACAGAAGAGATGATTATCTGACATGCAAAAAGTAAATACGCTTTGGTTTTCCAAGTTATGATATTCCTGCCTTACCGCATCTTTTATCCACCTTGATTGAAAAAAAAAAAAAAAATCAGCTCTGAGTTTTAATTCTGTGATTTGCATTAACTGCCATCATTATTGATTTTATTAACCTCCTACTGCATATTCCTGCTGACCAAAATCAAGAATCATGTATAGCCATGCTGGTGAGTGACTGCCTCAGTTCAGCCAGGTTATCATATTCGGCTGACATAATGCAGCCTAATTTTCTGAAGGAGGAATATTTTGTCTTCTTCTTGTAAGAACATTCAATGCTGTTGATGTCATCGGCACAAAAGAAGAAAGGGTTTTTAACTGAAAATGGGGTGACATTGACGAGAACAATGTAAAATTTTAATAAAGATTCAATGCCAGTGTCACTGACAGGGGAAAGTGGGTTGGGTGAAAACACAGTTGATCAAATCCAACTGTGCTCAGGGGAACATCTTGTGAAACACTCATCACTTAAGCCCTACTTGTCACTCAGAAGAAGAGTTACTCCACAGAATAAGTCTACTGCTAACCTTATCCAAATGCAAATACAACCCAGAGGGAACAATCTGTTAACTGAACAAAAATGCATGTACCAACGATACACACGTCACACACAAACACCACTGCAATCACATACCTGAACTCCCCGCAGCCATCTCAAAAAAACACAAAAAAATCAAAGCTACCGCAGGACTGAAAAAGCACGTACTTTATTTAGCCAGACTGTGAATGAAATAACGTAGCACTGATGTCTTTTAGTGTAACCCTACATGATTAAGAACCTGAACTATCAGCAATGCCAAGCAAAACAGGAATTTTTTTCTCTGTGAACGATTTCATTAAGGTTTCAGCCTTGACCTCTCTGTTGTTGAATGAATAAAGGATGGATCATTTTAAAACAGAAAGACAAAGTGAATGAAAAAAAACCCAAAGTAAATCTTTAATTAGGTAAGTCCTCCTTTGTTGCCTGGTTCAGGCAAAAGCAATAGACCATATGTTTCAAGTGACTAAATCTGCCTTCAGGTTTCTGATGAATACGTCTCTGTGGGGTTGTTTCTGTCAATGGCAACATTTTTTTTTTATGGCTTAGAATTTGCTTGCTGGCAGCCACCTGCTAGTAACACCACTACAAATTAGTAAGCTGCTCGGGAGTTTGGACACAGCTTAACAAGTAATTGAGAGGGTGGGTGAAAACACATCTAGAAACCATAATACCCACTTTAAGCCACCTTTTTCTTGTTTTGGATATCAGTTCTCTTTAGGACATTCAGTTCATCAAACAACGACTGGAAATGTGAGCTAATTCCAGTTCTGTGAGCAGTTAGTAAGCTCCGTTTCCAATTCCCTCTCCCCCACTGCCACACACCACTTATTTCAGGCATGCATAGATACTATCCCAATTTCAATCCAATAACTCAGTGGTGAGAGTTACTATGAATATCAAGTTATAATATCAGAAATTTCCTTTATGTCACTGCAGTGCCACAGCACATCCAGATGATGTAGAAGTCTAACGATGACAGGATGCTCAGCTAACTAGGGTTGAGCACAGCATGGGACCTTATCTGTCTCCAGAGATCTGAGATGCACTCCAACTAAGTCCGTCTCTCTCGACTGAAGTCTCTTTTCATGAGCTCCTGCCAGTTACTACACTTCTTTCAAATCTGTTTTGACTAGTTCAACCTTGCGCTTGGCCAGGGAGCAGCACTAACCACTAATGAAAGGCACCATCACATCACTGTGATTTATTGCTCCTAGTACTCAGCCAGCCAACATGCTCTCTCAAAACTCCCTCTGCCAGAAAGGCCTTACCTAGTGCATATGTTTATCATTTAACTGACTTATCTTGACTCTAAGCATCATTTTTCACAGAGCAGATAAGTTGGTGACTGTAAACAAATGATGAAAAAGAAATGGAAACAACTGTGGACTATTGAAAGTCCACTGGAAAGAATCATAGAATCATTAAGGTTGGAAAAGACCTCTTAAGATCATCAAGTCCACCTGTCCACCCAACACCACCATCCCTGCTAGACCATGTCCTGAAGCACCACGTCTACACCTTTTTCGAACACCTCCAGGGATGGTGACTTCACCTGGGCAGCCTGTTCCAATGTCTGACCACTGTTTCAGTTCAGCAATTTTTCCTATTAACCAATCTCAACGTCCCCTGATGCAACTTAAGGCCATTTCCTTTTGTCCGTATTCAAGGGAACATAATGAATTTGTAAATAACTGAAATGGGCAGCCTCCACACCATTTATCCCTCTTTACATCACATGTATTTCTAAAATGTCTTTTAAAGATTTAAGTTTCATATCACTGCTATTAAGCAACTGTAGTTTGAAAAACACATCACGTGAAGTTTCAGCAAGCACCTTAGATTAACACTACAAAGTTTCATGTTATATGTTTTTCCTGTTCTTTTTTGTTGTTAAAATCCAAAGGTTTTCTCCTCCTGTACCAGGGAAATAAAGAAAAAAGTTTGGCAGGAAATGGTCTGTTTTTACAAAGCGGATGAAGTATATGGTTTTCATAGCCATTGGTTTTTGAGCATAGAGGTAGCCATGTTTTAACAATTTGTGTAACAGCTCCCCATAACAAGGAGAAATAAACGCTGTTTCTGCAGTTTATATTGCTTTAGTGATTGGACATGATCTCTTTGGGGCGAAGTCCGAGGTTACAGCAGCTTATAGCTGAGTAAGGTTTATTTCAGCAGATCAATACTGATGTACGGCGCAGTAACCCTAAAGAGAACACCGACCAGGCTGCACGTGAAGCAGCCTTCAGCCCTGTTCAAACACACCTGCTAACAGTACCGCTGCTGCAACAGGAGCTCAGAAGAGCCCAGATGAGACTAGTTTCCTAAAACACAGCATTACAACATTCTAGAAATCACACTTCTCCCTAGAGTTTATTTTTCCTGCTTCTGCCATGGCAATTAACAACTATTTTGAGACCAGTACTGCAGCTTGCTGTAGAAAAAGCGATGTCTTCCACCACCACGTTGGCGAGGAACTGTAGTGCATACGGCAGTCGGACCTGCGCTGCCTCCGCTGCAGTGCTGCTGCTGCAGACTCATCCCTTGTATTTCCAGAAGCGGTTCCTAGAAGTTCTGCGAACTGAATGTGGTCTCATCATTGCGTATACTAGACTTTCTCTACGATTCTTCTTTAACCTTTACTTTGTTTTACATTTGAAGACCTTACATATCCAAACACACCTGAAAAGAAAAGCTGACTGGTCAGAAAACAGGACTTGGGTTACTTTATTTTTAATTTGGGAGGAAGAAATGCATCTTCGATTACTTTGGTAAAAATCTTATCAGAGAAAAGCCAATTTATAATTGACAAACAGAGGAGAGAAGAATTAAATACAAGGATAAAAATGGGAAATCTGCCTTACTGACATACTGACAGGTACATGGGTCAAATATAATGACTAAGCTAGCTGTAAGTGATCATTTAAGAACGGTCTTTAAGAAAATGGGACATTTAATCTCAAGCCTTAAGGATTAAAAGTATGGCCTGAAGCTCAGGTCCCAGACCTGCTTTAACCGAATCACATTCTGCCTGGGAGGTCTCAGAGGGAGTCAGAAACCCACCTTCATCTTCACATGGCAGCGTTTGTCAGTCAGAGGCAAAGAAAGACCTCCAATGCCGAAGTTAGTTTCTATTACAAATTCTTGCACACAAAGGTTTATTCTTTACTAATTATTGGCTCAATTATAATGTTGATGAATTCATTACAAGTAGTAAAAAAAAAAAAATTCAGTAACACCATATTATTAACATTTAATGTGACAGATTAGAAAACAGTGAAAATTGGTGCTAGAGTTTAATTGGGGTACCTAACTGAAAAGTAAATGAATATAGAAACTTTCCCACTGCAGGACAATGCACAGTCTGCTGCACTTGGCTGATCATTATTCTTCAAAATCTTGACATTAACAGCCATGCAAATGATACTGTGATTTACTGTCCCTTTACTGCTTTTTTCCCCACATGATTCCCCTTAAATTGATAAATTGAACTCACAAGTTCTATAGCGACTTTCACTAAGGATGTCAAAGAGCTTTACAGAGTGAATTAATCAATTAATCAGAGCACCACAGTGAGGTATTTTACGCAAGGACATAACAAAATCCAAATGCAAATCTGGAATACATATAAAAGGAATAAATCCAAATGTCATGATAACAGAATTGTACTTTGTGATTTGGGTGTAACTGAGCCAGCAAATTGATGAGGACATAAAAATAGAAGGGTTTGAGGCTTTTTATTTTTATTAGAATTGCTCCTTTTATCCAGTGACAGTACAAAATGAGAGAAAAATAAAGGAAAATGGAGCTCTGTGAAAACTCATTTCCATTCTTTATGTGATGGCCTTAAAGCAATCAGCAAAATCTGTATCTTTAATAAGAAGACTCCCAGGTACTTTGAACTGTGTAGCTGATTACGGACTGTGCTTTACTCTTCATTACTTGCCTTTTCTAAATCTTTGCAAGGACCAGCTACAGGTGTAGCTCCCTTAAAGCAATGCAGATCAGGAAGAACTCCTCCAATCTCAGTAACAGCACGCTTATTTTGGACTGCAGTTGCACTGCAAACCAGCCTAAGCATTTGTCACTCATACAATGATGAATAGCAATCACACAATTAAGAAAAATACTACTTACATTCAGAGACTTCATGGACGCTAACCTTAAATACCCATACTTATTACGTTAAGTACAAATCTGTCCAGAAAGCTGAAGTGATTTGCCCTAAGTTGAAGAAAACTTCAAGTTCTTCTTTGCCCTTGCTGCCAAGAAGGCCAATGGGATCCTGGGGTGCATTAGGAGGAGTGTGGCCAGCAGGTCAAGGGAAGTTCTCCTTCCCCTCTACATTGCCCTAGTGAGGCCCCATCTGGAGTACTCTGTCCAGTTCTGGGCTCCCCACTTCAAGAAAGATGAGGAGCTACTGGAGAGAGTCCAGCGGAGGGCTGCG
>Ga0065711_1047495_pt1 | contig 12304 bp, 11 predicted proteins | sample Hoacrofraction12_FD_59098 | JGI IMG/M metagenome (GOLD analysis project Ga0065711, IMG submission 59098) | Hoatzin crop microbial communities from Cojedes, Venezuela - Epithelial fraction 12 v2 (version 2) | ecosystem: Host-associated > Birds > Digestive system > Esophagus > Crop | place... | reverse complement strand
GTCCTGTCGCTGGGCACCACTGAAAAGAGCTTGGCCCCATCCTCCTGACCCCCACCCTGCAGATATTTGTAAGCATTTATAAGGTCCCCTCTCAGCCTTCTCTTCTCCAGGCTGAACAAGCCCAGCTCCTTCAGCCTCTCCTCACAGGAGAGATGTTCCAGTCCCCTCACCATCCTCGTGGCCCTCCGCTGGACTCTCTCCAGTAGCTCCTCATCTTTCTGGAACTGGGGAGCTCAGAACTGTCCCTCTGCACAAAGGCTGCTCTCAGTGGTTTGCAAGTCCCAGCAGCGCAGATCACCCATGTTTCAACAGCACAGGTAAATACCTCCCTCTGCAGACTTTCTTTACTCTACAGCCAGAGGCTGAATCTTGCTCTACATTATACACCCCTTTTTCACTGAGCCCAAAAGAGCAATGGAGAGAAACATGATTTTTGGCTCACTTCTACTGCTCATGGGACCTTTTGTTACCCAGAGCCAGAAGCCCAGAACAATCCAGCGCAGGTCTCCGTGATGTGGAAGCGTTCAGTGGTAGCGTGTCACACTGGCACAGGCCACTCCTGTCAAAAAATACCACTTGGAACCTACTCTTGAAAAAATCCTGACCAAGCAGAAAGCCACCGCAGCAGTAGTGCAGAGCAGCTTCTGTGCCCAGGCCCTCTTTTGCCTTCCCTTCCAAGCAGAAGGCTGTCTGACAAGTAAGGAATGGCTCTTTGACATGTACAGGACAACCTGCTTTCCAATCAGTGTCTACTTGCTGGTAAAAGCTGTTAATTGCCTCGTATAGTCTTCTGTCAGCAACATTATCTCCTCCTGTCCTGCTGAGACTGGAACGAGGGATTGTCCTGTTCAGTGGCTGCAGTGGGACATGGAGAGGGGGAAGGTGAAATATAATATGAGAAATTATATCTACGGCAGCAAGCAAGGCTAACCAAAAAGACGTAAGGGAAGCAGGATTCCAAGAAGAGAGGAATGCTGGGGGAGGAAAAGCATGGAGTCCTCTTGACAAAGGTCCAGGATCATTTTAAAAGGGCCCAAGAAATTATTTTTTAAAGCCTATTTTTAAAACAACCTACATGTGTGATGAGCACACTGCCTGCCACACTGCTATCTTATTACTTCCAAGATTAGCAACAAAAAGATTAATTTAGACAGGGTGGAATATTTTCTAACAAAAGTGTCCCTGCCTTCTGGGGAGCAAGTCTGACCCGAAAAGATCACGTACAAGGAAATCCCACACCACGGGCAGCCCCTCACGGATAGGAGTCCCCCAGCTGGAAATACAACAGTTTGGGTTAATTTCAGCACAGCTCAGGTGACTGCTGATGACATCATGTCACTGTAATATGTCACTATAATTGATGATAAATATATGTACTCCCCTACAGCTGACAACAAAAGCTGCAGAGACACCAGTGGATTAGGCCAACACTCCTGTTCTCCAAAGAAAGTTCATTGAGCAGCTACTAAATACTAAAATGAGCTTTGCTTCAGGAAGTTCCTAAGACAGACAGAAGGACCTGTGAGGCAAACCAAGGAATGAATCCTCGTACACTAGCATGGCTCCTGTACCCTGCCCTACGCATCGCTCTCACACAAAGAGAGAAGCAGGCTATTTGGCTAGATGCTATGGTCATCCCACATAGGTGCACTTATGTACTTGTATTAAAGTGACCGGTGTAACACGGGGAGCCTTCAGGGGCTTCCCACCTGCCTGTCAGTGCTTGCTTTTCTAGCTTACATTTTAATTCCTCCAAGTAATATAGAAATAAAAGGCTTCTGATCACTCCCTGTCCCTCTTCCAAGAGCTGCAAAACCCGCTGACAAACCCGCTGAGTCAGCTGACGCAGAAGATGACAAGCTGCTGCAGCTGGAGCCTCCATTGCCCTCCTCCTTGAGGCTCAGCCCTGAAGCGAGAGGCAAAACTCCCGTCCACACTGATGGAGACATAGGGATGGCCCACCTGGGGACTCCCAAACGAAAAGCTGATGGCACGGCTAAGAAGGCACAGCGTTCGGGTTGTACTGAGGGAACTTGCCCATTTATTAACATTTTTGCATTCTTTTCTTTGCCAGAGAAACTGAGCATACACTTTACTTACACTGAAAATTACCTCCTCGGAATGCAACTGAATAATTTCTCCAAGTTGCTACTAACAGCTCTGGAGAGCACGCTGCTCCAAGGGAGCCTAAGACAGATGGGATCCTATAACCAGAGCCCCCTTCCCAGTCCCACCAGCCCTTTCACACACTGGAAATTCATCCTGCCCAGGGGTCTCCACAGAAATCACTTCATCCATCCTAAAACAGAGCAGCTGTTCAGCAGCAGCACAGCATGGCAGGTCAGAAGGCAACGAATGCCGTATCCAGTTGAGACTTGGGAATTTTTAGGGAAACAAAACCCCAGCTGTGTAAGTTGGAAGAGGGCCGAGACACTTGGTCCAATACTGCTGCTCCAAACACAGCACCACGCAACCCTTCCAGACCACTGGGACTTGGCTTGGAACTGTCCCCAAAGCAGCGACCTCTGACAGCAAAGCATTCCTTGGTCTCACGTGAAGTATTTTGCCCCACTCTGAACCAGAAAGAGGGATCCCTGACTACCAGCCCAGCTCAAAAGCTCTTAGCTGACAAAGTTTACAGGAGCAGATCACAGCGTGAGATGGGCTGGGATGACTGCAGCCCAGCAGGAGCATGACCTTAGAATGCAAAACCAAGTCGCAGCAGGCCTGATGCCAATAATACACTTAGGCCTAAATGTTCCAGTGTTTCATGCCACTCCATCAAAAAACTTGGAGAAACTTATTTTTGGCTCAACCAGGTGTCACAGAAAAGGGTGCCAGCGGCAGTGTTTCCCTGCCAAGTCAGAAGGAGACTTACAGGGAAGCCCGCGCAGTGCAGAGATGGGTGCAAAGCAATCAAACAGCAGAGGACTGTCACCAGAGGCTGCAGCTGCTCAGTCTCACAAACACGATCTGTCCCACCCAGCCTGAGTTGATTCCTTCCGCTCTTCCCCCACATCACACATACGTTAGTGGGAGGAGAGCAGGAAGCGTGTGACTGATGCTTCGTAGACATCTACAGCCCCAAATGTGCTGTAAGCGCCGCCTCTGTAGGCAGTGATCTACGCTGGTGTCTGCAAAGATGAAAAACAGTTCTGTGTCTGGCTCTGCAAGGTCTCCATCTGCCCCAGCTCCGTAAGAGCACACTCCCCCACCCCTTCAGACAGCAGCTCCAGCAAGATGAGGCTGCTTCTCAAGCTCCTGTGTGGCTGACAATAGGGCTGCATCACCACACAGGTTCACAGGCTCCAGGATGGAGCATCGGCTTTTGTAAAGTACTTCTGGCCACAGAGAATTCCCTTTTCCCTCTAACAAGGCCTCTGGTCTTTACTTGGGAAAGCACACCGAACTCAAGTAGAGGGAAGCAGAGTGGACCAGTGCCCAGAGCAGTGCCCTGGGGTGTAGTAGCTCTCTCTTCTAGTCTTAGCACAGCAAGAAGCTTGGGTGAACTTGGACACAGCCTTCCTTCTCAGCTGTCCTGTTTGTAAACCATGAATATTTAGACTGGAAACGGTTTCCAATACAGGGGCAGAAGCAGCCTACGAAACAGTTAAACACAACTAAGGTGGAAAAGCGTGAGTCAAGCCCTTTGGGACATAAGCCCTGTCTGGGTTGCTCCCCCTCGCCGCCCCAGAGACAGCCTGCTGCCAACACCAGAGTCTCCTCACCCTGGCACTTCAAGGCGCGAGTGAGCAATTGCTGCACAGCTGTGAGCCGCGAGACCCAACACCACATTCCATGGTCCAGATTTATCCTTTCATGGCTGTTACATTAATGGTTGTTTTCTACCCCGCTCATCCCATGGGAGTTCATGCTTGACAGAGGGTCCTTCACAACGTCAGCCGGTCTGTTCACAACCAAAGGACATGTACTGACACCATATCTCCTGGGTTATCAGAGTCCAGTGTTCTGGGAAAGCCACATCTTCTGTCAAGCCCCACGCACACACCAGCTGCTCCTGCCTGTGACTGACAATGTCTGTTCATTGACATATGCTCAGAAATCTCTGTGAGGCTTCTATACATCTTTCTAAGATCGTCGGGTCTCTCATGTTGAGACCTTAACACACCCTTACAAGCAGTTCTTGTGACCCTCCCAAGTTCTTCAGTCACCCTCACAGATACCCTGTGCACCATCTGATTGAGGACACTGAGGCACGTCACCAGAAGCCACCTCCTTGGAGTTGTAAGGGAGCTGACAGCAGAGAGAATTGCTATTCCTTGGTCTAACCAACCATCCCACACGAGGAAGACAGCTCAAGGAGGCTGGCCCAATGACCAAGCACCCTTGCATCCTTTCTTGGAAGTTTACAATTCTGAAAACATTTTGAAAGCAAATCTCATTTTGTGCTTACAGAATCACAGTATGGCAGGGGCTGGAAAGGACCTCTGTGGGTCACCCAGCCCAGCCCCCTGCCCAAGCAGGGTCACCCAGAGCAGGCTGCACAGCACCCCGCGTCCAGGCGGGTCTGGAATATCTCCAGAGAAGGAGACTCCACAACCTCCCTGGGCAGCCTGGGCCAGGGCTCCGTCACCCTCAGAGGGAAGAAGTTCTTCCTTAATACAAAGACCAGATCATTTTGTTGCAGATAAAGAACGAAATGTCTTCTCCCTGAATTATAGGATGCCTTTTATAATGGTAGGATGTGTCTCCAGGACATTTACAAGTCAATCTCTCTGTATACAATTTAAAATAAATTGCCCTTTAAATATCTGGCAGCTGATGTGACCCTATCGTTGTGCTGGAAAAAGGTTTACAGTGTAGTCGCTAGCACCCTTTTCCAGAAAGAACAAGGACTAGTTGTTCTTGTGTGTCGTTAGCTGCTGGTCATGTTAACAAAAATGCCACCTGTCCTTCAGAAGATGACACCACGAATACCAATAAGAACTAATTACATGAGTAAGGGGAGACTTCAGGGCGTTAACAGCGACTCGGATGCATTTCCCCTCTTTTACATATTTGTGTTTCTTTGTTTCCTACGCTGATCTCTGATACCCTTTCCCTCCCTGCCAAGTCATTTGTGTTTGGCCTCTGTTCCCAGGGCACTGCCTACGGAAGGCTCCTCTGAGGTACCTCTGCCACCCACCTGCTGCCAACAAAGCAAGAGGCAGAAACCAGGAATTAATAGCCCTGCAAAGCCTTTGCTAATCCTGTGGTCTCCACAGTACGATGAAGCCTCTTGCCCAACCACCGTGCAAGTCACAGATGTCTGCAGGCCAGCTGCTGTGGCTAACGTCAACCCAAATTACTCAGAACTCCAGGCAAGATCTCTAAAGGTTCAGGACCCTCTACTGGAGCCAGATTTTTGAAAGGACCTGCATTCAGCAGACCGACAAACTAGGAAACATGACCACATCTGTTGGATCTGTATAGTGGTACATTTACAAATGAGGACAAGGCTGAGCAACAGGTAGGGAGAAATAAAGGAGCAAATCCTGCTCCCTCCAGCCAAACTCCCTCTATTTCCACTGCTGCTGGGCTTTAAACACAGCGACAGGGATGACATCCAGAAGATAACTGAGCTTGCTGAGTCCGAGTTACCTGGGACAAACAAGACGGCTGATGGGCTGGGGGAAAGCCAGCAAGAAAGCAAACAGAAAACAGTCTCCTGGAGGTGTTGTGTGTCAGATCTTCCTCCCATCACTACAAAGGAGATGCACACGCAGCCAACCCTCCCTTCCAAGGAACCAGAAACAAGTCTCTTGAAATAGGGACTTGAAACTGAAATGGAGCTTTCAAGCTCACCCTGTATTTGGTGGGTCTGTCTTTGAGGCACTCACCCAAAAAACCTCATCCCTGCATTCAGTGTCTCAGCTGCCTGGGTCGTGCCTTTACTCTCTCCAAGGGGATTGCTCGGTGTCTTGTCACCAGCGCAGGCTGCTTCCTCCAGGTGTCTATCCAGCTTACTCCAGCCCCACAGCAAGCAGTGATATGGACCTCTGGGCTCCAAAAAGAACACAGAAAAACATTGCTGTGACAACAGGCATGGCAGAGAAGACAAAAATACCTCCTTATCAGTCATGCTGGGAAAGTTGGTTACTTCAAATCCCTGTGGCCATCTGGCTTTTAAACCTGCAAAATCTCAGTCATTTCACAACATTGACAGCATCCCACAGCCAGGACTAAGGTTCTGCTCTGAAGTGAGATCCGTGAGTTAGCACCAAAGAGGTTCTTCCGCTTGGCAGCACTGGAGTAGGAGGAAAGAATTAGAAGTCCCATGTGCATCTAATACCCAGGATTATTCTCATGGAATATTTCCTTGGATCAGTCCCGCTGATGCAGGCCATGGTCCCATAACAGACTCCAGCTGAGTGTGCGGGGAATGCAGTCACAGCAGGGTCACGATTTTACATGTTACAGCAGTGGGGTGAGAAAATGCTTTTACATCAGTAATTCCCATACCTGGGTGCACGGGGCAGTGTGGGGCATTTCAAAGGCTGGCAGTCTCCACAGCCGATCCTACAAACCCTAAAACAAGCAGTCTCCATCAATTTACTCCTTCCTAAACAGTTTAAACTCTCTATGCCAGACAGGCATTCCCTGCTGATTTACACATATACCTGGCTCACCTTAGTCTTCTCATTTTTATTTCTGTCGAAGAAGCAAACTGGCAGGACAGGAACCACCCCTCCGACACCGGCCACGGCTCCACGCGGCTTTGGTCACAGCAGGTTCCTGCCACCGAGGTGGACGGGGCCCCATCACTACACAGAGCCACAGTTACAAGGAGTTAAACCAAAGGTTTGGGTCTCTTCCCCCCCCCCTTCCACCAGCAGAAGCTTTTTACCTGAAAAGGGATTAGATCCTGACTTTATCCGGCACCACAAAGAGCTCAGGTAAATAACCAAACACCGGAGCGAGCAGAGAAGCAGAGAAGCAGAGCTTCCCAGGGAGCCGGGCCAAGGCCGAGGCCGTTCGCACACCTGAAGTTCAGGCCGCGGCCGCAGACAACGGGGCAAACCCGAGACGCTTCCAGAGACAGATCTCTGAAACGTTCCTTTGGGCAGACACAAGACTCCGCGGCCTTGGGAAGGGGCAGCATTCTCCCTGGCACAGCGATGGAGCAGAACGGGGTCGTTGGTTCCTGACACCAGAGAATACCTGCAGACCCACGGCCTTCGAGCCTAGGGGATCATGAGTATCATCTATAACCATCCACCAGCCAAAGAACACAACCGGGGGCACCACTGCGGACCGGGTTTTCCCCTCTGACGGCCACAGCAACACCCGCGGTGCGACGGGCCCAAGGCTGAGGGGAGCGCCCGCTGCTCGGGGGGAGAACGGGGCTCTCGCGGGGCCCAGCGCCAGGACGGGGCAGCCTGCCCGGCCCGACGAGGGGGGAGCCGGGAGGGAGCTGCCCCAGGCCAGGTCCGGCGATGGGGACACACCCGCGCCCGCCCGCCCGCCGCCCGCTCCCCTCAGCTCCGCGGGGCGGGAAGGCGCTGCGCTCCGGCTCCTCAGAACGCGGCGGGGCGACCTGCCTTCCGACTGGCCGCGGGTACTGCCTGTCACCGGGCATCACCCCTCGCAGCCAATGGGCGCGCAGAGAATGGGGCGAGGGCGGGGCTTGCGGGGACCGGGGACCGGCGAAGGTCCGTCGCCGGCGTCGCGCCGCAGGTAGGGCCGGTGCGGGCTGCGCTGGGGGCGGCCTGAGGGGAGGCCGGGCGGGCCCCTGCCCTTCCCTTCCCTGCTCCGCCGCTTCCCGCCCCCGGGGCCCGGCGATCGGTTGCTCGGTGGGAGGAGGCGCGCCCATGACGGCGGCACCCCGGGAGGCCGGGCCCCTGGGGCGGGGTGGGCCGAGCCTCCGCGGCCCTGCAGTGGGGGCTGAGGGGTCGCCGCCGGTGGAGGCCCCGCTGCTGGCTGGAGCCGGGTGGGTGTCGGGGGTGGCCGGAGCGCGGATCACCGCGTCGGAGCCGTTTGGTCTCCAGGGGATGCTGAGGGTGAAGGGCACTGGGGCTGCTCCCGGGGAGGACGGGCATGGTTGTGCGGGGGGCATCATTTCGGGGCGGGGAGGTCAGGCCTGGGAGCTGCCACGCTCCGCAGTCACGACCTCTGAGACCTCAACCCTCTCGTCCAGGGCCAGGCCCAGCAGCTGGGTCGCAGCCCCCGGGGAGGTGCTTTTGGACGACCTGACTGCCTGGAAAACAACGGCTTGCAGGCCTGTGTGAGGGTGCCCCTTTGAGCATACGCTGTCAGACTTGGGAAGGGCTAAATATGAATTGTCCTTTGTGTTTTACAGTTTGTGATGGGTGGACTCTGTTTAGGGGTCATTCCAAGTTTTTATTTTGTTCCTGGTAAACATGGTATACTGGGTGACGTGTTTTCCCTCACTTTTATTAAAAATGGCAGTTATGAGTTGTTCACATGATCTGAATTCAGTTGAGCAGGCTAAGACTAAATTCCAGATACGTGCTCCATTGTCGAGTTAAAAATTGAAACAGGTAGTAGTCCAAAACCACTGACAATGGGGAACGTGCACTGTGCAGCTCAGATAAGTCACACGCGAACCAGCATTTCTGATGAAGAGCTAAAACCCTGATGTGCAACGGTGCCTCCGAAGAAAGAACCGTGGTTTGAGGAGGTTTCTGCTAGCAGGGGTTCAAAGGGTTAAGAAATCCTGCAATAGGCTGATAGGACTGGAATGCATTTTGATGGATTTTGGCAGGTCAGCTTGTTAGAAGTGGCTGGTGTTTTGTTCTGATAAAGAAGAGAGGAACTTGGTGTTTGCAATCCATAAAATCGATAAAGGTTTGGCACATTTTTAGAGTGTTGACATAAGATAAAGCAAATGGTGGTAGAATACTCCAGTGACGTAAGTACTAATGGAATTATGTTGGTTAATAGCGTATACGTACCTGGAGTTAGTTGTGGGATTACACGTTCCGTATGGAGCTGATTAATGAAGGGTAAATTACCTTCCCTGAATCAAGCTGTGCTGCAGCAGCTTTTTGGAGCTGTCCCCGAGGTGGCACCGTGAGGCTGTGCCTCCTGTCGCCAAGTGTGCTGGCCTTGTGAAGGTGAACGCCAGCCTTCTGCAGACTAACTGTGCTTTGTGCAGCAAAGAAAATGAACTCATATTCCTCTGGATTTGTGCAAACACACATCTCTAGAACAACTTTATGTGTATGTAGCAAAAGGCATATAAGGAATTCATCAAGCTAGAAACTTGAAATAATTTTTAAAAATTAGGATTTTACTGAACAGGTATCTTGGGGTAAAGGGTATTCAGAAATCAGTAAACATTCCACCCCCTGGAAGGGGAGGAAAGTATGCTGACCCCTTCAGAAGCAAAACTTTGAGGCTCAGAAGATGAATGATGTAACATTTATTACACAGTAGAGCAAAGAGGCTCCAGTGTACTTCTTTAGGTCACTCTTGGTCCGTGGTTTTCCTGGTTCTGTATCTTCTACTGGGCAAAACTGTTCAGCAGCAAAATATCTGTTCCAGAGCTCCACAATAGTAAGAGAGTAACGGGATTCTGTGGAATTGCACAAGTCAAATTGTAAGGAAGTCAGCAACATTTTTTGAAGGACTGTGGTGGTTTCAATGTGTGGCTTTAGATGGTGGAAACTTGTTTGATAGGAGTGTTTCCTGGGATCCATGTAAAGTGTTTCTAGGAGTTTCTGACTGGCATCAGACTTGATTCAGGGAGAAGTTTCTACTTCCTAAGCAAAACAGAGGCAAGTGGGCCAGAAAACAAAGCTCAAAACTAACTTGTTCTGGCTGCATTCAGCTGAGATCCTCTGTCCTGGATGTGAATTTTTGTTTCCTCAGGCTGCCATGATGTTTGCCCAGTGCACCCGGAAGTGTGCGAGCTCCGCGCCGCTGATCGTGCTGCTGTGCTGCATCCTTGCTCCTCTAGCACAAGCCGACAAGGTGAGTGAACGGATTCAGACGCAAGCACTAAACCATGTGTGTGGTACAACAGAAACGGTAATGGCAGAGAAGCAACTGTTTTTCCATGGAATTTTGCAAAGTAAGGAGTGCTGTAGCAGATGTGTATTTATCATTTGTGGAGCTGTGAATGTACGTGACAGTGGCCTCTGCCCTGCCTGCTGCTGTGTTTTGGAGCTTGCATTTTAAAATTTGTTTGAAAACTGCCTGGGGTCTGGAGCAGAGGTGCTCAAGACATTTTAAAACTGCGAAGTTATTGATGTGAAAGAAGCAGCGCAGGAAGAAGAGACATGGTGTGAAGTTGTTTCTCTCTTACCGTACCTTTTGCCTTTTCCCACGCCCCCGGGTGGGGAGGGCAGCAGAACTGTACGCACATGTTCACTGGCTAATGCCGTCTCCTCTTCCTTCTGCAGAGCTCGGAGGACATCCGCTGCAAGTGCATCTGTCCCCCGTACCGGAACATCAGTGGGCACATTTACAACAAGAATGTGTCGCAGAAGGACTGGTGAGTTGTGGGTTGAAGCCTGAGGGGTCGGTCCGTGAAAGCCAACGCTCCGGAGTGGCCAGCTGGTGCTAAGGAAGTAATTGCCTGCGTGTGCGTTTGCAGAGGAAGTCATTTTGGTAGGTGATGTTCAGCCCAGGCGAGGGACATTCTTTGAACAGAGACTGAGGAATTGGGAAGGCATGATTTCTTGAGCCACAGCTCACAGCAGATGTAGGGTGTACGCTCCAGTCCCCTTCACCTAGACTGGATCCCTGCAGAAGGCGCTTGGACACTCCGTCCCAGCAACTTTGGGCTAGCTGAGCTGTGAGGGGAACTCTTAAAACTGGATCAGCATTACCAGCCTCACGGGAAAGCTACGGCACACAAAAAGTCACCCCAGTGTCCTTCCACAGAGTTTCACCTTGTCCTGTTGCTGGTGTTGGTTTCTTTGTGTTGCAGCAACTGCCTGCATGTTGTGGAGCCGATGCCGGTGCCAGGGAATGACGTGGAGGCCTACTGCCTGCTGTGTGAATGCAAGTACGAGGAGCGCAGCACCACCACCATCAAGGTAGGACCGGTTCTGCTCCCTGTGACTGGTGCCTTCTCCTTGCCACACCATCCCAGGCACTGCGAGACTGGTGGGCTCCTGGAGAAGAGCCCGGAAAGGGAAAATAAGACTATCATAGCTAGTACATGGTGGTAGTGCCAGTGGCACTGTGTCTGAGTCAGGAGGGCTCCTGGCAGTGAGGAGAAGGCTGCACAGGAGCCCAGTCTTCTTGCTGAGCATGTATGACGGTGCCAAGCACCTCTGACTGGGGACCCATCTTGTTGGTCTCCTTTCACATGCAGCACGTGCCCTATATTGGCACAGTGCGGAGAAGATCAGCACAGTTTATGCAGTGATGGCACTTACGTCTCATCAGCCTTCCTGCAAGTGCAAGAGACTTCATAGTGAGCAAAATTAGAATGAGGGAAGAAATTAATCATCAGAGGCCGCAATGAAGGGAGCCTCCTGGCCTCTGTGGTGCTTCTTATCTATACTGCTGATCCTTTTCCACTGTGCTGTCCTTAACTGCAGGTGATCATCATCATTTACTTGTCCGTGGTGGGGGCACTGCTGCTTTACATGGCTTTCCTCGTGCTGGTGGACCCTCTGATCCGGAAGCCAGATGCTTATACCCAGCCCCTGCACAATGAGGAGGAGAATGAGGTGAGGCTGTGCTGCTGGGGCGTGCAGGGTGCACGTGGGTGGCTGCCATCACGGTGGTAGGGTGACAAGAGAATGGCTGACAGGGAACAGAGTGACCTCGTGCTTGTCCCCTGTGATCCAGTGTGGGACCAGTGCTGTTGCTTTTTGGGTGCTTACCACAGGTAAACATTTAGACTCACATCTGTGCAGATCATGCTGAAGCACAAGGAAATCAAAGTAGAAGTTCTGTCTTACGAGTGCAAGATGAGAGCGGTCGTGTGGGGCAGGGGGTGGCTTTTTCGCAAGTGGCCCGAGTTTGGTGTATGTCTGTCTAGATGAAAGCAAAAGTCAAACGATTCCTGTTTGTGCAGTGTCCTAGGTGTAGTCACTTGGTGGTGAGCTTCCAGGAAAGGATGGGGTTTAGTTATTTGCTGAAACATGGGGCTGGCTTGTCTTCTAGACGCTTAAAAGAGCAGCCTCTGAGGTGCTGTGGCTGTTGTTTGACCCTGCTCTGGGGCTGGTCCCTGTTGTATCCAGGCTCTTGTTCACAGAATCACAGAATCACAGAATAGTAGGGGTTGGAAGGGACCTCTGTGGGTCATCTAGTCCAACCCTCCTGCTGAAGCAGGGTCACCTACAGCAGGCTGCACAGGACCTTGTCCAGGCAGGTCTTGAAT
>Ga0065711_1047493_pt1 | contig 12305 bp, 7 predicted proteins | sample Hoacrofraction12_FD_59098 | JGI IMG/M metagenome (GOLD analysis project Ga0065711, IMG submission 59098) | Hoatzin crop microbial communities from Cojedes, Venezuela - Epithelial fraction 12 v2 (version 2) | ecosystem: Host-associated > Birds > Digestive system > Esophagus > Crop | place... | reverse complement strand
CCGCACGCCGGCGGGGGGAGGGGCGGCCGCGTGGCACTTTTGTTGCCGGCGGCAGCCGAAACCAAAACAATGTGTCAAAAATATTACTTCTGTTCTGCATTAGAACTACAATGGATATATTATTGTAAATGTACTTATGAAACCTGATGTTTATATCAGAGGCCAAAATCATGTGTTCTTTTCACAAATCCACTCAGTCCAGACAATGCAATATTTTCTCAAGTTCTCTCAATTAAATTTCCTGCTATATAGTTGTATAATTCTAAAAGTGTTGGTTCCTAAACCCTTGACAGAATATCTAACAGCTCAAACCAGAAAGAGATTATTGGCATCATTGAGTATTGATAACAAGTACCTGTTAGTACTATTGATAACAACACTAAATAGCCATTAGTACATAAATGTGCTGGTTAACTTCTCATTAGGGCAAATTCCCCACTGACCTCTACAATGATGTAGCTAACGTGATTGGTATTCTGTGCAGTCAGTTCATAGAAAGCTCAGGTATCTCTGCTGTGTGGCTGTCATTCTTCTGAATGGAAGGATATCTGACAGCTAGATGTCCAAAATGAAAAACAAAATAAAAAGATCTTTCTTCTCGTTCATGCACATGTACACTCACCAACCCATTTTCTCTGCCCTTTTCCCCTTTTTCTTACATTTTCCTGTCAAGTTGCTTTGGGATTTTTGGGGGGATTTTTTTGAATTTCTTGCTTCAGTGCTGTTGCCTCCCTTCCAGCCACAACCAGACTGTCAATCACTCACACTGAAATGGTAGTTCTCATTTGAATGTGTCTGAGAAATAATGTCAGCTAGCACAGGCTACTTGGTTGTTGTTTTGATATCTAAGGCAAACCCCTGAAATATCGGTGCAAAATCAGGATGCATTGGGTGTGTCTTATGAAGCAAGCACCTCTGGCATTGCCAATGTGTGAATGCAACAGCCAGCAGATACTCCTGGAAGTGTTTCACAGCCTGGTTTGGTTTTGGGTAGCATGGGCTATTTAAGCGCCATTTTCACCTATATAACCAATATTCCACCCAAACTCAGCCCAGCTAACATCCTTTATACTTCTCTGGGTGCTTTAGGTGTACTTAACTCATGAAGAAACAGCACCCGTTTTTTATATTGCATGCTCAAGCCAGGATCCATAGGTCTGTGTTGCTTCAACAAAATCCATTACCAAGGTCTTCTGTTGTTTGAGCCCTGCTGAGCACTGAAAATTTGGTGGCTAGTGAACCAGAACCACATCAATGTTTGCATTTGTTTCCAAGTAAAGCACCAGTCTCTGGAGTGATTTACTAATAGAGGAATATCATTGCATAGGCTGTGAAACAAACTGTAGTGATTTTAGGGTTGGTTTACAAAGAATAAATAAAACGAGAGTAAGAGTGCAAGCAATGGCACCTTTGTTACTATGTCACTGCCTCACTTTTGTGACAGGTGTGGCAGAATTTTGTCAAAATGCCATGAGTGATAATGACACTCAAAGGTGTCACAGAGCTTCCCTCTGTCCCCCCCAGCCCAGATCCCAGGGGCCAGGTGTACAGGGACACACCAAGTCTAATACTGGAAGGTGCTCAGAACACTGTCTCATTACTGACAGTCCTTTGCACTAGCAGACAGAGGGGTACACAGGGCCTCCAGAAATTACTAGCAGGGCCCTTATTTCAGAACTGAATTGAAGTAATACATATTAGGTTTCTAAATATCAGGAGACTAGGCTGGCAAAGCCCTACTTGAGGCACTACTTGAGGTCAAGTCACTTTTATTCATCGTAATCCATATTGTTGGATATATACATGCCTGTACATGAGCTCAGAGGTGGCTTCATAGCTTTCTGTGAATAACAAAATATGAAGACACAAAGTAGAGAAGTTAAACAGCAGAGGATGAAAGTTATTGTGTTTTAATAACTTTTCAAAGATGGGCATTCTTGCCCCAAATACTCTCTATCTCATATACAGAGAATCAAGGTTTCTAAAATAAAAAATGCTATTTTTTATGAGCTAAAATAAATCACTTAGTATGATGTGTATTAGAATAATAATCAGCACGTGTCAGAGGGAGCCAGAGAGATTTTACTGTAGGATTTAAATGTTGCAAAGCAAAGCCAGGCACAAGCCACAGGGTGCCGCTATTCTCACTGTCAAATAGCCAACATTTTCCCCATTTTACTTGCCCAGCAAATTTAGGACCATAGGAAAAGTTGTGACGATACCTGGAAATGCAGTTAGAAGAGCCAAGGAATGATTTTGCATCCTGAAGACTCTCCTTGAGGAATTAAAAGGTGTGTTATGATTTCTTCACTGCAATTAAACCCATGAAAATGAGGAATGAAATCCAGAGCAGAAGGGAATACGGCACAGAGATAGAGCCAGACAAACTCCAAACAACGCTGTTTCTTTCTGCTCCCTCACCAAATAAAATTCTGATCAGATGCTTTAGTCTATGGTGTAATTAGTTTGTACCATACTTGGACAGGCTCTTAACGTTTTGGAGCTGATCTCCCAAGATCATGGTGCTCCACCTGTTACGGTATTATGCGCAGACTTCTCCTTAATTTAAAATCTGTCGCATTCTTCAGCTGCAAATGCCTTCTGGAAGTCTCGGAATCATAGAATCATAGAATGATTTGGGTTGGAAGGGACCTTTAAAGGTCATCTATCCCAACCCCTCTGCACTGAGCAGGGACACCTTCAACTAGGCCAGGTTGCTCACAGCCCCATCCAACCTGGCCTTGAATGTTTGCAGGGATGGGGCCTCCACTACCTCTCTGGGCAACCGGTTCCCGTATATGAAGTATATTTTAAGTAGTTAAATGCTATTTCCAGTGTGTGCTTCAAGAAAAAAATGGTCCGCACTGATTGGTTTAAAATCTGTAATAAAATCACCTTGGCAGAGGTCAGCTCTCCTTGATCAGTAGAAATTATTGATTTGTTTACTTTGTAAGGAAAGTTGCAAGTACCTTGTTAAGGAAATTATAATGCTTCACAGTTGCTTCTTGTAGTAACCGTAAAGTGCAGAAGTGCTTGCTGAAATGTATGCTGACTTTGTAGTAGCTTGCAGTGCTAATTCTCAAGAATAACAGATTCTCCTGGTTTTTAGTACCTACCTTGCTGAGGAGAATTTCATTCTTTTTCTATCAACTGCTGTAGAAACATGACAAACAGAAGACTATCCTACTTCAGCTCGCTGTAAGTCCTAGATTTTTTTGATTTATTAATTTCTGTTGCTTACACTTCTCATCTTAGTTCTCAGCTAAGAACCGAAAACTACCTCCTATACCTTTTTCTGAGGTTCTAACATACGAATGGAATCCAGTCATCAGCACCTCCTCATGGCAATGCAAAACCAACTGCAAAGCTAAATAAAAAAATACATAGCAACTAACTTTACTACAGGTAGGACACTGCAATATTTATTTTCAAAAAGCCGCTACAAAAAAGTCATGCAGTGCAGCAGAGAGAGATAAGCTGGGTTAAAGTATACCAAAAACATCTATGATAGGATTTGGTATTAAAAAATTAACGGATGGTAAACACTAAAATGAATATCGAAGCATAAACTGTCAAAATTATTTTAATCTTGTACTCATTCCTATATAAATACACAATTATTTTCTTTGCAAACTTCCCACCTGTCTGTGCAACTACACATAAATATTGTTGAGAGACTGTGCTTTGATTCCATTCACTATAATACAGTATTTCCAGTATCATTCTATAAATTTACCCAGACCTCCAAACCTATTAAGTAAATGTTAGAGTATTACTACTAATAATAATAATAACAAAAATAATAATAAACCATTAGAAATTCTCTGTGCATACCATTTCACTACTGAACATAATCAGGGATGGAAAATCAGTCAGTGTGAAAAATGTTATGCCGCTGAACTAGAGTGCTTGCTATATTGGCAGATAAGATCAAAATATCATGGAGAAAGGGTGGACTGTGATTATTTATTAGGGTTTTCTTAGTACATGGAAGTATAATATTCAGTAGATTTATCATCCAGCTATCAAAGAGCAAGTGTTCATAGCACTTCGGTTCAATTCTTAGATTTGTGAAGAGTGTACATGCTAATTACTACCATACAGTTATCATTATATAACAAAAAAAAGCCCTTAAAAAAAAAAATCTGACTGTTCCCAGGATGGTCTTGTTTTAAAGGGATATGATTTCCAGACTGACTGTTGAATGCTTTGTGGAAGGAAATCTCCAGAAACTCCATGGAATTCAGGAATTCCTTGTTGTGACATGGGAATTTTTCTTCATGGGTAAAATTTATTTTTTAAAATTCAGTAATGAATAATGATTGATTCATTGTAACATGAGATATCCACAGGCTCCTCATGAATTTCAGGTAGGTCAATGCAGTCAGTGCAATTACTGAAGATTGTAAGTGTTTGAATGAAAAGATTGCAGAAAAGTTGGGAATGAAGTAAAAGTGACTAATATGTTGTCCTGAATTTATGTTAAAGCCTTAAGATGTCAAAACATTTTTAGGCATATCTTTCCATACAACAGTTTCAAAAGGAATAAACATTGGATAGTTCAAGTTTGCAAATGCATTTAAACTTTCACTTCTGCTTAGGCTGCTTTACACTGTTTTGGCAAGGACACAAATGAAAATTTGCTGATCAAATGTCAGTGTAAGAAGGCTCAATATGGAAGGAAACCTTTAATGACTGTGAGACAGCCACGGAATTCTGCTACGTTGCCCATATGGAGTGAAGTATACAATTAGTTTGTGTCCCAGGAACAGATTCTTTTATCTTGTATTGTCAAATTACTTTTCACCAGATCATGTGCATCACAGAATGACCTGTAAGTTGATTTGACGTATAAAAAGCAATTGTAAGGGTACTGTGTAAATTTTGAAGTTGTAATAAGTAGGTCCTGCAAGTTGCAATAGGAAAAACACTTAATCTCTTTGTAGTTGTCATTTGAAGACTTTGTTTACAAGCACTTGACTGCAAATAGTTTAATGTTAGCAGAAGAATAAAGCAACACGGTACCATCTCTTCTCTAATGTGCAGTGTTAGAGCAGTATTCATGGGACCAATAAGTCAAAGCTCAGAATTTCCTCAGCTGCTCTAAAGAGAAGACAGCAAATGGCTAAAGAGACTTTAGGCACAAGTAATAGTGCATAAAAATCCTATTCAAAGAGTTGGAGTTTTGCAGCCAGAATATCTTCTTGTACAAAATAGTTTTCAGAACTCTTCTCATTTCTGTTTATATAGTGTTATGGGTTTGCATGGCAAGGTTTTTGTAGCAGGGAGGCTACAGCAGTGGCTTCTGTGAGAAGCTGCGAGAAGCTTTCCCAATGTCTGATAAGGCCAGTGCCAGCCGGCTCTAAGACAGACCTGCTGCTGGCCAAGGCCAACCAGTCAGTGACGGTGGTAGTGCCTCTGGGATAACACAGTTAAGGGGAAGAAAAAAACCTGCAGGAAAACAGCTGTCAGGAGAGAGGAGTGAGACGATGTGAGAGAAACAACTCTGCAGACACCAAGGTCAGTGAAGAAGCAGGGGAAGAGGTGCTCCAGATGCCGGAGCAAAGAGTTTTCCCTTGCAGCTTGTGATGAAGACCATGTTGAGGCAGGCTGTGCCCCTGCAGTCCATGGAGGTCCATGCTGGAGCAGATCTCCACCTGCAGCCCATAAAGGACCCCACACCGAAGCAGATGGGTGTGCCCAAAGGGGACTGTGACCCCATGGAGAGCCCGCACTGGAGCAGGCGCCTGCCACGACCTGTGGCCCTGTGGAGAGAGGAGCCCACGCTGGAGCAGGTTTGCTGGCAGGGCTGGTGACCCCATGGGGGACCCACACTGGAGCAGCCTGTTCCTGAAGGATTGCATCCCCTGGGAAGGACCCACACTGGAGCAGTTTGTGAAGGACTCACACTGGAGTAGCTTGTGGAGAACTGTCTCCCGTGAGAGGGAGCCCACGCCGGAGCAGGGGCAGAGTGCGAGGAGTCCTCCCCTGAGGAGGAAGGAGCGGCAGAGACAGCGTGTGACGAACTGACCACAGCCCCTGTTCCCCGTCCCCCTGAGCTACTCGAGGGGAGGAGGGAGAGAATTCGGGAGTGAAGCTGAGCCCGGGAAGAAGGGAGGGGTGGGGGGAAGGTGTTTTAAGATCTGCTTTTATTTCTCATTGCCCTACTCTGATTTAATTGGTGATAAACTAAACTTTCCTTTTCTCTCCAGGTTCAGTCTGTTTTGTCCGTGATGGTAACTGGTGAGTGATCTCTCCCTGTCCTTGTCTCAACCCTCGAGCATTTCATCATATTCCCTCTCCCCTGTCCAGCTGTGGAGAGGCATTGATGGAGCGGCTTTGGTGGGCACCTGGCATTTATCCAGGCCAAACCAAAACATCTAGCTATTGATTTGATATTTTTTACATAACGTTGAGGCTTCCCATTTTCTTTTAATTTGTCAATTCATGAACTTTGTTGTTTAGATTGAACTCTTTGGGCAGAGACCCTGCATCTGAGTTTGTTTGAAACACTAGAATTTATTTCAGTTATATTCCACAAATTTAAATAATAGTTTCCAGTGATGCTACTGAACTTGTGATTTTAAGGATTAAATATAGGGATTCCAAGACTTTCAAGATTATTTCATTGCCAACTGTTTAATTGTCCAGTTTTTCAGACAATGCTAGTTTATCCCCAAGGATAATATCTGGAAGTCCAATGTCATTCTTTATCCATGTTAGCACACTGTAACCATGATTAAACCTAAGATTAAAAGTACTTAAAATTTTATATGGCTTTATGAAACTCAACAAATGCAAGAAGCATTAGGAAGCTCATTACAGTGAAGAATTGTTGATTACAATGAAATATTACACCTGCAAAAGTTGATTGCTTGTTTCAAAGTCTTTGATGGATTTATATTGCCTGGCTGAAGAATCATAGGTACATTTTAAAAGAATTCAATCTGTCCTGCTTACAGCTTTTTAATCAGGGTGTATTGTTCTGTTCTGACAAACTGAAAGTCCTTGAATAGATAATTATGTACAAAGTCTCAAGGCTTCAGAGGCAAATTGAATTTTGCCTCCTGACAAGCACTCCACTGAGCTGAAACCAAAGGCACATCATAGCATATCTTCTGAAACAAAACTGAACTTCCTTGACACATGAGGAATACTTTTTAAAAGAGATCCTGAATGCTGCTTCTCACTCAAACTAGTTTAATTTTATTTTTTTGAGAGCAAAGAAAGAAGTGGCTACAATAAATTACTAATACTGCACTTCAAGTTTACCATCATCATAAGTCCAGATATGTTACTTCATCTGTTATTTCATTTCTTTGATCTGAAGTATTGCGTTGACCATGTAGGTACTCGTGCACTATACTTAGCACCCAAGTATGAATTAAAAATATGTCAAACAGTATGAACTGATCCTGTCCATACTTAACACTCTTTTCCCAAGATATTGGATTTCCACTAATTGACAGGAAGATAGTAAAACAGGACTGTTCCTCACCTTTTACCCAAAATTTCACCCAAAGGAATAAGTTTTGCAGCATGTCTGAGAGATTAATAAATTAGATAAATCAAGGAATTAAAGAATTTTTCGTGAGGAAGCTCTGATGCAGCTCATTTTCTATGTAGACTGACTCACCAAATCCCTATCTACACAGCCCCAACGAAGCCAAAGAAAGAGTTATGCATTTTCTTTTAAAACTTTCTGCCTATACTGCTTAGATAAAACTAGCTTGTCCTTTGCATTGCAGGACTAAAATTGAGTTACTTAATTATCCTTCCCCACTTAGAAATCTTTTTACCTTGTTCAGAACCACTCTTACGATATCTTTCAATCCCTTTCTCTCACCAAAAGTAAGTACAATGCAACACACCATACTGAAACAAAGTCTGGTAATATAACTGCGGAAGCCTCTGGAGTTGTTCTCAGAAATCAATTTTGTTGACATTCCAGCTGTGCTTTGCATTATACAAATGTACCAAGAAGCTAGCCACAATTTTTCTTGAAGCTACAGGCTGCCTGACAGCACTGTCCTTTTATCTTGAGTATGAAAGAACAGCTGAAGGAAGTGGAAGAAAACCACGGAAAATGAAGGCACATGTATGAATAGTACAGGTACCAACTGACTACATGTTTTGTGTCCAGTTAGTTTCTGAAATAATAAAATTAGCTATCTTCAACAAAAATAGCCTGTTCTGTAGAAAGTCTTTCTAATGAACTGCATCGTTATCTTGAGCAAAGTTCAGAAGCTGACTGCTGTGAGAACATTACGCTGTCAACACATGGATCTCTCTGTTGGCTGTCAGTGTGCAACAGATAATATTATTCATATTAACATTACTGTAGCAGTTTTGGAAACCTAATCAAGAGTCAAGGCTGACTCATACAAAGATGCAACATATTAAGGATGGGTTCCAGCAAAAAAAGCATGACCACGAGGTTGAGGGAGGTGATGCTGCCTGTATGCTTTACTCTGGTGAGACCCCACCTGGAGTCGTGTGTCCAGCTCTGGAGCCCTCAGCACAGGAAGACATGGACCTGTCGGAGAAGGTCCAGAGGAGGGCCACAAAAATGATCAGAGGAGTAGAGCACCTCTCCTATAAGGAAAGGCTGAGAGAGTTGGGGCTGTTCAGCCTGGAGAAGAGAAGGCTAAGAGAAGATTTTACTGCAGCCTGCCAGTACCTGAAGCAGCCTGCAAGAAAGCTGGAGAGGAGCTTTTTACAAGCGCACGTAGTGATAGGACAAGGGGTAATGGCTTTAAACTGAAAGAGGGTAGATTTAGATTAGATATAAGGAACAAATTCTGTACTGTGAGGGTGGTGAGGCACTGGAACAGGTTGCCCAGAGAAGCTGTGGATGTCCCCTCCCTAGAAGTGTTCAAGGCCAGGTTGGATGGGGCTTTGAACAACCTGCTTTGGTGGAAGGTGTTGCTGCCCATGGCAAGAGGGTTGGAAACAGATGATCTATTAGGTTCCTTCCAACTCAAACCATTCTATGATTCTGTGCTGATTCTATGATAATTGCTGCAAAGATCTAACCTAAGCATAAGGCCAGAGATAAAAATGGATAGTTGGAGAAGCTTGGACAATTAGTATGACTGAACAGGTCATCATCACAGCAAAATGAATACTGGACTATATATAAAAATAATAGATTATATTTAAAATCAGAGATGACAGGTGAGCTTTGAGGGCTGTGTAAGCAAGGAGTATGCTTACAGTTGATAGAGCAAAAGTCATGGGCTGAATGAAACTAGACAGGTGACATGATGAAAACAATAGGCTAAGGAAATTTTATTTACATTGAGAACAGATGCATAGGAAGCAAGACTGCATCTTTCCTCTTTCCTCTTCTCAAGGACAAAGAAAGGCTTTTGCAGCAACCAAGCAGCAAATTGGGATCCCAGTCAAGAATGTTAGCTGGATAAATAAAGAGGAAAGGCCATGGATTAGAGATGTTTTATGACAAGTTCAAGATGGACCAGAGAAGTAACAACTGAAAGAGAGATCTGAGTTGAATTTGCCCAGCCTGAGTAACACACAATATGGTGATATTCCACAGGGACAGAGAAAAAAAGGTGGCAATGGAGAACCCAGAGGGAGATTAATGTTGTTTTTCTCCTGCAGAACTAACAATTAAACAAACAGAAAGGAAAAAAAGAAGTACTTAATGAGCTACACTTCTATTTGGACCATAGAGAGAGGTCCAGAATAAAGAATCTTCAGTTTAAAACAGCAGCTGAATCTGTGTTTGAGGATTTGATCTCCCACAGAGAGACAAGGTGTCAAGGAAGAAAGGGGTGAATACTGTGGGACCCTCTCTCCTTTACCTATTTTCAATCCGCTAACAGATGCACACATGCACAAACACACAAGCTGTTCAGGTGATGAAAAGCCCAATGCTGAAGGATTGATTAGAAAACAGTAAATTCTTTCTTCCGTTCCCCCTTACACCTAAGGAAAAACACACGTCTTGCTGAATCTTACTGCTGGATAAAATCTTGACTTTTGGATAGAAAGGACAAAATGCCCACTCTGAGTATATGCATGTTGTCTGTCCAAGTTGTAGGATCTCCAGTTTAACCTAACAGTTCAAAGAAGGTACTGAATGGAGTCACAGAAATACTGTGAAATTAAGTGAAACAGAAAGAAGGGAGAGGGGTGTGTGGGGTGTGGTGTATCTGTATTGATTAGGAATATAACCAAAAGCTCATCTTTTATAGCATCTCTGCATAAATTGCCATTGAATTGCTTTAACTGGGCAATGCTGCTGAAATAAAGCTGTCATCCTTTCTGGCTATTTATTTTACAAAGGCCTCGTGGCAGCTGATAAAGCACAATGAGAAGCTTTACATCAGTAGCAATAATCAGGTGTCACTGTCATTGTCACCTTACAACTTTTCTGCCATGAGATCATAATTACAGCAACACCCAAGGTATGAATTAGCCTATCATGTGTCTCTCTTGTATCAGGGACAGTGCTGCCCTGCATGCTAGGGAGATACCCATTTCTAGAAGTTTAGCTTTGAATGCCGTTTGAGATCTAATCCATTCAGTGATCCACGCAGCATACCATAACTGATTTTTGCTGCTGTCAAACCAAATCCTTGAGATCTCTACATAATAAAGTTCATATAGCTCAACATATTTTAGGTAACACAAGCTTTACACAGAAAGTCAGAGCCCTCTTTTGCAAAAAAAGAATAGTAACATCACGTTCAGCTAGGTCACATTATATTGAAGGAAATAAAACCCTTTTCATCTCGGCAATCCAATTCCTTTAAACATACAAATAAAAGGTCTATCTATATGGCTGTTGCCAAAGTCAAGCAGTAAACTAGAACGGCCTGAACTCATTCTAGGTCTGCTACAAGAGCCAAACAGCATGTTTAAACCTTGTCTGGGCATCCTCAGACTAAGGAAACTATTGCTGTGCAAATATCCCAAAAGACAGACATCTCCACAAACCTTCAAGCTAGCTTCTTCCTTTCTAGACTCTCCTGCCTCACCACAATATATTAATGGTCCCCCAGATTTCCGTAAAAAGGCCCATGGACCATCACCCTGTGATCTTGGCATGCTAAAACAGCTGGTGAAAAAAAGAAACATATTTTACAGAGGAAAGTCCACGTAAAGGGCCAAGCAGAGAATGATGAAGACAGTCCTCCATGCCTTTAGATACCTCTTTAAGAAAAGAACAATAAATCCACAGTGTAACCATTCTCATGCCTTGGAATAGTTCTGTTCAGGAGACAAGTTCTATATGGATTTTGAAGTTGCACAGTTTTCCCTTTGTTCGTCTTTCATCTTACTGTTGAAAGGAAAAACATTTAGCATTAAAATTATGCTTGCCACATCCCTAGACCTGGAAGCCCCTTCTGCCGTTGAACCACTATGAATAAATGTGGTTTATCCCCATAATTCCATTTGGAAACAAAGAAACAAATGTTCACTTTTTCAGAGAACATGCCGGCCAGCGCAGACCCTAGCTTATGCGCTCACCTGCACATACCTAGCATTATTCAGAAGAGTCCTAGAAGATGCATTCCACAGAAAAGTTGAAGGGAGCAAGCTAACCAGAAAATGCTGTAGACACTTGTGTGCCAATACTTCACGCTACTGCTGTGGCTCAGTTTAGCTTAATGGCATGGCCACAACCCAGCAGCCTCGCATGGAGGCAGCATGTGTGGGGCTGGCGCTGAGCCGCAGCTCCGTGGCACAGACAAGACTGAGTGACGCATCTGCAAATTAAATGTTGAAGGGCTTGGGGAGGGTATGTTTCTGTATTTGTTTATTCTCAGAAAGCATAAATGGAAGATTGAGACCATATCCATCCCCTCCTAAGGATCATGCTCCTGAGGCTTCTATGACAGCTGCATGGCATCTTAGTTAGTATTGCAGTTTGTATGATTCGGTATTTTTATTACAAAGTGGGAATGTGTCCTGGGTTCGGCCAGGACAGGGTTAGTTTTCACCAGAATCCAGAAAGGGGCACAGCCGGGTGGGCTGACCCAACCCCAACCTGGCCAAACAGAGCCGGGTATTCCATACATGTGCCATCATGCTGGGTTCCGGTGGGGGTGGCGGCGCGGCAGGAACTGTCACAGCTTGGGAGGGCACAGCGGCAGTGCGGTCCGGGAGAACAGGTCTCTGGGTCGTGCGGTTTGTGTCGTGTTTTCCCCTTATCAGTATCATTGTTGTTCCCGTTCCCTCTGTTTGCTGTTCTGTTAAACTGCCCTTATCCCGACCCACCAGTTTCTGCCTGTTTCTTTCCATTCTCCTCCGCACCCCGGTGGGGGGAGGGGCAG
>Ga0065711_1047492_pt1 | contig 12305 bp, 8 predicted proteins | sample Hoacrofraction12_FD_59098 | JGI IMG/M metagenome (GOLD analysis project Ga0065711, IMG submission 59098) | Hoatzin crop microbial communities from Cojedes, Venezuela - Epithelial fraction 12 v2 (version 2) | ecosystem: Host-associated > Birds > Digestive system > Esophagus > Crop | place... | reverse complement strand
TTTTGTGATGGCTTTTTTCCCTGCAGGAACTTCGCAATACCCAAGAAATTATTTGGACTAAGAAGTACCAAAGCGGAGCATACCACAGCTACTCCTCAACTCATACAAGATCTGCAAGCCAGTGCTGTCAGCTCTGCAACGAAGTAGACTATAGTACACATCAGCCAAAGTTATATCTACTTTGCCTATATTACTATCAAACAAATTTAACCTGTCAGCTATATTTCTGCAAGATTCTTGTGCTTCAGGATGGTTCAGGCTCCTCAGAAATGGTCCTCATTCTGCTGTTGACACTGTCACTTGCTGTCCCTGTCTTTCTCACTACCATTAAATTTTCCCTTTTAAAAGCACACTAAAACTAGTGAGGCAATCAGTTTCGCATAAAAACCTGCAGAGTAAAGGAACTGCCCATATGAACTGAGTTTGCCACAGAACTGAAAATTTCTCCATCAAGTTACAGTGCTTTCTCCCAAAATGGCTCTTCCAGCTTCTCTCTTTCCCATCCTGCTCTTTAGCAAGTGTATGATAGAAGTTGTTTCGTAAAACAGACCACAGATATTTAGCATCGCTGTCCATTCACAGGCTTACTCTACAGTCCAGCCACTGCTGCTGTCAGGGTGAGAAAATAACATTCTGTGGCCAATGGAAATGGTTTTTTGCCCATTTGGGTACAAACAGATAAAACAATTTCTTCTCCCCAGTTTTCCTTTCCCTGTGGAGTTCCACATCTGAGACTTTTCTCAAAGCCAAATTTTCCCAAAGCAAGGTTTTTTTCTTCTTTCTTGTCATTTCTTCATTCTTTATTTAAATCAGAAATGACTGGCTGATCAAAATTGCTTGGAGTCCTTAGCATGTTGTGTGGCTGAGCATGCTGCCAGCATAGCTATTTAAGCTCCAGGGACTTTAAATTGACTGTTAACAAAAGCTTCAGACAGTGACTGGCTGGCTGCTCTGGGACTCTGGGCTCCATGTAACAGTAGTTTGTGTCTTCCCAACAATCAGTAAATAGTACCCAAGTGGTTACTTTCTGTCTATGTGCCTATCATATTTAAAGGAACAAAGGGCACGGGAGTTATTATAGAAGGGAAAAATATTCTTAGCTATACTTTTATGATAGAGTGAAACAAAACCTAGACACTACGTACAAGTGTCACCCATGGCTCAAAATGCTTTTTCATCACTTTCTCATCTTCTGTAACTGCTGGTTATGCCCCAGACCAGGCTTTGTCCCTGGACTTTTTAACCTTCTTCAGACTGATCAGTCGAAGCCCTTGGCTGAGGTGAGGTTCCTGTCCCACAGCAGCTCAGTGGGGAGGTGAAGAGCTGTCCCTCAGCAGCGCTCCCGGGCTTTGCAGGGAAATGCTGTTTTCCCTTTGCACTGTTGCCTTTAACAGTCTGCGGCTCAGTGCATCACAGGCAACTGCCTCGACCCTGGCAGCCCACCTGTTCTGCCCAAAGAGATATGTGAAACTATGAGAACCAGAAAGTTTTGTGGAACACACTGAACAAGCATCTGCCAGGAGCTCTTGAGATTTCATTGATGTTCCCTTGATGTGACTGCTTACTGAAGGACAATTGTCATATCAAAAATGCCCTCTGAAGTGCCATTCATATTCCACTTTTTGAGATTCCCTGATACCTGTATAAAAATAGATAGTTCTGTTCTCACAGTCTCACAAAAGACCAGGGCAACAGTGAAAGCAATAAGGTTTAAGGTGGATAACCAAGTGCAAAGTCTAGGAATTAATGATCATTGAGTAGAGGGTAATGGACGGTCTTCTGCTAATGGATTACTAAAACCCACTAGCATAAAAACTAGCTTGTGTTTGTGTTCTGGAGGCATGTTTCCACTGAAATGATGAAATATGACGTAAAATTATTTTTTTGGTGTACCACTAGATGGCAAACTAGCAGTGTGATACACATCAGACTTCCTATCATGGAAATCTCTGATGAGGCATATTGTAAAATACCCAGGCTATCTGTATGCAAATAAACAGAGGGTTGATGCAGTGCATGCAGATAGAGAACAAAGAATACTTCAACTTTCATGTTTCAAATTAATTTCTGATGTTTTAAGGCTGGACAATACAGATCTTGTTGGAATCGCAAAATGTTTCTAGGGCAAACATTTCACACTGCCTATGCTTTCCTTTTGGATGGCCTACAGCCGCGCACCTACAGGTCCCTCGCCTGGGGCTGAGCAGAGCTGAACATCAGGCAATGTTGTAGTGGCTTCATGCAGAAATAAGTGGGGGAGTTTGACCAAGACTGTCACAAGGCATTAAAGAGGGGCTGTAACAGCAGACTGAGATGTGTGGAAGGGCTCGAGGAGTGCAGTCAGGCTCTTTCCAGTGTATACAATTCATGAGGAACTCATCACTGATATAAGGACAAGGATCTTCTAGCAGCCAGCGCAGCACTCAATCAGAATAAGCTTTCATCCTTTAGATAACATTATGAATGTACAAACATTTATTTCAAATCTAACAGCCCCGGAACAGTGAAACTGTGAGGAAGCTGCAAGGTAAAAGTCATTGTTTAATATTTCATTTTGTCTCCGCCACACACCAGCGACGACTTGGAACCAAAACTGCTGGAGAGTCATTTAAACTGGCCTTTTTATCCCTGCAAAGCATTTTTTACAATAAATCGAGGAAGATGTCTTCTCTGTCCCTCTGGCTAGGACCATGGCATGGCAGGGCTGGAGGGCAGCTGCCCCACATGTCTATGGGAGCAGGGGCAGCTATGGGGACAAGCATGACAGATTTCACAGGCTGCTGCCTTTAAAGCTGCTGCTGCTGTGGCTGCTTTCCTGGGGAGGTCTGCAAGGGCAGAGCAGTTGGAAAAAGTCCACTAAAAATAGGGAAAAGGCACAAAAAAATCTCCCAAGAGCTAGCTCCCAGTCATTTCCCCCTTTGCTAAAATGAAGTCAGCTAAGGGTGTGATTGCTAACAGTCAGTTTTCCAGCTCAGAAAATCTCTAAGTTACAGAATAAGCACTGGAAGTGCAAAATGGCCCATAACCCTGATAAAACGCACGGAAATTTGGAAAGAAAGAATATGCTCACCCAAGCCAAAAGGCAACCACATAGTCACCCAAGGACCAAACAGAAGTGTACACTGGGAGAGAAGTAAGTCACGTCACTTGTTCGTATGTATTTAGTCCCTTGCATTTGGTTTGTATGACAACAATAGAATCAGGTATTTCCTTGGACACAAGTGAGGATTTGCAAATTATGGACAGAGAAGCTTTGCTTTGCTGTGCACCACGGAGAGTCAAAACTCAGAGAGCACTCCTCGTGTCACAGGCCCCAGTCTTCTTTTTCCATAACCAGCAGGCCCAAACACTTCCTGAGCTCTCTCAGGGCCACAGCTATGAACAAATTCCTTTTGGGTTCTCTGCCTGATGTCAGTTCACAAACACAACAGTTAATCCCCAACTTTTATTTTAGTTACAAGCTCCCACAGGAACCCCAATATCTGTCTGGACTTCTGCACAGTGCTGTTTTTAGGGGCTGATTTCCATTATTTCAGCTGTCACAAAAAAGCACATTGGATCGAGACCTCCTTTTGCAGAACACGATTTCAGCAGGCTTCCTGTTTGTCTCGGACAAGAGTCCTACCCCCAACATTCAGAAAATGCCCTATGGCTTTCTTCATAACAGGAAAATTATAAAATATATTGTATTATTGTTGCTGATATTATTATTGTTATTAGCCTTGGAAGTGTTTATTTCTGTTTTCTTTTTATTCACAACTCAAGGATCAAGGCAAAAGCAATACACATGTGCGCAAATTTTAGGGTATGCACTTTTTTTTTAATGTATTGCAGTGTTTTGACTGTAAGGAAACCACTCATAAGTAAGACACAGCATTTGCTTGTGGTGCATTTTTTCTGCTTAGCCTGTGTATTTAAGTCTTAATTCATCGCAGCTAGGGCTTACACTGCAGAATAAATGCTTTTTTACGAACTAGGCCCTCTATTGTGTTTAATAAGAACCTAAAGAGTTGAAATAGGGAGATATCAAAGGCTGTTGGGGGCAGCTTCCACTGCCTATTTTACCTACGCCTGAGCTCTGGAAAGCTGAGAGGGTTGGGGATACACGGGGTAATGGGCAGAGGTTAGGGAGACAGTGCTGTGGTCCACCTCTGCCTCGGGCCAGCAGAAGCAGTGGCTGCAGCAATCTTTGCTGTCTCCATTTTGCACCTATTCCCAGCCCTCCATTTGGCTTCTGGCCCTTTCTTTTCAGTACCTGAAGCACCTTAGGCCCTGCCAGGCTGCCATCCTTCACCTTTGAGGCAGTAGATCATTGTTTTACATATTTTTCGGAAGGCGCTTGAGCTGACTCAAGTTGTCACATACACACAAATTACACACTATGTTAACTGAGCTTCAGCTGCGTTTCTGAAAGCAGTGTGATTATAACAGCTTTAAAAGACAAGACAGTCTGTAATTGGCAGAGGGTTTTTTCCTGGTAATTACATTAACCTTTAGTTGAATGTTACTCAAGCCATCACGATGTTATCTTTATGGTCCCCTACCAAGGTATGCCTCTGTAGGATTGCATCCCTGTCTTGGTCAGTGGAAAATTCCACATCCTTGCATAAATCCTACCAGTGCCTCCCTTTGGTTGAGTGCCACCCTGTGCTGCGCTTGGTAAGGTTTTGCAAACAATGGCCTTGCTTGCTGGAGGGAATCCAGCTCTGCTAGTACGGTTTTCAATCATTCTTTCCCTGTGCAATGAATGAAGAATGAAAAATGCAGCTATTCACGAAGCAGTTTTGTCAGATAGTAATGACCAGAGTACTAATGTAACACACTTTGTCACATGGTATCTTCTGTATATTGTTATTTTCCATAGGTCTTGTTTGTCTTCAGGTTTTCCAAGCACAGAACTATATATAGGGTTCAACAGAGCTCTAGAATTGCAGAGCAATCTAGGGCCATGACTATAGTGTAAAACAATTAAGCTGGATAATATGCAAACATTCCTCATAAAAATCCCATGCAGAGATTAGCTGCACAAATGCACAAAAGTTCATGAGAGGTTGTCTGGCACCACAGATTCTTCCTTGCTCATTTAATCTGATTAAATTCATTCCATATAACAGTACTCTATGATGCAGTAAAAGTACCACTGTAATCTACCTTAGTTCAAGTACCAGTGAAAATTTCATGAGTGCATTTCTGACAACAGAATAACACCTTAGAACAAGCTGTGTGCATAAGGCATGAGAAAAAAATCATTTTTTATTGAAAATAAAACCATAAGAAGTAAAACTGTCCAGTTTTGCCTAGTTTTGTTTCAGAATTCTTAAAATTATGATCCTGATGCAGGTGTGTGAGTAACAGAGGGAAATATCAGCTGAAATAGTCCTGCAAGCTGCTGAGAGTGGCAGTAATTGTTGGGGACTCAGGTTACCAAGCTTTGTGGACATTCTCTGGTTTATATTGGCCTCAGTTCCCTACCGGCTAAATGAGCATATGTCTTCATTTTCCCCAGCGTGCTTCTGTGTTCAGACCAAAATGTTCTTGGGGTAGCAGGTTAGTCTGCTATGGACCTCGGGGCTGAGGTCTTGGCAGGACTTCCAGGTGCTGTCATACCGCTGTGGTAGAGGTGTTTCTCCATAACACTCATACTAGTATCATTCTGTTGCTGTTTTCTCTTTCTTTTACAAATGCACGCATCTGTGAAGTCTCTCACTCTAGGTGTGTAACACAGTCCTGCTTCAAGCCTGCGTGTCCCAGTCTAGGCATGCGGAACTGAATGTATGGATTAACATTCTGCCAAGGGAAGGAGGATGGGCAGCTGTCCACCAAATTGGAGTTTCCTCTGAAAACTGGGTTACAGGGACTGTGCAAAGCGATGCACTGGTCGCTTGCCTGCTTCTTTGCTCAGCACAACGAAAGGACTTTTGTCACACAGTTGCTTGGTCCATGAATACAAACACCACTTTCAATGAATGGATTTCTGTAGCAATAGTACTCTTTCTCTACGAATTTTTGTTACTCCACTGATTCATTCTTTGGCATACCATTGACTTTTTCTTCAATGGAACAGATACATTAATTATATTTCCCTCTTTCAGGAATTCACCTATTTTTTACCCTGTGAAGGCCTCCCGGATGAGTTTGCATTATAAATCATTCCTATATTCTCCATTTTATGCTTAGCATCTTTCAAAGTGGCTGAAATGTGGTAATGAAGGGATTAGTACCTCCATCTCCTATAGCAAGGTATGCTGAAGTTAAAAGAGAACCTGATAACTTTTGAGTGGAAATTATATCACCTAGTATCAGATCTTGAAGTTCGGTGTCTAAATTCATGTTATACTTACTGGAGAGAGCTGGGCACTTCTGGAGGATGACTTGACTCTCCTATATCAAATCTCTACACTAAAATTAGATGAACTGCATCCTAGAAGTACTTATTCATGTTTTAATGACTATAAAAGGAGTCTGGATGAGTAGCTCACCTGACAGCCATCTTCATCATGGGCATCCATAGTTGATTAACATGAATTCCATGCTGAATGTTCTAACTTCCAGAAACTTCAGGAACCCACCTACACCTGGAGTGTGGGAAGAGTTACAATCCAATACAAAACTCTCAGGTTATTCAGCAGCTTTTTAAAATATTTTCATTATTAACAGGTCACAAACTCATAGTCTTCTGTTTCAAACTTGTGACAAGCTTCATATTTGAAAGCTGCAATATGGCAGTGAAATGGAAAAGACCTTATACTGCCTCACTTTCTGAGACAAAAAAAAAGCTGTTCTGTGCTGCTATGAAGACTACAGGGCACAAGAGTGGAAAGCTGTGGGGGTTTCCCATGCTGTGTTATGCCTGGGACATGGGACGACAGCTTCCATCTGGAGCACTTCTTGTGTCTTACCTTTCTGCAAACTGACTGTTTTCTCTACCAGATTGGATATGTGCAGATCTCTGAGCTTAATTTTAGTTCCAGGGGAAACTCCTTCCAGAATCAACAGAAGGAGGTAGACTTCTACAAAGACTAAGTTAAAATGTCTAAATTACAGTCCCTTCTGGGGCCCTAAAATGGGCTTGCCTAGACCATGGGTGGAGGGTGAGGAGATCGGCTTCATGAGGTTGAAGGTGGTTTCTCACCTCTGTTGAAAAAGATCTTTGAAACAGGGGTAGTCTTTGTTCAATTTACCAGCATTGTGTCTACCAAACCAGAGCCCCAGACCTCTGCAGCCCTGAACTCAGCTCTTGTCTTGGGCATAAGAGCAGCAGAGTGAGCTGTCACCCACAGCTGTGAGCAGAACCAGTATAAGCTGTAAATTCTTTCCTGAATCTTCCATCACTGAAGAAATGATATCCACTATGGTGAGCCATAGGGGACCTCTTCTTGCATTTCAAGAAAGCTGAACAACTTTGGAAAAGTTTTGGTGAACATAGTGTATTTCTCACCACTGTACTTAATCAGATCCTTTTTAGAAGATCAAAAGATCCCAGATCAGCTGAAGATTAGAGAAGACAGATAGATAAAGTACCTTCTTTTCTCTGAGGAAAAACAAACTTAAATCCACGGCACTTAGATTAAAATCTGGAGACTTCCAAAGCAAGTACAAATTAGTCTGTGGTGCAACTGAACTTCCACAGGACATCTGGCCGCCCCAAATTATCTCTTTAATGTTCTTACAGAATTTGGTATAGCCGTTTATGTTTTGTTTTTACCTTTCTATGAAAATGGTAAATCTTCACCCAACGTTACCTCAAGAAAGCCTTCAAAAGACTGTGATGTTTGCAGAATTTGTACACAATACTTTAGGATACACATGGTTATGTCAACATCCATTGCAAGGCTGGAGTCATGGTGTTGTGGTATCCTTTATTTTCCATCTCTACAGAAGTTTTACTGTGATTGTAAATGGCATTGGACTTCCTGGTTTATATATATAATATCATGCATAAATAACATCAAAGCTAGAAAAGGGCAGTCATGGGATAAATTTGAACTTGACAGGACAACAGGAAAGTTCATTTCACATAAGCCTGGCTAATAATAATAATAAATCTTCACATTAGGTTCATATGAGGCCTTTCCTTGTCTTTTCCCTCATCTTTTCTACAAGCAATAAAATATCACGTTCTAACTCTCCTAACACTTCCTGGGGTAAAAGAGGTTCTAAAGTAAATTCCTATCTCCTTTTCAGGCTTAACGTTTTTTTTCTTTATACTTTGGAATAGTGTGGAAGGAGTCCCACAGCACCACAGTTTCACCTAAAGCTGTTTACATAAAAAACTTTTTAATCAGTTTATCATCACAGGAAATTTACACCAAGATCATAAAATAAATGTCATTATCCCACTTAACAACCAGAAGGATACAAACTTCATCTTTTCCAATGATTTTTTTTTTTACTTCTGTCCAGAAAGACTAAAAACCTTTTCCTACAGGTCCTAGTTTTTTGAGCCATACCAGGGAGCACTAAAATTTTACAGCCTTGTTTAAAATACAGCATCACTACTCTCTCTGGTTAATCTTCAAAATCTAATCACCATCTGATATGACTACAACAGACACAGTAAAAATATTCTTTAAAATTTTTCCAAACCTTCTAACAGATCTGCATTATGTGGTAAATTTGCTTGCATTGACAAAATACTGAACTTCACTGCTAAAACAGATGCTTTGAAATAGATCAGAGGACCTCTTACTGCCTGTGGAAAGAAATGCTTCTTTGATTGTCATTAGATTTTTAAATATAGTTACTGACATCCTCTTTAACACATCACACACCCGTTATATACTTGTGGTGACTCCCCACCTTTTTGTTCGGTGCTACATTGTCAATGTGCAAACACACCTGACTCTTTGCATTTGAGCAAAAGTCCACTCAGACAGCTCTGTGTCATCTCCTTGTCCAGCTCCAAGTTTGGAGCCCTCAACTTGGTCTTGCAGCTCATTGCAGTTTCAGTGCCAAAGTTGCCTCGCTGCCTTGGAGCACAGGAAAGCCAAAACCACAATTGTCTCTGCCTGCTCACGCTAATGTAGCTGTTGCCTCATCTGTAGCAGGGATTCCAAAGGGAAATTCATATGGAAAACATTTAGCAAAAACTATCTGTTAAAAGCAAAATTTGAGTGATTTTTTTTCTCCAGAGTATTTCTTATCCACCATTATTATCATCAATGTTCACTAAAAATAAAGATTAAATTTCTGATGTGCCTAGTTAGATATTTAATATTAGTACCTTTCTCAATAGCATAGTTTTTCAGCGAAGTCAAACGTTATCACTGAAAATGTTAGTGAAAAAGCGGGGTTTTTATATATTTTTGAAGATTATTTTACAGTTTCAAGAAAGAAAGAAAAGTATTTTTTCAGCAGAAGAAAATTGTGATTGTGGTGATCTTCTTTAAAGGATTAATGAAAATCCAGAAAGCATAGCAAAAAATGAGTAGAGATCAACTTTGAACATCCTTAGATACCACTGACTAAGAAATTAGGTAAAACTAATCCTGTTTCATACTGGACCTTATTTACAGCCCAGGCCTTGCTAGGAAATAGTGAAATTCTCCCAATTTTGTCCAGTTTGGCACCAATCACACGTTTATGCATGTGGTCATTGTTGACATACCATATGGCAGGTGTGGCACACCTCCTGATGGACTGCAGAAGTGGAAAGTAATCATTAGGACCTCAGAGGCAGCAGAGCAAGAAATGTGGCTATGGGAAGAAGCTTCTATGTAGGCTCCCAGTGTTGGAAACATCACCAGCACAGCTGCCAAGTTGTAGCTGCCCACACAAGTACATGCTAAATGGTTCCTTATCTCTCCATTCTACCATGAATAATTCTTTGTTTTCTCTTCATCTGTATTTTCATCTCCACCCTAGGACTCATTCAGCTCTTTTTCAAAGACAATCCTTGGATAGGATTCAGATTCAAGTTTCTCTTTTTTTTTTTTTCTGCAGACAAAGCCTTTTTATAATTTTGCAGCCATTACACAAGATTCCTTTTTTTCTAATTTTTCACTCAAGTCAAATCTCATTGTATTGTATAAGTAGGCAGCATCTGCACCTCAGACAAACTGAGAGTATACCTCCCTAGAACCCAAAATGAGAGCAGGATGCTCACTTACAGACAATCAGACTAATATTGTACTTTAGGTCTTGAATACATATGCCATCTGAATTAGGTAAATTGCTTTAGATAAATAATCAACATTGGCCTGGATCTGCTGAGTTAGATGTGCAGTCCCAGGTAAAAGAAGGTAAGTGGAGATTAACCATGTCTAGATTGGATCATCCGAAGTTTGTACATTTCACTTCCCATCTCATCTCAACTGAGAAACTGAGTTCAGTCCATCACATGCCATTACATTCCTGGTTTGGGGTTTGGAACAGAAGGGACTAGCAAGCATCCACATTGAATTTACTTGATCTTGATGCATTTTCTCTTTCGAGATGGAACCTTTCAGAAACCTGAGGGTAACAAGGGGTACAAAAAGGGCTAAAATGCATCATTATAACAATGGTGTGTCCCAGCAATAGACTCTTTCCCTGGTCGTGTACCCTACTGCATGTTATAATGGCAGCAGCAGGAAAGGAAAACATCAGATGAGCAGAAGACACCTCTGTGCCCCTGTGTGACCTCGTGGTATGGGGCTGCTGTTCTGCTGCTCAGCATGCAACATTAGCTTAACAACCAATGTATCAATGAAGTATAGCACTCAGCAAAGAAAGATTTTGAAGCATTACTTCTTTTTTTTTGCAGGCAGGAAACCATATATTTTACTGTCACTTGGAAGATAGCACTCATGCTTTTTTGGTTTTGCTTTTTTAAAACAATGGGCTTTCTAACGGCTTTGCACAAGCATAAACTAGGTTATTCACATGCTGCTGAGAATATTCTTGTTCTTTTATAAGTAAGTCACTTGTTTACTAAATGGCATAGGAGTCTCTCAGAAATATCGAAGTTCAAAAGATATAGAAAGATTAGAAAAAACACGAGTTCCTCAAACTGAGTTTTCAGTTCATGTAAACTCCATTACCATAATTTCAGCAATTCAAATTCAAAGACATTTTGAAAAAATAATAATTCTTTTATTGTCAAAAACAATTCATTCAGCTCTTCCAACAAGGTGATAACATGTCTCTTCCTGTAGTTGTTAAATAAAGGCCACAAGGAACTGCTGGATACACAGAAAAAAACAACTTATCTTTGATAAAAGCCGTGTTTTCCAGAAAACTATCCAGTCATGAAGGTAACAATTGTTGAGGAATCCACCACTTGCTGTGGCAAATTGATCCCAATAGTCATCAACATATAAATATGTCTGCTATCTAAGGTTCTTAGTGGATACAGGGAGAAACTTTTTCCCTATGAGGACAGAATTGGAGCAGGTTGCCCAGGGCAGTAGTGCTCTCCGTCACTGCAGGTTTTCAAGACCAGACTGCGTAAAGCCCTGAGCAATCTGGCCTGAGCTAAGAGGTGGTGCTACTTTGAGTAGGATGTTGGACTAGTGACCTCCTGAGGACCCTTGCAGTCTGAATTATCCTGTGATCTTACGACACCATAATCCCAACATTAATTCACCTGTCTCCAGTTTCCAGGCTCTAGTCTTAATTAGGCCTTTGTGGGCTACCATGTTTAGCTCTGCTGAATTATATCTCCTTGGAGTGCTCACTCCCTGGCCACCAAAGAACCAAAAAGCAAGATGTGACAGAGCGCTTAGCCTCCCTGCTGTGAGACTGAAGCATGAGGCTCTGGCAAATCCAGCCTCCAAGGAGTTTTCCACTCCTGGCTCTGCAGCAGGAGATTTCCAAGGTTCCAAGCTGCCTGTTGGTGATCCTTGGGAAAAGCTCTTATCTGCATCACAGAACAGCCCAGAGCCACAAACCTTGGCCTTTGTTCGTTCCCCACCAGGCACACTTGCAGAAATACTTCTGGCTGAAAAAACATGCTACAGTTTCCAGACTGCCCCTATGCCCAACTGCAAACAACTAATTGCAAAAATATTTGATTATGTTGTTTTATTGTTAAAGAAGACCAGATATCAACACTAACTCAGACATAGAAATGTCTCTTCAAGACATGATAGACAATCATGCTAATACACGATGTGCTTTCCTATTATAATAGGAATAATGAGTAAGTTTTGAAATTGGGATGGTAGTTTTATTTCCTATGTTGATGTCCTGGGTTTGGCCAGAACAGGGTTAATTTTCACTGGAATCCAGGAAGGGGCACAGCAGGGGGGTGGGGGCTGACCCCACCTGGCCAAACAGAGCCCGGTATTCCATACCATGTGACGTCACGCTGGGTTCCGGTGGGG
>Ga0065711_1047491_pt1 | contig 12306 bp, 8 predicted proteins | sample Hoacrofraction12_FD_59098 | JGI IMG/M metagenome (GOLD analysis project Ga0065711, IMG submission 59098) | Hoatzin crop microbial communities from Cojedes, Venezuela - Epithelial fraction 12 v2 (version 2) | ecosystem: Host-associated > Birds > Digestive system > Esophagus > Crop | place... | reverse complement strand
CCCCCTGCCGAAGTAGGGTCACCTACAGTAGGCTGCACAGGATCTTGTCCAGGCGGGTCTTGAATATCTCCAGAGAAGGAGACTCCACAACCTCCCTGGGCAGCCTGTTCCAGTGCTCCGTCACCAGATATTTTTAGAAAACGGCTCATCCTGATGTGATTATAAAGTTGTCTGGGAATAGTCTCTTTAGAGACTACATAGTTTTTGAAAGTACTTATAAGGTTTTTTTTTCCTGTTTAAAGGTAGATAAGTCCATCAATGGAATCTATGTAGCTTTAGGTAAGTCCTTGGAGCTTAGTACTCCAGGTAATAAAACCTAGTGGCTGAAAAGAAATGTTTTGAAAATTGGGCCTCGTGTTCTGACAGTATGCTCACAACTACATTATATGATTTCTGACTGTTTGTGCAGACAGTGATAACTTAGAAGGAAATGTAATTTTTGGTTAGCCATCCTCAGGATGAAGCCTTGTACAACTATTAACTGAGAGAGTAGACCATGACATTTCCAGAAGGATTTCTCATAGATCTCTAATACTAAATTCCTTACTATTTAATTTATGCCTATCATTTCTCTGTAATGGAAAAAAAAGCAACAAAACCAAAATCTGGAAGAAGGTATTGAATGTCAAAATTGCCTCAAGAAATTAATGTTGGTGGACAAAGCTTACAAAGAAGAAAAATGTGAGCATACATAGCCACAATTGTCTTGTAGGCTTTGTAGCACTGTTTCTGTAATACTAAATACTGACTTTTTTTAAAGATTTTGAAGGTAAAGGGGTTAGATGTCAACTTATGTTGATATTATTTGTATTCTCAAACTGGAAAAGTTGTTTGCAGATGCTGAGAAGTAAGACAAGCCAGCAAACTCCAAAGCCTGAATATGGGTGAGGATGTCTGTGAGACTCTGGCCCCTGCGGTCCACTTCCTTAGCATAACAAACTCCTTCGAGTTCATGGGTGCTTTTCCATGCACTGTAACCGTAGATGGTGTACAGTAAAAGCTGATTTTTCTCCTTGGTCTCAGAAGAGTACACAGTGATGAGAATGTTTTGCTTCCTAGATTTATATAAAAATTCCTTCCTGTCTCTGATGGAATGACAACAAAAATCTCATTTTGCCTGGGAGCATGCATATTCTTGTTCTTTGCTACATCTTTTCTGTACTTCTGCTGTGAGATGTACTCTTTGCCTTCCATTTGAGTATTGTTCCAGTTTTTCATTCCAAAGCCTTTCACATCAGTTGTTTTGGTGAACCTTCATAATACTTTGGCTGTATTTGTGTACTGTTGTGTCCAAGTATCTCCTTCCACCTTAGCCTTGGAGTTTCTATATGCTTTGACTCTGCAACTATGAACTTAAACTTCCAGATTTTGAAGCCTGGTGGCAATATTAGTGTTTATCTTCACATTCAACCTAAGTTTCTCTTGTTGTCCGGTACTCTGCTGTTCACTTGCTGATCCGTTAGAAAGAATCATGAGAGAAAGAGAAAGAATCATGGCTGGATTAGACAGTCGTGTTGTGCACGCTTCTTGCTCTGTTACAGTGACAGTGCATAACATGTAGGTGCATGCACGAAAGAGGTCCTTTAAATCTTTCACAGGCAATTCTTGTTGGCTTAGTGTAAAGCAGCACAGAAGACTGGTTTCTTTTTTTTTTTTTTGATCTGAATACTTTAAAAAAGACTACTGCATGTCAGAACTGCTCATTCCTAATCTCTTTCTGGATGCTAGGCTAGCAAGAAGAGTGTGCTGCAAAAGCATTTTGTTTGCATTGATACTTGAAGTATGTTGTTCTAGGTTTGTTCATGATGTGGAGATAGAAGTTTGAGACAACTGACAGTGCTAGGTGAGATGCAGCAAAAATAATCTCCTCTTGGAAGTGCTCAAAGGCTCTAGCTGTACAGATAAAAACACTTCTTTCTTGTATCTGTGTTTCAGTGGCAGAAAAGGCTGTTTAAAGCAGTAGCAGTTTTGGGTATTGGTGTATCCTTGGGAAAAGAGCTGGAATATTTGGCTGTAGGTCTAAAATTACTAAACAGCAATAGCTTAGAAATATTTCTCTTGTCCTTTTCTGGCAGAAGCAATTGCTTTCGTTCATGTGATTGCTTATGCTAAGGTTCAGGTCTCTTCATAGCAATGAAAAACTCTGGCCTCAATATCTTCATAGTAGCCTTTCAAAAAAAAAAAAACCCAAACAAAAAACCCACCACAAAAGACCAAGTTTTCCAGTGCAGTTAGGGTCAGAACTCCATAAAGTGTTTAGCAGAAATTACACAATTCATCAGGACCTCTGAAGAACATTCATCACTTTGTTCTGGTTCATAGGCTGATTTATTTCAGCAGCTCATATTTTTCCACCTCTGAGTCTCCTGTTTTACGTGTTGTTTAAAGCTCTGAATTGGTTTTCTCTGGGGGATGCTTTTGCTGTTTCACAATTCCAGTATCTGGGAAATGAGAGGAATGGGATTTAAGTTTAGTGGCTGGATGTGCGTAATTCTGTGGGAAGGAACTGTTGTGAGTGTCTAATATTAAAGTGCAAGTGGGAAGATTTGTATCAGATTATGCTTGAGAACCCACAGAATGGTTCAAGAATCCCATTAAATGTGTTGTTTTAATAGAAGCTGAGGTAAGTCGTGTTCTCATCTTTCAGTTCTGTCATTGCTTGCTTATGACTTTTATAGATTGTTTTTTAATAATCAAGCATAAAACGTGATTCAGGTTTTTCTCTATATGTAGCAGGAAACTACTGCATTTTCTGTGTATTTTGAACATGTACCGTAATCTGAGGAGACGTGCTTATTAGTGTGTGGTTTTTTTTCCTGTTCTTTGGATTTCTTGGGATTCTCAGCATACGTTTGATTAATAGAAGGGGATGGATGTGAGTTGCTGTTCAAAGGAGAAGGCTTTGTAAATTCGCTGGAGTTTTCTAAAATACTATTAAAAGAAAAGTCATCTTTTCATTACCCAGTCTTATTTGCCGATACTTATCTCTTAATGTGCTGTATCTATGGGATTGGTACAACCTTTATCATTTGTAAAATCAGTGTAATTTATAATAACCATCTTAATAAATTCCCAGTGCTGTATGTCCTGGTCCTTACTTGGTTCAGTTGATGGTGATTTTAATTACCTGATTTGATGTACAATTAAACAATGCTGTTATTTTTTTATAAATAAGAAATCTGACATTTATTTGTGTGTGTGTGGAGCAGTGTAAACTCTCAAGACTACTGCCAGAAGAAGAGCTAGTTCTGCTGCTTCTCAGATTATAGTGTGTTCTCCAGCATTTGGGAGAAGGGGGCTGCACCTTGCCTGGAGAGCAGATCAGTTTAGCAGGCAAGGCACTGAAGGAAGTTACTTGCACTTCCTTCATTTACTTTTCCAGTTAGAGTAATGATTAAATACCATGAAGTATTATTGACAAGAATGTACTTAGTGCTATGCTGTGAAGTGCTAATACGGATGGTTAAAACTTACTGGAATGTATCAAGACATCTAAATATTTCTTTGCTTGTACAATAGTATCATAACTGTTATGTAAGCTCAGCTGGCTTGTACTTGTCTTAATCTCTTTTTAGAGAGAAGAATTAAAATTCTCACTTCCGTTCTTAATTTAATGCATTAAAAATTTCAGAAACATCTGGAAAAAGCCCATTGCCAACTCAAACAAGTCTCTGCAAGATGAGACCTATGCTTGATGATAGTGTGCTTTTTACTTTCTGGAGATTCAGTTATGCTTAGAGAATGGAAAGAATTTTTTGTTGTTATTGTTCCACTACCATGACACAATTTAGGATGAAATGTGAACAAGCGTGAAAAATGAACTTTTCTTTTGTACAGCACTGTGAATATCTAAAGCTTTTGTTGATGTCTCATCAGTCATTGATTGATTCATCTTATTCCCAGGAAAATTCTGTATTTCATACCTACTTAGCTGATGCAACATATTATAGTATTTTGTCGCATTGCTTGACTGAGGCTAGTAATGTGGTTCTTTCATGCAGCAGTCTATAAGTTGTGTTAATGTTAATGGCTACTAATGGAGGACTGTAAGAATATGTTAGGTAATCGATATCTCCATCTAGAGATAATTAAAGAGTTTCCTTCATTTTTTTCCTTGGATTTTGCTCCAATAATTGTTTTATCTCAGCTTCTGAAGAAGAATAAAGAAGTCTTGTCAGATTTTTCTTTATTTCCTGTTCTAGTTTAAAAATGCTTTGGCTAGCAAATTCTAGGACTTGACTGAATGCATGTGTTAAATTACATCTCAGCAGTACTGAAACTTCGAGTAGTGATGGATAAAATCTACCTAGATTAGGACGACTGGAAGGTCAGGGAAGTGTTTGAAATTCTGCTAGGATAAATAAATGCAGAATATTTCTTTATAGAAATAATGTGATGCTTAACATTCTTTTAAAGTAGAAGCGTGGAAATAAAATACTACTTTATTGTTTTTCCGGCCCTGGCAGCATGATCTGCAGCAGGTATGCCAGCCCAGAAACTAGAGAGGAGGGGCAAACTGTGTGTCTGTTTGCTTTGATAGAGATGTTCGTTCAGATACCTTATGCCTGCTGTCTGAAAGAGTAGCTACAACTGGTTGCTGTTGATATCTGCTGGTTACTGGTAGCCAGGAGGCAGTGACAGCAGAAGCTTTCAGCTGCTAAACAGTAAAGGGGTTATAAAGACTTAAACCTGTCTTGCTGAAATACGAAGTCAAGATTATGTGATTTAAGAGAGCGGTTCCAGCTTGGATAGATTTCTTTTAAAGATAAGGGTATGTAGAAAATGATAGACTGCATATAATTACTCTCTTGTCTTGAGAATGCGGCAACCACAATGTGTCACTTCTGTGGTGATCTGAAACATCTGACAGGCAAACCCTGCATGGCATTGACATGCACAGTTCTCTGATCTTGTAACGGAAGGCTCGAGCTCCAAGTGCAAAGTGCAAGGAAAATCATTATTTGTCACCTCTCCACTTTCACATTTACTAATACTATCAAAATGTGAGTGAAATGGACTCTAAAGCACTAGAATTTGCTAGAAAATCTGTTTCTATGCATTAGAAATTTTTTGTTGTAAGCTAAACCTGACTGGTTTTCCAGTAGATCAGTATTAAGCAACTTAGTGCTTGGTGAGGAATTTTTAAACATCTTGGAAAGCTGTAAACTAAAAGTTCTTAGCATGTACTTTTAACTTGAAAATCTCGGCTCCTATACTTTTTCATTAAAAACATCTTTCATAGAAATGTGTGCCTATATATTGAGTAAGAATGGAGGTATTTTGTAAGATTTCGGACTAGTTTAGGACACCATAATGTTGTTGATACCTTTCTGGGGGAAGAAGAATGGTGTGGCTTTTTGGTGTCTTGTTTTTCCCTGTTCTCTTTTTTTATTATACTTCTCCCCCTCTCTCTTTCTGCACAGGGTGGGTATTCTGCTCCCTCCTTCTCTCCCTGGCAGGGCTCATTCCAGGGCATCCCTCGGACTGTTCCACCGCACCGCAGACAGAGTGAGTCTGTACCTCTCACTCATCTCCCTCACCGTGTTCCAGTAGAAGCTTCCCCTTTGCACGCACTGTTCATCTCGTAGTATCCTCCTTTCTCAGGCAGATTTACAGGCATACACAATAGTCTACGGCTAACCAAAACGCTTCCTTCTGCCAGTGTATAGCAGCTACAACTTATAGCTTTATAACAGTTATTAAATGCTGATCTACTTCAGCGGTTCTTCAGGCAATCCCGAGTAGAGGCCTTTGTTTCCAGTCTTGTCTTAACATAAATTTTGCTTGCTGCATTTTCCCTTTTGTTTTCATGGCTGTAATGTACTGTCCTGTTTGTGTACATGTTCCGGTTGCTCATGAGTCTGCATGCATGCATATGTGGATGTATTTACATAAATATGTTGTGGTTGTACATAAAAATGGTGGTGAAAGTGTTGTTTTCGGTGCCTCTCACAAGAAGTTTTCTTAACTTGTCAGAATGGCTTCCCTAAAACCAATTTTTTTTTTCCCCTCCCACCTCGGTATTTGTTGTAAAAAGGCTTCTAATACATTGAAGTGGCTGTTGGAAAGCTTGCATGATTTATTAACATTCTTTGTGCTAGCTACAATGTGGGCTGATATAAGATGCATTTGTTCTCTTGGCTTGGATCTGCAAAACAAAAGACAATTGCTGGTTTTAAAACTGTATGCTTACGTAGACATAGAGAAATGGTAAGTCTTATTTTGTGCTTTGGTATTGCATTATAAACAGATAATTGTTCAAAGAAATATAACTAGTTCATAAAGCTAAAGTTATATTTTTTAAAAGTACTGTAATTTGGGAATTACAGTGTGTTTGACTGCCTAGCAAAGCCCAAGAGTGTATTTGGACAAGAAATAAAGCAAAAAGTAAAATTGTGGAAACAAAGTAAGATTTCCAGGGACAATGGAGGTCTAAAGAGTAAGCTGCACCTTGGAAAAACTAAGCTTACATATATTTGAGATTGCAATAATCCTAATTTGTTTCAATTACAAGAGGGAAAAAAAAATCTTGTGAAGTATTTTGTTTCAAATACTCTCTTGACATTTCTGTGACAATGTTCATTTAAAATACTCATCAGGAATGCACAGCCTGTTTCATAGGTTTTTCTCTATGCAATGGAGGGATGTGCTTCATTTTTCTCTGGTGTTTGATGTGGGACGCTGTGTGTGTGTAATGAACATCGAACCCCTAAAGCTGATCATCACATCTTCTGTTTCTGGGTAGAGGGCCAGTGGTAGCACAGCCTGGCTATTTTGCTGTCCTGTCAGCAGAGAATCTGAGTTTAAAAAGTTCAGTTTTAGACCTGAGGAGCATATAAATGTCACATTTTTGGAGGCTAACTGATGGTAGAGTCAGACTGGGACGATGGTGTCTAAGCTGCCGGATGTGTGCCTCTGGTGTCACATCATTCACATTGACTGCTTGGCTGAAGAAGAAAACTTTGCTAATCTCTTGCCAGTTCTTTGAGCCCCCACCTCATTCCTCCAGTAGTGGCAGCAGGTCCTTATTCAGGGATGCTGTAGTGAAACTCCAAAGCAGGCTGGATTTTTTTTTTTTAGTATACATCTTATATGTTAAATTCTGTAAGTTATTAGTTAAAGAAATAAAGTCAATGAAAACTGGCCCTTGACTAATTAACCTAAACTCTAATTAACCTACTGCTTGGGAAAAGAAATGTTTCCTATAACTGAGAGTTCTGAGCCTTTTTCTTGAAGTCTTAGGTTTGATCAAAAGATAAATCCTGAGAAGAATACAGTATAAATTAGGAGATTTCTTGGACATTTTTACTGACGCTCTTGCAAAAGCAGTGGTTTATCAATGTGTGAAGAATCCCATAAATTAGAACATTACTGGAATTATCACTAGCGTCCTTCTTTCCCCATGTTACCTCTTCCCTTGTTTCAGTGGTTTTAGGTCTGCTGGTTTTTTAGCTAGTATGGAATGCCAGATGTGGGGTTTCGAGGCAAGTGGTGAGCTGGTTATCACCACCAAGAATAGGAAAACAGCCTTAAAGTCACTGTTAGTGTTCTTTTTGCAATAATATAGAGAAGATGATGCGAACACGAAGTAGTCTGTTTTTGTTTGGCTGTGTTTTCTGTCTGAAGATCTTGGAATTCAAGCATTTTTTTCTCTAACTTCTGGATCCTGAACCTAAAATATCATCTGCGCTTGTGAATGCTGCAGGTCTCTTGACTGTGTTGGTGATAGCTGGAGGATACGCAGATCACTTAAAGCACTGTACAGATTTAGACTCATAATCTAAACTGCTCATATTTAGTTGTTTATGTACTGTAAAATAATTATACTTCTGCTGTACAGGACAGGTAATATATCCCTGCTATGTAATATTATAATACTGTCATATGCTTACAGTTCTTCTCTGTTAGCACCAGTTACAAATGTTAGCATACCTGCAGCTTAACTTGCCTTATGAACTTAACCATATCACTGCACTTGGTTAACACATTTCAGAATTGGATGTATGTTTTGCACTTTTAATGAGAATTAATTTTTAATACTTTCATACTTACTAACTTCATGTTGTTTCAACAGCCTTGGAAACAATTCAGCATTTTGTATATCATAAACACTTTCATAATAGCAAATTGATTTTTGTCATTTTATGAATAGAATTATATTTTTTTATTACCGTAACTTCCATTTGCGTCCTGAACTCAACTCTTACATAATGGTCCTTTATTTTTCTCCTGGTTATAAGATATATAATTCGATGACATAGCAAAATTGCTTAAAAATTTTTACACAACACTTGTGTTCCGAAGCTTTAATGATGCAGCTCTAGAAACAGTGTTTAGAGTACACATTGTCGATGAACCAATTATGTCCTTGTAATAAGAGTGTTACAGCACTTCCTCTAGGCCCCCAGCCCCAGGTGCTTCTCCACACAGTAGTGCAAATGGAAACTGTTTTGTTACTCAAGCATTGCAGTTGTTCACATCTCTGCTTACTGTGCACTTCATGGAAAAAGTATTTAGACTTCTTGTATGTAAGTAATTCTGGCAGGTGACATATAACTTTTTATCATTGGCAAGAAAGCTGCTGTAGGCACATTGACTGTAAATCAGGTCCAGGCTTTGCTTTTTCAGGCATTTTTTAAACAAGGGTGTTTGTAGAGTTTAAACAGGTTCTTTGTAGAGTTTACAGAGAGCTGGTGTTAGCAGAACAAAGTTGCTTCAGAATATTATCTTGGAAGTTCTGTGACTCATGTTAAGAGAGTGACAAGTTATTAAAAATGTCCTGGAATCATTACATTACTGTCCTTTATATGTATTTATTTTTGCTCTGAGAAATGAGTGTTCAGGTATATCAATAAATGTCTCTTAAGAAAACCTCCCTTCTCCCAGGTTGGGTGGTTGCAGATTGGACAAGAGAAATGTTCTTTTGTGTCTAAGTATACATTTGCAAACAAAACTGAATTTTACATGTGGTCATATATGTCTGCTTGTTGCACGTGTATCTGTACTTATGGATTAAATGCCTTCAATGACGTAGGATATATTACTTCCAGTATTTTTTTCTTTGAGAAAGACAATATATTGCTTTAAGTTGGGGCTTCTATATAGGCTATGCCAAAAAAAATAATGCTATGCCATATTACGAATTATTTTACTATCCCCATGGTGTGGTGAATGGTGGTTTAAAAAAAAAAAGTAGGGTTGTTTTGTATCATTATTTGAAGTCATGCTCCATACTGTGGAATCCTATTTTGTAATGTTGAAATAAGACTACAATATAGCTAGCTAAAAAAAGAGGAAAAAAAAAAAAAAATTCCAGAATAAAGGTATTGGCAAATTCTACAGATTTAAGGTGTGAAATCGTGCTGTTTTCCAGAGGTAGAAAATGAGAGCTTTCCACTCTAGCCTTTCAGCAAGGCTGTGTCTTCAAACGAAGGCCTGTACAAAGACAGCTTGTCCTGTACCAAGGCAGTGAGAGAAAGGATGTCAGAACTGATTAAAAAATGAAAAACTTACGTAGCATAGTTTGTGTCCCTTCCCCCCGCCCCCCTTCAGAAAGAAACCAGGGTGGTTTGGAGTCTCTTCAAACTTGTGTGCAAGTTGCTAGGAGGATAGGTTATAAAACAGTATGGACAATGTGGTCAACATATGTAATGCAGTGTGTCTTATGACATTGTTGTTCATTGTTAGATACCTAAAATATATGTGCATGGGTGCAAATATTTTTCATGTATACAGTTGTAATCATACACACAAATTCTAGTTACAGCTCTAAACAATATTTGAAGTGTAAGAGGTTAACTGTTTTGAAAGACTTCAAGTTACAAGAGCAAAAGTATTCTGTGCAGGTCTTGCTATATGTGTGCTGCATTACTTAAACACTATTGCTACCTTTGTTTCTGGAAGGTGGGTTAAAAACCAATGGGGTACATGGCAATTGCAGTTTAAATGGTGAAAAGTTGCGGTTCTGTCATGGCAATTACTCATTGTTCTGTCTTGGTCCTCTGACATCAGTGTCCTTGTCTTTTTCTTGTCTCTGCTTTCCCATTATGCCATTGGCAAGGAGTTGAGAAGTTAGTCCATTACTTCTGTGATAAAGCGTGGTACAGTACAACTTCAGATTTCTTCCCATCTCCTCATGCATTTTCACTGTTGTTTTTTTGCCTTGTGCATGATGCATGTCTATCGGAGATGTGCATGCAGTTCTCGCATTTCTCATTGCTTCACTTCCCGTGTTCCTCAAAACACTGCAGGGAGAAAATGCCTTTATTTCATTCTGTAGAGGTATTACGCAGGGAATTGAGGTGGGGATTGAGGTCAGAGATACAGAATAACCAATAAACTGAAGGGAATTTTAAAGTAGTGATATTGCAGTGAATATCACTGTCATGACCACATTCATTTAACTTCTTTATCAGTATAACATACAGTCTCAGTTTTCCAGCACAAAGCTAATACAATCTCAGTGGTTCATTAACTGTGTAGCAATGGTAATCCTCTTTGTGGGTATGTTGTCATTTTTCTCTGCATGATATAACAGTCAGTTTTACTTGAGAGAAATAAGAGAAAAATCTCTTAAACTAATGTGGTAGGGACTTTAATTTAGTAATTTTGGTTGGTACATCAATACACACAAGTCTTTGAAGCTTTTGCTGCTACAGAAAAGTCTGGGCTTTTTGTTGTGCAAAAAGGAACATGTGCATAAAGCATTTTGCTTAATGTACTTTTGATTTGGGGAGAACTGATTTTCTTCAGTTACGTTGTGTTTGAAATGTTTTAGAGCCCCACTTGATATTTTAGGAGCATCCAAAAGGAATGCAGGTGTTTGTCCACCTGAATATTTTCTTTATGGCACAAAAATAGAAGTCTAGTTAGCATGACAGTCTACAGTGAGTTGTGGTCTGTCCCACCCTGGAATGCTATCCAGAGTGCACTCAAAGCAATGTAGATGACAACCATTTTTTTTTGACTTCCGTGAAATAAAATACCGTACCTAGACGGCAGAATGCTTTTTTATCTTTCTATCCCCCCGCCTTCTTATGATGGAATTCACCAAGTAGTAGTCCTTCTGCTGGCTGTTTTGTTTGTTTTTGGTTTTTTGTTTTTTTTTTTTACTAATAAGCTGGTCATAATCTAATAAGACTTCCCTAGTTAAAGGAAAACGCGTATAAGGCAAAGATGGAAACTGTGGATGAAGATAATGCAGCTTTCGGTGTTAGATACCTTGTGAACTGTTACTTGCATATTTTGGAAGTGGTGGTTTTCTGCTTTCAGTGTCATCTTGAATATTAATGCATGCAGTAATCTGAAGAGATTAAAATCTGTAATCATGGTAATTGGGCAGACTTTGAGTAAGTAGAAATACAAAATTAGAAGATAGTACCGTATTCAGAACAACTTAGCAAAGGTGATCCCATAGCTTTAGTGTCCTCACAATTCTGAGCGTGTAGCTGTTTTCTGCCTTTGAATTGCTAACTTTCTGGATATCAAGCTGCTTAGATCTTTTTAGGTTATGAAAGATAATGAGGAAAATAAGTATTTGGATATTGTTATAAGTAAAAATGCAAAATTGTCCAAATAGAAAAGCTCAAATAATACCTAATTTTTGTCAAAACTCAGAATACCATTATCAAAAGTTCTTTGCTGTATTTCAGATGGTTTTGTGTTTAACTCAACTTGCCATACAGATTTAGTTTCTTCTGTAACTTACAAATTTCTCATTTTGCTGATTAGTATAACTAGGATTATTTGATACAAAGTTAGGATTTATAATGCTCGGATTAGATATATATCTGCATTTTTGAAGACTGGTGTTTAGAAACCCATTCTAGGTGAGGGGAAAAAGTTTTCTGACAATTATTTTTGTGTTAGAATTTGATACAATACTGTTTGCTATAAATGTACTAATTTTTGACTTCAGGTAGGATTAGAAAATTTGGATTATTTGTTGAAGTATTTGTAGGGAAATGAGGTATATAGTGCTTTGGTTTCTGTACTCATTTTTAGCAGGTTTTTTTTTGCAGGTGAGGGGTGAGGTCTTCAATTGATAAATCATTTTAACTACCATCTGTCTGTCAGCTCCTAAGCTGGAAGAATGACTTCTGTAATGACAAAAATATCTGGAGGATTCATTTTGTTTAAAGCTATAACTCCATTAATGTATTGAATTATTAATTGTGTTTAGTACTTCCTTCCTCTAGGATTGCTTGGTTAAGAAGGATTCACACAGTTAAGCTAGTTCTGGTCACGTAAGGAATAATGTTTTGATACTCATTTGACACCATTTTGAAGACTTTTTTCTCCCCCCCC
>Ga0065711_1047490_pt1 | contig 12306 bp, 9 predicted proteins | sample Hoacrofraction12_FD_59098 | JGI IMG/M metagenome (GOLD analysis project Ga0065711, IMG submission 59098) | Hoatzin crop microbial communities from Cojedes, Venezuela - Epithelial fraction 12 v2 (version 2) | ecosystem: Host-associated > Birds > Digestive system > Esophagus > Crop | place... | reverse complement strand
GGACAAGGTCCTGTGCAGCCTGCTGTAGGTGACCCTGCTTTGGCAGGAGGGTTGGACTAGATGACCCACAGAGGTCCCTTCCAACCCCTACTATTCTGTGATTCTGTGCTCTCGGCACGAGCATCTCCACTCGTACAGACTACAGTGGGCACCTGCCCAGCTCTCCCTCCGACAGCAGAGAAAGCAGGTTCGCATGCAGTCAGTCAGCGCAAGAGGAGGCTTGTGCTTATGGTACCTATCTGCATTTCCCCTGGCTAGTTTGAGAAATGCTCTTCAGTTTCTGTATGGAAGTAGCATCTTCTCTGCATTAGAAGACTGTCATAGTGAAAGATACCTGTTGTGAAGCATGTTCAGAGTGGGAGGTGCTTCAGCCCCTGTTGCAGATGTGCAGGTAAGATGTGGTTTAACTCACTGGCTAACTCATTTCCTGAGTCGGTGATGGCCATGAGTCAGTGTGTGTTCACCTGGGCAACTCACAGATGCCCCACCTAGACATAAGCAAAGATGCCTTGTGGCACAGACCAGCTATGGTGCATATGCCCCTTAGCAGTTCCCTGCCAGTGCTGTCCCATCTCCCTCTGATCAGTAGCATTTACTTGTTTTTCTATTTGCTCGTTTAGGCTTTTATGCTCCTGACCTGGCAAGAATCATTGGAACCAGCTGCACCTCAGGGAGGAAGTCAGAGTCATCATGGGCTTGGAAAGGTACTTGGTGCACACAGAGAAATGGGAGATGCTGCTGTCACCTGGGGCAAGAACAGGCAGATGTTTCAGTTGAATAGGGTTCATTTGGGACCAGTCCACTGCTCTGCTATTACAGTTATCCCCTGGCTTTTTCCAGTTGTGCCCTTAGAAATAGTTTGCATGGGAACTCATTGCCAGTTAGATTTGTGCCAGCAATGTTTCTCAATTTCAGGAATGCGCTGCAGTCTCTACATGTGCTTCTGGCATCTTGTTATCTGCCAAGCACTTGAGCACTTGCTAAGCCTGAAGCTATGTTAAAAGACAATCAGTTCTCCAGAGTTCATCTAGCAGAGGTGAATCGTGTGCATCCCTGTGTGTGCAGAGGGGTCTGAAGTGTGGCTTATGGCATCTGGTTGACTTGTCCTAGGTGGTAAACATCCACAGTGAGTTCGTTTTTCTGAGTGATGCAGAAGATGGAGACACAGTTCACCTGACCAAATGTAGGTGTCAGCTTATGGATGGGTTGAGTTGCTTCTGCAGACAATAGTGCCTAAGATGCAGAGCCTGTCTTTAGAGAAAATGGAGATCTGTCTTCAGTGGGATGATGGCCACCTGTAGAAATCACACAGCTTGCCATTGGTCCCGACAGCCACAATTTCAGACTGTGTCCCACTGCAGTGTTCTTGTCTTCAAAGCTGCCCTGCTGCAGTGTCTAGGAGCCCAGCTGTACCAGGAGTGGCAATAGTTATTCCCATGTTTGCCGTGCACAGAACGTTTCAGCCCAGGAGATTCAAACTTGCTTTGCAGATGCAAAGTGGAAGGCTGGCCATAGACAGGAGTTGAAAGGAAAGCACAACTACTCTGAGATTGAAATGTGGGAACTGCTTATCAGCTCTACACGTCCTTACCTGCAGGAAGTAGGAATAACCCCCATAAATAGCATCCTATGAATCAAATGCTGCCCATCTCTACTCTCATGAGCCATGTCACAGGAACCTCCATAAGCAGCAGTGAAAGACACAGCTGAGTCATCAGCAGGGAGTCATCACCTTGCTGCCTACCTCATGGAAAATTATTAGTGTACCCTGACAAAAAAATCGGCCTTCTTCTGTCTTTGTTTTCCTGAAACAGGACAAATGGACCACACAGTACCTCCTTTTCCAGACAGGGCAAGTGACAGTAATGTGGGATGTGACTCTGGATGTGTATGTTGTGAGAAAATTTTAGTAAGGAAAATGAGCAGGGTGGTTGTGCTACAGGTTGTCTCCCGAATTAACAGGAACATGGATCTGAGAGATCCAAGTCATCTAGAGATTGCCAGCCAGGGCAGGCACATGTTTGCAGGGCTATGCCATCACAGCTGTGAAACTAGCTCCTTACAGCCAAGGCAGCAAACCTTGCTTGTCAATATTCACTTTTCCAGTTTCACTGATACCAAAGTCTCCCAGTGTGGTCATTAGGGGGGAAAAAGAGGTGCGTGTGGAGCATAATGCTGGATCTTGGCAGCACAAGGGAACCGAGTCGGTACAGCATCCCGAATACTTGGGTAAATGACCCAAACTAGCCTTCATTTTTAACTTGAAATCAACATAAAAACAATGGTAAGTCTTGATGGGGCCTTGTTTTATGCTGTTTTCCACTGTCCTACCACCTTACAGAAATGTATGACTTCTCTTTGCTGCTGTGTGTCAAGAGAAAGCCCCATGTCCTTATGCAAGGGTTTTCGTGTGTGACGCAGGTAGGCTGAAATATCTGTCTCATTCCTAAGGTTCCCAGGCTTCCTTGAATAAGATGTGTCTAGAAAAAAAATCTCACCTTTTGTGCTGTGGGAATTGAGAGCATTCAGTGTCTTGCAGGATGAAACACTTAGTTACTGAATGTAGCTCATCAATGCAGGATGCCATGATATAATTCAGAAGCTCATTAGAGATCATAATGATAGTGACAGATGTTGGTGAGAAGTAGGAACCAGCAAAAAGAAAAATAGGGAGCTATTTGTCACAAAGATGCTAGTTACAAAAAGATTCGGTGACAAAATTTTCTGAAATATCTAAGGATTTTGATTATGATTTGGAAGTTTCTATCTAGGTTTCCTAGCACATAAATCACTTGGCAAATAGGACTGAAACACTCCAATACTGAAAGGCTTTTTCAAGAAATTACTCTTGTTATGGGCATAATTTCAAATCACGTCCGCTAAAACATGTTCAAGTTGGGCATGCCTTTCTCTTTAACAAGTCGCTCATAACACAGTAACTTTGTGCATTGAATGCAGCAGAGATGGGACCTTTGCTGCGAGGCAGGAGAGCTGTGCTGATATAAGAGAGAAATTTGAGCAACTTGATTGCGCGTCTGGCTTGAGTGCAGGTTGGTGGCATGCATTCTTAATAGCAGATGACGGCCAAAAAGATGTTACTTGGCCTGTTACTGGAGTAAGCATGAAATGATTAAAAGACAAATCCGGAGATGTACACTTTTCCTTTGTGTTACCCACTTCCCTTTGGTTACATCATCAAGATTGAGACAGATTTCACAGAAACACATCATTGCTTGCGCAAGATTTGGCTCTTGGTTGATTACTACACCTCTCCCTCAAGCAGCAGATAATGACAGTGTTCAGTGGGGTATATCCTGAAGTGGCATATATCACGCACTGCTTGAGGAAGAAGGAAGAAGAGCAGTTTTGTAGTGTGAACAGCTATATGGAAGTCTCAAAACCAGCACGAAGTCCTTCAGTCCATTATAATGCCATGCATGGTGATGGTTGTGAATGAACAGACAGAGTAAAACTGTCAGCTTTTCACCAAAAGTCTAACTGTCCTGCTAACTGACCTGTGCAGATTTCTCCAAAGTGGCCACTAAAATGATCTGGTTTTGCTCCAGCTGTTTGAGCATCCTCCAAAGGCTGGTCCCACCATGTCCTTGCACACTGGGAAGTGCAGCATCCTGCTTCCCAGGCAGCGCTGCCAGTTGCTGCTCCTCGGGGTGTGGGTGGCCTCCAAGGGAAATCCAGCTGATCCGTGCCAGTGGAAAGTGACTCAGTTGAAGTCCAAGAGGCTTGTGTGTGAGCGGTTGCTCAGGGACGGAGCAGCTGTCTGTAGGAAGGCTTTCCATGTGGCAGAGCTGGGAGTGCTTTGGTTGTTGCTGGGGGTGTGAGTCCTGACCTTTGCTGCTCTTGGGTGATCTCTGTGCCATGCAATTTGGGAGTGCAGAGATTGTAAGTGACCTGAGGCTGTCGTCCAGACTCTGGAAGTAAAGCTGCAGGGTTTCAACAATGGAAGTAGGTTAACAAAATCGTTATTAGACTGTCCTGGCACGTGGGCTCACTGGGATGTGGAGTCACCTGATGAAAAGATTGCCCAGTAACAATAATTTCCTAGCAGAAAATGAGCTTTCTGTTGCTGCAGTGCTGTTCTTCTGAGGTTTTCCATCTGCTTTACAAACAATATCTGACTGAGCCTAGCAACGCTTCTGTGAGAACAGCATCTCTAGTGACAGTTTCCAGCTGTCTAGCAGACGAGAGCACCCAGGTGCCATGGTAAACCAGGGAGTGAATAATAACCATTCCCATTTTACAGAGGGAGGGATGCTGTTGCAAGATGGAAAGGGGCCACCTAGCTGGACTGTTTGACAGCTGAACATCCCTACATAGGCACTAGAGAGCAAGGGGTATGATATAAGACCATGTAAGCAAGTAGAAGAGAGTAAATCCAAATAGCTCAATTGACTTCGCCCTTGGAAATGTGGGCTAAGCAATTTTGGCCAGTTGCTCCTAATGATGCTTAAGCTTCTCTATTCTGGTAAGTTAGCACAGCCTCACAAACAGGATGGTCCCCTGGGACCAGGCTCAGGGCTCAGAGTGGCTGTTTCCAGGTCTGCTACCTGGTGCCCACTGCCCCAGCTCTCAGCAGCCCTGCCTTGCCGTGCTGGGAGGGCCGGAGGGACCACAGTGTGCTGAATGCTGTCAGAGCCCCGAGCTGGTACTGTGGCACAGATGATCTCCATAAACTGTGATGACATTAATTTAATGTATGCGTTCTCCTACAAATGTGAATACCAACAAATACAAATTCCATGCAAATAAGGCATTCACACAGTATGTGCAAATGGTTGAACATCTGAGGACTCAAATATTATATCAGAAGTTTTTCACATACATGCCTGTTCCAAAATTGGCGGTTACAGAGCCCTTCTGTGTTCCCATGGGAACTCTCAGGTAAGAGAGATGTGCCAGCTGCTCCCTTTCAGCTAAAAGGAGCACCTGAGGCAGGAACCATCTCCTTGCTGGGTTCCTCTTCCTTCCCCTAGTCTGCATCTCCTGCAGATGCCTGGCTGCTTGGAAAGGCTTGCACCAGCCTCCGTGGCACTCCTCGGCAGGGAGAAAGGTGGATGTTAAGCATTCCTCAGAAAGGGAAGCGGTACCCTCTGCCAACTGGCAAAGAGCAAGTGCTGGCACTAGCTGCAGAAGAGAAATTATTCACTCGTTCTGTAGGAGCACATATTGGGAATCCCTCTCCCAGTCCTCATGCGGCTCTGCCAGCCGTGCTCGCTGCAGCCCGAAGAGGTTTGGGTGTGTAAGCACCCGACAGCGCCTCGGTGAGGTAAGAAAGCTTTGCCTCCCTTTTACAGAATGGAGAAGGAAGCAGAGGGCAGCTGAGGGGTTTGCCTGAGACAGCAGGAAGGAAAGGAGGGAGTGAATTTAGTTCCTCTGCGCTCCCATCCAGCACCATGGGGAATTTGGTTTGCAACAGGAAAAGAAAAAGGTAGAAACAAGTGTGAAGCATTCATGAACCTTAAATGTAAAAACAGAATGCAGAGTCCATTTTTTCTTTAAGCTGCTGGTGAAAGCTCAGGGATCTAAGATGTTTTCAAAGTTGAGATGGATCTTGTAAAGCAAGTATATGCTGGATACAGCAGGGTTCATAGGAACCTCCTCGAAATAACAGAGGGGAAAATAACCCAGTGGTCCACTTACATGCAGCTGGAGGCAATGCTCCTGACAGAGGGACCAGGAGTGTAGAGGTAAGGACCTCAGTGAAAATTGTTGGCAGAAGAGATGCAAGGATGTGTTTTTGGTCATACACAACTGTTCAGATTGCTCTTCCCATTTTAAGCCCCTGTTGCTGTGCAATCAAGGGTGATGATTCAGGTGAGGGAGCAAATCTGTTGAGGGAGTTATATCCCACATAAGGACTCTCCCTTAGAAACAGGCCAGCTTTTGTGGTGGTGATGGGAAGACTGCAGATGTGAGCTCTGAATCGCCCTCTGGAGCTGTCTGTCTTGGCATCGGCTGTGGGGTGCTCACCTGGCTCAAGAAATAAGGTGCCGACGGAGAAAGGGAGTGCCTGCAATGTTCTTTATTAGCGATGTTTTGGGTTTCTCTGCTCACCTTGAGCTCATGGATGTGATAAAGCAAACGCAGATGTGCCAGTGAGTACATGATACACCTTCCATCTTTTCCCTCACCATCCTCTCTCCCCTTGACTGTTCATACTGTTTTAAGCGAGGAAGGCTTGCTGCTAACTTTTCTGCTATCGGCTGCTTAAAGAAAAGAAACAGTGTCTGATAAGCAGCAGCAGACTCTGTGGGAAGAGATCACATTTATCCCTGAAATAAGCAAGCAACTATTACATGTATAGCCTGTCCTTAAAAAAAAAAAACCACCTCTGCCAGTGGGTTAAGAGTTAGGGCCAGTAACCCATGGTATGTTGATAAATCTTCATTCTTAGCGCATTAAATCACCAGCCTGCTCATTCAAGAGGGAGTCACAAGAGGTAATACAGGACTGACCTTTGCTCTGCCATAAATGCCAGTGTACATGAACTACTTCAATCAATGCGCTCTTTTTTGGCTCCTTTCCCCTTGTGTTGGTTGTCTTACCGTGTGGCTGTGTGATTAGTGCAACGTCTTATCAGGCGGCGACGTGGTGTGAGCTGCTTGGTGTTTCTTGTTCCTTCCTTTTGTGCGGCAGCTTGGCATGCCCCCACGTCGCAGCATAGCCCCCTTTGCTTATCCAGATGGTTTTCTCAGGGTTGTCCATAGCTTTAGCTTTTTGACCGTATTGGACTGATGTTTCTTCCCCTCTCCTCGTAGACTTCTTATATTTCAAATATTCTGTGATTGCTGCATCATTGATTTTACTGCAGTAAGGGAAAAACCTGGCTTTTTTGATAGCCAGATTGTACGTTTGTTCTTTTATTTTTGGCTTCTTAGAAGCTTTTTGCCACTTTTCACTTTCTAATTGTCTCTTTTTCTAATCCAGGCACTTCTTATGCTAAAAGCCAAAATTTCTTACAGCAACTTTTTAGCACCTGCTGGCTAGAACAGAATAGAAAAAACAGGTTCTGTTGAAACTCTCTTTCTCTTGAAATTTTTCAAGAACTTGTGGAATGACAGCATTTCGCTGAAGAGGTGTGCAGGGGAATCACGTTTTTGTTTGGTTCTAACAATGTAAATAACAGTGATGACTCAAGACAAGTGTTTCTCAGAGGCATTGCTATTTCCACACCCACACACAATTCCCCAGGCAGCTCAAGGTTTGCCTGGGTCGCTGGTGCTGCCCAGAGCTGCAGGGGTACTGAGCACTGGCTCTGACAGTGATTTACAACAGCCTTGCTTCAGACGAGGCAGGAGTGAGCTGCAGAACAACTTGCTAACATGTTTGATCGCTCCCATAATTTCGGTCTCCGTGTACACTGATAGACCAAAAGACAGAGGCAATCGTGGCAACAGGGAATTTTAAAATGTTTGTTGTGAATGGTTAAGCTGAATGTTAAATAGCAACATTTTGAAATACTTCATCACAGCAAAATCTCAGGCAAAGATGACAGGCTCTCGGCGGATGAGGAGCACCACGAAGCAGTGCTGACAGAGCCGGTTAGCGGGAATCGGGCGTTTGTTCCTGCTCACCTGACTGTGCTGGCTCTGGAAGGAGCGCTCGTGCCTTCACCAACAGGGTCTGAAGCACCTTTACCCAGGCACAAATGTTCTACGTGAGCACTGGGATGGACTCTCAGCGAGTTTTGCTCACCCAGATGAGAGAGAGAGACCATGCAGCTCTGCTGCCCTGACCCCTGTTCTCTGACTTCCCAGGCTGCTGCACAAAAGCTGCTGGTGCCGCTGGCCCTTCCGGGGAGAAACCCGTGGCCGTGGAGCATCTTCTTTGTTCCTTGGCCGGTGACAGAGCCCCAGCTCACCAGGACCGACCCCAGCCCAGGTCAGAGTTTGGCAGCTGCCATCTACCTTTGACCACGTGTCTGAAATAATGTTTCCTTCACAACTATTGTTTCCTAGAGCGTATTCCCCAAGGATTTGTCAGCCTACTCGCTTTGCATTAGCCCGTGAGCAGGGCCAACGGACCGGTTTTCCCTGGGAGGTTATTCCTGGTTGAACAGACTTCACTCTGCACAACCGATCTTGTTAAATGCTGTTTCCTTGCTTGCTTTCATTCCACTAGTTTTAACAGGCATTCTCGGACTGCTGAAATGATGTCTGTCTTTGTTCTGAGACCCTGGCGTAGATACACAACCTCCCCCAAAAGTGCATCCTTTAAAATAGATAAAATGTCTTTTCTAAATTGCAATTTAAATTGATTTTGACAGAAAGGATGGAGGAATCATACATAGAAGAAAAAAATCTTTTCGAAATGAGATCTGCGGCAAATATAGTTTAGTAGTATACTAGTTACAGAATGAACAGCATATTGTATGTGCTGTGTTAGAGGTATGTTATGAATAACAAAAGCACTGGAGCATTTACATATTTGTTTTCAGAAATCCTGGCAGTTGGATTTCACCATTCTGTGCCTCTTTGCCAGAATCACTAAACAGTGGTACATATGGCTTCTGAAGTACCATATGCCGTAGAAAACGTTAGCTGATGCCTATACTGATGCGACACACTATAGTCTTTATTTAGATTTTTTTGCAGTTTTGAACAAAGAATATTAGATCATGCAAAACATTGTGCAAGCAGTGTGTAGTAGTACATACAGTAAAACATAATACATTGCACCCAAAGAAAAGCAAACTAAAAAAGGATAAGAAACAGTAGTATTGTCAATTAGAACGTGCACGTGCCAAGAAACATATCAAACAGCATAGCGCTTTTGTATGGCTGGGGCAGGAGATTTTCTAGTGCTTAAAGCAAAGAGTTGAGAGAGAGCTCCATGGACGTACAGCTTTTGAATCAAGTCCCAGATCTAAGAGATATTCCCTGTTCCAAAAAGTACTTAGGCTTAAATTTAAGTGCATGCTTAAAATCCTTTGTGAGTGAAGGAAACACGTGCATGAGTGCTTTTCTGCAGAGAGCCCTCATTGTGGGAGCAGCAATAACTCTGGTCTCTCCCACACAGTTGTCTGAAAATAGTGACAATGAACACAATTTTAATGAGTCATGTGGGAAACACCTTGAAAATAAAACGAAATGTGGTTTCAGACATGATGATCACCAAGTCCAAAGTGAAATTAAAGAAACAAAATTGGGTGTTTGTTTTGACAAGAGTTTTCAAAATACATTTTTCCCTTCTATCTTGACACCCCTAATGACGGCAGCATTCACTTTGCTGATGTCCGTGGAGATGCCAAGCCCTGAGGGGAGCCTGATGCCGGTGCTGTAGAGCACCAGGAGCAGCCGAAGAAGAACGTGGCCCTCGGGGGAAGGAGAGCAAGATGGTGTTTTCCACCACCACAACTACCCTGAGGAGCAGTGCCCTGCTTTCCATTTCCCCCTCTCTTCTGACTGCTCTGCGTGGAGACCCCTGCCCTGTGAACACGTAATAGGCTTAACTTCAAGCTTGGAGTACATCAAATGGGATTCCTCGCATATTTAAGCTAAGGTATAGTATTTGGAGATGGGGGGAGAAGCATCACATCTCCACCTCTTGGTTTGGTTCCTGCCCATCAAACACACCCATGCCAGAGGATGGTATGTGATGGGATTTGTGCAGCCTGTGCCAAAAGTATGTTGGTGTGGTACAGCAAGTGTTAAACTATGAACAGTAGGAAATTGGGGGAATATCTTATATTTTTCAGACACTTTGAAGGTTGAGGCCAATGGACGAGCCAGAACAGAGACAAACCCAGCGCAGAAACAGAAGGTGGATAAGGCTCAACCCTGAATACAGCCAGAGCAGAGAGACTTCCTGGGGAGGAGGGAGCAGAAGTCTAAAAGGACAAGAGCTTTCAGCTGAGCCTGCACCACAGATGGCCGGGCAGGGGAAACCTGGGGAGCTGCAACTGCCGGCTGTGGGAAGAGGTGCTGGGCAAGCCTCAGGCAGAGCAGCTGCGGTGTTAGAGGTGGGCACTGCCACGGGGCAGCAGGCCGGATGGGGTGGGGGAGGCACGGGTGCAGGGCTGCTGGGGGGCTGCAGAAAGGTGTATGTGGAGGTTTAATAGCACAAGTAACTGCTGGGAGGGGAAGCCTGTAATTCCCTGACTGGATGAAAGAAGTAGAAAAGGCACCATGATCTACCAGTGGTCTTTCACAGCGTGAGCAAAAGTAGTGGAAGACGTAAGATACTGAGGCTGTCATCGAAATTCATCTGTGAGGCAAGGACTGTATGCTCTCGTGTGTAGGTAGAATCTTACACATTTTTATGAACCGCTACTTAAATGAATGGATGTAAACAGAAACAGAAGTAGGAGTGGAAGCTGAAGGCAGGCAGGCAGAGGGATGAGGGAAGCTTTCACTGAGCACCTATTTGAGGTTGCTTTCTGGGTTCGCTGAAAACCAAATGGTGGCTCAAATTCAAGCTTCATTGGGTGGCTGTAATTTTATGAAAGTAATAAGAGGGGAAGATGAACACCTTTACATCCATCTCATCCCAAGTTGTTTTAATTCCTTTACAGGACCTATGAGCAGGGGGAAATGGAGCCTCTCTTCCCAGAGAAAGATGGTGGTAGCAGTGCCGAGCAGGCGCTGCTTCCCTCAATCTCCGGCCTCCACATCACTCAAAGGAGAGTGCAGTGAGTGCCCAGCCTGCCCCAAAATTACACAGCTGCCCTTTTTGGCCTGTAAACCAAAATGTCAAAACCATCACTGAGCCCACTATGTCACGAGTGGGGAGGTAGTCCAGGTTGCAGCAGGTAGACCTCCAGGGAGGAAGGACAACCTGAGCCAGGCTGGCGATCGAGCAGGTCAAGGCAGTCCATTCCCTGGCGCAGGCAGCGGGTCGTGCCTCAAGAGGCTGGGCAGGAGGACAGCTCTGTGCTTAGTGCACCAAGGCCAGGGAGTGGTGGGTGCTGCAGACGTGCCCTGCCTCCCCTTTCATGTGGTTTAGAAGAGCTCACACATGGCAAATCTGCTTCAAAGTTGCTTGGGTTTATTTTCTGCCCCCTCACCCACTCAAAAAAACAAAACAAAAACAACAAAAAAAACCCCACACCAAACATAACAGTAAAATCAGGCAGAAAGCCTCTGCACAACTCAGTTGTTACAATGGCATCTCAAAGCCCACCCTGACTGCTTCACTGTTTGATTTCAGATGCATGCTCGTGGATGCCAGGAGACACGACACTGACACGTCCACGGGCCTGAGCTGCGTTCCAGGCTGTCTCAACACACAGCCTCCCCGTGCTGAAGATGTCATGTATCCTTGATGGCCAAAAACAGGTGATTTGCTGTATTAGTCAGGCTACCTTTCCATTCAAAAAGCATCCACCACTATCTGCCCTGTGGTTTGGAAAGGTGTTAAAACCTCTTCCTAAACCTCAACTTGCCAGTACATCTCCCATGTGCTGCAATTATTAAATGACACTTCACAACTTCATCTCCTCTTCTGCTACATCTGCTTGCTGCTCCCATGTGCAACCTCGCTCACATCCCAAACATCTAAATGCATTGTTTTCTCTGTTTCTCCTGCCAGCATGGAAAGAAGCCATCCTTGAAGCAGGATTGCCTTCGAGCTGGCAGCAGACGAGTGATTGGCATTGGGCATTACTGCTGAGACTCTGGCAGGCCGTTTAGCAGAGAACCTTGGCTAATGAATGTCATCCACACCTAGCAGATGTGCCACTGGCTGCCATGCCAGATTTTTGACATAATACAGTGCTGCTGGACACGACAGTGCTTGGGAAAAGCCGCAGCGTAACTTGTGCCTTCAGCACAGCGTTCGATCTGGCTCTACGGTTTCACAAGTGAGAAACAAAACCTGCGTGAGGGAGGGTGATGCATCGGCATCTCCTGCTCCTCGCCCCTGTTTTTAGTCGGTGCATAAATCCTGTTTGTGCTGGTTTCTCTTACATGTCAGGGGGCCTAAAAAAAAAAAATAATGATCTTTTTTGCTATGCTTTCAGCGCCAGCTCCGGCTGGTCTATGCAGCCCCCCGGCCCCCGCCTCGCCCTCCCCGCCGTGTCGGGGCTGGAGGGGCCGGCTCCGCTGCGGGACGGTGCCCGGGACGCGCCTCTGCCCGCGGCTTCGCCTCTCCTCGCCTGCCCTCCACCGGAGGACAAGGCGGCCTTCACCGCGCCGGGGGTACCCGGCACCCCGCAACGCGCCCGGGATGCCGGGGCTCGTCCCGCAGCGCCCGGGGGAGCGGAGGGGCCGCCGCCGCCCCCCATCCCGGGACCAACCCCCGAGAGCGGCGTCGCGGCGGGCGGCCGCTGACCACGACCCGTGCGGGTCG
>Ga0065711_1047488_pt1 | contig 12306 bp, 6 predicted proteins | sample Hoacrofraction12_FD_59098 | JGI IMG/M metagenome (GOLD analysis project Ga0065711, IMG submission 59098) | Hoatzin crop microbial communities from Cojedes, Venezuela - Epithelial fraction 12 v2 (version 2) | ecosystem: Host-associated > Birds > Digestive system > Esophagus > Crop | place... | reverse complement strand
CCCCCCCACTGTCCAAACTAAAGGAGATATTAATAATGTACAATTACCCCTTATTTCTAGTGCTATCCCATAAGTTGTTTGTCATTTCAGCTAAGCATAGTGTGTAGACTCTTTATAGATCTGTTTATTAAAAATAGATAGCACCACAGATAGGAGAAAGTGCTACCTGCTATTTGTGTTTAAATACTACTTTCAGAAATTAAGTTCCACTAAACTGAACAAAATCTTATTTTAAATATAGCTCTGCTGTTCAGTGATCAATGATCATATCCCTTGATGTCACTTTATGCCTCTGTTAAGACAACCCTCTTAATGAGAATTGGTGCAAATTATATTTCCCAAAATCTACAACTCCGATTTAAGCTGTTTGCCACGGTACTATTAAGTTTAGGGGAGAGAAGAAATTACCACATCTAGCAGCAGTATCAAAGAGAATAAATAAAAACTGTAGTCTGAATCATTTTACTGTAGTACGAATCATTTTACTGTAGTACTTATATATATACCTGTTTACCTACCATGTTAGTGAACACATCTTGTTATGTCAGTAGTAAGGGGTGGAGAAGAGGGTAGGGCAGGACTTTTCACTCCTGGTGCATCAGCTTTCTATGTAGTAGTTCATGGTTGACTGTGCGCTGCTGATACAGACAGATTCTAGTGAAAATAACATGCATCTCGCAAGCCCCTAGGGAATTCTTACCTGTGAAAATTCAGCCCTTTGCAGTTTGTGGAGGGACAAAAATCTATGCTTATGCTGGCATAAAAATGGGGGTAGATTATTTAATAAATACCGTCTTTTAAATGGTGTGTGAATTATTGTAATGGCAAGAACGATTTATTGGAAAGTTATTACAGTTAGAAGTGGAGGTATGAAATGCTACCACAAGTCATTTTTTTTGTCCAGAAATGTGTAAACTAAACAGATGAGCCTGCATGTAGGTCTTTAAAAGCATCCATCAAGAATACTGCTGACATACTAAATGTTTTTATCAAAGATTTTATTTTCCTGAAGTGAGTTTTTGAAACAACGGTCTCATAAGACTGTGCTTGTCAAATAAAAGTTTTTTGATGAAACGTGTGGAATGAATAAATAAATAGCATTACAGCTTACTGATTTCATGAAAGTTCAGGGCTTGCTTCATGGGTGCTGCTTTCTGTACTACAAGCTTTCCTTTTAAGTTTTAGTAACACCAAAATGAAACCTTTAGCTCTTAAAATAAACACTTAAGGGTTTACTAAGCAGTAAAAGTTAATCCTTTTTCCCCTGAAAGTGCTGTTATTGAGATGCCCTGCAGTAAGTTTATTGGCAGATCTGTGATTGCTTTTCCCATGAGATTTTTCATGTATATTGTGAATGTTGAGCCCTATAAAGCTCTGCCTTTTGACTGGGATGTTCTTTGGAACAGGGAGTTGATGACTTGATACCAAGGAGCAAGCAGAGGTTACTCTAGCACAGTGGCCTGTGTGTTTCTGAAGAACTGGAGGAAGAGCCTTTTCCTCTGCGGAACTGCTCTTTGTGCCAGTTGCCCTTCCTAAAGTTCTTGGGGGAAACAGAGCAGAGACCACTTCAGAGCCTTGGCACAGTAGAGTGTGCTGCTTGCTGCAGGTGTTAGCTCTTTTGAACAGCTGATGTGCAGATCACTGTAATGGTCTTAATGGAGACTGTTCTTTCCACTGAGAGGTAGTGAGTATAAAGTAACAAGAAAAAAAGTTAAGGGGAGCTGATCACGGAAGCAGTGAAGTAGTTTGTGCTTTCCCTGATCTAATGTAAGATTAAAATTATTTAACTCCTGGTTAGATTTAAAAGGAATTCTTTATATTATGGAGAAAATGGATTTCAGATCAGTGGTCAATATAATTTGTATCGCAGCACTACTGCATACTGGCTGTATTATTATATATGCACAAAGCCTGCTGGCTCTCTCTGCTGCACCATGGAATGCCAGAGCAGTGTTAGAGCAGCACCTTTGTGGTGGGGAGAACCGCATCCAGCTTTCTTAACACTGAAGGCTTTTGGAGGGAAGGAAGATCCTGTGGTTTTGCCGTCATTCAGGAAGACAAAGTACAGTGGACAGATAATCTTGTATGCTTTAAAATGATAAAAACCTGCCAAGAAGACTTATCACTGCTCATTTAGAACGCTGTCTTGAATGCCTAGGGTAATTTACGTAAACTTGCTTTTAAGAGAGCAGCTGAACTACATTGCTTTGAAAACAGAACCTAAATATTTCTGGATGGAAATGTGACTGTTGGCAATGCACCTGCCTGCACCATCTAGTGCGTTGTGGCATCAGGCTTTTGTCACTGGTGTATTACTTAGACATTTTCATGAATTTCTTTCTTTTTAGTAATTTCTTTCATAATTTTCCACAGAATGGATCCTTTTTAACCAGTTTTGCTAATATTTTAACTTTCAGGAGAAAAGTATGAGCTACATGCTGCAACTGACACTACTCCTAGTGTTGTCGTCCACGTGTGTGAGAGTGACCAAGAAAATGATGTGGAAGAAGAAACGAAGAAACCCAAACCAAAAATTATTCAGACAAGAAGGCCAGATTATACTCCTACCCATTTAAGTTGAACTGCTGTTGTTTTTCAAGGGTTACAAGTAGGCATATGCAAGGGAAACATTTACTATGGAAACAGCAGGTCACAGATTTGGTGGCAACAGCAGCAGTTATAGTAGGAGAAATTCCAATATAAGTTTGCTCACAAAAATATAGGAAGTTCCATCCTTATTTTTGATGCTGCGGGTTGATAGATGTCATGAGTGTATTTCCGGCTCACTGGGAAGGAAACATAGGCAGAAGATGACATTTTGAGACATAAGACAAACTAGGTTTATTTTTGGGGGAGTACTGTAGGCTGTTCCACTATAAACCAACTGGGGGAAGCTTTCTTTGTTCTGTCTCACATAAATCCTCAAATTAATAGGCTAATCATTGTGTGGAGTACATAGCGATAACAGAGGTGGTTTTAAAGATTTTACGGTATGGGAATTGTAAACCTTTTTCTTACAATAGATTTTGTGCATGTGTATTCTTGGTCTTCTAATGTAACTTTGCATTATTTTCTATAGTTTTTCACATGTTTCTGGAAATCTGGGAAATTGTTTAAAGTATTTATTATCTCAGCATCCTGGACTTACTACTAGATGTGTATATACATATATATTTATATTTGTTTTTATGGCACTCATTTTCCAGCAGGCATACAACTTCTTCAGCACCTTATTTTGGTGCTGTGAAACTTGTGCTTTTAAAATTTTAACCTTTCAAATGCCTATATAGGGTTTTATCTGGCAAAGTAATGGAAAAATGTGCAATAGGAAAGTTGTTTAAACAAGTTGATTTTAAATTATTTAAGTTTAAATAATTTATATCTTCAATAACGTTTGTTCAGTAACTTTGACTTTCTCATTTGGAAAAAAAGTACTCTTAAATGTATAAATAAAGCTAACGTTGCATATTCACAGCAATGTAATTTTTCAGTGAAAAGAATGATAATGGAAAGATGTGAACTCCACTCAATATGTGAATCTGCGTTCTTGTGAGCAAAGGTTTAACAGTGATGGAAAAATTGCACGCAGTGTGTAGAACAGTGAAGAGAGATGGAGTGCCTTTTCCTCATTCATTCCTGATGTGAACTGTTCTACAAGCTGCACACTTGTATCTTTTTCTACTGGCTTTGTGTGTCCAGAAATATAAAGTTTCTTAGCTTTGCTTCCAAAATAGGCTGGTATTTAGAAATGCTTAATGCCAAGCAATGATGCATACATAAGTAATGGGTATATGTGGGAGAGGCTTTAGGGGTTTTTATATTTTAGTGTTTAAAGACAGTAGCTCATGGCATACAAGTTTAGAAGAAGATAGATGGCAGAAGCGTATTTTATTACTTGTTTTTTAAAATGGAGATCCTCACTTTGAAATAGGTTTCAGTATTTTTTTTAAGATATAGTGACTGATATCTGTGGGAAAATATCACTTACAGTTTTAGAAGGGGGACATTTGAAGCTTCTCAAGGTGTTTTTAGAAATCAAAGCATGGTTCTCTGTTGGTTTGCTTTTGCCCCAGTTGATCTGAAAATGAGTTTTGTAGATGGAGTTAATATAAAGAAATCAATTCTGTGCCATCTGAAGCAAACATTGACTTAAATGCCCAGGTTTGCACCTTGTTTTTAAAGAAATAATGTATATTAAAAATGTAAGATGTATAGTGAAGCCATTCCAAGCTGTGGTGCAATGTAAACGCAGTGTTATTGAAGGCCTGACATTATACTAAACAAAACAGAAATTGTTATCCTGTGACTACAGAGAGCAGGAGTATATTGAACTTTAGTAATACTTGCAGTTATGGTCTTGTTTTGATTGGTGTGCCCTGTAAACTGAAACGAACACTGATACTTGTTGTCTCTCTTGGACCTAACTCGAGTGGCTCTCTCTCCATGTTAACAGTGTTAGGAAGAGTGAAAGCCATGCATTGCTGGAGCTGTGTTTTATGGACATAGGGGCGCATAAGGTTTTGTGTTACTGAGGTGTAACAATCAGCTGGATATGTGTACTTCTTATTAACATACAAAAGAAATAAAATGGAGGGAAATTTTGTAGATCTGCCACAACTGCCTTTAAGCCTTTCCAAGATTTTTTCCATGTTTCTCAAATTACTACTGGACTTAGTGTTTCACATAGTTCAGTTTAATATTGTTGGAATAATTCCTGTTCTGTCCTTTTTCAGTCTTTTAACGATTACCAATGAAAGCATTAATTTTGCATTAGAAACCCAGGTAGTCGCTGTTCTGCTTCCTAACGATCCTAAGAAGGCAGTGCTACCTTTCGGTTAAAAAGAATGTTAAATACCAATATGGTTTTCGTCATTTTAGTACATTGACATCTGCCTAAGAAGGTGGGCACTAGAAACCATGGAAATCTTGGGATGGTTACATTGTGTTTCCTCTTCTGAAGGTGATTGTAAACAAAGATTGTGAGACAGTAACTTTCCTGTCTTTCTGGGTGCATATCCTGACTTGTGCCACCTTCTGTTATTACTACAGTGTGCTGCTTGCTTTTACTGTTTGTGTTTTTCTTTTTTAAATGTTCAAATGAATGCTTAGTTGGTATTTTATACAGTTGTATAGTATGGGGCATATTTAAATTAAAATATTTTGTTGTCTTCTTGTAAATGTTGTGGTATTTATGCATTAAACTAGTTAAAGATTTTGCGCCAAAATCTGAACTGTAAGCTTCCAAACAAAAGGTAAGAATACCGTCCCAGGTCACATCCTTACCAACCAAATTAATTTATTCAGAGAAAAGCTTTTCAGTCTTCTGTTTAAGGGACTTGCATGATCTCAATCAAAGTGTGAGAATCTACTAGTGAGCAGAATACAGTCCAGAATATTTCAGTTAAAAACTGCTTCTTCTGTGCCTGAAGTTGACGTGCTTCCTAATGAAGGTGTTAACATCTTACTATTTTATAATAAATCCTGTGCATTCATAATATCCTCACCAGTTTTCTTCTACAATGTGAAAATTCTATTTTTAAAGCTCTTGGAATATGAAAATATCAGCATTTAAATTGCTTTACCTAGGAAGTCTTTGTGTTGCAAAACTTTATGCAAAAAATGCATTGAATGTTTCACTCAGTATGGGTAGAAATCCTGTCAACAGTAGAAAGGAGTTACTGATATTAATGTTCATCATTCTTCTCAGTACTTACAATTGGGAAGTACTGATGTCTGTAAGAAATTGTTCTATACACAGAAGTGGTTTGAAATAGCAAAGTGCTGCTGCTCGTCAATCACAGGCCCATCCAGGGGAATTCCTGCGTAGAGTAACAGAAATAACTTGGTCCTTAAGTGATCTAACAAAAGATAGAAGGTGAAATAGCCATTCCAACTGAGCCATCCTGCTTTACATAAAGACCTCATTTCTTTTTCTTTTTGGAAGCTCATGTTTTAGTATTTTCCCTCTGCATAAGGATAGCACGCGCAATCTCCATAAATCTGCAAGTGATGACTAGCATTTGTCACTTTGAAAGACTTGTTGCCAGCTTAATGATACATGTTCCTGTTGCTGGATTATGCATTACTGTGTTAAGGACCTTACTTGTTACCAAGGTGAATTCAAGAACATGTAAGACTAAAGTTTGTTTCTAATCAGGGTTTTGTTTTTCAGAGCAGGAACAGGTGCAGTAACTTTGCTATTTGAAGTACTGGGCAAGTGTGTTAGTTTCTTCTTGTGTAGTACAGACTTGTCAAGGGTGGGGAAGGAATGAACTCCAGCAACTCTCTCTCATACCATTTTAACAGTTAAAGAATGTATTTTGCCCTAGGCATAATCACCTGCCTAGTCAAGTTTTGCTTTGTCACATTAGAAAGAATGCCTTGAGGAAGACAAGTTCTTGAACTTGAAATTGTGATTTGTATCTGTAAAACTTGCATATTCTGGTATGTCCAGAACCCTCTCCCAGTTCCAAACATACAAAATGATAGCAAGGGGTAGACCTTTAGGTGTAGACTTCAGTTGAGAAATTCACTAACCAGGTCTTGGGTTCAGTTGTTGCGCTTCCCCTATCATCTTTGCTTTTATCCTGGCTTGCCCAACACACTTTAGAAACATTTTGCAAAAAATTATAGCACTTAACACATAATCATTTATGCTAGGAAGTTTAAAAAGAAGAAAACAAAACAGCCAATAATAACAAAGATAACACATCCCCCAAGGTACTGTACATTACAGTGCATAAAGCAAGACCACAAAGGTGACTGGCTTGATAAATAGGTGACAGGATGCATCTGGCAGGACTGGATTTATCTTCTCTGGCAAAATTTCCACTGATAAAGTAGGGACTATCGCCCTTGAAACTTTTTGTCACTTACCTGGTCTGTATTTGTGTATCTAAAATTATAGCATCTCTGTCATATTGTTTGAGGGGGGGGTTTTGCCCCTTTTGAGTAACTGGCAATTGTTTTTTACTGTGGTACACTCTATCTGAGGTGTGAGAAGAAATGAAATGATGGGAGTTTAAATATGAAAGGCTTAACAGGTGGAGGAAGAGGCAGAGGCTCCAGGTGGCACTTTGTCACTTCTGGCAGTCCTGTCACCTGTTCTGTTTTGGACTTTCTGCCCCTCAAAGACCAGCTCAAGAAGCTCCAGTTCTTCCTAACGCTGCTTCCTGCTCCTGCCTCTGCCCTATTTCCACAAGATGTCATTCCATATTTCCAAAACATCGAGAGTCTCTAAGGTTTACAAGCATTTCCTAGGTCTTTTTGAAATATTTTTTTTTTTCTCTTTTCCAAGGATAGGCACAGCTCACTGTCTGCGGCTTCAGAACTTTGATAGAGGCTTTACAAAGGTTTTGCAAAGGTCTGGTGTGCTGGTCGCACAGCACAGGGGGAGCACTGATGGGAAACTTGTAGTAGTCTTCAGTCCGGTGCTGCTCTTGCTGCTAGATATGGAATCTGTCAATAATTACTTTCATATTTGGAGGGATTATGTATTTATAGCGTACACTTCGTAGTCTCAATCCTTTTCATGGAGTGTGAACTTAATGGGATGGGGTTTTGGGGGGGGGGGGTGTATCTTTGCCCCATCTTGAAATCTTTCTTCCACTTTTTTATTGTCCTTCCTACATATTGGATTTCATTGTGTACCATCAAACATGCAGTTTCTTTATCTCCGTAACTTTTAACTTTATTTGTGTGGACCTGCCTACACTCTGAGTGTGTGCATGTTTTCTAGTCATTGAAGTTGTGCCAGGAATTCATTTTGTTTGTCGTTTCATTACTACCACATCCCGCTTGAATGAAACATCTAAGTGCAACTAAGAACGTTTCACCTAAAGCCCAAGGTGTTATGTCCTTTATTAAAATCCTGATTAAATTATATCTGATTTTCTGTTTGCCCTGTTGCACGTCTCCTACTGTCATTTATACGTGCTTATCCTTTACTTGTTTTGCTGATGCAGGTGGTTGTACTGTGTTCCAATGCTGTGCATCTGTGATTCTGGCCAAGCCAGAGCTCAATCTCTCCAAGCCACTTCATTCAGTATCTCATAGGGTGTGTTGTGATAGGGCTGGGAACGAGTCAGACTCCTGAGTGCGACGCTGCTGCTATCTACCTTTGTCCAAATCTCTGGAAATTTTGATGGTGTCTGTCCTACTTTTCTACTTCCTGAGTCCAGTGAGAAGCTCGAAGGATAAACAAATGTCCAAAGACCCTAGGGTGTTGGTAGGAGTTTGACTTGTATCTCTGTTTTTTTAACGTGTATCACCTATTAATTATTATTCAATTTATGCTTGTTAGTCAGGATAGACTCCTTATATCTCAGAATACTTGCTTTTGATACTGAGGGTTTTAGTGGCTTCCCAGTGTTTTGCTCACAACTCCGTTGTTTCCAAATCCGTTTTGTTCAGTTTCATAGCTGGAGCCTCGCTATTTGAGTTAAAGATTTTACAAAACAGGGCTTATTGAGGTACTGCAGAAATCTGGAGGAAGAGATAGAAAATATATCTGTGTCTGAGTATTTTTCTGCCACTGAGAGTGATGTCTCTTGACTGATTGGATATTTGGAGTTACTCCAATATCAAGCCTGTAAGAGTGCTAAAGAGAAAAAATACTAGCTCTTAGAGGTCCTTAAAGTGTCATTCAGGTAGACATTACCGTTATTTGATTCTACTTTCCTTTGTGGGAATGTGCTTTTTGGGGTGCCTTGGGATGCTCCTAGATTTAGGCATGTTCTGGACCTCCTCTTTGAGCTCTCTGCCTCTGTGCATTTCAGCGGTTGAAAGTTTATACTGCCAGGTCTCTGCCAAAATCCTGTCGTTACCTTCCCCTCTCCTTTATGTCATAAACTTGTCCCCTGATTCTTAAGATTTTTTTCAAACTTTTCTGTAATAGTTCTTTTGAAGGTTTAAAATGCATCTTTCAAAACCTGACAGGCTTTTAAATCAATTTTGGTGAAGTCATCTTGGGGTTGTTTCTTTACAGTGTCTCTGCCTTTTCAGGAAAATTAAATAAAATAATCTGTCTTTCTCATGAAGTGTACCTGTAGTATTCAAAAACTAAACAGAAAATGCTCAGTTTATAGCAAGCGGCTGTTTCTCATTACAGCATTACCAGTCTTTGGGTAATTCTCAAAGGATCTTAGCTTTTAAGCTTTACAGACTTTTATGCTTTTATTTTGTGATCCAGTGTACAAATGACATTATATATTGTTCTCGTGAGCTGCTAATTCATATCAGGCTGTTTCAGGAGGTCCAAAGAAGTTCTGTAAACAAGAGATCTTGAATTAGGCTGTAGCTTGGAAGTCAGCTTTTGTGTGAGAAAGCTACCGTATTTTTGACTTAAAAAAAAAAAAAAATAGTCAAAACCCATTGCTTAGTATACTGGAACTTGGGTTAGAAGAGTCAATCAATGGGAGTGCCTTGGAAAACACGTAATCTTGTATATTGTCTAAAAAGAAATTATGAATCTTTTTTTTTTTGTTTTATTTCTAAGATGCAGTTTTCTGAGTTGCTTTATTTTCCCCTATTCCCTCATTCCTCTCCTTTCCGTTAACCCATTTGTGTGCTGTGTGATTTGAACAAGAACTTACATACTAACTTGAATGCAGTTCTCGACAGAATTGTGCATCTACTTTTTTCTTCAGGAGTAGCGGAGACTTGAGTGATTAGAGCCTTAAAGCGTAACTTCATTGTTTAATTTCAGTGAATTGAGAGGTACTTGCGGGTGCCCATAGGTGGAGCTAAATATCAAGCAATGTCATTGCATATTGCTGAATAAAACTAGAAACTCCAAACTCAACCTCCAGCTAAGGCTCTCATCGCAATAGCAGATGTGGAAAAGAAATAATTTCTTAGATTCCGAAAGTAAAGCATTCCTTGTCTCTGATCCCTCTGAATACAGTTGATTTGAAACATACCTGTAACATGTATGAAAACTTGTGGCAAAATACTTTTTAAAGATAAACATGAGCCATTTTAGCAGTAAGTTTGTGTGGCACACTGTGCTCTACTTGATTTCATTGATATCACTCAGGAGAAGACGTTCACTTATGCAAAATGTTTGAATCGGTCTGCTAAGAAATCTCCATTTTCAGAGCAGGTGGACTACTGGAAGATAGCTAGCAGTTAGTTTCACATCTCAGCTTGTTAGAAGGGCACTAGGATGCAGTACAGGTTTTGAAGAATTTTGTTTCTGTTTGTGCTTTGTCACCTTTAAAAAGCACCTGGAACGTGTACCCGATATTTCATGGCAAGGTTGCTTCCAAGACTGGAGTAACTTTGTGCATCTCTCTCTGGGTGTCCCTGTGTGCAAGTGAGCGTGCGTACTGTGACATGGGGTTAGTCCAAATGATAAAGCGTTTTGTACGTGGGCCGTGTCTGCCGGGCTGTGGTGGCTCAGTGGAGAGGAGTTTTTCGTCACTGGAAAGAAGTCATCAATGGGATGCTCACGTAACAGGAAAAGCGAGGTATAAAAGGCTGGCACGCAGGGCAGGCTTACAGTGTCGGTGAACGCTTTTGATTTTGCAGATGTGTCTGTATCGGTGAAGCTACCTGTTAAAGATGGGGTATGATTTCATGCCAGAGGATGGTTTCTGTCTGGGATGGTTTCTGTTTGTATCACACCATCGTTTGCTCTACCCGCTGCCCTGGCCTAGCTTTGTGCCGCATTAAGTGAGAGTAAAAACCATTAGCGTTACGTAGCCGTTCTACATGTTTAAAGTATTACGAGAACAATTTCGAAGGGGTTTTTTTTGTCAACTTTTCTTAAAGCCATTTGCCTTAAAGGGGCACATAGGACATAGGCACTGAAAACTGGCTGGTTACAAATGCAAAATGGAGTTCAGCTGCGCAGCTCTTTGTGGCACTGTATCAAGTGATGCTAATTCACAGGGTGTATTTGACTTAAACAGATGAGTTCATCCAAAAGCATTGCTTGATGGAAACTACTGTCAGGCTAATACAGAGAGGTCCAGCTACGTGAAGTGCCTTCAACAGCAGCAGGGGTTTTTTTGCCTTTTCCAGGACTGGAGCTGAACCATGTTGGATTGAGCCTTTGTTCCGGTAAGTAATGATCGATTTATTGATGTTATTTGAGCTGGGGAAATATATGACTTGGCATAAAGATCAGTTGCACGGCCCTTTGTACCTCTTGTTTTCCACTTTTAAGATTTTGCCCATTCTGTGAAATGAAGTTTAACCACGTTGCCTTGGCACGGCTCGAAGCAGCAAGGTGCCGAGGTGCTTGTTCTACCCTGCAGCGACTGAAATGGTTTGGGTGCTGAAGCACTTCTGTGTAGTAGGCCAGGGGCACTCGCCCCGGATTTGGTTGATCCCCTGCTCAGTAAGACGAACAAATCGGCAGTCAGCTGGCACCTCACCAGAGCCAACGTGTGGAGATTTTGTGTGCATTTACTTCTCTCGGAAGTGACAGATTTTTCAGTGTTTGTTAGTATCTTCTCAGTGTTCCTCTGGTATCTTATGTCCCATTCAAATGTTTCTAAAAATGCTGTTTCTGATCTCTTGAGAATTGCGGAAACAGACAGCCAGTGAACTCTGAAGGCTGCAAGGAAATTTCTATTCAGTTAAGTCATTAGTTCTCAAAGGTATATTTTTAAATGCTTTGTGTGTACTCTGTACCTCATTCAAAGGAGCGAGAGCACGCAAAGAGAATACACATGCTAATATAGCTCTTGTGAGAGGGAACTGCAGTACCTTCCTTGTTCTGATACTGAAGGTCAAAACTATTGCATGTCATAATGATGCGATATTCTGGCTGAAGGCAAATGGGCTAGTTTGAGATGAAGGACACCTGGAAGGACTCTTACTTCTTGTAAAGGGAGGGGGGGAATCTGGAGGTAAAAGTCTGCCCTGTAATTGCTTTTCCAGTCTGCGCAAGCTGGCTGTGTCTGAAACAAGGTAGCTGCTCACACTGTCTTAACATACACTTCTTAGATATACTAAAGTAATTCTAAAGACTGAAAGGGTCAGGCTTGTATTTCCTCAGCCATGCACAGGATTTCATTCAAAGAGATGGAAAAGGCTTTCAAGAAGAGTTTGTTTTCTGAAGTCCTTTGCTACAGATGTACGCAGCGACAGGACAAGGGGCAATGGGCACAAACTGAGGCACAGGAAGTTCCCTCTGAACGCGAGGAAGAACTTCTTCCCTCTGAGGGTGACGGAGCACTGGAACAGGCTGCCCAGGGAGGTGGTGGAGTCGCCTTCTCTGGAGATATTCAAGACCCGCCTGGACAAGGTCCTGTGCAGCCTGCTGTAGGTGACCCTGCTTCGGCAGGGGGGTTGGAC
>Ga0065711_1047487_pt1 | contig 12307 bp, 5 predicted proteins | sample Hoacrofraction12_FD_59098 | JGI IMG/M metagenome (GOLD analysis project Ga0065711, IMG submission 59098) | Hoatzin crop microbial communities from Cojedes, Venezuela - Epithelial fraction 12 v2 (version 2) | ecosystem: Host-associated > Birds > Digestive system > Esophagus > Crop | place... | reverse complement strand
GCCGCCGCCGCCCCGCCCGCCCTCCCCAGGGGCGTCACCCATTCGCTCAACTCTGTGCCCGTCAGCGGGGCCGCTCAACTGCTTTGGCTGGGGAACCTGCCCATCAAAGCGCGGCCCGCAATGCTTCCTCTGGGCTCCGCCCCTCGCCCCGCCCCTCCCCTTCCCGGACACCTCAGAGGGGTGTTAAAACGGCCGTTTTAAGTCACCGTCAAAATTTACTTTTAGGTCCCGCCTGCTGAGCTCTAGCGGAGATTCTGATTGGGCGATGGGAAAGCCCTCTCTATCGCGACTGGGTGCCTCAATGTCCATCACCCACAACAACCCCGCCCATCTCGATGCCGTCATTCCATTTGATTTGTCCGCGCGTCCAGAGGCCCCGCCCATTTCCCCACCGCTGCCCAATCAGAAGCCACCTCTCAAGCTCTAAGGCGGTGTCAACCCGCACGGACGGAACGTGCGAAAGGGCAGCCATCGTTGGTTGGCACCCCTCGCCCCGCTGTTACTCTTCCGCCACCACCGTCCGGCGGAGCGTACCACACCGCCGCGGCGGCGGGGGTGGGAGGCGGGCGGTGGCCCGGCGCTGTTGGTTCGTCCCGTCTCCATGAGGGATGGGGCGGAGGAAGGCCCTTATTGCCCGTCATGCCGCGCGCGCTGTAGGTAGCTCCCTCCGCTCCGGGCTGGGGGAGGGCGGGAGGAGGGAGGAGGAGGAGGTTGGTGCCTAATCCAAGATGGCGGTGCAGGAATCAGCTGCTCAGCTCTCAATGACTTTGAAGGTGCAGGAGTATCCCACTCTCAAGGTGGGTGCTGAGCCTCCCCCCGGCACGGAGGAGCGGGCTGAAGCCGCTGGCGTCTCGCCGGAGCAGTGCCGAGGGCTCGGCGATCCGGGCGTCCCGGCCCCCCCCGCACCCCCCCGCCCGCTCCCCGCCTCAGCAACCCCCGGGACTGCGGGGTCGGGGTGCGGAGGGATTCCCGCCTGTCCGTCCCCGGTTTTCCGCCGCTTGACGCCGCGGCGGCTTGTCCTCTCCCCTTCCCCCTCAGCGGAGGGCGAGGGACGTGCCTGGAATATGCTGCGCTCCCCGGGCGTCTCCGTGCCCTGAGGTGAAGGGGGGGGGGAGGCGCCCGGGCCACCCTGGCGACACAAAAAGGCTCGCAGAGAGCTGGAGGAGCCGGCCCGGGGGGAAGAGGAGAAGCCGGGTCCCTGCGGCGAGGCGAAGTGGGGCGGTGTGAGGGGGGGGTGAGGGCTGGGGGGCGTCTGAAGGGTGGCTCGGGGCGACCGAGGGTTGCTCCGCTGCCCGTCCCGGACGGTTAGCGGGAGCTACGTGGCGTTGTGAGGAGACGTGTTGGAGGGGAGGGAGCCGAGGTGGTGGTGGAAGATGGTTCCCTGGCTGCTTGGTCCCCCAAAGATGGAGATGAGCTTAAAATGTAAAAAGGGACGAACGTGCTGGAAAAGGCTGGAGGCCTGTAGAGAAGAAGCAGCGAAATACTCACGGTTTGGTAGAGCGTGGAGTGTTCGTTAAGGCACCGGGTCTGTCTGAAGGCTGGTGGTTTCCCAAGACTGCATCGCTGGCCTTTGGCTTTAGGTATTGTAAAGCAAATGAAGGACTCGGTCCTCAGCCTTAAGGTCATCGCCTCTGAGAACTGTTGAACTGGAAGGATGATGCTCGTAGGAATCAATGGAAACCTTTGTCTGAAGACTTCTGTTGTATATACAGTAGGTCTGCCACGTTAATAGGGAGCTAGGAGAAGGATCTCTGTTGCAGGAGGCTTATTTAAAAATCTGTCATGACAGTGTATCAACGTTTTTTTGTCTATAGGAGGTGTTTATGCAAAGTAAACTTTGTGGTGCTGAGATCATGCTGGGCTTTCACCCACTGGGTGCTGTGTGCTCTGTGCAGTGTTTGTTTTGCAGGCTTTCTAGCCATCTTCTTCTTGCGCATGTCCTCCTTCTCCACGCTCCTAGCTTCATTCTGCTTAGTTCCAAGAAGCAGAAGGGACAAAGTGTTGATTCTCGTTTTACATATGAGGGCTTCATTCTGTCATCGCGAAGTACTTCGCAGTTGACAGCATCAGGCTCAATTTTTTAAATAGCTGTATAGAGAGTGCTTTAGCACTCTCCACAGCCAGAACAACATGAAGGCATTTAGAGTTAAGAAGATCATTTTAAGACTGCATTTTAGATGTGTTCCAGTTGTTATCACAGCTTTACTTGTTACATTCCTGAAGAATTACTGGCAGTGAGGATCAGTCAGTTTTTGTGTTGCTGCTTGTGACTTAAGATGAATTGTCAAAGTGCCAGCCATTTAAAAGGTAGAGAGTATTTTGGACTAATTCTTTTATTTCCACAAGGATTCTTATTCCCTGAAGAATCTTAACAAAAATATACTTAAGAGAATGGAATGTTGTTTGTAAAGTTCAGAAGCTAAACAGCGAGAGGGTGAGACACCCTTGCTCTGAAACTCTTAATTTCCTAGCAAAGGTGATGTTTATTGATTCTTCCCAGCACCCATCCAACTTCTGGGTCGTTCCTGTAATCTTTAATAGCATTTTTTGTTGTTTAAAAAACTTACCAGGACACCATCTGCTCAAATCTTTTGAATGTATCTTCTTAAATGTTCTTCACTGTGAGTCATATATCAAAACATTTTAGTGGTGGAGGTGAAAAAGCATCAGGGAGAAATGAACAGTAAGGCTAAAGTCTACAAAAGCGAGTTCATATCAGATCCCGTTTTCTTCATTAGGCGGCTGGTTGCCTGCAAGTTTCTGTGGGATTGAGCTTCTGTGAATTTTTTTCCAGTTTATTCAAACACTGTGTGAAATGGATGCGTATAGCTTTTATTTCTTTTATTTCCAACACAGTAGCTCAGATATTTCTCTTGGAGCTCTGGACACTGGTGATTTTCCCTTATGTGAGTGAAATATAAAAGATTGTAGACTTGTATTTATATCCTTCCTGTTTCCTCCCCCTAGCTTCCTCATGCCAACATCACTGGATAATAGTTGTGTAATAGCTCTACATTTACAGTATGTTCCACAGAGTACCTTTCATGTGAAAGAGTGCTTAAAACTGCAAAGGGAAATCCCTTTTCGATAGCTAAATTGTGGTTGCTGCAGGAGTGGAAATGCTTCAGCCATTCAGTTCAGGGGAAGTAAATAGACTTCTTCAGCTGAATCTAGGGAAGCTATTAAAGTATATAAAATAATACTTGAATATTCCCCCCCAGTCCAGTACTTTCTCAAGGACAAGAAGGTTGCCAGCTGTTCCTCCTCCAAAGTGCTGTGGACTTAATTTTTTTTTTTTTAAAGCCTACTGATAGAGAATTCTTCTAGTCTCATCTGAGAGCATGTAACATGAAAGCTGACAGTTTATAAACGAATGAATGCGAATATTGTTATAGTGGTTCTTTACTGAAATGCTAATAAACAAGTGATGACAGGAAGCTGGATAATTCATCCATATCTTTGGAAACGTGAATAATTATTCAAATGAACTAGCGAACCATATGGAGTAAGACCCCAAAAGTCGAAGATGGAAGACCTGAAAGCAGGATTGATCACGTGTGACAGTATTCTTATCTGCGCTGCTCGTTGGCAAACAGTTTAGGGTTAGCTGGACTGCAACTGCTTTAAGTAACAGCTGATCAGAAGGAGAGCTGTAGAAGCAGAGAATACTTGAGCATCTTCTGAGAGCTGCTGTTTGGCTTCTTTTGTTGGCAGCTGTGGCAGGGGAAATACTGGCAGCAGATACTAATTTCTCATGGAAGTACCACGCTTACTGGATTGTTAAAGAGTGGAACAGATAGGAGAACAGGATTATATGAAGCGTGCGTTGTTTCTGTCCTGAGTCCACAGAATTGCAGAGTAGCTGAGGTTGGAAGGGACCTCTGGAGACAGTCTGGTCCAGTAGCCTCCCCTCAAAGCACGGTCAGCTAGAGCAGGTTGCTCAGGGCCATGTCCAGACTGTTCTTGATTACCTCCAAGATGGAGACTCAGTCTCTCCAGGCAAACCTGTTCCAGTGTTTGGCTGCTGTTATGGTATTAAAATAATCTTTTGTTTACATGAAATTTCTGTATTTTGATTTGTGCCTATTGTCCTTTTACTGGGCACCGCTGAGAGTAGTCTGGCTCCATCTTCTTTATTCCCCCCATCAGGCTTTTCTACACATTGATAACATTCCCCCGAGCTTTTTCTTCTCAAAGTTGAACAATCCTAGCGCTCTCAGCCTCTCTTCGTGTGTCAGATGCTCCAGTCTGTTGGTAATCTCTGTGGCCTTCTGCTGTACGCGCTCCAGCGTGTCCATGTCTCTCTTGTACTGGAGGTCCAGAACTGGACTCAGCACTCCGGAGGGGTCTAACTCACGCTGAGGAGAGGGGAAGGATCACTTTCCTTGACCCTCTGGCAATGTTTTCCTTAACATAGCCAGCGTGCTGTTGGCCGCCTTTGCTGCAAGGGCACATTGCTGTCTCACGGGCACCTTGTCCACCGGGACTCCCAGTGTTCTGCAAAACTGCTTTCAAGCCATTGGTCTCCAACGTATACTGGTGCATGTGGCTGTTTGTTCCCAAGTGCAGGACTTGGTGTTTCCCTCTGCTGAGTTTCTCAGCCTGTTGAGGTCCTTATGAATGGCAACACAATCATCTGGCATATTAACAACTCCTCCCAGTTTTCTATCATCTGCAGACTTTGGGGGTGCACTCTGATCCATCATCTCGGTCACTAATGATGATGTCAAACAGTTCAGGTCAACTTCTCTATCCACTGGAGCAGAAAAGGTGCAAGATTCATTTTTTGCAGAGTTGGCTGCACTACTTCATTTTTTCCCTTGATTGTAAGCTTCACTTTGAGTTTTTGGTTTTGAACATGGCTTTGTACTTTGGTATTAGGAACCACAGAGTACTTTTGACAAAGCTTAAAATGTAGCAGCAAAAGTTGTTCACGCAGAACTTGAGAAGGACAGAAGTAATGGAACTTGTAACATCTGAGGCACTGTCAGTACATCAGCATACAAAAAAAGGTGTAGCACTTCTAGATCATCACCTGATTTGTGAAAGTACTTCTCAAGTAGAAGGTTGACACAGTAAGAGAAACATGGATATTGGTAACAGTCAGCTCTGTACTAACTCGGTGTGAACGCTCATATCTTACACTAAATCAGTCTTCAAACTGGGTGCTCTGACTCACCGAGTGTGCCCTGAGTGTCCATACCGAGCATTAGTGTGTTGTGAATAATGCGCTTCCTGTGTCGACACATCGTGCCTGCATGTCGGCAAACAAGCGTGACACCTTTTGTGCTGCTGCTGTTCTGCACCAGACTCTCTGTGCTGCTGTGTTTTAAGAAAAATCTGATACTGTGGGACTTCAGAAGTTTGACATTGGAAAGCAGCTAAAGTAGGAATTGGCTCCTGTGGGGACTGGTTTCTCTTCCACCCCTGCCCACTCCCTATGAAACACATTTGGAAGTGATTAATGAAGGAAGAAAACACAGTAAAAGGCAATAAGTAAACCGTGTGGCTGTGAGCTAGAGGTGTTGCTTGATTATCAGTACTCCATTGTGCCTGTAGGAAAATACTTCAAGAAAAATACTCTTAAACATTCTACAGAAGACTTCCTGTTAACATCTTCAAAGTGAATACTTATCTGATGTCGCAACTCACAGTTGCAGCATACTTGATTTGTGGTGTTTTCACAGGACAGTGCCCTGTGATCTTGTGAGTTTGGTTTGTGTATGTTTTCTGGTGTAGTAATCGTATGTTTGTATGGTAGCTAACGTGTTGGGGTCTTTATATATTGACATGAAGCAAGAATATCTGTGAAGTCTTTGGTTCTTTGCATAGCAAGAGCTGGGAAAGGAGTAAAGATGAGCTTCAAACATTTGCTAGATAGCATAATAGGAGAAAAATGCTTCACAAATCAGTGTGATGGGCGTGGAGCTCTTACTGGATGTTATGGACCACCCAGTGTCCATTTTACTTCTCTCTCTAAGCCTCTTCCCATGGTCTTTCAGTTCAGTAGTTCCTATATTAATCAGTGTAATAGTACACCTTTTGGGCCCACAGATTTAGGAAGGTACTGTTTTGGCAGATGGGTATTTGCTATAAGGGCACGCTGGCAAAATCCATCAGTCCTTGGGAACTTAAGCTGCCTTTGTTGTACACCTGGTGTCCCATAGCTTACAGCCTGAAGATACACTATATAGAAAGTATTTGCTAACCCAGAATGTGAAATACACTATATTACTTACAATATGTTATTGTTTATTTAAATAAAGCAAGGTTTTGTTAAGATATCTTTATTTTGATAGCCAGTAATCTAACTGCTTCACAACCTACTTTTGATTCAGCTCAGCTTTTTCAGAGTGCTCTGTGGATTACTTTGAGTTGTAAACTAGTGTGACTGAAGTAAAGCAGATAATATATTGAGCAGTTCTTTGGTCATTTATATATTCTGATACAGGTCTGCTGAATCAGTAATCCTTGACTACTTGTTTTAGGAGAAATGCTGTCACTTCAGCTGGAATAGATTATTTTGGTGGATTTTGGTGACTGGAGTGGGATCTCCAGCCTAAAGGCTCCAGCCAGTATCATGGTGTCTGGACTGTGTAAATACACAGGAGGACGACTACCTCTTTCATTTGAAGAGGTGATACTGTCATTAAAATGAACAAATACTTGGGAGAAGAAAGAAGGATCAAAACAAATGAAGGGACTTGCTCAGGACACAAACCTGTGTGACCTTAGCTTAGCAACTCGACCGCTTCTTCAGAGAGGGAGAAATGCTTAGGTTTTTGTTAGTTCTAAAATACTTCTACTAAAAGGGGAAAAGCAAAGACATTTCTTTTGAGACATGAGTCCAAGACGGCAGCTATGAACAAGTGGTGTGAAAATGAGTGGTCTCTGATGTCCCTGGTGTGGCTCTGGACAGGACTCTAAGATGGCTGTCAATTTGTTTGCATAGGGATGCAAGGCAGTTTTATATAGCTGTACAATGGCTTTGTAAAGCGCTTAATTTTGTTGTTGGATGCCTTCGTCAAAAGTTCATAATGTATTCAGTAATAAGTTACTAGCAGTTTGTGTAAAAGGATAATATTTTGAGGGATTGTAATTGCTTCTGTTGAGTAAGTACGTGTGTAGCAGATGGATAGTCGAAGAATTTTTGCTGCTAATTCTCTCTTGTATTGAAGTAGCAGCTTTGAATATTATAATGATATTTTCTTTCTAGACACAGCTGCTCTAGAATATGCAGTACTGTCTTCCCAAGTTGTAGAACTGACAAGTTTTTGACTACAGGAAGCTACTAGGCTTCACACTTCAAAAACATTGAAACTGTTTTTAAAAAGGACTATTTTTTTTTTAATCCAAATGATCTGCAACTGCTTTTAGGCTTATGAAATTATTTTTTCTGTTTTGATCTGTATGTCTTCAAGACTTTATATTCATGCTTGTACCTAATTAAACCTAAATCTAGCCAGTATTCTAAGCTCATTCCTGAATATTACTACTTCTCCTTTCTTTTAACTTTCTTTTTGTTTTCTGATTTTTGCCTAGAACAAGGCAAAAATATTACTGTTTCAAGGGATTGAGAAGAGCTACACATCAGAAGAATTCATTCTGTGAATAGCTTACATTTTGGATGAGTTTGGTGACAAGTAATGATGCTGACTCAGTTCTAAAATAATCCAAGAGTTATAGAGGAAGAAGTAAAGTGTATAAAAATACAGAATTTCAGTAATTTTGTGTGGAAATACTCAACTGTTATTGGTTTGAGGGAAGATTTGCCAAAATTTGTTGTACCCTGCCTCATTTTTCAAATGGCAGCATATATAATAGATGTCCTCTACTTCTCTGTTTTGTTGAAGGTGGGTATGGTGAGCTAATTTAGTCTCAAGGAAACAGCTTAATGCTCAAGGGTATTTCTTGCTGGGTTTACCTTTTCTCTTGACACTGTTTATTCAAACTATTTAGGAGATGATTAATCTTTCTTCTGTGTACCCGTGCTTCCTCTTTCCTCTTGCATAAAGTAGTGCTAAGTGGTCTTTGCTTCTGTTTTTTTGAAAGGCAGTTTCATCACTGCACTTCTCACTTTCTTTTCCCTATCTATCTGTGGCTAGGCTTAATTTCATGTCAGGGCACAATATATGACATTTGCAAAAGCTTATTTATACCTCAGAAAGTCTTCAACTGAATTGTCTTGGAGACCTGTAGATTCATACAAATCTCTGATGCTTTTCAGGTGTTATAAGCTAACACAATTGAGGAGAGGAAGCACATCATTTTTTCTGACCCTTGAAAGGAGAGCATAGTTCTGTAATGGTCCCCCCCACCTAATCTGGTAGGACTCTATTTTATTTTTCTTGAAATGTTTTTTTTCCTTCCCAGTAGTTGTCTTGACTTTGTGTGCCTGGAAAGATTTGTTTTAAAAATCCATTTCAAGTTCCCTCCTGCCCATGATTCAGTTCATTTGAAAAGATACACGATGTAGGTATTTGTGTTTAAAAAATTCTATACTTTATGTGGCAAGGAGTTGCTTTCAGTTGGGAGACTGTAATGTTAAAGAAGGATGATTCACATGGACATTGGTAAAGTCAGGATATATAGTTAAGTCAGGATATGTAGTTAAAACTTATCCACATATGAGTTGGTACTGCTGTCAAGTTAGAGCTAATTAACTTTTCTTAGGAACACAGGAGGAAGTCAGATGTTCTTTTAGAGAATTGTAAACCTATGTAAAAGACACTTGCTTCTGTTATCTGTACTGTTTTCCATGAAAATCAGTTTTCAGAAAATAAACCTTTGAAAACTCCTGTTAACAGAAGGCTGGGGAATGATTAATGGTCTTACTTCCACCACCAGATAATTCTTTCTTCAATTGTGATGACTTTTTTGAAGTATCGTGCTTACTCTGGAATTTCCAACAGCCAAAGGCTAGCTATATGGACTGGCTTTTACTTTCCATTTCTTTTTGCTACATCTGAACTAGTTTCCTGTATACAGTCACTATGAGATAGAAACTCTTTTTGATTAATGTTGTGGTCTGAAAGAGATTGTTTGGGGTTTAGTTTCCATTTTTATTTGGAATTCTTTAGGCTTGAATCTGCATACGTGAAGAAGGAATCTAGCCTGTATTGTAGGATGTGACAAGATCTGTTCGAGAACTGGTGTGCTAAAGGTCTAGTGTAAGGTTAAAGACTTGTGGGAGGACAAAGGCTTACACTTTTCACAAAACTTGAATTATGAAAGAAACATGTACAAGTCGATCTTTCACTATTGCTGTGTACCAGTTAGGGAAAGTTAGGAAAAACTTGTGGGCAGCATCAGGCTGGTATTTGAAGTTTCATGCAGCAGCCATTACGCTTTGGCCTGTCATCCTGTGCTTCTAAAGCAATAGAAATGCAGGATATAAGGAGCAGAAACACAGGCTGTAACACTTTTTATAAGAAGCTTATCTGCCTTAGGGAAAATCCTCTTCTCCTGTGTCCAGTCCTCCCCTTAATTCTCTGGAAATTCTCTTATAAATGCTGGTAAGCACATTTTTCCTGAAGTAGTATGAGGATTTTTTGGATAGCTGTGGAAGAAAGACAAAGTACAAGATTTTGTTTCAGTGCTTCTACTTTCTTAAGAAAAATCTTAGTGAGATTCTTAATACGTGTGATTGATTTTTCCCTTCCAAGCAATGGCTTATTGATGCAGAAATACTATCCTGACTAATCAAATGTGAAATAATGTACATGAGTTAATGTGACTTTTGAAAAGGAAAGTCATGCCATGCAAAGATATTGGACTTCTGTGTTTAAAAAAAAAAAAAGAGGTGGTGGTGGATTTAGTTGATAGTTTATTCGTATTCCTGAATGTTTATTGGAAATATCCCTTACCAGGAACTCTTGAAATAAGACAGAAGTCCTTATGTGGATAGGTAACTGGGCAAGATAAGAAGCAAACATCAAAATTTAGCAGCCAGCCTCTGTAACGGAAGAAGGTTAGTGTTAGGGTTCTGCTGGCGTCTGCTGGTACTGCTGACATTCAGCTCTGAACAGCCTGGAAGAGAGAGAGAGTGCTGAGATGATCTAGTTTCCTCGATGGTGCCAAGAACATTGAGGTATTACAGATACAACCCAAGTGTGAAGCGTTAGAGAGGAATAATGAGAGATGGAATGAATATTAAAATAGTAGATGAAATTCAGTATAGGCAAGTGTAGTGTGATACAAGAAAAACAATCTTGATCTTATATTTGCAATAACTGAGTTGAAAATTACCATCGTTGCTCAGTGGGATCTTGGGGTTATAGTGAATGTTTTCTGGGAATGATCAGGTTAATGTTGACAAACTTAGGACAAAAGTGTTGGGAAAAGGAAGAAAGGAGAACTTCATTACATAGTGATAAAAATCCATGGTTTATTCTTCTCTGAAGTAGTATGAGTTACTCTTATTTCCTCCCTTCCCTCATCCTGAAAAAGGATGTGGGAGGACTGGAAAATGTCTACAGCAGGACAAGAACGATTGAAGATATGGAATGGCTGCCTTCAAAGAATGGTTTAGAAAGAGCCCCTTCAATCTCAGGAGACACGAGACGCATAGAAGAGAGTGAATGTTCCCCTTTTTTCTTCCAAAACAAGAACGACAGTGTTTCAAATTAGACTAGTAGTTGACAAGTCAAAAGCAAGGAGTGTGTCTTCACACAATGCATGAGGCTGTGAAATGTCTCACCGCAGGACATTGCAGTGCTAAAATTCTACAGGTCAACAATAACTAGCAGAGTTTATGAATGAGAACATCCTGTGGTGTTTCTACTGTAAAACTCCCACCTCTGGCTCAAGAAGCCCGAAGAGGCTATTTGGGATTAGTAACTTTATCTTCTTGCCTTTTTTTTTTTTCTTCTCTGTCCCCTTTCTGGTCAGAGAAAGGATAGCAACAGAGGAGGGTGTTTTTGCCTTACCTGGTATGGCCATTCATATCTTCATATGGAGAGGAATTTGATGTCCCAGTTAGCAGTGAGGATCTATGATTCAGCCTCTTCATAAAAATTCATAAAACTGAGGTAGGAAAGGACCCCTGCAGGCAGTGCAGTTCAGGCTTCTGCTCAAATCTGAGCTAACTTCAAAGCTGATTTGAGTTGCTCAGGTCCTGCTTAGTCCTGAAAGTTTCCAAGGATGGAGATTCCACCACCTTCCTGGGCTGCTGTTTCAGTGCTTACCAACCCTCTTGATTAATATACTTTTTCCGTATGTCCAGCTGGAATTTTCTTTGCCAGTTGTCAACTTTGTCTCCTTCCTTTTTGCTCTGTAAATGAGAAAAGTCTGGCTAGTTCTTACTTATGGCCTTCACCTTTAGACAGTGGAAGACTTCAATCAGGTTGTGCCGTTCCCAGCTCCTTGTAGTCTTCTCTTCTGCACGTGAAAAGTCTCCCCCTCTCAGCTTCTCCTTATATGTTGTATCCTCCAGCCAGCTAACCATCGTGGTGGCAGCCTTCTGGGCTCTTTCTAGTTCATCAACATCTCTTCTTTGGTGGTGGGGAAAAGAGACCTGAAAATCAGGCTCAGTATTCCAGAGGAGTCTGCATGAGTGCTGAGCGTAAAGAACAGTTGCTCCTCTCAACCCACTGCCTTTAATCTTGCTAACGCAGCCTGGAATGTGGTTAACTTTCATTGCCACAAGAGTCTGTTGCTGATTTCATGTCCAACCTGCTGTCCATCAGAGCCTCTACATCGGAAGTGGTCCTAGCCAGTTACTCCACAGCCTGTGCTAATGGATGGGGTGGTTTTGTCCAGGTACAGGGCTCTGGCTTTTGCCCCAATTTCATTTCATAATGTTCTTGGTGTGTTTCTCCAGCTTGTCGTTCCTTCTGAATGGCAGCTCTGCCACCCAGCATTATCAAGGATTCCACCAGTTTGTTATCCTCTGAGCTTTCTTGGTTGTGTTCTGTTCCATGGTGCAGATGGTTGGAGAACAGGTGTGTTGGAGCTGATAACATTCCTCAAGAGTCAAGCAGTAGTTGTAATTGGCCACCAGGTAGCTTTCAGACTACTGACTATTATTCTTTGAGCCTGGCTGTCCGGTCAGTCCCTAAACTGTGTTCTATTCCAGTCATTCAGTCCACATCTCTGCAGTTTGACTACAAGGGTACACAATGTGAAAAACCTTGCTAAACTTAGAATGAAAGACTGCCAGCACACTCTTGTCATTCAGAGGTAATCATTTGATCACTGAAAGCAAACAGTGTGGTCAGGCATAAGCATATGGCAATCTAGACTGGCTCTTCCTGGTCACCTTTATGAGCTTGGAAATGGCTTCTATCTGATTTCCGCCCCCCTCCCC
>Ga0065711_1047485_pt1 | contig 12307 bp, 6 predicted proteins | sample Hoacrofraction12_FD_59098 | JGI IMG/M metagenome (GOLD analysis project Ga0065711, IMG submission 59098) | Hoatzin crop microbial communities from Cojedes, Venezuela - Epithelial fraction 12 v2 (version 2) | ecosystem: Host-associated > Birds > Digestive system > Esophagus > Crop | place... | reverse complement strand
CTCTGGAGATATTCAAGACCCGCCTGGACGCGGTGCTGTGCAGCCTGCTCTGGGTGACCCTGCTTCGGCAGGGGGGTTGGACTGGGTGACCCACAGAGGTCCCCTCCAAACCCTACCATCCTGTGATTCTGTGAAATTTTGCCTTTTTCTTTTTTTGATACACAAAATCCCTTCAAAATAGAAACTGAAAAGGTTCAGCCCAGAGGCACGGCCAACACCTCACCTGGAGCTGCAGCAGCGAGGCGCGGCCACCCGAGCAGCAGTCGCGGAGCACTCGCAGCCCACCGCTGCCCGCCTTTGCCCGGCGGCTCGGAACGCAGGCAGCCGCCCCGCGGTTTTGGGTTTACTTTCGGCCCGTTCGCCGCGCCGAGGAGCAGGCAGCGCCGAGGAGCAGGCAGCGCCGAGTTTACCCCGCGTTGCCGAGGCAACTCCCCCCGCCCGGAACACGCACGGCGGAGCGGAACGGCAGCGTTTCAACCTCTTCAGCGTGCCCGGGGGGAAGGGAGGGTGAGACAGGGACAGCCCAGCCGGGCTCAGGTCCGGGGAACCGGGCGGGGAGCCGGGCTGCCGCGGAGCCCGCCCGCGACGCTCGGTGAGGAGACGCCCACCGCCGCTCCTCCGCCGCTTTCCCGTCAGCCTCCGCGCCGCCGGGGCGCTGTCGCAAGATGGCGGCGGACAGCGACGTGAGTGTTCCCCCCCCTCCTCCTCCCCTGCGCTCTCCGCCGGGGCCGCGGCGGTCTCCCCGCTCATCGCTTCTCCCGCTCTCTCCCCGCAGCCCGAGTCGGAGGTGTTCGAGATCACGGACTTCACCACCGCCTCCGAGTGGGAGAGGTAGGCGCCGTCGCCGGCCCCGCTCCCCTCGCCGCGGGGGGATGGTGGGGGCTCGGCCGTGCCCGCCCCGGCCCGCTCCTGCAGGGGGAGCCGGGCCCCTCGCCGCGGCCGGTACCCGCTGGCAGCCGGCGCCTGGCCCCGGCCGTGTGAGCGGCCTGGCTCTGCGGCGGGGCTCAGGCCGCAGCCGACGAGCTGGTTAAGAGGATCTAGTCGGGCAGTTTGTGGGCTCAGTGAAGGGTCTGGTGTAATGCCTGTCTGCGGAGGGTTAGAATAAACATCTGGAAGGCTGATGTGTTTGTTAGGTAGCTGCCTGGGTGTTAAAATAGCATCTCGGAGCTGAAGCCTTTAAAAGTTGGTAGAATAATGTACAAGAAAACTTAGGGCGAAGAATGCCCTTGCGTTCCCAATGTATTATTTTCTAAAATGCCTTTTTCCAGTGATGGAAGGAGACAAGGGACTTAAGTGCTGGGCTTTAAGTCTGAATTTAGTTTATCATTTTGTGTCAAATGCTTATTTATCTGTGAGCAGTGCTCTCAGCAGTTACTTTTAGCAACTGTCTTCTGAAATGTAAACATAGGAGCACCATTTTATTTGTGCAAGAAAGAAATTGTTCTGTCTTTACTATGATATTTGGGCTTTTCTTGTTGTTTGGTTGTTTGTTTTTTCTTTTTTTAAGGAATTCCATAGCAGGACAACGTATTGCCTGCTTCTAGGGAGCTGAATTATAGTACAAACTTAGTGTTCAGCAAATATTAATGCCTTTTCCCCTCCCTAATAGATTTATTTCAAAAATAGAAGAAGTATTGAATGACTGGAAACTTATTGGGATTTCTTCAGGCAAACCTCTAGAAAAGGTCAGTTACTGCTTCTGAATTTTGTTTTAGAATTACTAACTAGTAATGCGCACATATATGTTTACATGAATTGCTGTTTTCTTAGGTGTGGCAGATAGGGATTTGTATTGGGCAATTTTGCTTGTAAAAGTGGCGATTTGACGAATAGTTGCTGTAAACTTACCGGTGGGCTGTCTGCTGAACAGGCTGCCTGATAAAATTGGATCTTTATGTAGAGCCAACTGATTTTTTTTTTTTTTTTTATTCTCAGCTTTGAATCTAGAAACAGGACAGAAGCTGTGCTAAATTCTTAAGGAGTTTCTATTTGCACTCACTTGTGCCTTTGTCACGCCTCAGTTACTTACAGTTGAGGTTTGCGTAGTGCTACTTATGAGTCAGTACGTTTTGTAGATTGGAGAGATGTTTTTTCAAAGTCTAATTAGAGCCTTTGTAGTGCTTTCTTGGTCCTGGAAATCGCTGAGCTCTTCCGCGTACTAGTGCAAATAAATTCAGCTGTTCTGGATTGAATGGCTGCTGTGTTTCCAGAGTAGTTTTATGATTCTTATTTTTACTCGGAGTACAGAGTATTCAGAACAAAAACTTACGTTATCTGATGAACTAGTTTTCAGCCTTGTCTGTAAGTGTATTCCTGCATGTCTTCTTTTCTAGACCAGACCTCTCTTCTTGATTTCTGGTGAGAATACACCCGTTACACATCAAAGGGTTGTCCAAGTTGTGTTGTTTTAGTAGTAGCATACAGTTCTGTACAGTGATGTTGATTTTTTTCCTAGAAACTTTCCTATTTTTTATTTTTGTTTAAAAATTAATTATCCTTACATGCAGAAGTTTTGCAAATTACAGATACGAAAAGATTTATCAATGAAAGCATATTCCAGTTTTCAGTTTTAGTGAAGTTTATATTAGCTTTAAGGCTTATGATTGTTAACCTAAATTTGTATGATCAAATAATGTCTTTTTCTGTGTGCAGGGTGTATATACCACAGGAACATGGGAAGAAAAATCAGATGAAATTTCATTTGCAGACTTCAGATTCTCAATTACCCATCATTATCTTGTACAAGAACCCAGTGACAAAGATGAGAAAGAAGAGCTCGTAGAAGGTAGCCCATAGTTCTCTTACCCTTACCTGTAAGGATATGACGAAAGACAATTGTGGAATGTGGAATTCACAGTGCATTGGTTGGCTTCTGTGTGAAGCTTTCTGGGATTTGATGGGTGTGATCTGACATTTCGGCTTTTAGCATGCTTTGCATTCAATAGATTGCTAGTAGAAGTAAATTGTAAATCAGCTGAACAGATGCTGATGCTGTTCTTGCCTATCAATTTTTTCCACAGATGCCCTTCCTCTGCCTATGCAGGACTTGCTGTGCATGAAAAATGACTTTCCTCCTAGGGCTCACTGTCTGGTAAGATGGTACGTGTGCTGCCTCTCGTCTTTAATGCAAATAAACGTGGCAATTGAAAAATCTTTGATGCTGGCACAATTAATTGTGTATTTTTTTTCAATCTTAAGAGTTAAAGCTTAAGTAACATTTATTGTACTGGACACAGGGAAGGAGTGCAAAAGCAGCCTGCCAGAGTGGGCATATCCTTACTTCCCCCTGCCAAGTTTTTTTTTTTTCTGAATTTCATAGACTAACCAAGCTTTTATATTTGTAATACTTAGATGCATTCTTAAAAACGAAAGCTGCAGCATCTTAAGAAACAGCAACCACCGTATTGTTAGTAATGCAGATCTTTAGCAAGTTATAGCATTGTTCTGGAGAGATTGTTTTTATGTATAAATAGTTACAGTTGTTATTAACATGAAGTAAAAAACTCGGGACTGATAAACCTGGAAGTCCGGAGTACTGCATTTGAATGCTGTTAAACTCCAGTAGTTTGTGATTTTGAGAATCTGCAGCACTCCATGCCCATTCAGTTTTTGACCCCTCTGAAAGAAATACTCGCATCAAAATAACAGATTCCACAGTCTATTGGTGACAGTTAAGTTACTCAGGTTACAATATTTCTAAAAATTCAGTGTTTCAGCCGATTTGCTAAAAAAAGACCATAAATGTGTTCTTTTTTTCTCCCTCTCCTAAGGTATGGCTTACGTGAGTTTGTGGTCATTGCTCCGGCTGCAAATAATGATGCAGTTCTGAGTGAATCCAAATGTAACCTTTTGCTGAGTTCCATTTCCATTGCATTGGGGAACACTGGCTGGTAGGTGAAAGCATAAACTTTTTACATGCCCAGGTAAAACGCTAGCATACTGCTACTGTGAGGAAAAAGTATGAAGTTGCTAGTAAAATTTAGTCAAGTTTGTTGTATTTGCACCGTACTGTTGTTACAGAAGGATTTTAAAAATGGGAATTTCCCATGGAAATTTTAGAAAGATTGATTCAATGTGTTGTTTATATTCATTATTGTTTAAAAACCTCAAAGGCTTTTAAAAGCTGCTAGAAGTTGTTGGAATAAGTGATGTACAAAATACAACTTTTGGAAGAGGGTTTCTTCCATATGTGTGGCAACAGTAACTTTCTAACATCCCTCAAAAATATTTAGACTAAAAATTAGGAACTGAAGTCATGGATAGGGCTTTGCTTATAACATGATGATTTGTTAGGTGTTCCATTTAATGGTGAAGTTAACTGTATTTTTCTGTGATTCCTATTACACATTTTAAACTCTGTTCCGCTAAGAGAAAATATATGCTAAAGAGTATGAGATTATGTTGAAATTTTGTTAAAATATTTATCTAGTTTTAAAGACTGCAAGACAGCATGACATTTTAAATAATCTGAAATATTCATGTTTTATAGTCAGGTACCACTGTTTGTGCAAATACATCATAAATGGCGACGAATGTATGTTGGAGAATGTCAGGGTCCAGGAGTTCGAACTGACTTCGAAATGGTTCATCTTCGCAAAGTGCCAAACCAGTATATTCATTTATCAGGATTGCTAGATATCTTCAAATCCAAGATTGTAAGTGCATCTGAATGTATATAACTGGTATAAGAAGAATTATTTTCTTACCTGGTTGCTTGTAGATTCCGTTCTGTCTTGTAGGGATTTTTTTTTTTTGGTAAGCATGAGGCTCACACTGCAGATACCAACAAAATCTTTTTCTAGATGTCACCAGTTTCTAGCAATAAAGAGTGAAAATTGGTATGGGTTTTGTTACTCAAGTGTCACCACCACCTTCCATATTTATTTTCCACTGGTGTGTGAAAGAATGTGCCTGTTTACAGTCTCCTTGAAACAACCCTCTTTTCCCCCTCCCCAGAACAAACTATTTTACTGTTTAAAAGGAAAGAGGAGGGTTGGGGTGGATTTTTATTCTGACACTTTGTAGCTCCCTGTAGCTGAGTGAAGAACAAGGTGATGAAATGTGAGGAGTAGACTGCTTTTTATGGAGTGGTATGGCTGACTGTGACACTTCACAACTAATATTGGTGGTCAGCAATCTCATGGAAGCGCTGAGGAAAAAGATCGTTAACGAAATCCTGATGCGTTCTGGGTCAGAGTTACCTGTGAATTACCAGTTAAATGGAACGTGTGAATGCCTCCTGCAGTTTAAAAAGCTTATGAGCTTATTTGGAACATGGTTTAGCAGGCATGGGGGTGTTCGGGTGGTGGTTGGACTTGATGATCTTGGGAGGTCTTTTCCAACCTTAATGATTCTTTGATTCTACCTGTTTCTTTCTGAGCAATGGCTTTACTAGTAATTCCTGGGGTGTTGGAGTTCTGATAAAATTAGCTCTCATAGAAGCTGTCCTAACTAAGTTATGTTCAAGGCCTGGGGTGTTTGAGGGGGTGTGTTCTTTATATAAAGTTTTTTCTGTACTGTTTTCAAGGGATGCCCTTTGACACCACTGCCTCCGGTTAGTATGGCTATTCGGCTTACCTATGTGCTTCAAGACTGGCAGCAGTATTTCTGGCCGCAGCAGCCACCAGGTAAGAGATTTTTGTCCTCAGAATAACTTGCTTTAGGATAAACAGTCAATACTAAAGAAAAAATTTGTTTCTCTTTGTGGGTAAACCAAGTTTCCTGTATTATTTCTGAAGACACAGGAGTCAATGTTTTCTGTAGTCTTTCTCTGCCTTGCTACAGCTATTCACTAAGTCAGGATCCTGGGTTTATGATGAATGAGTTTTACCACTCTGATAATATCTCTTGATTTGAGCAGTTTGAATAAATTTTACTCTTTTAGAGGATTCTGGTTAAGGGAGCTAGTGGCATAGTGTATTGCAGAGACTGGAGACGGAGGACATAATTTTTAATGCTGTTGCTACATGCAGTTGTGGTTTTATGTTCATTGTGAAGAACTACACCTGTACTTCATTACCTGCACTCAATTAGCTCTTCTGAAATAAACCCAAAGGATTTAAATATGTCTTTCATCTTCTCTGAAGAAGAAGGCTGGAGAACTTATGTAATTAAGCTATCCAAATACTTTATCTGTTCAAATACCGCAGTTGTTTTGTATGTAAACAGTTTGCAAGATGCATTTAAAAGTAAGGATCAGATGTTGTAATAGCATTATTGTAATGGCATTACAATACATTATTACCCATTTAGATTTTTGCTCAATGAAGACTGTCTATTTTTGTTTTATGTATTTGAAGGGTATAACATGGGAGGTGGCTGAGCATGCCGAGAGGCATCTTTAAGTACCTGGGATTACAAGGAATTTCCTAGATCATGGGGTTAAGTCTTTAACTGCAGGAAACATAACATATCACTCTTTTTTCATAGAATTATCAGCCTTTTAAAGGTAGTTGTTTTTGCACTCTGCAGACTTGCTCTTTTTCTTCTTTTTCTGCTTGGAACTGATTTCATGCCTAAATGTTTCTATGGCAAACTTGTGTCTATTTGTTGTTGCATTGGCATTGACTTTTTAAGACTGCCCTTATAGCTTTCGTCTTTGCCTGTATGAAGGGAATAACCTTCCCTCAACATGGATGGCAAGAATTTTATCTGTCTTTTTGAATGTCCAGTTGCATGATTACTTCCCAGTTTCTGCTGGACACAATTACTTTGACTGTATGCTAGGACTGCATTTTCATAGCTGTGTCACTTTTGCAAGTAAGTTATTCTTTGGTCATCCTACATGCTACAATCTTTTTACTGTGAAAGTAAGATGATATGCTTCTTAAAGTATTTCATAAATTCTGTATGTAGAATGTATTGATCTGTCTTCAGATATAGATGCTCTAGTTGGGGGAGAAGTTGGAGGCCTGGAGTTTGGGAAGTTACCGTTTGGTGCCTGTGAGGATCCTATTAGGTAAGAGAACAGTTCAGAAAACTGTGTTTTGTAACTTCATTAATGGAGGACTGAAGGGTATGTTATTTAAAATCAGCTTTGCTGCTTATCACTTAATATGTGTCTAACAGATGATTTAATTATTCAAGTACATAAGAAACATCTGTGAAAAGTAATGGTCTGATAGCAAGTAAGACCATCTGCAAAATTGTCTGATATTCAGAGTTCTAGCTCATAAATCTTTCACCATAAACTTCTGGAGTACTCCATTTATCTCTGAAACTGCTGTGTTGAAATATATCTTTACTGGAGATGAACTTTAAAAATGGTGTGCCTGCATTCAAGGATTGGACGTGCTCTCGTTTTTGACTTTTGCAGAAGACTGAAATTGGGAGGGTCTGTAAACTGAGTTATTGCAACCTCTCTATGGCCTCTTCTGAACACCCCATCATCACTCAGCAAACCTAGGAATCATTTTAATGTATTAGACAGCGTTTGATGCTGTAGGCAGTTCATGAAAGTTGTTCTTTCCTCTGTACCTGAACACCCAGAATACAATGCACAATTTCTCCTTGTGGAGAGGAGTTGTGAAAGAGTCCTGTTAGCAGGTACTGGTAAAGTTTAGTGCAGTACTGCATGACGTGCTCTAGAATCACCAACAGAATGATTGCAGCAAGAAAACTCATTGGAAAACATGCATATTTCTGGATGTAGCTGCAAAATACATAGAGGGACTTAAATATAAACAAATACCTTTCAAGATCTTAACTGTATTGGAGCAAACACTTTCTACTAGTGCTGAAAGATTTAAATCTTTTTTTGTTTCAGTGAGCTTCATTTAGCTACTACGTGGCCTCACCTAACCGAAGGTATAATTGTCGACAATGATGTTTATTCGTAAGTATTTTGTCTGAATTGGAAATAACTAGAAGTGTACTTTCTTTGTTAACTGCTGCGTTTTGGTGACATCTAAAACGTTGTGCGTGGGTTTGTGTGTGAAAGAGAACTCATTTTGAGGAATGCTAAGGTCAGTCGATAGAACATCTCATTTGGGGAAAAGCCTGCGTTTGAAACGCGTTTCTGTGTGAGAAAATATTACTGTATCATAGTCTCAATAGAATGTACACCTCCATTGTGGGGCATATTCTCATGCTAGACTTAAAAGTTTTGTATATTGCATATTTCTTGGGAAAGGTGATAGTGGAACATAGAAAGCAGAAAGAATTAACTGATTGACATCCCTCTCCCCAAAACTATCATCCAGGTTTTCTGCTAAGCCTCCTAAAGAGGAGGAACAGAGTATACTTATACCTAAGGAAGAAGGAAAAAAAAAAAGTGGTTTATTGTTTAATTAATGCAGAAATTAGTTTTCAACATCAATACATTTTAAAAGACAGTTTATTAGTGGCTGAGTTGTTGTCATGCGTTTCTTACTCCGGTTATGTATGTACATGAGAACATGTAGGTGCTTGCTTCCATTTTAGAGTGTTTGTCGTGTTCTCCTGTGTAATGTGGTGTATGTTATGGCTTCCATAGCCTAACTGACTATGACATTACATTTATTGACAATTTTATACTCATCTCTTGCATACTTATGGTGACAGCATGACTTTTTTTTTTTTAAAGTGACCTGGATCCTATTCAAGCACCCCAGTGGTCCGTGAGAGTCAGAAAAGCAGATAACCCTCAGTGTCTACTGGGTAAGACATCAGAATTCCCTGTCTTCTCTTATGGATTTTAAGCTAGTAAGTCATGATACTAGGATTGAATTGTTGCTTACCTTGACCTCTGTACTCTTGTCCGTCCTTGCCTTTTAGCTTTTGGGGGGGAGGGCTTCAAAACTAAGAAAATTCAACATTCTGTAGAAGTTTCATCTTGCTTTGGGTGAAGTAGTGGATTAAACTGCATGCAGAACTGTACTTTGGAGAGGTAACTGATAGCTGTCTAGGCATGCAAGCTTCTAAGCTCTAATTATGAGGTTTAAAGATATTCGTGCTTCGGAACAAATTATCATGTCTTTCATATCTTTCGGATTAAAAGATAAAATCTACTGTCCTGCGGGCATCATTTCGGGAGTTTGCTTACTGTTCAATGAGATTTTAAATGAGTAGTTGTTCAGAAACTCTGTTTGTCTTACAGGTGACTTTCTTACCGAATTCTTCAAGCTTTGCCGTCGAAAGGAGTCGACTGATGAGATACTTGGACGGTCAGCATTTGAAGAGGAAGGGAAAGGTAAAACTAAAATCTTGTTGATTTGTGGTATTTGTTTTTGTGTTTCACGTTATTTTACCTTCCCTGTTCTCTTTTCCTGACCAGATCGATCAGTATTTATACTTGCAACTCTTAGGCATTTTCTATAATACTCCTAGGAATTTTCTGGTCAGTGCTGCATGATATGATTGCTCATGAATTCTAGGGAAGCTTAGCTCCCCGAAGCCCCAGAGGACAGTTGCCTCTTGTTGTTGTTGTTGTTTTTGTTTTTTTTTCCCCTAGAAAACAAGGGTTTAAAATTTGGCTAGCGTGTAAGTTGGTTTTGAGCACACATCAGAGATTTGTCTGTATCGTTTTATGTGGTTTTTGTATTTTTTACAATTTTTTTCTGCTTTTTGAGGTACTATGTAGTGCATGTTTTAAGAGCCAGTTTAAAAAGTCTTTAATCTATTTGAAAAGCTTTACTGTCATCCTCTCTGTTTTAAGGAATTTTAAGGATAAAAAAAAAAAAACAACCAAGCCAAAATTATCTGACAACAGGTCAGACTTTATCCCAACAGTATAGATACTGACATCTTTCTCGTGTCTCTGTCTCTGCCTTTCTTTTGCTTTTCTTGCTGTATATGGTGAACATTCCCTTTCTCCCTGCCTCTTGTCACCTTTTCTTCCCTCCAAATACAGCCTGTGTCAGTTTATTCTCTTTGGTTGTACTTGGTCTTAATTTTGAAGGAACTCGCTAGTTAGATTGAAAAGGTGTTAGAGTAGGGTATGTATTACTCCTAGTGCTTGACGTACAGTCTCTTTAGCCCTCCTTATCTCTAATTTTCTTGAAATGTTTGCCAAGATGAGTTTTTTCAGGCTGCTGGTGATTATCCACTGAAATTTGTCTGCCCTCTTTTTAACAATGTTAATTCATTTTATTGTAAGAGAGGTTCTAAAGGTTACCAGCAGCAACTCTGGAAAAAGTCTTTTGATTGGAGGAGTTTACCTGAGCACTCTGAAAGTGTGTTTACACCATGTAAGGTCACATATATAGTAATTAATACCGGATTTATTTAAGGCTTACCTAAAGCTTTAGCATACTCTTGAGCAGTCTTTGTTACCTACAACGTATTCATTGGTATCAAACACTGGCACTTCAGCAGCAGGCTTTTGCTGATGATCTGCCAGTAATTGTCTGCAAGTATGCAGTACTACTACAGTAGGTGGCAGGCACTATCTACAGCAGCTCAGTCTAGAATTTCTTCATTCAGTAAAAGGAGTCAAGGACAGTCTGTGATTCCTTTGTGACCGCATTCTGCTGCTTGTCTTTGTGGCTGAGAACAGTGACTATCAGTTATGGAACCTGACAGCACAAGGGTGTAGCTCTGGTTAACCGGGTGTTAAAAATCAGTAGAAGATGAATAGACTGAGTATGAAAGGTGAACTTTTAAAGAGAGATGGTCTTGTTTTTTGGTGTGGGTGTTTTTTGGTTTATTTTTTTGTTCTAATTATTTTTATTTATTTTATAGAGGTTGCTGATATTACCCATGCTTTGTCGAAGCTCACAGAGCCAGCACCAGTCCCAATCCATAAATTATCGGTCACAAATATGGTTCACAGTGCAAAGAAAAAAATTCGCAAACACAGAGGTGTAGATGAATCACCTTTAAACAATGAAGTTCTGAACACTATTCTTCTGGTAAGTGAACTGCTTGTGCACATTAAATGCATATAAAACATGTATTTCATGCTTCCATTGATGCATTTGGTTTATAGTTCATAGCAGAATTATAAATAAAAGTGTCTGATGTCAGTTCCGTTATTTGAATTGCATTTATCACTTCTTGAAACAGACTAAGTTGTTACAGGTCTGTGCAATATAAGCGGACTGAAAATGACCATTTTAATTATAGTGGTTGCTGGTATGTAACCAGCAGTAGCTTTATGGAGAAAGTGGGAGAAGCAGGAGAAACATGCTGATGGAAGTTTGGATTTTTTTGTTTCTTCAAGTTCTTATTTCCTGATGCTGCTGACAAACTGGCAGATGGATTTGAAAGCAGAGCTAGCACGTCAGCAGGAAACAATCCTCCTCCAGAGAACGGAGATTATGTAAGTTTTACTGACTGACACTCATGAGAGAGAGAAAGCAATTTTGAGTGTGTGTTCATACAGACTTCGCTGTGATTGCCCCATGTCTTATAATAGATAACTTTTGGAAAGAGGAACTTTGTGGAGTCTCTAGGTAGAAGTAGTGATTTCCCGCCCCACCCCATATCTTTTATTCTTCCAAAGACTGTCCTTTTTTGGTAACTTATACTTACAGGCTTAAAATCTTACTTAGCCACTTGTGTTGACAAACAGGAAAGAGATTGTGTGGTTTTGGAAAAAATGCCATTGTTCCTGTATTTCCTGCTTTCTTTTATTTCTTACATAGAATCTCTTCAGTCAGTTTAAATCTGCTCCTTCTGATAGTCTGACGTACAAACTAGCTTTATGTCTGTGTATGATAAACTTCTACCATGGAGGAGTAAAAGGAGTGGCACATCTTTGGCAAGAATTTGTGTTAGAAATGCGCTACAGGTGGGAGAACAACTACCTTATTCCAGGGTAAGATTTTGTTGTTGTTGTTGCTTTGTCATAGAAAATGTTCTGTGTTTTGGGAAGAGAATGAGTTCACTATGACTTTGAAACATACTGTTTTGGGTTTTTTTAAGTTGCAAATGCTATTCTCTTTTTATTACTCTACTTCCTTAAAGCAAGCAAGGTTAGGGAGTAGGGAAAAGCATCTGTGCCCTCCTTGGAAAACTTCAAGACACCTGGAGGAAGCTCAAGTTAAACAGCACTCCACTGTGTGAAGGAGGGTTGATAAAAAAAGAAGTTATGTGAATGCTTGCCTTCCAGTTTATCATGAGGTAAACATGAAGGAGCTGATCTAGAGAGACACACCTTTGCTTTGTGGTGTGGTTTCGCCACATTTCTAAGGGAGCTGTTGCAAGTTCCTGCTGTTGTAGTAGCCTTCTCGGGCAGCTAATGCTGTCTGAAGTGTTCCAGCCCTTCTGGGTTATGTCTGCTGCAACAGAGCTTGTTGCAGACCAGATAAAGGCTTCTGTCAAGATGAGGTATCAATGTAGAGAAAAAATATACCTTTTTTTTTTCTTTTTTTTTTTTTTTTTTAAG
>Ga0065711_1047484_pt1 | contig 12307 bp, 6 predicted proteins | sample Hoacrofraction12_FD_59098 | JGI IMG/M metagenome (GOLD analysis project Ga0065711, IMG submission 59098) | Hoatzin crop microbial communities from Cojedes, Venezuela - Epithelial fraction 12 v2 (version 2) | ecosystem: Host-associated > Birds > Digestive system > Esophagus > Crop | place... | reverse complement strand
CAGGCTGCCCAGGGAGGTTGTGGAGTCTCCTTCTCTGGAGATATTCAAGACCTGCCTGGACAAGGTCCTGTGCAGCCTGCTCTGGGTGACCCTGCTTCAGCAGGGGGGTTGGACTAGATGACCCACAGAGGTCCCTTCCAACCCCTACCATTCTGTGATTCTGTGATGCTGTGAACTTGCCATTTGGTGATCCAGGGGTTTCATCTAATCAAAGGGAAAGCGGTGAAAACTATCCTCAGAGGACACATCTGAGAGGGAATGAGGAGTGACTGATGTGTGAATGAGGCAGACACTGGCAAATTAATTAAATATATGTATAGCAACTAAGGTAGAAAAATCAAAAGAATCTTCTCTGAAATTCACAGATCATCACAGAGGCAGCTGTGTCAGCTCGCAACTGATGCAGTACAGATCCCAAATCAGTGTTGAGGCAGGAGCACAATGGCACACAGAAAACATTTACAGAAACAATCTCAGATCTCAAAAGCACCTCTTCAAGAGCTTTTCATATTGCCCAGTTTATGTAAATGGATGGATAACATTCAATTGGATTAGGCTAAATGTATGTCACTCCTATAGCCAGCAGCAGGGAACCAATCCCTTAGGATTGCCAGAGCTTGTGTTTTCATGTCCCCTTCAGCAGGAGGTTAATCTTTGCACTTTATGACAGACATAAGCAAAGCTTCAGTTAGCCACACCTTTGGGCCTCTAGCATGAAATATGTTTGCTTGCTCTTGCAATAGTTGCTCAGCCCCTCCACTCTTCTGCTAAATAATGAATCAAGAACATTCTCTAAAATATCTCTTTGGAACCTCCCGAGGAAACTAACCATACATTTTATTTTGACAAATTACATTCAAATGCATTTCTTCTGCAACTGATTCAATCTAGAACAAAGGGTAATTTAACAGCACGTGTTTCCATGTAAAAGTTGTGACTTCTACTTAAATTATTTGCTTTCTCCTACTGTCACTGGGGAAATGTTCACCTTTGAATCAAAGACAATGCGCGGCTTCACAGAAACACAGACACATGCCCCCATTTATGTGCATCTACTTCAGATTACTCACTGCCATTTAAAACACACAATGGCACACATGGTGACCTAATATCACGTACAATTGGCTTTTCAGTTAAATTGAAAATTTCATACGGCAGAATTTGGTTTTCAGCCTGGTTTCCAAGGAAACATTTCCACTTACTATTGGTGGAGGTTACAGGTTAACTGCCAAGCCCACGATTTCCTTTGTTCCTCATCCATCAGTTTGATTTCTTTTATCATCTGGTCTTCCCTACTGAAAAACATGCTAATACAGGGGGAAGGGTTTCTTAATCCATGCAAAATAATCACTATTTCCCAAACAGCCTCCCCAAAAGAAAGACACTTAAAAAGAAGTAGCAATGATTAAAGGGGAATAAATTAAATGAACGCATTCCAATTAATTTCATACGTGATATCCAGATTTGTATATGTACAAGTCCGTGCAATGTTGATAAATATCTACTGGAGATAATCTACAATTTTACTATTTATCCCTAGCAAGCAGATGGGCTCCCACATTGCCATTTCCAGGAGTACAAACATATTCCAAAAACAAAAACGAAACAAGGAAGAGTTTAAGAATACATGTGGGGGTTTTTAACCAAATCTGCCAAAGGTGAGATTTTATAACCCATTGGGATACCCTGATTTTCTACAATTGCAGTGTTAGGAAGCGACAAGGACCACAAAAGATCCATTACCAATGTCATTGCTTTTTGAAGGCAAGGAGCAATATACACCGGAGTGCGTATATAGGACAGAAAAGAGGTCTCAGCCTCACAGGCAGGCACTGACCTAGGCTGGAGGCACGCTGCCTTGGTCTGGTCCCTCCCCAGCTTTGCTTCTTACCCAAAAAGTGGCTGGTACAGGGGAAGAGAGGGCAGCTGGATATTTTCATGCAAGCAGAAATGAAGCCTTGCTTGTAATGCTTAATGAAATTACACAGACTCACAGATAAATCACTACTGCTGTTTCTACTTTTGTCCTTATTTCTGTTTCTGCTCACTCTCTCTTTGCAGCTTGGCAAGGAAAATTAACGGGGAATCGTGGTGGTTCCCCTCTCCTTCCCAGGACCCTCTCCTCTTCCCAGGACATCCACGTGAGCCCATACTGCAGTATTTTTGCTCCTCTTTTACCTCTTCCGAAACCTCTGTAGTGCCAGAACGCTGGGTATGGCTCTTTTTAAGGACACTATTAATAATATCCTTCAGACACTAGAGAAGATTTCTAGGAGCTATTCCCTCTCTGTAATACCCAGTTTCCCTCCTAAGCCACGTCAGTCATAAAATAAGGACATACAGGAGCGTGTTGTTTTTTTTAACAGTTACAGTTCATCTTTCCCTGACTGCAATATGTTCTTCTCCAGAAGTGCCTTGCACTGCAATTGCCCCAGCTCATGCTTTCTCTACTCCTTTCCTCTCTTCCTATCTAGGTTGCATACTAGTAAACACCTTCCTCTGCTATGGACAGTGCACTTCTCTGTATATTTGCTTAAAAAGCTCAAAATATCTCTTCTTGAGCCATGCACAACGACTCCAGTGTCCTTCCATTCTACTTTCTAGAATACCTTCAGCTCATGCACCCTGGAACAATCATGGCAACCAGGAACAGAGATTAAGGTCTATGTTAATAATTAGGTGACGAACCAGGCCTAATAGCCTCAAAATTGGAGCGAGACATGCCCTGATTGTGTAAAAGCACAACCACCAACACTGTGAGCTGAACCTGACCTTGTGAAATGGCTGCCTTGATTCCTACAGAGCAACATGTGAAATTTCCCCTTAGACATTCATAATTTAAAAAAAAAGTCTTCAATCACCATTTCCCTTAAACTCGTGATCTAATTTTCCATCCGTTCCCTCCTATTATATAGAAACAGATTTAATTCCTTCCTCTGGTCTCCGCTGAAATTAGGAAAAGGATGGAAAGGGAGAAAGGATAATATTTAATTTCTGCTAGAGGCTGATAAAAGAAATCTTCCTCGGAAGGCATGGTGCTAGCCACTGAAGGAAATGCAAATAGAAATGATAGGTGTTCTCAGGAGGACGGCTGCGAATGCGTACAGGCTGGAGGTGCCACAGGGGTACCCGATGTCGGCACTTTGTTTCACGGCACGATGACAGAATTAGCACATCACTGTAACTTCGACAGCAGAGAGCCCGCATCCGGAGGCAGCGCTGAGGGAAGGCTGCTTGTGACCTGGATGGGCACCACTTTATGCCACCACTGTTCCCACCTTTTACCCTCCTGGCCTGCATGGGCCCAGGAGACTGGGAGTTGACCAGTCCCACCCCTGGCACTTCCCCAGTGCTACCCAGCCAGGTCCCTACCAGCAGCAGCTCCTGCAGCACGGAGTGCTGAGGCTCCCAGCGCCTTCACTTGTGGGTGGGTATTGCTTTCTTGTTCTGCTAATAAACACTATTTTATTACCCATTTCCTTTGCAGCAGGTGTGTCATCGTGCTAGGAAGGCACAAGAGACGCAGATGCAGGAGGGCTGGACCACAGCAGTGATGTGAGGTTAGACATTGCTCCCAGCACTTAAAAGCACATGGTCTTGAGGGAGACAAATGCAAGGGAAAATGTCCCATGGATAGGACGGCCTGTGGTTTGCTGAGATGTTGCTGACAAACCTTTTGTCTTTTAGCTGGAGTCCTTACGTTATCACTGGCAGCGCTTAAAGCTTGGTTTACCCACATTCACACAATGAGTTTTAAGTAATTTGTGTGAGTCTGGGGGCTAATCTATCAAATTCTGGTATGTCATAGCAGCATAATTAAACATGAAGGTCCTGATCAATCCTAACATTGCTCTAACTTTATTATAGTGTGAATCTACTTAGACTGATCCAATTTAGATCCACTGGGATAAAGGCAAAACTTTTCCAATCATGTCATGCAAACAGGAATGTGAGCGCATCATAAGGGTTCACCTTCCTCACTTGAACTTCACTAAATGGAGATATTACAATATTATGAAAAAATTGTGACTAGGATAAGAGCAGTATAATCATTTGATACGAATCAACACTGAAATTGCTAGAGAAATAAGAAGCTGTCATTTTGCTTAAAGCCTCTGGCAAAATTTGCTTGGTTGATAGCAAAGTGAACATTACACAGGTTCGTGTATTTTATGCTTTTCAGTTCTCAGTGTGACGTGCTTTCTATCCAGACATGTGAGTGTATTTGCAGTGTACCTCAGGAGATGGGAACACGTCCATCAACAAATTCCACTGTAGTTTATTTATGGTTAATATTTTACAGCAAATTAATACTAAAGACACTCCTCTGACAAGATAACAATCTGAGGGCAAAACCTTCTCTTTCAAGGCTCCAAATAAAATGATAACCTTTGAAACATGTCAGCTGCCTGATGTAAAAACTGAGAACTGTCTCCATCAGGCAATTTAACAACTGATCTATATCATTATGACTACGACTTATCATTATAGAGATATATATCGCCTAAACCACTCCCAGAAAGACACAAGCAAAAGTGAAAAAGTTGTTCTAGGCTAAGTTGTTCTAGGTAACCCCACATTTGGTTAGCTCAGAATATCAAGGCACTGATGTAGTTCTGCTGGGAAGTCTTTCTGACTGTACAAAACCCCAAACACACACCACTATTCTGGTTAGTATCCACAGGCTGCATGGCTACTCTACCTGCAGTGCACTTCAGCTGTGTGTTGGACTTGCTGTTTTATCGCTTTCCTTCCCACGAGGCAGTAAATTTTACAAGTTCTAGTTCTCTTTTTTCCTTCAGAAATGCTAAGGGCTCTCAGACTAATATTAGGGCATTCAGGTAAGTGACACAGCAACTTGCAGGGGTAGACTGTGGCCTCAGTGTGCATGTGTTCTTCCCAAAAAACCCAGCATTATCATTCACAGGTAGAAATGAAGAAAAACAGAGTTGGAAGGGACCTCATAATATCATCCTCTGTCCCACTGAGATAGCAGACTCTGACACTGTTGAATATGGGGTTCATGCTGCAGCTGCAGTTAGAAAATATAAATGTACTGAAGGTAGTTGATTTGTTGAGATTATAATGCTAGTGGAAATCTTACTCTACTCTGAAACATCAATTTCGGTGTTTGTACTCTGTAGTGAAATAACATAAACTTAGGAGGTAACTAGTTCATACAGGTTAGGCAGACCCAAATCATAGCAATTAAACAAAAAATAAAAGAGAAAGATGAAAAGGAAGGCGAGAAATAAGTTCCTAGCATGGTTGCCCAGGTACCAGGAAGAGAAGCACCCAGAAAACTCTTTACCTGAGGGAGGGAGAAAAGGAGAGCAAATAGTTAATGCCATTTGGAAAAAGGGCAGGCGTTCAGGAGTAAGGGATGTATACTGTCTGAGAGGGAGAAAAGACATACAAAGGGGTATGGAATGAAGGACCTTGCTTCCTAAAAGGAGATGACCTTTAAGGTCAGCTGGCCATGTCCTCCTGGACATGGTCTTACTGGGTACATATTTGATCAATATCCATGAGAGCAAGCATGAGATGAGTTAGCGCTGTCTTATAGAAGATGCCCGACAGAGCTGTAAAAACACTATTTTAAGATCTTGTTTCTAACAAGTGACTGATGTTGAACAATTGAGGTAATTCACACCCTCTACTAAATGTATTGCTTTACTCAAACCTCAGAAGATATCAATGAAGATAATGGCTGCCTCTTGCTGTGGAAACTAGGCTATTAAAAACATTATTCAACACTCACCAGCGCTCGGGAACCTAGCCAAAGAAAACAGTAGAGCAGTTTCTCAGCAAGGTGGACGGTGTAACGTGCACAGACCAGGGGACAGCACGCTGCCCGGCAGCAGGTTGAGTCCCATCGCCCTGTCCCCTCATTTCAAACACGACGTGTGTCTGGCCATTTGTGCAGAGACAACTGCCAAGTTAAGATATAACCAAACACTCTCCTTGGCCAGCAGCTGTCCCAGCATATCAAAGAGTGAGGAAAGCTCTTTGGGGAACCCTCTGGGAGAGGCACGCTCACAGTGGCTGCCCCTAAACCCATCGGCAGCAGCTCTGAAAGCTGTCCAGCCGTAAGCGCTTCAGGCAAACTGCTTTCTTTCAGTTCTCCAGACTCTGCAGGTGAGTGAACAAGCAGGCAGGTGCAAACCATCAGCTGTGTATGGTGAACAGCACTCTCCAGCCCAAATCCAAGATACAAGACGCACACATGTTTCTTCCAACTTTCATAAAGACTGCACTTAAAACTCCAGGTTGCTGATAGGAAAGAGTGCAGCTCTACCACCTTGTTTAAAGGGTGACCTCTGAAAGCTCCTGCACTATTGCTAGTGGGAAAAGTGAGCTGTGGAATCATAGAATCATAGAATCATAGGTTGGAAAAGAGCTCTAAGATCACCAAGTGCAACCATCCACCCAACACCACCATGCCTACTAAACCATGTCCCAAAGCGGCACATCTACAGGTTTTTTGAACACCTCCAGGGATGGTGACTCAACCACCTCCCTGGGCAGCCTGTTCCAATGTCTGACCACTCTTTCAGTAAAGAAAATTTTATTAATATCCAATCTAAATCTCCCCTGATGCAACTTGAGGCCATTGCCTCTTGTCCTATCGCTAGTTAGTTGGGAGAAGAGACCAACACCTGCCTCACTACAACCTCCTTTCAGGTAGTTGTAGAGAGCAATAAGGTCCCCCTTGGCCTCCTCTTCTCCAGACCAAACAGCCCCAGTTCCCTCAGCCGCTCCTCATAAGACGTGTTCTCTAGACTCCTCACCAGCCTCGTTGCCCTTCCCTGGACATCCTCCAGCAACTCAATGTCCTTCTTGTAGTGAGGGGCCAAAACTGAACACAGCACTCCAGGTGCGGCCTCACCAGTGCTGAGTACAGGGGCATGATCACCTCCCTGCTCCTGCTGCCCACACGATTCCTGATGCAAGCCAGGATGCCGTTGGCCTTCTTGGCCACCTGGGCACACTGCTGGCTCATGTTCAGATGGCTGTCAACCAACACAACACGATCCTTTTCTGCTGGCAGCTTTCCAGTCACTCCTCACCAAGCCTGTAGCATAGGGTTGTTGTGACCCAAGTGCAGGACCCGGCACTTGGCCTGGTTGAACCTCATACAATTGGCCGAGCGGCACATTGATCCAGTCTGTCCAGGTCCCTCTGCAGAGCCTTCCTACCCTCAAGCAGATCGACACTCCCACCCAACTTGGTGTCATCTGTAAATGTACTGAGGGAACACTCAATCCCCTCATCCAGATCATTGATAAAGATGTTCAACAAGACTGGACACGAAACTGAGCCCGGGGGGACACCACTTGTGACCAGAAGTGTAGGTAAGTACGGAAAAAGAATGTGGTGATGGCTCAGTCTCAACAGGAACAAAAAGTTGTCAGGCCCTGAACCACAGTAAATTCACCTCTAATTTTTCCCCTTTCTGTATCTGCAATGATGTGTTAAAAGGGCAAAGAATTTACTTACTGTTTACTATAGTTGCTGGGATATATGGAAGGGACAGGTGACATTGCTAGGAGATGAAGGAGATATGTGAAGAAAGAACTGAGCAGATGATGGCTGTAATGCTCTACAGATCATTAAACAGAAAATAGAAGTAGGGCTGGACACAGGATTTGGGTCAAGGTTGACATGGAAATGCAATGGTGCAGCCAGAATCGTTGATGTTAGAGTGATGTTGTGATCAAAACCTCCCCTGGACATTTCTGGGGCTAGTGGAAAGTGGGGAAATGGGTTGCTAGGCCCCGAAGCAGCAAACCCTGACTCTCAGAAGGAAACAGAAGGAGTAATAGGGGAAGGGTGGAAAGAATGATAATCTTCCAAGCTTCAAAAAGAAGGGCCAGAGGAAGAATTTTGGAAGGGTGACAAAATGATTTACTACTTCCATGCCCTACTGAAGCTCAAGGTCTCTGTGCTGCTAAGAGTGGTTACTGTCCTCTCACTCAATGCACTGTGCACATGGAAAAATTTCACAGAGAAGAATCTAATTACCATTCCCTAAAGGCTCAGAGACTTTCCATTGATAAAACTTCAAAATCATACAGGCACCACATTAACAAATCGGAATTGCAGTAAACTTGATTTATCCTTTATGTCTTTGGTATTTAGCATACAGTGTACAGAGTCCTGATGCCCCTTGGATGCCACTACCAAAATTAGCACATTGACTTTGACCACTGTTTGTATTTCTGCTCATGTTGAAACAGAGACAAGCAAAGTCAGCACTCAGGATTTGCAGCAGACATGAAGCTTTTAAAGGATCAGATATACTGGGCTAAATGTACTAGAATGAGAGTAATATTTACAGAGAACATGCCACAATGTATTTTTAGCACATATAAATCTTCACATGCAATACTTTTTCCCCTTCTGAACTTCCATACTTTGATCTCTTGTGCATCCTTTCTTAGTGCAACTCCTTCAAATGGACTATATTTAAAGAACTACTTATTTGATGCTTGAAAGAGATGCTAAAGCCGTATTTTGGCACATAAAGTGATTAAAATCTTCCATTTATTCCACACAGATTGAAAGAAAAAAAAGACGGTCATGTATTTTGATAATTGATTTGAAAAGGTAAAGACTAGTACTTTAAATCAGTGGAAAGATATGAATCAAAACCTGACTGTCCTTTCTTTAATGTACACAGCATGAGCCCTGTGCAGAGACAACACTCCCCTTGAATAACTACAAAATAGCAAGCACTATTTGCACAGAGGAGTCCTCGAGTAACTCAGTGAAGGCATGCTGTGGGTTTAGGACTTAGCTCTCAAAAGGATGCACCGTTCTCCTAATATCACGTACGTGGAGAGTGCGTGGCATAGTAGGTAGTCAAGTGATAATGATGGTAATTTTTACAAGGAGAAGTTACTAGTTCCACCTCTGTGTTCTTAGGAACTTTGGTAGCCTCCTCTGAATAGTGTACCTAGAAAGCTGAGCTGCGTCTTGGGTATGAAGTTTGATAGAGAAACCATCTGGCAAGAGCATATTTGAATAAGCAGCCACATGAATGAGCTCTAAAACACATTCTGGTTTTCTTTGACTGTGCAATGTGGAAATCTGTGGCTGGGTAAGGGCTTCTACCCACAGCACAGGAAAAGACATCATGGCTTAGTATTCTCTCACTGGCATCATCTTCTCCCTGTCTCACACACCTGTAACACCTTTTCTAGCTTTAGGCATCCAAAAGCTAGGCATCCAGCCTAAAATGCTGCCCAGATTAGGCTAAAGACTTAAGACTAAATGCATATGTACTTACCCTCATTCCTTATGAGAGTCTAAGTCCAACTCCCCATTGCCACTGACAGTCCAAGCCCCGTCCCCTGCCCTGCTGTCTGCTCCTACCAGCATTTGATGGCCACATCAGGAGCTGACCTGGTACCGGCAGGAGTTACATTTTCACCCAGAGAGTGGTTTTTTTTGGTGATTGCTGCCAGCTTTGGCGACTGATTTTTGTGTGGGGGATGGAGAGGGTTGCCATTTGGGTTTTCAGTCAGACCAGTTGCTTACCTGATTTGTTAGAGCTGTGTGTAGGGGCTAACAGCAGCATCTGGGAAGTAGCCAGATCACGTGGCACGTGGTGAAGCCATCCTTTTTGGTGGAGTCAGCAGGGACTTCGATTGGCTCAGGTCAATCATGAAACTGCACCCTTTAAGTAAATGCCTCTTTTAGAAGCTAAAGCTGGGGAAGATTAACCCTGCTCTTAAAGGTCTTTGGGTTAAAGCCACAAATCAGAACTCGGGAGTCAGAAGCTTCCTTGCTTGCTTTCCCCTGACAGGCTGCAGAGCTTGACACAGGCCAATTACATCTTGCTTCAGGAAAATGCCTAAGCAGCTATTTTATTTAAAGGATGCTGGTTGCAACGGCAACTCACTGCACGTTCCATTTTAGGCCAGGTTTTGCCACATTGGGTCTGGAAGCTGTACATCTGTTCTGTCCCTCATTAAAACAGGGAAACTGTACGTTTACAACTGTAAATCAAAGCAGGTGCACATCCCCTTCACTGAATCAGAGCTTTAATCATACTAGATTTTTAATCACACCAGGCCTCCCGTATGCCATTGAAACCTTTGGTTGGAAGCTACGCACTAATATCGTTAAAGGCACTGCACCTATTTTAAGCCCTTTGCTGCCAGCCATTCACTTGCTTCACTAGCACCGATCGCAGTAATTCCTGTGACTTAAAACAGCCCACTAGGATGTGCCTGATGCGCTTGGAAGCGCTTATCTGACTTACATTTATTTAGTGAGTGACCCCTCACACACAGAAACATCCTTGCACCGAACACTGCACATCAGTGGCAAGAGAGTAAAAGCCAAGAGATGTACAAAACCACCAGGGAAAGCTACCAGCCCTCAGGAGCACAGAGAGGCAGAACAGCATTATTCCTCTGTTTCCCCTCCGTAGCTTCCTAAATCAAATATTATTTATGAAAGCACAGCCAGCTATCAGTAGCCTAAGAATAAAGAATACAGTATAGCCTGGAGATACAATTTTTTTTAAAGTATTAAACAGGGAAGGTCCCCAGGTAAACCCCTGGGAATTCTACTTATCACTGGCCTCCAGGCAGAGCATGACCGATTAAACTCTTGCAACCTGACTGCCCAGACAGGTTTCTTTTCCCCATCTTGACTGCAACATCCCATTCTGGATGTTGGCATGCTGTTGGAGGCTATGCTGAAAGCTTTGCTAATGTCAAGGTAAATGATATCCACGGCTTTCCCTTCATCCACAGACTGAGCTATTCTATAATAGAACACAATCGGGTTGGTTACGGGAAGGATACCAAGAGCAAATCCATGCTGACTATTCTCAGCCACCTTCTTCTCCTTCAGGTACCCAGAAATGTGCTCCAAGAAAACACACTCCATGATTTTTCCAGGGACAGAAGTGAAAGTGCCTGGTCTACAGCTGCCTGAATTGTCCCTCTTGATCTTTCGGACAATGGGTGCAACATTTGCCTTTCTCCAGCCCTAAGTGTTCTCTAGAATGTAGGAAGCCTGGAGGCCACTCAAGTAAACGAAATACATAGTTTTTCATACTCTTTTTGCCCCTGAAATTTGCAGAAATTTGCTGCAAAACATGAACACATACACATTTTTAGTAAAGTCAGCTTCCTGGAGATCATAGCCAGGACAGTGGCTTGGCAACTGCCCACACACAATGGGGAGTCAAACATCATGGAGACACCGTGCCTTCAAGCACGGATACAACACATGAGGTAACAGAGCAGATTTTTTAAAAGGTTGTTTCCTTTAAGCAAGCAACCTCCTCAAACAGAAATCTACACATAAAGGTGTTTTTCTTGCTCAGATGATTCAGGTGGTTAATTCTGTGGTACCCATGCAATGCCAGAAGCAGTGCAGTTGCGTTCACCTGGTCTTGTGAAACACGACTTTATCACTTGGTTCAGGGGTAGTCACTGCAGAAAGCAGTATGGTAAAACCTTCTGTCACCCTCCTGCACCCCTATTGTATGTTCTTGCAGCCTAGTTTACACTTCAAAACCTTAAGTAATAAGTGAAGTACTTAAAAAGGTTTAAAGAGGTCAGACTGAGATGGTTTACAGACAGGATGATGAAGTTTTTGAGGGAAGAGTCTAACTACATGCTAACTGTGTGTGTTACACACCTTACATCAACAAAATATTGGTTTGAATTTGAGACTACTACAGAGCCCTCTGGACACCTAATTTTTCAAGATGCTTTCACGATCAAAGATACAACCTATATAACTGAATTCTTGCTTGAACCAAAGGGGAAATTTTCAATAAAATGAAAAAAAATTTGTCACTGACTAGAAATTTTTGCTGTAGTTTTGAGCTCTAGTTCCAAAATTTAAAAAATAAAATTCTGAAATAATATCCGAAAGAAAAATATCTTTCTGAACCAAAAAACATGAATTGTTATTTTGGAAGAGGTCTTCCCAAAATATTTTGGGGTTTGACTTTTTTATTCTCCTCTTTCTAGGGCACTGGTGTTGGAGCTCCACTAAAGCAATCCAGGTAATTCAATACAAAAGTGCATTTTGCTTGTCTTTATCCACGTTTTATTTGCCAAAAAAACATTTGGGAGGGGATTTTGTTCCCTTCCTTACTAGGAAGATACTGACTGTACACCATAAACTTTTGCTTACATTTATGCAATACTTGTTGCATTATAGAATTGTAATGCCCAGTAATGCCCACATGCAGCCAGATTCAGGCTCCTGTTTTGCTGAGCTCAGCAACAGTAGGAAGGCTTGAAAATAGAGTTTAGGGTTTTGCAGATACGAA